>Ga0268247_10000033_pt1:0-5000 | contig 54135 bp, 41 predicted proteins | sample AgamicOrMae_FD_200245 | JGI IMG/M metagenome (GOLD analysis project Ga0268247, IMG submission 200245) | Agave microbial communities from Guanajuato, Mexico - Or.Ma.e (v2) (version 2) | ecosystem: Host-associated > Plants > Phyllosphere > Phylloplane/Leaf | place: Guanajuato, Mexico...
ATTTGATACGGATTACTATACCGATTACTAGATCGAAAGGTGTTTCCTCCTTTTTTCTTTTTTGTCTAACTTCTTTCATCTCTATCGAAAGCCTATATTTTATTTTTGATTTGGTCTAATTAGAAATGATTCTATCATTTCTGTAGCTGCAATTCAATATGGATGGATATATACCATATATATCTTCTTATCCTTTTATTTTCCCATGCAATTTTTAATACTCAAGGGTTCGATTCTTTGTTTTTCATCTTAGTCTCTGAATGAAAGCAAAAGAATATTTTCTATCTTATTATGTTATTATGATCTATCTGGATTTCATCTTTATCGATTCTAAATTCTTATAATTCGAATTTTTTTTTTTAATGAATTTTTTTATTCTTATCCTTTCCTTCCTTTTTTTAGGTTTTTTTCTTAGGGCAGACCTATATACTATAACAAAAAACAAAAATGAAAATAAATATCCATTTATATTAATAATATAATTATTTTCAATTTTGATTTGAAATGAATTTTCAAATTCATAGACTCACTAAACTAAATAGAAAAAAAATTTCATATAATTTCTAAATAGAACGAAATAGAATTTAAATAGAATTTAATTATTCTAGACAAAAATAAAAAATATATAGAAATGAAAGAAATAAAAAAAACGAAATTCAATATTTATTTGATTTGAAATAAAATTTTTTTTTTATTATAAAAGAATAAAAATGAATAGTTAATAATATTTAATAGCTAAGCCTAGACTAAGGTATAGTTTATCGAATTCCTATGTATGTAGAATTTCTGTGAGCCCGCTTAGCTCAGAGGTTAGAGCATCGCATTTGTAATGCGATGGTCATCGGTTCGACTCCGATAGCCGGCTTTTCTCTATTTTTTTTTTTTTTTGTTCGATTTATTTTACATGATGAATAATTTTTTGAAATCAAAGAACAAACAATAAGGTCCCCTTTCTTTTCTTATTCATATGAATAAAAGGAAAAGAAAGAGTCTTTTTCCTGATTTGGTGTGCGGAGATTTAACCCTCTCTTTTACTTTTATTTTACTTACATATTTTAAAATAAAAATACAAAATTAAATATATAATAAAAAGCGTATAGGATATTTATACAATAATAATTCATTTCATTATTTATTATTTATTGTAATACAATACTTCAGGGGATTTCGCTTCATTTATCATTTAGTTCAGTTTTAATTTCGATTTCTTTTGTAAAATGAAATATAAAAAAAGAAAATAAATAAAGAAAAAAGAAAGGAGTCTTTATGTCGCGTTACCGAGGGCCTCGTTTCAAAAAAATACGCCGTCTAGGGGCTTTGCCTGGATTAACTAATAAAAGGCCTAGAGACGAAACTCATCTTAGAAACCGATCACGTTACGGGAAAAGATCTCAATATCGTATTCGTCTAGAAGAAAAACAAAAATTGCGTTTTCATTATGGTATTACAGAACGACAATTACTTAAATACGTGCGTATCGCTAGAAAATCCAAAGGGTCAACAGGTCAGGTTTTACTACAATTACTTGAAATGCGTTTGGATAACATCCTTTTTAGGTTGGGTATGGCTCCGACTATTCCGGCAGCCCGCCAATTAGTTAACCATAGACATATTTTAGTTAATGGTCGTATAGTAGATATACCAAGTTATCGTTGCAACCCCCAAGATACTATTATGGCGAGGGATGAACAAAAATCCAGAACTCTAATTAAAAATTATCTTGATTCATCCCCCCGTAAGGAATTGCCCAAACATTTGACCCTTCACCCATTCCCATATAAAGGATTAGTCAATCAAATAATAGATAGTAAGTGGGTCGGTTTAAAAATAAATGAATTGCTAGTGGTAGAATATTATTCCCGTCAGACTTAACCCTAAATAAAATACAAAGCAAAGAGTTCGGACAATTTTGCCCCCTTCTTTTGCCAAAGTAAATTGACTTAAGGTTTAAAGTCAGGGGTTTGGTCCGGATTTTCTCCGACTCATATATCCTACCCCTCCCTGGATTTTTCCTATTCATGTATCATAGATCGGCAGAAAGATTTTCATTCCTTGCCCGTACTTTACTTTACCAGTATTTTACGTACCGCAGCAAGGAAAAGTCAAATATATATTAAAATCAAAATAAAAGAAGGACCTAACTGTTATGTTCTACTACTAAATTAAATGGTATTTCTTGTTGTTTGATTTGTTACAGTTAGGAATGTTGGCGAATTAGGCGAAAGTATGGAAAGAGAGGGATTCGAACCCTCGGTAAACAAAAGCCTACATAGCAGTTCCAATGCTACGCCTTAAACCACTCGGCCATCTCTCCTACACAATGATTATGACTCATAAACCGAAGAAATAGCGAGACATTACTATAATTAATTCATATTTATATGAATACTTTCGATTTTTGTTTCGATAGGGATGACCAGCCCAAATAGACCGGATTAAATCAATGAATTTGAACGAATCCACTGATTGATTGATGGGTTTATGTTTTTTAGACCATGTATGATTAATGGATACTCTTCACCCATGGTTCTATTTCGATTTAGACGACAATTCCATAAAAATTCGAAAATTCCTTTCTAGTTTTAAAGTTCTCACTAACAAATCCTTTATCTCATCGATCTATTACAAATTCATGAATCATCCCGGGGATGTTTCTATTTGGTTGTATAGTGTATACTCGCTATGGACACAGGAAAAATAAACAGTTATTCTATTGATTTCCATCATAGAATGATTATTCGATTCTTTTTCCTTTACTCTTCTTTAGATCATAATTCAATCAAAATGATTTTTGACCTAATCGAAAAATTCCTTGATTCTTCCGCTTCGATGAAATTGGAATAGTTCCTATACTACTACATTTGTTTTGTATGAATTCGAACAGGATTCAACTATTTTATTTCTTATTGATTCTTGTTATTGATTTTTGAAAAAGGAGCAATTTGAGTATTTGGAATAATTGGAATAAAAAAAATTTTAAATATTAAAAAAATTAAGTAGTAGGAGAAGGTTCATTAAATTTATTTTGTTTGGAAATGAATCTGCTTTTATGTTATTTCGTACTGTAAAAATCCTTTGTTTGTGGGATCATTTTCCCCCAAAGAAAGGGTAATGAGAAGAATTATAGAATGGATTGATACCTATGCCTAGATCACGTATAAATGGAAATTTTATTGATAAGACCTTTTCAATTGTGGCCAATATCTTATTACGAATAATTCCGACAACTTCAGGAGAAAAAGAGGCATTTACTTATTACAGAGATGGTGTGATTTGATTCTTTTTTTTTTTAATTCAATTTTACTGCTTCTAGTTTTACGAAAAAGGCATACGATTTGAGATAGAAAGAAAAAATATTCTTATTCTATATTATTGAAATAAACTTCTATATTATTGAAATAAACCTACGCTTGTTGAAGGTGAAGTTTAGAAATAGAACAATTCCTTCTGTCGTGTATCCTCGATTGATGCAGCCTCAAATACTATGCTTCAGTTATCGATTTTAGTATTGAGCGAAAGGTTACACCTCTGTGTTCTGTATTACGGGTCAATCCTACTTCCTGGTAATATAGTATCAATAGGCGGCATAGGGGAAGAAGCACTACACCCAGCAATCGACAACACAAAAGCTTTGTTAAAAATTACCTACCTACTCCCCTCTCGTATCTGGATTGGGACTAACAAAAATGGTTGGGACAACAAATATCCATCTCGTTCGTACTTTGGTTATCCATATAACCATCGAAGACTGTTGAAGTGACTATTTCCTGGAAATTAGGAGGCGTTGAGGACAAAGGAATTGCTGGAGTTATCCTTTCTATTCAGTATCAAGACGTTTGATGTTAGTAAAAGCTCTTTCGAAAGAAGGTTGGCTAGATATTTTTTGTAAAAACGCTAGCCCCGCTCAGTCCATAATGAAAATATTGCACCCCTTTTTGATTCCATGTGTTTCTTATTCTCATTATGCATATTAAAGGAGGAGCCGTATGAGATGCAAATTTCACGTACGGTTCTGGAACGGAGATTCTTTGAATCGAATGACGACCGTAACGGATGTCAGCTCAATCCGAAGGAAATTATGCGGAAGCTTTACAGAATTATTATGAAGCTATGCGACTAGAAATCGATCCCTACGATCGAAGTTATATACTCTACAATATAGGCCTTATCCACACAAGTAATGGAGAACATACAAAAGCTTTAGAATATTATTTTAGGGCACTAGAACGAAACCCATTCTTACCCCAAGCTTTTAATAATATGGCGGTGATCTGTCATTACGTGCGACTATCTCCACTATAGAAAGAAAAAGGAAGACCAAATCTGCTAGTAAATACTAAAAAAAAGCTCGCTACATCTGCATCGTCCAAAACGACGATTTTTATGAGCTGTAGCAAAGAAAGAAACTTCATATAAGTCAAAATATGAAGAAATAAGATATGCCTATATACCCTTTTTTAATGTCTATGGATAAAAAAAATCGAGAATTGATAGAGAGGAAGCACCGTAAAGATCTAGTAACGAGGTTTTGGGCCAATACATTAATAAAAGAACTGCTTACTTATGCCTATATATAAGATAGATAGAAGTTGGGAATTAACTTATGTAATAGAGTCGGTCCACTAAGGTATTGAGCGGCGGTGTAGGATCAGATCCCAAAGATAGTAAGTCTTTTCTTTCTTACCTATGGAAAGCCTTTTTCAAAGATTCTATATAAGTTTAGATATGAAAAAATTTCTATATGAAACCGAGATAGTTACCTTGCAGAAAATACTAACGATAGGAGTAAATACCTATGTATGCTTTATTCTTCCGCAGGTGGGAGAAAAGATAAAACTGATTATTAATCAAAATGAAAGTTTGAAACTCATGCGATTAACCTCTTTTGGTTACCCCGAAGAGTGGGATAGATCCATAAGAAATCTCATTCCGTTTTTCCCTTCGATTTGATAGGTAAAAAAAGGACACCAAAAGAATTGGCTGCGGAGCCGTATGAGGTA
>Ga0268247_10000033_pt1:10000-12500 | contig 54135 bp, 41 predicted proteins | sample AgamicOrMae_FD_200245 | JGI IMG/M metagenome (GOLD analysis project Ga0268247, IMG submission 200245) | Agave microbial communities from Guanajuato, Mexico - Or.Ma.e (v2) (version 2) | ecosystem: Host-associated > Plants > Phyllosphere > Phylloplane/Leaf | place: Guanajuato, Mexico...
GCATTTTATTTGGCAGTTTTCTGGATGTTAAATACCATTGGATGGGTTACCTTTTATTGGCATTGGAAACACATCACATTATGGCAGGGTAATGTTTCACAATTTAATGAATCTTCCACTTATTTGATGGGATGGTTAAGAGATTATCTATGGTTAAACTCTTCCCAACTTATTAATGGATATAATCCTTTTGGTATGAATAGTTTATCGGTTTGGGCGTGGATGTTTTTATTTGGACATCTTGTTTGGGCTACGGGATTTATGTTCTTAATTTCGTGGCGTGGATATTGGCAGGAGTTGATTGAAACTTTAGCATGGGCTCACGAACGCACACCTCTGGCCAATTTAATTCGATGGAGAGACAAACCAGTGGCTCTTTCTATTGTGCAAGCAAGATTAGTTGGATTAGCCCACTTCTCCGTAGGTTATATATTCACATATGCGGCTTTCCTGATTGCTTCTACGTCGGGCAAATTTGGTTAATTTTTGTGTTATATCCGCAATAAGCTCATTTCTTTCTTTCGATGCAGAAGGGGGTCCCCCTTCTTATATACTTTTTCATCTATGATCTGACTTATATCATTTAAACTAAAAGGAGCTGAATCATTATGGCAAAGAAAAGTTTGATTCAGAGGGAGAAGAAGAGGCAAAAATTGGAACAAAAATATCATTTGATTCGCCGATCCTCAAAAAATGAACTAAACAAGGTTGCGTCGGTGAGCGATAAAAGGGAAATTCATGGAAAGTTACAATCTCCACCACGTAATAGTGCACCTGCGCGTCTTCATCGACGTTGTTTTTTGACCGGAAGACCGAGAGCTAATTATCGAGACTTTGGGTTATCCGGACACATACTTCGTGAAATGGTTCACGCATGTTTGTTGCCAGGAGCAACAAGATCCAGTTGGTAAGGATGAAAGGATATTTTGATCTCTATGATCCTCATTGATCATAGAGATCCCCTTTACCATTCTGTATAAATGGGTTATTCTATTTGTACAGATATGGTAGGGGGCGCATTCAATTCTTGTTTGTCAATTCGTTCCCAGTCCTTTTCTCCAGCGCGGGGTAGAGCAGCTTGGTAGCTCGCAAGGCTCATAACCTTGAGGTCGCAGGTTCAAATCCTGTCCCCGCACGCAAAATGGAAATTTTATCAAAAAATTGTAGGTTTGAATCCGTTAACTAGTAAATTAACTAATACTAAATAATTAATTAGTACTAATAATTAATTAGTTTTTTCTTTTGTTTTTGGGTGAGAGAAAAAAAGAAGGAGAAAGATAGAATCACTACACTATCGCGGTCAACTATACCTATACAAAATTTTTTATCTTTATCTCTTTATCGTAGTAAAGAAATTACTTTACCTTGAGCGGATAGCGGGAATCGAACCCGCGTCTTCTCCTTGGCAAAGAGAAATTTTACCACTCGACTATATCCGCATCTTTTCCTTCTTGAGAAGGAATATGTCCCCACATATACATATATATTATATATGTATGTATGTATCATATTTGTGTAGAGTCGGGCCGGATACTCTCTTCAAGTCGATTCTAATTAAATTCTTAATATTCTATTCTTAATTTATTTCTTTTTTATTTTATTATTCTATTTCTTTATTATTAGAATATTTCATTCAATTCATTCAAGAAGTTTAAGTTTGACCCCTCTCTCTAGTTTTAGTTTTCTTTTTTTGTATTTTTGGGGACTTATTATATTGTTATATTGATTGAATTTTACTGTGTCTCACAACCCGAAAGAATTCGAATTCGGGGGAGGGGTCATTTTTGAATCTGGAACAAATAGTTTCAAGAGATGAGAGAATTAAGGATACCCACCAGAAAGACTAATCCAATCCATAATGATGTACCGGAAAAGACAAAATTTTTGTTACCTGACCAACCATCGGGAGAAGCAAATACAACGGGTACGCTAATTAGTAAGATTGATGAAGTAGCAATTAATGCAAAAACAGCCAATTGGAAAGCTATAGTCATACTTAAAAATCCTCCAAGCTATACCAACAAACGAACTATACCATTTGATCCCTCTACCCTTCATTGTAATAAAATGTATCACGGAGGGATTTTATACTATGGAATCCATCGATTCTATATAATATGACTTAATTCCCACTTTTTTACCTCTTTATTCAAAGATGCAGCCGAGGGGAATTTTTTAATTAAGCGGGCATGGTAGATCATACATTTATATATAATATAAAGATAAATATAATATACAGATAAATGGATCGACCTATCAACTTACACTTGATATTTTTATACAACTCGTGATGGTATCAACTCATATGACCATTTTCCATCCAGGAGAACAAGAATAAAATAGAAATTGACTTTTGTTGGAGAGATGGCTGAGTGGTTGATAGCTCCGGTCTTGAAAACCGGCATAGTTCTTTAGAACTATCGAGGGTTCGAATCCCTCTCTCTCCTTTTACTCGTTCAATAGAATTGTTTCCGCATTTTATTGGTTTTGCTCGCCCCGG
>Ga0268247_10000033_pt1:27500-37500 | contig 54135 bp, 41 predicted proteins | sample AgamicOrMae_FD_200245 | JGI IMG/M metagenome (GOLD analysis project Ga0268247, IMG submission 200245) | Agave microbial communities from Guanajuato, Mexico - Or.Ma.e (v2) (version 2) | ecosystem: Host-associated > Plants > Phyllosphere > Phylloplane/Leaf | place: Guanajuato, Mexico...
AATCTTTTGTCTCCAGCTATTGGGGATCCCATTTGCGTACCAACTCAAGATATGCTTATTGGACTCTATGTATTAACGAGTGGGAATCGTCGAGGTATTTGTGCAAATAGATATAATCCATGGAATCACAAAAACTATCAAAATGAAAGAATTGACGATAATAATTATAAGTATACAAAAGAACCCTTTTTTTGTAATTCCTATGATGCAATTGGGGCTTATCGTCAGAAAAGAATCAATTTAGATAGTCCTTTGTGGCTACGGTGGCGACTAGATCAACGCCTTATTGCTTCAAGAGAAGCTCCCATCGAAGTTCATTATGAATCTTTGGGTACCTATCATGAAATTTATGGGCACTATCTAATAGTAAGAAGTGTAAAAAAAGAAATTCTTTTTATATACATTCGAACTACTGTTGGCCATATTTATCTTTATCGAGAAATTGAAGAAGCTATACAAGGATTTTGTCGAGCCTGCTCATATGGTACTTAATCATATCGTACCTAAGCTAAGTAATTCTATGATACCAGTCCAATTCGAGTTTTTCGGGTTCAATTAGGATCATAATTCGTAAATTTCTAGGTGAATTAAGATCGAGAAAAGGAAGTTTTCTAATCACTAACTCAAATTCATTCATTGTCGAATCCTACTCAGCGGAATATGGGGGTACTTATGGAAGAACGAGCCAATTTGGTCTTTCACAATAAAGCGATAGATGGAACTGCCATGAAACGACTTATTAGCAGATTAATAGATCACTTTGGAATGGCATATACATCACACATCCTGGATCAAGTAAAGACTCTGGGTTTCCAGCAAGCCACTGCTACATCCATTTCAATAGGAATTGATGATCTTTTAACAATACCTTCGAAAGGATGGCTAGTCCAAGATGCTGAACAGCAAAGTTTTTTTTTGGAAAAACACCATCATTATGGGAATGTACACGCGTTAGAAAAATTACGGCAATCCGTTGAGATATGGTATTCTACAAGTGAATATTTGCGACAAGAAATGAATCCTAATTTTAGGATGACTGACCCTTATAATCCAGTCCATATAATGTCTTTTTCGGGAGCTAGAGGAAATGTGTCTCAGGTACATCAATTAATAGGTATGAGAGGATTAATGTCGGATCCACAAGGACAAATGATTGATTTACCTATTCAAAGCAATTTACGCGAAGGGCTCTCTTTAACAGAATATATCATTTCTTGCTACGGAGCCCGCAAAGGAGTTGTTGATACTGCTGTACGAACATCAGATGCTGGATACCTCACGCGCAGGCTTGTCGAAGTAGTTCAACATATTATTGTACGTAGAACAGATTGTGGTACCCTTCGAGGTATTTCTGTAAGCCCTCGAAAGGCTATGATGCCAGAAAGAATTTTTATCCAAACATTAATTGGTCGTGTATTAGCAGACGATATATATATGGGTTCACGGTGCGTGGCCACCCGAAATCAAGATATCGGGGTTGGACTTGTCAATCGATTCATAACCTTTCGAACCCAACCAATATCCATTCGAACTCCTTTTACTTGTAGGAGCACGTCTTGGATCTGTCGATTATGTTATGGACGGAGTCCTACTCACGGCGACCTAGTCGAATTGGGAGAAGCCGTAGGTATTATTGCGGGTCAATCCATTGGGGAACCTGGTACTCAACTAACATTAAGAACTTTTCATACTGGCGGAGTATTCACAGGGGGTACTGCAGAATATGTACGAGCCCCTTCTAATGGAAAAATAAAATTCAATGAGGATTTGGTTCATCCCGCACGTACACGTCATGGACAACCCGCCCTTCTATGTTATATAGACTTGTATGTCACTATTGAGAGTGAAGATATTCTACATAATGTGAATATTCCACCAAAAAGTTTGCTTTTAGTTCAAAACAATCAATATGTTGAATCCGAACAAGTGATTGCCGAAATTCGTGCGGGGACATCCACCTTGAATTTTAAGGAAAGGGTTCGAAAACATATTTATTCTGACTCGGAGGGGGAAATGCACTGGAGTACCGATGTGTACCATGCACCCGAATTTGCATACAGTAATGTTCATCTCTTACCAAAAACAAGTCGTTTATGGATATTATCAGGAAGGCCGTACAGATCCAGTGTAGTTACCTTTTCGCTCCACAAGGATCAAGATCAAACGAACGTTCATTCTCTTTCTTTCGAACAAAGATATATTTCTAACTCCTCAGTGACTAATGATCAAGTAAAAGATAAATTTTCGGACCCTTCTAGTAAAAAAAAGGATAGGATTCCGGATTATTCAGAACTTAATCGAATGGGTCATTGTAATCTCATATATCCTGCCAAAAATTTTTATTTATTGGCAAAGAGGCGAAGAAATAGATTCATTATTCCATTTCAATTGAGTCAAGAACGAGACAAAGAATTAATGCCCCCTTCCCATATTTCGATTGAAATACCCATAAATGGTATTTTCCGTAGAAATAGTATTTTTGCTTATTTCCACGATCCGCGATACCGAAGAAAGAGTTCGGGAATTACTAAATATGGGACTATAGAGATAAATTCAGTCGTTGAATTTCGACCAAAAGACCAAACGAAAGTAGATCCCCTTTTTTTCATTCCCGAGGAAGTGCATATCTTACCCGGATCTTCTCCCATAATGGTACGGAACAACAGTATCATTGGAGTAGATACGCAAATCACTTTAAATATACGAAGCCGAGTAGGCGGAGTGGTCCGAGTGGAGAGAAAAAAAAACAAGATTGAACTTCAAATTTTTTCTGGAGATATCCATTTTCCTGGGGAGATAGATAAGATATCCCGACACAGTGGCATTTTGATACCACCAGGAAAGACAAATTCCAAGGAATCAAAAAATTTGAAAAATTGGATCTATGTCCAACGGATCACCCCTACCAAGAAAAAAAAGTTTTTTGTTTTGGTTCGACCCGTAGTCACATATGAAATAACGGATGGTATAAATTTAGCAACACTTTTCCCTCAGGATCTGTTGCAGGAAAGGGATAATGTGCGACTTCAAGTTGTCAATTATATCTTTTATGGAAATGGCAAAGCCACTCGGGAAATTTCTGACACAAACATTCAATTAGTTCGTACTTGTTTAGTATTGAATTGGAACCAAGACAAAAAAAGTTCTTCTATCGAAGAGGCCGGGGCTTCCCTTGTTGAAGTAAGAACAAATGGTATGATTCGAGATTTTATAAGGATCGATTTAGCAAAATTCGCTTTTTCGTATATGGGGAAAAGGAATGATCCCTTATTTTTTAATGATGATGGACCATATCATACCAATATGAATCCATTTTATTCCATTTTTTCAAAGACAAAACTTCAAAAATCATTTAACCAAAATCAAGGAACTGTTCGTACGTTGTCGGGTAAAAATAAGGAATGTCAACCTTTTCTAATTTTGTCATCATCCAATTGTTTTCGAATAGGTCCATTCACATTCAACGGTGTAAAATATCACAAAGAATCAATTAAAAAAGATCACCTAATTCCAATTAGGAATTCATTGGGCCCCTTAGGAACAGCCCTTCAATTTGCGAATTTTTTTTCATTTTACTATTTAATAACTCATAATCAGACCTTGGTAACTAATTATTTACAACTTGACAATTTAAAACAAACCTTTCAAGTACTTAATTTTAAATATTATTTAATGGATGAAAATGGGAGAATTTATAATCCCGATCCACGCAGTAACATCATTTTGAATCCATTAAAATTGAATTGGTATTTTCTTCATTACAATTTTTGTGAAGAGACATCCACAAAAATTTGTCTTGGACAATTTCTTTGCGAAAATGCATGCATAGCCAAACACCAACCGCACTTAAAATCGGGTCAAGTTCTAATTGTTCAATTTGACTCTGTAGTAATAAGATCGGCTAAGCCTTATTTGGCCACCCCAGGAACAAGAGTTCAAAGGCATTATGGGGAAATCATTTATGGAGGGGATATATTAGTTACATTTATATATGAAAAATCGAGGTCTAGTGATATAACACAAGGTCTTCCAAAAGTGGAACAAGTCTTAGAAGCTCGTTCGATTGATTCAATATCCATGAATCTAGAAAGTAGGATTGATGGTTGGAACGAACATATAACAAGAATTCTAGGGAATTCTTGGGGATTCTTGATTGGAGCTGAGCTAACTATGGCGCAAAGTCGTATTTCTTTGGTTAATAGGATCCAAAGGGTTTATCGATCCCAGGGGGTGCAGATCCATAATAGGCATATAGAACTTATTGTACGTCAAATAACATCAAAAGTCTTGGTTTCAGAAGATGGAATGTCTAATGTTTTTTTGCCCGGAGAACTAATTGGGTTGTTGCGGGCGGAACGAACGGGGCGCGCTTTGGAAGAAGCGATCTGCTATCGAGCTATCTTATTGGGAATAACGAGAGCATCTCTAAATACTCAAAGTTTTATATCCGAAGCGAGTTTTCAAGAAACTGCTCGAGTTTTAGCAAAAGCAGCTCTCCGGGGCCGGATCGATTGGTTGAAGGGACTAAAAGAAAACGTTGTTCTGGGGGGGATGATACCTGCCGGTACCGGATTCAAGGGATTCGTACACCGTTCAAATCAACAAAAGAACATTTCCTTGAAAACAAAAAAAAAGAATCTATTCGAGGGAGAAATGAGAGATATTTTGTTTTACCATAGAGAATTATTTGATTCTTGTCTTTCAAAGAATTTCCACGATAGACCAAAACAACAATGATTTCTGGGATTTAATACAAGAGATTCATCCTTTTTATCTTCTCTGTATTTGTTATGGTTATTTAATTTAGTAATAAAATAAAGAAATTCAAATAATAACAAATAGAAAGAAATTAGTGGTTTGGGTTGTGTATCAATGGCCAATCCGCCTTAGAAAAGAAGGTTCCGTTGGAACAATTACTTATTTCAGGATACCTCGTCTCTTTATTAAATAAAAAAAGGGAAAGTGTGGGGAGAAATGACAAGAAGATATTGGAACATCAATTTGGAAGAGATGATGGAGGCGGGAGTTCATTTGGGTCACGGGATTCGGAAATGGAATCCTAGAATGGCACCTTATATCTCTGCAAAACGGAAGGGCATTCATATTATAAATCTTACTAGAACTGCTCGTTTTTTATCAGAGGTCTGTGATTTAGTTTTTGATGCAGCAAGCAGAGGAAAACAATTTTTAATTGTTGGGACAAAATGGAAAGTAGCTGATTCAGTAGCACGGGCTGCAATAAGGGCTCGATCCCATTATGTTAATAAAAAGTGGCTTGGAGGTATGTTAACGAATTGGTCCACTACAAAAAGGAAACTTCAAAAATTCAGGGACTTGAGAGTGGAACAAAAGACGGGGAGACTCGCCCGTCTTCCGAAGAGAGATGCAGCCATGTTGAAGAGACAATTATCTCACTTGCAAAGATATCTGGGTGGGATTAAATATATGACAGAGTTACCTGATATTGTAATCATCGTTGATCAACAAGAAGAATATAAGGCCCTTCGAGAATGTATTACTTTGGGAATTCCAACGATTTGTTTAATCGATACAAATTGTGATCCGGATCTCGCAGATATTTCGATTCCGGCGAACGATGATTCTATAGCTTCAATCCGATTAATTCTTACCAAATTAGTATTTGCAATTTGTGAGGGCCGCTTATATAAGAAATCCTTGATTCAAGATAAAATCAAAAATTGACTTCGTAAACTCGATAATAGAATCGGTTACTATTCCTGAATCTCAAAAAATATATAAAAACGACTGGGGATTTTATGTGATTAATCGGTATCCTAAATATAAAATTCAAGTAGACAAGTCGAGAAATAGATAATAGATGGTTGAATCAAAATAATTTCTTTTAAAGTGATATTTCAGTCAGAGGACAATATGAATGTTCTATCATACTCAATCAACACGCTAAAGGGGTTATACGATATATCCGGTGTGGAAGTAGGCCAACATTTCTATTGGCAAATAGGGGGGTTCCAAATCCATGGCCAGGTACTTATTACTTCTTGGGTTGTAATTGCTATCTTATTAGGTTCAGCTGCTATAGCTGTTCGGAATCCACAAACCATTCCGACTGGCGGTCAGAATTTCTTTGAATATGTCCTTGAATTCATTCGAGACGTGAGCAAAACTCAAATTGGAGAAGAATATCGCCCCTGGGTTCCCTTTATTGGGACTATGTTTCTATTTATTTTTGTTTCTAATTGGTCAGGGGCTCTTTTACCTTGGAAAATCATACAGTTACCTCACGGGGAGTTAGCCGCACCCACGAATGATATAAATACTACTGTTGCTTTAGCTTTACTAACGTCGGTAGCCTATTTCTATGCGGGTCTTACAAAAAAAGGATTAGGTTATTTTGGTAAATACATTCAACCAACTCCAATTCTTTTACCCATTAACATCTTAGAAGATTTCACAAAACCTCTATCACTTAGTTTTCGACTTTTCGGAAATATATTAGCGGATGAACTAGTCGTTCTTGTTCTTGTTTCTTTAGTACCTTTAGTGGTTCCTATACCTGTCATGTTCCTCGGATTATTTACAAGCGGTATTCAGGCTCTTATTTTTGCAACTTTAGCCGCAGCTTATATAGGCGAATCCATGGAGGGCCATCATTGATTAGTCTTAGAAAGAGTCCTTTTTTTAGCTTAGATCAAGGCAATATATGTGTGGCTCAAGATACTCTATTCTATCAGGATAATCTCTTTCTATTTTCTAAATATACAAATAGAGTCTACGATAATAGAAAAACGATCTTCGAGAAGTTTCAACTAAAGGGGAGTTGGTTAGTAGAGAGGGGTCGCGCCAGGTATGATGTGTAATCCAATGGCTATAAGTTAACTCTTGTAGATTAGATGTTTCGAAGAATGATTCGAAAATCCGATTGAATTTAAGATAGAATGGGCAGTTTACGTTATGGAAGAAAGATATGTATATTTGATATTGGATATTGACAAGTTATATATGAACTAATATTTATATTTCATTAGCCCTACTTGTCTAAATTAAGATAGGTATGATATGCCAGTCGAAGCCCTTCCGTTTCGTTTATGACTGTAAATTGAATGAATAAACAGAGAAAATAAAGAAAAAGATCGAAGAATGATTAGAAAAGGAAATGAAAAAACTCAAGTTGGATTGATTCGGAAAGACTCTACAAATAGGAAATAAAAAAGATGAAGTCTTTCTAATGATCTAATGATTCAATAATATTCTTATTTCTATTTCAATTTGGAGTTTTTAGTTATTTTGACTAGATGAATATTAGCAATAGAATAATTAAGTCATAATTCATTGGTTGATTGTATCATTAACCATTTCTTTTTTTTTTGTGTGAGGAACTTATCATGAATCCACTGATTTCTGCCGCTTCCGTTATTGCTGCTGGATTGGCTGTAGGACTTGCTTCTATTGGGCCTGGAATTGGTCAAGGTACTGCTGCGGGCCAAGCTGTAGAGGGTATTGCGAGACAGCCCGAGGCAGAGGGAAAAATACGAGGTACTTTATTGCTTAGTTTGGCCTTTATGGAAGCTTTAACAATTTATGGATTGGTTGTAGCATTGGCGCTTTTATTTGCGAATCCTTTTGTTTAATCCGAGAAAAGAAAAAGAAATAGGGGAAATACATATTTCTTTTCGCGTATTGGACTTGCAGGCTGCTTTTTCACATTATATCAAAATATCGTTCCCACACAATTACTTATTCGTTGAGAAACTAACCTGCGGGAAGGACTGATTTGAGGATGAGGAATTAGTGTTACTCACTTCCTTTCTTCCTTCCCCCTTTTAGTCCAAAGGAGAGGTGTTGCAACAAAAGAGGTATTTCGCAATTCACATGAAACCTAGTACCTAATTCTATTCCAATAAGTCTTATTCTTATTGTTTATTGGGAATCCCAATTAAAAAAAGACAATTCATTTCGAAATTGAATCGATTTTTGAATCGATTTTCTATTTAGAAGTAGCAAAGAGGTGAAGCAATACAACGATTTTTTTAGTTTATCTATAAGAGGAGCTCATATGAAAAATGTAACCGATTCTTTCGTTTTCTTGGGTCACTGGCCATCCGCCGGGAGTTTCGGGTTTAATACCGATATTTTAGCAACAAATCTAATAAATCTCAGCGTAGTGATTGGTGTATTGATCTTTTTTGGAAAGGGAGTGTGTGCGGGTTGTTTATTTCAAGAATAGGTTGGATTCAACCAGCTGTACCTCTTTTTTTTCTTTATAACTAAGGACGAAAGGTACATGATTTCGCGAATTACTTCTGAATAAATAAAGAAACCATATGTAAGAACCATAGCATTTCGCGATTTGTTGGTAAATATACTTTGATTCTCTATCAACCAATAATGGGGGACCATTAACATGGTTAAAGCTAAACCGTTTGAAGTCTAGGCACAGCATGGTATTCTTTCTACCACTATATTAATACCGAAATGGTTTTAAAAAAAGAATAGTTCGAATTTTATCGATATAGAACACTCATGTCGATAAAATGATTTGAATCCTTTATTGGAAAAATGTTCATCCTTTTTTTATTAATATTGATAGTAAATAAATGTCAAACGCTGAGTCGATGACCTACATATAAAGTAAGACAAATTTTTGGATTTAAAGTAAAAAAAAAAAAAAAAAAACAACTTTGCTGACAATTACTTATTTTTTAGTTTTTGTTTGGTCAGAAGAGTCCTCTGAATATTCTGGTCTTTTTTTTTTTATTAGTGATACTTTATTTTTGGAATATGAACAGAGAAGAGAGGATAGGTTCATTACATTCAAAAAAGATATGGAAATTCGCCATAAATAATTGAAGTAATTGAACGTGAGAGCCAAATGAATTGAAAGATTCAAGTTTGGTTCGGGAAGGGATCATGAACGTTTTGAAATAAATGGAAAGATAATCTACTTTCATTAAGTGATTTATTAGATAATCGAAAACAGAGGATCTTGAATACTATTCGAAATTCAGAAGAACTACGCGGAAAGGCCATTGAACAGCTGGAAAAAGCCCGGACTCGCTTAAGGAAAGTAGAAAAGGAAGCGGATCAGTTTCGAGTGAATGGATATTCTGAAATAGAACGAGAAAAAATGAATTTGATTAATTCAACTTATAAAACTTTAGAACAATTAGAAAATTACAAAAATGAAAGCATTCATTTTGAACAACAAAGAGCAATTAATCAAGTCCGACAACGGGTCTTCCAACAAGCCTTACAAGGAGCTCTAGTAACTCTGAATAGTTGTTTGAACAACGAGTTACATTTACGTACCATCAATGCTAATATTGGCATGTTTGGTGCCATGAAAGAAATAACTGATTAGTCCTTCTCTTCGACTGTAGGTATTGTTTTTTTTTGGAAACAAAAAAAAGAATTATATTAAGAAAGACTCATGGCAACCCTTCGAGCAGACGAAATTAGCAATATTATCCGTGAACGTATTGAACAATATAAGCGAGAAGTAAAGATTGTAAATACTGGTACCGTACTTCAAGTAGGTGACGGCATTGCTCGTATTCACGGTCTTGATGAAGTAATGGCAGGCGAATTAGTAGAATTTGAAGAGAGGACAATAGGCATTGCTCTGAACTTGGAATTCAATAATGTTGGTGTTGTATTAATGGGTGACGGTTTGATGATACAAGAAGGAAGCTCTGTAAAAGCAACAGGAAGAATTGCTCAGATACCCGTGAGTGAGGCTTATTTGGGTCGTGTTATAAATGCCCTAGCTAAACCTATTGATGGTAGAGGTGAAATTTCAGCCTCTGAATCTCGGTTAATTGAATCTCCTGCTCCCGGTATTATTGCGAGACGTTCCGTATATGAGCCTCTTCAAACCGGGCTTATTGCTATTGATTCGATGATCCCTATAGGACGTGGTCAGCGAGAATTAATTATTGGGGACAGACAGACTGGTAAAACAGCGGTAGCCACAGATACGATTCTCAATCAACAAGACCAAAATGTAATATGTGTTTATGTG
>Ga0268247_10000033_pt1:40000-52500 | contig 54135 bp, 41 predicted proteins | sample AgamicOrMae_FD_200245 | JGI IMG/M metagenome (GOLD analysis project Ga0268247, IMG submission 200245) | Agave microbial communities from Guanajuato, Mexico - Or.Ma.e (v2) (version 2) | ecosystem: Host-associated > Plants > Phyllosphere > Phylloplane/Leaf | place: Guanajuato, Mexico...
CCTGCGACCAAGATATAAGAAGCTATTGAAGCAGCTATTCCCAAGCATATTGTATTTACATCCGGTGGGACATATCGTATAACACTATGCATAGCCATTCCGTACATTAACGATCCGCCAATAGAATTTATAAACAAATATAACTCCCGTGTATTATCCTCCATACTGAGATATATCATAAGACCCGTAATCTGATTTGCGGATTCTTCTTCGAGTTCTCTGCACAAAAAAAGTACTCCTCGATGAGAAAATTCGCTGTATAGTTCAACCCAGGTTGGTTCTTCCTCTTCTTCATCAGGCAGCGAAACCAACACCTTTGGTACACCGACAGGCATAAGCTTTATCTCCTATAATTAAAAAAATTTGAAGTATTAGTGAAGTATTATTTAAGTAGTTAAGTCTTAACTTAATTTATTTTATTTTATTTAATTATTTTTTTTTATTTTATTTAAGTAGTTAAGTTATGTTTGTGAGAATGTCAATTTTTTGTCGTTGAAACGTAGTAATAGGATTATTGTCTTCATAATATAAACCTTTCTCCTATTTTCTGTCTAGATTAGAAAAATTTAACTTCAATAAAGAAGACAGAATAAAAAAAATAAAATTCTTACGAATATAGCCTTCCAATAATGAACAAGTATGAAAGCATTCACTGATCGAAGATGGTATCAACTCCCCATTGCGTATTGCTACTTATCGGGTATAGAATAGATTTGTTTCTCTTTGTTCCTGCAAACATAACATAATTGTTTCAACAAACTAGAACAAACATTAACCCTTGTTCCGAGATAATCCATTGAACAAAAGGGGTCCATTGCACAGTCATAGTCTTTTCCAATGCAATAAAGTTACATAGTGTCATTTATCTTTGATAAAGGGGTAATTCCATGGGTTTGCCTTGGTATCGTGTTCATACCGTCGTATTGAATGATCCCGGCCGGTTAATTTCTGTCCATATAATGCATACAGCTCTGGTTGCCGGTTGGGCCGGTTCGATGGCTCTATATGAATTAGCAGTTTTTGATCCCTCTGACCCCGTTCTTGATCCAATGTGGAGACAGGGTATGTTTGTTATACCTTTTATGACTCGTTTAGGAATAACCAATTCATGGGGCGGTTGGAGTATTACGGGGGGGACTATAACGGATCCGGGTATTTGGAGTTACGAAGGTGTGGCCGGAGCGCATATTGTGTTTTCTGGCTTGTGCTTTTTGGCAGCCATTTGGCATTGGGTGTATTGGGATCTAGAAATTTTTTGTGATGAACGTACAGGAAAACCTTCTTTGGATTTGCCTAAAATTTTTGGAATTCATTTATTTCTTTCCGGGGTGGCTTGTTTTGGTTTTGGCGCATTTCATGTAACAGGCTTGTATGGTCCCGGAATATGGGTGTCCGATCCTTATGGACTAACAGGAAAAGTACAATCTGTAAGTCCAGCATGGGGCGTAGAAGGCTTTGATCCCTTTTTTCCAGGAGGAATAGCCTCTCATCATATTGCAGCGGGGACATTGGGCATATTGGCAGGTCTATTCCACCTTAGTGTCCGTCCGCCTCAACGTCTATACAAAGGATTACGTATGGGCAATATTGAAACCGTTCTTTCTAGTAGTATCGCCGCCGTCTTTTTTGCAGCTTTTGTTGTTGCTGGAACGATGTGGTATGGTTCAGCAACTACTCCGATTGAATTATTTGGTCCCACTCGTTATCAATGGGATCAGGGATACTTTCAGCAAGAAATATATCGAAGAGTAAGTGCTGGGCTAGCCGAAAATCAAAGTTTATCAGAAGCTTGGTCGAAAATTCCTGAGAAATTGGCTTTTTATGATTACATTGGCAATAATCCGGCAAAAGGAGGATTATTTAGAGCGGGCTCAATGGACAACGGCGATGGAATAGCTGTTGGGTGGTTAGGACACCCTATTTTTAGAGATAAAGAAGGGCGTGAACTCTTTGTACGTCGTATGCCTACCTTTTTTGAAACATTTCCAGTCGTTTTAATAGATGGGGACGGAATTGTTAGAGCTGACGTTCCTTTTAGAAGAGCGGAATCTAAGTATAGCGTTGAACAAGTAGGCGTAACTGTTGAGTTTTATGGCGGCGAACTCAACGGAGTCAGTTATAGCGATCCACCTACTGTGAAAAAATATGCTAGACGTGCTCAATTGGGTGAAATTTTCGAATTAGATCGTGCTACGTTGAAATCTGATGGCGTTTTTCGTAGTAGTCCAAGGGGTTGGTTTACTTTTGGACATACCTCCTTTGCCCTACTCTTCTTCTTCGGACACATTTGGCATGGGGCTAGAACCCTGTTCAGAGATGTTTTTGCTGGTATTGACCCAGACTTGGATGCTCAAGTAGAATTTGGAGCATTCCAAAAACTTGGAGATCCAACTACAAGAAGACAGGGAGTCTAATACAACATTGCTTTCTTTTTTTTGCCTCTATTTTTTTATAGGATACTAGAAAAATCTTAATTTGAATCACCGCCCCTCCTTTTTTTTACTCTTTTTATCATTATCGGGAAAATAATCCCAAGTAAGCAGGTATGGAAGCTATAATTGTAAACCACAATCGAATCTATGGAAGCATTGGTTTATACATTTCTATTAGTCTCGACTCTCGGGATAATTTTTTTCGCTATCTTTTTTCGGGAACCTCCTAAAGTTCCCACTAAAAAGGTGAAATGATTTTTCATTATCTCAATTGAAGTAATGAGCCTTCTGGTATTGGAAGGCTCATTACTTCAACTAGTCTCCGTGTTCCTCGAAGGGATCTCTTAGTTGTTGAGAGGGTTGCCCAAAAGCGGTATATAAAGCGTACCCGGTAAAGCTTACAAGTAAACCAGATATAAAGATGGCGACTAGGGTTGCTATTTCCATTATTATAAAATTTCAAGATCACATACAGATCAATCAATCGTTTATATTATTATAACCGGAATGGTATACAAAGTCAATAGATCTCAATGAATACAATCAGATTTATGGCTACACAAACCGTTGAGGGTAGTTCTAGATCTCGTCCAAAACCTACTACCGTGGGGGCTTTATTGAAACCATTGAATTCGGAATATGGTAAAGTAGCTCCCGGATGGGGAACTACTCCTTTGATGGGAGTTGCAATGGCTTTATTTGCAATATTCCTATGTATTATTTTGGAAATTTACAATTCTTCTGTTTTACTGGATGGAATTTCAATGAATTAAATCCACAAGAAAATGAAATTCAAAAGAACCAGGAACAGGAAGTTCTAGTCTTTCAATAGAATACAAAATGAATTTTTCGGGTCCCGAATTCTATTTCTAACCCCCCTTTTGGTAGTTCAATCGCGGAATTTTTTTCTGTCTGTACTTCCGGAATATGAGTGTGTGACTTGTTATAATTGATCCTATTGATAATACAGAAAATGAGTCTGTCATCTTATCATGATGGAGATGGTTCTACCTCGTCGGATATTCATACTGGTATCTGGAACACGGAATATATAAAATATATCAATCAAGAAATATTTGAACTATGATTCATATTTAATATTCAGACCTCTCGATCGGATTCAAAAAAATTTTCTTTTCAAAGACAGAATTTAGAAGTTATAAATCGAAAGATTTTTCTTCTTTCAAACTCCTGTTTATGCCTATTTTGTTTAATCAACAGACAATTTTTTTTGTATTTTTAGTCATTATACCTATCCTATTGATTGAATAAGCGATGATCCAGTGGTTCTTACTCAAGGAATCTTTGGGCTTAGCTTTGGGGTTTTATTGAATCATCGTGGTTCTAGTATGAATCTGGGGTTTCAATCGATTCTATAGGGTCTTAACAAGAGAAATTCCTATTAATGATAAAAAAAATAGTAAAAGCCACATTACACACAATAAAAAAATAGGGAAAGAGAATATTCAAGAGGCCTGTAGTAACAATCAACATAAAGACGAATGAGCCGACTTGATATTTTGGCATTATCACCACAAAGAAGAACTTTCGGATTTTTATTCCCTCCTATCTTCCGAAAAGAGAAAATCCGGGATTAATAAGTTTCAAACTTTCTATTCTATTATATATCCCTTTCAATCAGTATTTGGGTGTCTGCTTGAGCTGTACGAGATGAAATTCTCATATACAGTTCTTAGAGGGGGAATTCACGCGGTTTACCTATCTCAATAAAGTCTATGATTGGTTCGAAGAACGTCTCGAGATTCAGGCGATTGCAGATGATATAACCAGTAAATATGTTCCTCCTCATGTGAACATATTTTATTGTCTAGGAGGAATTACGCTTACTTGTTTTTTAGTACAAGTAGCTACTGGGTTTGCTATGACTTTTTACTATCGTCCAACTGTTACTGAGGCTTTTGCTTCTGTTCAATATATAATGACTGAAGCTAACTTTGGTTGGTTAATACGATCGGTTCATCGGTGGTCGGCAAGTATGATGGTTCTAATGATGATCCTACATGTATTTCGTGTGTATCTCACCGGTGGGTTTAAAAAACCTCGCGAATTGACTTGGGTTACAGGTGTGATTCTGGCTGTATTGACCGCGTCTTTTGGTGTAACTGGTTATTCCTTACCTCGGGACCAAATTGGTTATTGGGCAGTTAAAATTGTAACAGGCGTACCCGAAGCTATTCCTGTAATAGGATCACCTTTGGTAGAGTTATTACGCGGAAGTGCTAGTGTGGGACAATCCACCCTGACTCGTTTTTATAGTTTACACACTTTTGTCTTGCCTCTTCTTACTGCCGTATTTATGTTAATGCACTTTCTAATGATACGTAAACAAGGTATTTCTGGTCCTTTATAGAATAGGAAAAGGGGTATATCATAGATATTTGTAATCAATCATTTATCACTTGGGGGAAGAAGAATAGTATTTCATTGCTACAAGTATGGATTGTTGAAAAGAATAATCCATGTATTTGGACATTTTCCTTCAACTCCACAATACAATATTGTATTTAGTTATTTAACATAAGATCACTAGTTGGAGGTAATTCTCCGAAAAAAAAAATGGATTATGGGAGTGTGTGACTTGAACTATTGATTAGGCCGTGCAGGTATATGTCTGTTTCTGCCACATTGAAATTAATAATCGAATGCGTCTTTTGTCCAACCACCGTATAAGTAAGTCCTATACATACAGAGAGAGGATAGGCCGGTTCGTTTGAAGAGAATCTATTCTATGATCAACCCTGGATCATGTCATGCATGAACAGGCTCCGTAAGATCCAGTCGAATGTGTGATTTTGCATAATAGAATATATAATTCGGGTTTTGTTTTATCATTTTTTTTTATTATTAATAGTTTGAATAGTATTCAAATGCGTTCATTTCCTATGCATCGACCTGATCTATAATACTATCGGAGTGAAACAGGGGATCTAAAGAACAACAGAGGCTAGACTATATTAGTAACAAGTAAACCCTATGCTATGTAAATATATATATATATTATGTAAAGTATAAATCTCCAAATATTTGGGAGATAAACACCAAACACAAGGTATGAGACGACCCAGAAAGCATTTGATCATGATCAACTCTGTAAGCCTACTTGGGTTTTGAGCATTTATTTTTAAGAGCGGAATTCCTTCCCGTGGAAAATTACAACTCTGGAAAGGAATATCTAAGAAATTAGTTCTTACGGAGAACCATTCGTTTGGATATGGATAAGATATATACTATACGAAATATTGGATCTATTTATTCGGTTCTTTTGATTCTTGCTCGAGCCGGATGATGAAAAATGATCATGTCCGGTTCTTTCGGGGGATGAATCGAATCTATAAGAAAGAATTCACCTATCCTAATAACAAAAAAACCTGACTTGAATGATCCTGTATTAAGGGCTAAATTGGCAAAAGGGATGGGTCATAATTATTATGGCGAGCCCGCATGGCCTAATGATCTTTTATATATTTTTCCGGTAGTAATTCTAGGTACTATTGCATGTAACGTAGGCTTAGCGGTTCTAGAACCATCAATGATTGGTGAGCCTGCGGATCCCTTTGCAACTCCTTTGGAAATATTACCCGAATGGTATTTTTTTCCCGTATTTCAAATACTTCGTACAGTACCCAATAAGTTATTAGGCGTTCTTTTAATGGTCTCAGTACCTGCGGGATTATTAACAGTTCCTTTTTTGGAGAATGTTAATAAATTCCAAAATCCATTTCGTCGTCCAGTAGCGACAACTGTCTTTTTGGTTGGTACCGCGTCGGCCCTTTGGTTAGGTATTGGAGCAACATTGCCTATTGATAAATCCCTAACTTTAGGTCTTTTTTAAATTGATTCAATTGTGAAATAAGACAACATGTGTATCTAGGGAATAGTCGCTTCAAAAGTGAATTTTCCCTAGATACATCTATTTAATTTAATGAAATTATGGACCTATTCGGAATATATTCAATATTCAATCAACCTCTTTCATCTTTTATTTTTCGTTTTTTTTTGTAAATCAATTGCGAAATGTTTTTCTATAGTGTCCAATATTTGTTTTGCGTCTTCTATGCGAAAATGCTCAATTTTAATAAGATCTTCTTGACTCTTATTCAAAAGGTCCAATAATGTATGTATATTGGACTTTTTGAGGCAATTATAGATCCTAGGTGGCAATTCTAATTGATCAATAAAAATATATTTCAATGCTTTTTTTATTTTGTTTTTACTTAGTTCAGTCAATCTATTGTGAAAGGTAAAAAGGGGTAAAGAAACTTTGTGTTGATTGTCCTCTAAATGTAAGTTTTCTTCTTCCGCATGTAGAAAAGGAATAAATAAATCAATTAAATTCCGGGAGGCTTCATAAAGGGCTTCTTTCGGAGTTAAACTTCCATTTGTCCATATTTCGAGAAAGAGTATCTCTTGGTTTTCATTCCCATAAGAATGAATACTATGATTCACGTTTCGAACAGGCATGAATAGAGCATCTATAGGGTAACTTCCATCTTGAAAGTTATTTGGCGCTTTTATACGATATCCGCGATTTCTCTCGAGTTGTAATCCAATACACAAATCAATTGGTTCTGTCAAGCTAGCTATATGCTGTGTATTGTCAACTATTTCGACATAAGGTGGCAAGATGATATCTTGAGCAGTTACACATCTAGGGCCCCTAACACAAATAGACGCCTCACAAGTTCCATATAGATTACTTCTCAATACAATTTCTTTCAAATTCATTAAAATTTCGTGTACTGATTCTTGAATACCTACTATGGTAGAGTATTCATGTGGTATTTTCTCAAATTTTGCACGTGTGATACATGTTCCTTCTATTTCTCCAAGCAAAGCTCTTCGCATCGCAACGCCTATTGTGTCAGCTTGACCTTTCATCAGTGGAGAGAGAATAAAGCGCCCATAATAAAGACATTTACTATCTGTTCTTGATTCAACACACTTCCACTGCAGTGTACGGGTAGATACTCTTATTTTCTCTCGAACCATAGTAATATTATAAAATATTGATCATATTTTTGAATCATTTATTTCTCTTGAAATTTCTTCAATTTTTTTTTCTACACACGTCTTTTTTTAGGAGGCCTACAGCCATTATGCGGCATAGGGGTTACGTCTAGCACGAACCTTACTCGTACACCACTTCTACGAATAGCCCGTAATGCTCCATCCCTTCCGAGACCGGTACCCTTTATCCTGACTTCTGCTCGTTGCATACCCTGCCCTACCACTGGACGAATAGCACTTCCCGCCGCGGTTTGAGCCGCAAAGGGTGTCCCTCTTTTTGCACCCCTGAATCCACAAGTACCGGCGGAAGCCCAAGAAACCACCCGACCCCCTACATCCGTAACAGTCACAATGGTATTGTGGAAACCTGCTTGAACATGAATAATGCCCTTTGGTATTTTACGTGCAGCAGTCTTACGCGAACGAATACGACGCCGCCGATAAACAATTCTTGGTCCGTGTTTTGCCATATTTTATCATCTCATAAATATGAGTCAGAGATATATGGATATATCCATTTCATGTCAAAACAAATCCTTCATTTTTTTTTTTACGGAAATCAAATCTTTTACAAAATTCCTTTTATTTTTAGTAGAATAATTATCCTTGTCGTTGTTTATGTTTTGAGTTAGAACAAATTACTATAATTCGTCCTCGTCTGCGGATCAGACGACATTTTTCACAAATTTTACGAACAGAGGCCCCTTTTTTCATATTTGTCATTCCTTACTTTAATTCCGAGTCTATTTCTTGGAAGAAAATAAGTTTCTTGAAATTTTGAACCTCGAATTGTATTCTCATGGGAAGGAATGTTGAAGTTGAAAAACCACTTAGTCCTTTGAATCATCCGAATCATCTGAATCGTTGTGGGGGAATCTATAAATTATACGGCCTTTGGTTAAATCATAAGGGCTTATTTCAATCTTAACCCTATCTCCCGGTAGGATTCGTATAGAATTACATCGTATCTTTCCTGAAATATAACCTAGAACTACCTGTTCATTATCCAAACGAACGTGGAACATAGCATTAGGAAATGATTGAATAACCAATCCTTCTAGTATCCATTTTTGTTCTTTCATTCCAAGCAAAACCTCCTTAAGGTACCAACTAATAGGGGGAAGAGAATAGATAACCTGCTCGTTCTATCACAAATAAGAAATTTTTGATCTAACTCGGATATCAGAAGGATTACCATATATAACATAAAATTTCTCCACCAACTCCTTCTAGTCGAGCTTCCCGATCCGTCATTATACCTCGAGAGGTAGAAAGAATTACAATTCCCATTCCACTTAAAATTCTAGGAATTCGTTGATAGTTAGAATAGATTCGTAGACCAGGCCGACTGACTCTTTTTAAATTTAAAGTATTTCTATATGGTCCTTTCCTATTTCTTCTATGTCGCAGAGTTAAAACCAAAAAATATTTGTTTCTTTCTTGGTGTTTTCTCGCATTTTCAATAAAGCCTTCTCGTAAAAGTATTTTAACAATGCTTTCGGTGATGTTAGTAGATGCTATTCGAACTGTTCCTTTTCTATTCATGTCAGCATTTCGTATAGAGGTTATTATATCAGCAATAGTGTCCCTACCCATGATAAACTAAAATCAGTGGTGTCTCCGAATTTTTATATAATCAACATGCTTTTTTTATTAGTTTATTTTTTTTATGAATTAAAAAAATAAAAAAAAATTCAAAATGAAAGGTATATACGTGATACACAATCTACAATTTCATTCAAATATCCTACTTCTCATCTTATAATACCTCAGGAGCTAATGAAAGTATTTTAGGAAAGTTTTTTTTCAATTCCAGGGCAATCGCACCAAAAACTCTACTTCCTTTTGGATTTCCTTTTTGATCAATGATAACTGCAGCATTGTCATCATATCGTATTAGCAGACCATTGTCGCGTTTGAGTTCTTTACAGGTACGTACAATTACAGCTCTGATCACTTCTGATCTTTCTAAGCGCGTACTTGGTATTGCTTTTTTGATCACAGCAACAATAACGTCACCAATACGAGCATATCGACGATTGCTAGCTCCTATGATTCGAATACACATTAATTTTCGAGCCCCGCTGTTGTCTGCTACATTCAAATGGGTCTGAGGTTGAATCATATCTTCTTTTTATCTGTTCTTTCAATAAATGCAAGCAAACAAAGGGCGAAAAAGAAAAAGAAATATTGTTTGCCGAAAATAAAAAGTAAAAAGAATCTACGGTTGTTTTTATCCCCAAGATCTATTTCCTTTGGTTCTACATTCCTATCCTGAAATAATGAATTGAGTTCGTACAGGCATTTTAGATGCCGCTATCGAGATAGCCCTTCGGGCTATCTTTTCTGATACTCCGCTTATTTCATAAAGTATTCGACCGGGTTTGACAACAACTACCCAATATCGGGAGGATCCTTTCCCCGAACCCATACGGCTTTCCGCAGATTTTACTGTAACTGGTTTGTCTGGAAATATACGTACCCATATTTTTCCACTGCGGCGTGCATTTCGCGTCATTGCTCGCCGACCTGCTTCTATTTGTCTAGACGTGATCCAAGCAGGTTCAAGTGCCTGAAGAGCATATCTTCCGAAACAAATACGATTCCCCCGATAAGATATTCCCTTCATTCTTCCTCTATGTTGTTTACAGAATCTGGTTCTTTTGGGGTTATAGTTGATGGTTTTTTCTTAATTCCACCTCTACTACAGAACCGGACGTGAGAGTTTCTTCTCATCCGGCTCCTCGCGAATGAAAAAATTTCAATTAAAATTGAATATGAATATTTAAAAATTGAATTCGAATTAGAATAGAATTCTAAATTAATATATAGATTAATATATTCTAAATTTGAAAATGAATAAAAATGAATAATAAAAATGAATAGAATAATAATATTGAATTAAGATATACATTTAATAATACACTAAATCAATAGATTCTTTGATATTCATCTAATTTATTAGATATTTTTATATTAGTATATATAAGGAAATTTGAAATATATTATATATAGTTTGTCTATATTTTTTTGTATAGATATATTTTATTAGATTGCATTGCTAAAATAAAATGTGAGCAATTTAATAAAAAAGGAATTTTCGCGGGCGAATATTTACTCTTTCAATATCTATTTTAGTTTTATAGGATTAGTTTATCACTTTTCAGAATAGATGAATTGGTCTCTGGTTCGTTCCGCCATCCTTCCCAATGAATCATTAGGATTCTTTTTCAAATGAATCTTCTGTATTCATGGATTACATCGTTCCCATCGCTTCTTGATTAATGATTAGGTCTGAATTCTACAATGGAGCCCTTAATGAACTTTGTTCTTGAGCCAACCCTCTTAGTCTTTATTGGCCGGAGGCTCTTACTTTTTTCTTTTTTCTATGAATAGATTCATATCAGATAATTATGTGTGAATCTGTATTCATGCTTTATTACATTGTCTTTTATGATATGATTCAAAGACCTTACATAGTGGAATCGTATATCATTTAGATTCATTTTTTTCTTTCTTTCGCCTTTCCATTTATCCGCATCCCCCTCCTTTAATGTATATTTTTCTTTTTTTTTCTTTTGCTTGACAACTCATTTGATTTCTTGTTTATGAAAAAAAAATTCAGTTGCTGCAATGATAGGACCAAAATATCCTATCTTGACTGCTTCTTTGGATCCAGATAATGTGATGCGATGAGTTGGTTATTAGTTCTATAGTTATTAGTTCATACTTCATACTATGGGCTCTTACTTTTTTTCGTATTAATTCTAACAAAAACCAACGAGTCACACACTAAGCATAGCAATTCTATCAAAAGAAGAAAGAGGTCAATCGAATTTTTATTCAACCTTATAGAATATAGAATTAAAAATGAGAATTGTTTTGATGGAAATTTGATGGAAAAAAGGCTGTCATTCTTTGTTCTATCGTTAAATCAAAACAGAAAGACAAGTCAAGGAAAGGCTTATTATTCCTCGTCTATAAATATCCAAATTTTGATACCCAATACCCCATAGATAGTTCGAAACGTATAGGCGTAATAATCAATTTTCGCGCGAATGGTTTGTAGGGGAACCCTACCCTTTCTTATCCAGTCAACACGTGCCTTATCTTTTCCACCGAGACGGCCCGCGATTTGTATTTTAATTCCTTTTGCCCCGGCTTGTTTGCCTAATTCAATAGCCTTTTTCATTGCTTTTCGAAAGAATACCCTATTTCTTAATTGTACGGCTATAAATTCTGCAAGAATTTTAGGGTGTCCATAAGGTTTTGCAATTTGTTTAATAGTAATGTTGAGTTTTCGGTTCACACAATTCAATTCTTTTTGTACGTTTATTTTGAGGTCTTCGACCGCTCGCGGTCTATTTTTTATTAATAATTTAGGAAATCCCATATAGATGATAACCTGTATCAGATCGATTCTTTTTTGAATTTCGATACGTGCAATTCCTTCGCCATATAGCGATGTTCTTGTATTTTTTTCTACATAATTTTTGATACAATTCCGTATTTTTTGATCTTCTTGTAGACCTTCAGAATAATTTTTTGGTTGTTCAAACCAAAGGGAATAATGATCTTGGGTTGTACCAAGTCTGAAACCAAGTGGATTTATTTTTTGTGCCATATTAGTAAAGTTTTAGCTCTCCTTTTATTAACAGTCTTAATAGTAAGTCGTCAAACTTTCTTAAAGTTGAAGAGTTCACTGCAGCCCAAACTTGTTGTATATCTTCTTTTGAAAACGTGTGTATATTTTTTCTAAATTCTTCCATGAAGAATGTATCTTGTAATACAATAGTTATGTGACAAGTAGGTCTTTTTATCAGATAATTACGTCCTTTAGCTCGGGGTTTTAATTTTTTTATGGTAGTTCCTTTGTTAACTTCGACTTTCCTAATCATTAACTCTGTTTTGTTGGAACCCTTATTGTGCCTAGCATTTGCTGCCGCAGAATAAATCAATTTAAAGATGGGATAACATGCTCTATAGGGCATGAATTCTAATATCATAAGTGCTTCTTCGTAGGAACGCCCACGGATCTGA
>Ga0268247_10000034_pt1 | contig 52762 bp, 61 predicted proteins | sample AgamicOrMae_FD_200245 | JGI IMG/M metagenome (GOLD analysis project Ga0268247, IMG submission 200245) | Agave microbial communities from Guanajuato, Mexico - Or.Ma.e (v2) (version 2) | ecosystem: Host-associated > Plants > Phyllosphere > Phylloplane/Leaf | place: Guanajuato, Mexico | collected...
ACGCTTTATCTTAATCGCGCGCCCTTTGGCGGCACGCTGGAAGGCATTGGCGCAGCCAGCTGGAGCTGGCTGGGCAAATCCCCGTCGCAGTTAACCCGCGGGGAAGCCGCCTTGCTGGCCGTGCTGCTGCAGTCACCCAGCCGCCTGCGGCCCGACCGCTGGCCGGAACGGGCTGAGGCGGCACGCAATAAAGTGCTGGACCGTCTGGCGCAATATCACGTCTGGTCTGCGCGTCAGGTGGCCGAGATCCGCCAGGAGCCGGTCTGGCTGCCACCACGGCAAATGCCGCAGATGGCACCCTTGCTGGCCCGGCGGCTGTTGTCGATCAGCACTCACGAAAAAATCGTCTCAACGCTGGATCCGTCGCTGCAGCGTGAGCTGGAAAGTATGACGCTGAACATCAAAAATCAGCTGCCGCCGCGCACCTCGCTGGCCATACTGGTGGTCGATCACACCACCATGGCCGTACGTGGGTATGTTGGTTCCGTTGACTTTGCTGACGACAACCGCTTCGGGCATGTCGATATAATTGCCAGCGTACGCTCACCGGGATCGATCTTAAAACCCTTTGTTTATGGCATGGCGCTGGATGACGGGCTGATTCATGCCGAGTCGCTGCTGCAGGATGTGCCGCGCCGTTTTGGCGACTACCGTCCGGGTAACTTCGATACCGGTTTTCATGGGCCGGTCAGCGCCAGCGAAGCGCTGGTGCGTTCCCTTAATCTGCCTGCGGTGCAGGTGCTGGAAGCGCTGGGTCCCAAAAATGTCGCGGCCCGCCTGCGCAATGTCGGGCTTAACCTGCGCTTTCCGCCCGGCGCCGAGCCGAATTTGTCATTGATACTGGGGGGCACCGGCGCGCGCATGGACGAGATCGTTGCGGCGTACAGCGCTTTCGTGCGTCAGGGCAACGCCGCGCAACTGCGCTGGATGCCCGATCAACCGTTGCAGCAGCGGCCTCTGCTTTCGCCCGGCGCGGCGTGGATTATCCGCCGTGTCCTGGCGGGTGAAGCGCAGCCTGCGGGCAAAGGGAACCTGCCTGCGGTTGTACCGCTGGCGTGGAAAACCGGCACCAGCTATGGCTATCGCGATGCCTGGGCGGTGGGCATGAATCCCCGCTATCTGATCGGCGTCTGGGTTGGCCGTCCCGATGCAACGCCCGTCGCAGGGCAGTTTGGTTTTGCGTCTGCCGTTCCCGTGATGAATCAGGTAAACAGCGTACTAATGAACCGTTTAGCCGGACAGGAGGTGCCCGTTGATCCTCGTCCCGCATCGGTTACGGTGGCCAGCATTTGCTGGCCAGGCGGACAGCCGCTGCCTGTGGGTGATGAAAACTGCCGCCAGCGCCGCCAGAGCTGGGTGTTGAATGACACGTTGCCGCCCACCTTGCTGGCATCGGGCCAGGAAAGCCTCAGCGGTTTACGGTTGCGCTACTGGCTAAATGACCAGGGCCGCCGCGTGGCGGCTGACTGTCCGCACGCTGTCAGCCACGATCGTTTACTGTGGCCCTTACCGCTGGAAGCCTGGCTACCGTTGCAGGAGCGACGGCGTCAGCGGTTACCGGCTATCGACAGTCAGTGCCCGCCACTCACTCAGGGCAGCAGCGCGCCGCTGATTGTCACAGGCGTCATTGACGGGCAACGGGTGCAGCCGTTGCCGGGTAATTCCACCCTGGTCATGCCGGTTGCGGCACAGGGCGGGCAGGGTAATCAGCGCTGGTGGTTTTTGAACGGTGAACCCGTGACGGCGGAAAACCAGAACGGCACGCTGTCGCTGCGTCTTGATCGCTCAGGTGACTATCAACTGGTGGTGATGGATGAAGCCGGGCAGCTTGCGACCGTTAACTTCACACGGGGATGATGGTTTTTTGCGCTAAATCAGATTTGAAAGCCTTCCGCATCGACACAGATCAAGATTTTTCAAGAAATTATGGGTTCTGTGATAGGCAACGTCACACTCAACCCCTATAATCGGCGCCGTTTCTTAGCCGGGGCGTGCGCCCTCGGTTTCTTCAGAACGTCAAGACAGAGGTCATCATGGCAATCGAACGTACTTTTTCTATCATCAAGCCAAACGCCGTCGCGAAAAACGTGATCGGTGCTATCTACAACCGTTTTGAAAGCGCAGGCTTCAAAATCGTTGGCGCAAAAATGCTGCAGCTGAGCAAAGAGCAGGCTGAAGGTTTCTACGCAGAGCACCAGGGCAAGCCGTTCTTCGACGGTCTGGTTGAATTCATGACCTCTGGCCCGGTTGTGGTTTCTGTACTGGAAGGCGAAAATGCCGTTCAGCGTCACCGTGACCTGATGGGTGCAACTAACCCAGCCAACGCACTGGCCGGTACACTGCGTGCTGACTATGCTGACAGCTTCACCGAAAACGCTACTCACGGTTCTGACTCTGCAGAGTCTGCAGCCCGTGAAATCGCGTACTTCTTCGGCGAAAACGAAATCTGCCCACGTACCCGTTAATTACTGACGCGTACACGGCTTTACAAAAATCTGCTGACCCGCGGTCACTCGCACCTGTTATCGGGCAGCAGATGTTGTACAATATTCCGCCTTCATTGAGCCAGCTTAGTGAAGGCGCAATTTTTTCTTTTCCCAACCGCGCCATAACGTGTAACAACGAGGCCAGAGAACACTATGTCCGAACAGATTGTGACGCCCGCGTCCACCTCACCGCTTTCCGTTTCGCCCAAAAGCCAAAAAATTAACCTGCTGGATCTTAACCGTCAGCAGATGCGCGAATTCTTTGTGTCCTTGGGTGAAAAACCGTTCCGTGCCGATCAGGTGATGAAGTGGATTTACCACTACTGCTGCGACGATTTCGAGCAGATGACCGACATCAATAAGAAGCTGCGTAACCGCTTAATGGAACTCACCGAAATTCGCGCGCCGGAAGTGGCCGAAGAGATGCGTTCAACGGACGGCACCATTAAGTGGGCTATTCGCGTGGGCGATCAACTGGTGGAAACGGTATATATCCCGGAAGGCGACCGTGCCACGTTGTGCGTGTCCTCCCAGGTGGGCTGTGCACTGGAATGTAAATTCTGCTCAACGGCGCAACAGGGCTTTAACCGCAATCTGCGCGTCTCCGAAATTATCGGCCAGGTCTGGCGTGCGGCAAAAATTGTCGGTGCAGCCAAACTGACCGGCCAGCGTCCTATCACTAACGTCGTGATGATGGGCATGGGCGAACCTCTGCTCAACCTGAATAACGTCGTCCCGGCAATGGAAATCATGCTGGATGATTTCGGTTTCGGTTTATCAAAACGCCGTGTGACGCTGTCGACCTCGGGCGTGGTTCCGGCTCTTGACAAGCTGGGTGACATGATTGACGTGGCGCTGGCTATCTCGCTGCATGCGCCCAATGATAAACTGCGCGATGACATCGTGCCGATTAACAAGAAGTACAACATCGAAACCTTCCTGGCGGCAGTCAAACGCTATATTGGTAAATCCAACGCCAACCAGGGACGTGTCACGATTGAGTATGTGCTGCTGGACCACGTGAACGACAGCACCGATGATGCGCATGAGCTGGCGGCACTGCTCAAAGAAACACCGTGCAAAATTAACCTGATCCCCTGGAACCCCTTCCCGGGCGCACCTTATGGTCGCAGCTCAAACAGCCGCATTGACCGCTTCGCTAAGGTGTTAATGGACTATGGCTTTACCACCATTGTGCGTAAAACCCGCGGGGACGATATTGATGCCGCCTGTGGTCAGCTGGCGGGTGAAGTCATCGACCGCACCAAACGTACCCTACGTAAGAAGATGGCCGGTGAAGCCATATCTGTGAAGGCGATCTGAAAGGCGGACGAACAGGGTTTCTGATCGGTTACCGGCGTGGCAGGCTGCTGCTCACCACACGGATGACAGGGAGGAAACCTTATGCGCAAAGGAGCAGGCGCGCGGCTACTGGCCGTTTTTGTTGTAAGCGGTTGTGTCAGTTCACCGTCGCAACCCGGGGCCGCAGAATTGCGTTTACAGCTGGGTATGCATTACCTTGCCGTAAACGATTACAGTGCGGCGCGCCGTAATTTTCTTCGCGCGCAGGCGGCAGCGCCAAAGGATTATCGGGTGCAGCTGGCCTTTGCCAGGCTCGCTCAGCGTCAAGGACAAACTTCTGCTGCGCATCTTCATTTTTTACAGGCGCAGCAAATTGCCCCATATAATGGTTACATCGCTAACAATTACGGTGCGTTTCTTTGCACTTTAGGGCAGTATGATGAAGCGCATCAACAGTTTATCCGGGCAAAAGATGCGCAGGAAGGAGACGCCCGTATCGATGCGTACGAACTGTCGGGATATTGTTATCTGCGGGCAGGGGACAGACAGTCAGCGCGAGCAGCATTGTCTTATGCGCGAGATGCGGACAGAAGTAAGGGAGAATCGCTGCTGGCTGAAGCTGAAAGAGCGGTCGAACATGACCAATGGGCTAACCTGGCGCTATTGTTAGAGCTTTACCAGCCGCTGCCGGAGACGGCACGCAGCCTGGCGTTACACATACGTTTCGCCGCGCAACAGGGAAATCACGCAGACGTTTCACGTTATGGCGACCAGTTAGCGCGACGTTTTCCGCAATCGATACAGTACCAGCGTTATTTAGCTAATGAATACTGAAGCCACTCAAGAAAATTCTGCAGTTCATTCCACAGGTGCCCGCCTGCGTATCGCCCGTGAGCAAATGGGACTTACGCAGCAAAATGTCGCTGAACGCCTGTGCCTTAAACTTTCTACCGTGCGTGATATTGAAGAAGACAAGTCACCTGCGGATTTAGCCTCTACCTTCCTGCGCGGTTATATTCGTTCCTATGCGCGTCTGGTGCATATTCCTGAAGAGGAACTGCTGCCGATGATGGCAAAACAGACGCCAGTGCGGGCAGCCAAAATCGAACCGATGCAAAGCTTCTCATTGGGTAAACGCCGCAAGAAGCGGGACGGCTGGTTAATGATCTTCACCTGGCTGGTGGTCTTTGTTGTCGTGGGTCTGACGGGGGCCTGGTGGTGGCAAAACCATAAAGCCTCTCAGGATGAACTGGTGTCGATGGCCGACCAAAACGGCAGCAGCGGTGACAACAGCCAGTCGATTCCCTTAGGGCAAAACAGTGGTTCGTCCTCCGCGCCAGCGGATAACAGTACCAGCGTGCCGTTAACCAGTGGAAACAGCGCGGCGAACCCTGCTCCTGCTAACAGCGGCACAGCGGCCAGCACGCCCGCTGAAAACGACAACGCAAATGCAGCCACCTCCTCTTCGGCAGATAACAGTGCCGTGGTTTCACCCAGTCAGGCACCCGTAGAGAACACTACCGCACCGACATCGTCGAACGCTACGCAGCCCATGCCTGTGGGCGCAGCGGCCGTCAGCGAACCTGCCGCCGATCCGAATGCGGTGGTGATGACTTTCACGGCTGATTGCTGGCTGGAAGTCAGCGATGCGACGGGCAAAAAACTGTTTAGCGGGATTCAGCGCAGTGGCGGTAAACTGAGTCTGTCAGGAACGGCCCCGTATCGTCTGAAAATTTGTGCGCCGGCAGCTGTTCATGTCGAATATCAGAATAAACCCGTTGATTTAAGTCGCTTTATCCGTAATAACCAGGTTGCTCGCCTGACGTTGGGTGCGCAATAACAGCGTAACGCGTGTTCCGGGCAATTGTGGAGAAGAAATATGCATAACCAAGCACCCATTATCCGCCGTAAGTCCAAACGTATTTACGTCGGCCAGGTGCCGATTGGCGATGGTGCGCCCATCGCCGTTCAGTCAATGACGAACACCCGCACCACCGATGTGGACGCGACGGTCAGTCAGATCAAAGCCCTTGAGCGCGTGGGGGTGGATATCGTTCGCGTGTCGGTGCCCACGATGGATGCCGCCGAAGCGTTTAAACTGATTAAGCAGCAGGTCAACGTCCCGCTGGTCGCCGATATCCATTTTGACTACCGTATCGCGCTGAAAGTGGCGGAGTACGGTGTGGATTGCCTGCGCATCAACCCCGGCAACATTGGTAACAACGAGCGTATCCGCTCTGTTGTCGACTGTGCCCGCGATAAAAATATTCCCATCCGCATCGGGGTTAACGCCGGATCGCTGGAAAAAGATCTGCAGGAAAAATACGGCGAACCTACGCCGCAGGCCCTGCTGGAATCGGCCATGCGTCACGTCGATCATCTGGATCGCCTCAACTTCGATCAGTTTAAAGTCAGCGTAAAAGCCTCGGATGTGTTCCTGGCCGTTGAGTCCTATCGTCTGCTGGCCAAACAAATTGAGCAGCCGCTGCACCTGGGGATCACCGAAGCGGGCGGCGCACGCGCGGGGGCAGTAAAATCCGCTATTGGTCTGGGATTACTGCTTTCAGAAGGCATCGGCGACACACTGCGTATCTCGCTGGCCGCTGACCCGGTAGAAGAAGTCAAAGTGGGCTTTGATATCCTGAAGTCGCTGCGTATCCGTTCACGCGGCATTAACTTCATTGCCTGCCCGACCTGTTCTCGTCAGGAGTTTGACGTGATTGGCACGGTAAACGCGCTGGAGCAGCGACTGGAAGACATTATCACGCCGATGGATGTCTCTATCATTGGCTGTGTGGTGAATGGTCCGGGCGAAGCGACAGTGTCCACGCTGGGCGTGACCGGCAGCAACAAGAAAAGCGGTTTCTACGAAGACGGTGTCCGTCAGCGCGATCGTCTCGACAATGACAATATGATCGATCAACTGGAAGCACGCATTCGCGCCAAAGCGGCGATGCTGGATGAAACCCGTCGTATCGACGTACAGCAACTGGAAAAATAATCCTTTGCGCGTACGGCATGCACGACTTTTTTAGCTGAGCCTGTGCGGTTTCATCCTCATGAGGTATGATGCCGGACAGGTTTTTTTGCATTAAGAGATTTTAACGTGGCGAAGAATATTCAAGCGATTCGCGGGATGAACGATTTTCTGCCTGCGGATACGGCCATCTGGCAACGAGTTGAAGATGTCCTGAAGTCCGTGCTGGCGAGTTATGGTTACAGCGAAATTCGCTTACCTATTGTAGAGCAAACTCCCCTGTTCAAACGTGCAATCGGTGAAGTCACCGATGTGGTTGAAAAAGAGATGTACACCTTTGACGATCGTAATGGCGAAAGCCTGACGCTTCGTCCGGAAGGGACGGCAGGCTGCGTGCGTGCCGGTATCGAACACGGCTTGCTTTACAATCAGGAACAGCGCCTGTGGTACATGGGCCCTATGTTTCGCTACGAGCGTCCGCAAAAAGGGCGCTATCGCCAGTTCCACCAGATTGGTGTGGAAGTCTTTGGCCTGCAGGGGCCGGATATTGATGCCGAGCTGATTATGCTGAACGCCCGCTGGTGGAAAGCGTTAGGTATCGCCGACCATGTGCGCCTTGAACTGAACTCTATCGGTTCACTTGACGCGCGCGCCAGTTACCGCGAGGCGCTGGTTGCCTTTCTGGAACAGCATAAAGAGGCGCTGGACGAGGACTGCAAACGCCGCATGTACAGCAACCCAATGCGCGTGCTTGACAGTAAAAACCCGGATATTCAGACGCTGCTGAACGATGCGCCTCAGCTTGGTGACTTCCTCGATGAAGAATCACGTGCCCACTTCGATGGCCTGCGTGCGTTGTTAGATGATGCCGGTATCGCTTACACGGTGAATCAGCGCCTGGTACGTGGGCTCGATTACTACAACCGCACGGTGATTGAATGGGTCACCGACAGCCTCGGCTCGCAGGGCACCGTGTGCGGCGGCGGACGTTACGATGGCCTGGTCGAACAACTGGGCGGACGTGCGACGCCAGGTGTCGGTTTTGCCATGGGCATGGAGCGTCTGGTGTTGTTAGTGCAGGCGGTGAACCCAGAATTTGAACCCGCGCGTAATGTCGATGTCTATGTTATCGCCTCAGGTCAGGGCGTTCAGTCAGCGGCAATGCAGCTGGCCGAAAAATTGCGTGATCAGCTGCCCGACATGAAGCTGATGACAAACTTCGGCGGCGGGAACTTCAAGAAGCAATTTGCACGCGCAGATAAGTGGGGCGCTCGCGTGGCGCTGGTGCTGGGTGAAGATGAACAGAAAGCCGGCCAGGTCGTGATCAAAGATCTGCGCAATGGCGAACAGCAAACGCTGGCGCAGGCGGATGCTGCGGCTGCACTGCGCACGCTGTTACAGTAAGCGCGTTATGGCACAACCATTGAAAGGAGAGGGATTGCGTGGAAGTGTATAGCAATGAGAACGAACAGGTTGATGCGCTGCGTCGCTTTTTCGCCAACAACGGTAAAGCATTAGCCATTGGTGTGGTCATCGGTATTGCTGCATTAGGTGGCTGGCGTTACTGGTCGAGCCATGAGCAGGATTCTGCTAAAACCGTGTCGGCTGAGTACCAGAAACTCACCAGCGCCATGCAGGTCAGCAAGCCTGAAACGCTGGAAGCCGTTAACACGTTTGCCCGCGAAAACAGCAACACCTATGGTGCCCTGGCGGCGCTGGATCTGGCGAAGCAGTATGTCGACAGCAATCAGCTGGACAAGGCCGAGAGCCTGCTGCAAAACGGATTAAAAGACACCAAAGATGCCAATCTGCAGGCGGTAATTAACCTGCGCCTGGCACGCATTCAACTGCAACAGAATCAGGCTGATGCGGCACTTAAAACCCTTGACGGTGTGAAGGGTGATGGCTGGACAGCCATTGTGGCTGACATCCGCGGCGAAGCGCTGCTGAGCAAAGGCGATAAGCAGGGCGCGCGCGATGCATGGAGTAAAGGCGTTGAATCTGACGCGTCTCCGGCGCTGAAGCAAATGATGCAGATGAAGATGAATAACTTAAGCTAAGCCAGTCAAGAGAGAGCGCATGGAATTACGTAAATACCTGCTGCCGGGGCTGATTTCAGTCACCCTGCTCAGCGGTTGCTCGCTGTTCAGCGGCGAAGAAGATGTAGTGAAAATGGCCCCATTGCCGAAAGTGGAAAACCAGTTCACGCCGAAGACAGTATGGAGTACAGGCGTGGGCGACGGGATTGGCGATTTCTATTCCAACCTGCATCCGACCTGGCAAGACGGCACCGTTTATGCGGCTGACCGCTTTGGTATCGTAAAAGCGCTCGATGCAGCGGATGGCAAAGAAAAATGGAAAGTCGACCTCTCTGAGAAAACCGGCTTCTTCTCTAAAAACCTGTCTGCCATGCTGTCCGGTGGTATTACCGTCAGCGGCGATCGCCTGTATATCGGCAGTGAGCGCGGTCAGGTTTATGCCCTGAACACCAGTGATGGTTCGATTGTATGGCAAGCTAAAGCGGCTGGCGAAGCGCTGTCGCGTCCTGTGGTCAGCGATGGCCTGGTGCTGATTCATACCAGTAACGGTATGTTGCAGGGTCTGGATCAGGCGACCGGGGCGGTGAAGTGGACCGTGAACCTGGACATGCCTGCGCTGTCGCTGCGCGGTGAATCAGCCCCGTCAGTTGCCTTTGGTGGCGCGATTGTGGGCGGCGACAACGGACGCGTCAGCGCCGTGATCATGAATCAGGGCCAGTTGATTTGGCAGCAGCGTATTTCACAGCCGAGCGGGGCGACGGAAATCGACCGCCTGAGCGACGTGGATACCACGCCGATCATTGTAAATGGTGTGGTTTACGCGCTGGCGTACAATGGCAACCTTTCCGCACTGGATCTGCGTTCAGGGCAGATTTTGTGGAAACGTGAAATTGGCGGCGTGAAAGATCTGATTGTCGATGCCGGGCGTATCTATCTGGTAGATAAGGACGATCGTGTGATTGCCCTGAATGCGGATGGCGGTGTCGCTATCTGGCGTCAAAGCGAGCTGCTGCATCGTAATCTGACCTCACCGGTGCTGTATAATGGCTACATCGTCGTCGGTGACGGCGAAGGCTACCTGCACTGGCTGAACACCACGGATGGCCGCTTTGTTGCCCAGCAAAAACTGGACAGCTCGGGCTTCCAGACTGAGCCTGTTGTCGCCAGCGACAAGCTGCTGATTCAGTCGAAAGATGGTGAAGTTTATGCCATTACCCGCTAACGGGTAAGTTGTCAGGCAGGGTTATCCTTCCGGCACAGCGGCTCCTGATTTCATCAGGGGCCGTTTCGTTTTTAGTCAGGCATGGTATCCTTTGCGCCGTAAGCCTGAACTGAACGGCTAAAGCCGTTATAATCACGCCATTCGGGCGAATTAATACATTATTGAGGCATTGTTATGGTACCTGTGGTCGCGCTGGTTGGGCGTCCCAATGTGGGAAAATCTACGCTGTTTAACCGTTTAACTCGCACACGAGATGCGCTGGTAGCGGATTTTCCTGGACTGACTCGCGATCGCAAATATGGTCGCGCCGAAGTGGAAGGGCGCGAATTCATTGTTATCGATACCGGCGGTATTGATGGCACCGAAGACGGTGTTGAAACGCGTATGGCGGAACAGTCGCTGCTGGCGATTGAAGAAGCCGACGTGGTGCTGTTTATGGTGGATGCCCGTGCAGGCATGATGCCCGCCGATCAGCAAATTGCAAAACATCTGCGCGCGCGTCAAAAAGCGACATTCCTGGTCGCGAATAAAACGGACGGGCTCGATCCGGATCAGGCCATTGTGGATTTCTATTCACTGGGTCTGGGGGAGATTTACGCTATCGCCGCGTCCCACGGCCGTGGTGTGACCAGCCTGCTGGAGACGGCGCTGCTGCCGTGGATGGAAAAGGTTGATCCCGTAGAAGTCACCGAAGAAGATGAAAACGAAGCCTACTGGGCCGCGTTAGCCGCAGAAGAGAACGGTGAGGAAGAGGAAGAAGAGGACGATTTCGACCCGACCACACTGCCGATCAAGCTGGCGATTGTCGGACGTCCAAACGTCGGTAAGTCTACGCTGACTAACCGCATTCTGGGTGAAGATCGCGTGGTCGTTTATGACATGCCAGGCACCACGCGCGACAGTATCTACATCCCGATGGAACGTGACGATCGTGAATATGTGCTGATCGATACCGCCGGGGTGCGTAAGCGCGGCAAAATCACCGATACGGTGGAGAAATTCTCGGTCATCAAAACCCTGCAGGCGATTGAAGACGCTAACGTGGTAATGCTAGTGATCGATGCGCGCGCCGGCATTTCCGATCAGGATTTGTCACTGCTCGGCTTTATCCTGAACAGCGGCCGCTCACTGGTGATCGTGGTGAACAAGTGGGATGGTCTGTCGCAGGAAGTGCGTGATGAAGTCAAAGAGACGCTGGACTTCCGTCTGGGCTTCATCGACTTTGCGCGCGTGCACTTTATTTCTGCGCTGCATGGCAGCGGTGTAGGCAACCTGTTTGAATCGGTAACCGAAGCGTACGACTGCTCAACGAAGCGTGTAAACACCTCGCTGCTGACGCGCATCATGAACATGGCGGCAGAAGACCATCAGCCACCGCTGGTGCGTGGTCGCCGCGTTAAGCTGAAGTACGCCCACGCGGGTGGCTATAACCCACCGATTGTGGTGATTCACGGCAACCAGGTGAAAGATTTACCGGACTCATACAAGCGTTACCTGATGAACTATTTCCGTCGTTCTCTGAACGTAATGGGCACGCCAATCCGCATTCAGTTTAAAGAGGGTGAAAACCCGTATGAAGGCAAGCGTAACCTGTTAACGCCAACGCAACAGCGTAAGCGTAAGCGTCTGATGGCGCACATGAAGAAAAATAAGCGTTAACTAATCGAGGGCCAGATGGCCCTCTTTTTTTGCCCTGGCATTGTGCTTATTTACACAATGGTGAAAAACGCTGCGCCAGAACTGTGGACATTTCGTCCCCGACAGCGGCGGTCCACTGCACAGGATGGGATATCCGCTGTCACAGGGTGCCTGTCTGTCCCGATTGTCATCAACCCTTACGTGACTGAGGCGAGGTGACCGATGACGTCTGCCAGCATGCGGGTTTACTTTCCCGATATATATCCTCGCCCCCTTAAAAACTCAAAACATCACTTTAGTTGTCCGCTGGGCTACTCTCTGGATCGGCGTGGCCTTATCCAGCGTAAAAATTTGTAGCGAAAATGCTATTGCTTAGTAACAAACAGGTTTAAAACTTCACTGCATAACGTACCAGGTGGTACAATTTCGCCGCGTCATGACGGAGTATCGCCTGCTCTGGCTTCCTCCGGAAACATATCATTCATTTCATGGACGCAGGTCTGATTTAATTGGAATTAAAACAACGCCGTCTCATTAACCTGCAACGTTAACCGCGATACGCGCGAAAAGCGGCGGGCGAAAGAGCGGACTTTGTTTATCAGGAGAGTAAGTGTTATGGCTGAAACATCCTCTCGATCCGGTAAAGGATTGAGAATATGGTCTGTGCTGCTCGGGCTGGTGCTACTGGCAACCGGCCTGTTCTTTGCTGTTGGCGGGGGACAACTCGCAACGCTTGGCGGCAGTTGGTATTTCCTGGTTGCGGGCATCGTTATCGTGCTGTCAGCCATTCAGTTTTTACGGGCAAAATCCTCAGCGGTTGTGCTTTTCCTGCTGGCATTTGTAGGGACTTTAGTCTGGGCGGTGGTGGACGCTGGCCTGGTCTTCTGGCCACTGGTTTCTCGCCTGATGGTGCCCGCCGGTTTAATGATTCTGGCCTTCCTTACCTGGCCCGCCTTACGCAAGCGCGAGAATAAACCTTCGCTGGCAAAACTCTCTTATGCGCTGTCTGCCGTCATCGCCGTGGGTATGGTGGCTACATTAGTCCAGATGTTCCAGCCGCATCCAACTGTGGCGGCAACGGGTCCTGAACTGCCGCTGATTCCGGTAGAGAAATCGAAGCAACAGCAAAACTGGGATAACTACGGTAATACCGCTGGCGGCAGCCGTTTTGTCGCGCTCGATCAGATAACCCGTGACAACGTGAAGGATCTGCAGGTTGCCTGGACTTACCGTACGGGGGACATTCCCGAAAGCCCAACCGGTAACGGTGCGGAAGATCAGGAAACGCCGTTGCAGGTCGGTAATACACTTTACCTGTGCACGCCGCACAATAATGTCATCGCCGTCGAAGCAGACAGTGGAAAGCAGATCTGGAAGCGTGAAATCAACGCACAGGCTGAAGTCTGGCCGCGCTGCCGTGGTCTGGCCTATTTCGACGCGACGAAACCGCTGAACCAGCCAACGCAGCCCGGCTCAACGTCAGTACCGGCCGTAACGCTGGCGGCAGGAGACAGCTGTCAGCGCCGTATTCTGATGAATACTATCGATGCGCGCCTGATTGCGATCAACGCCGACAACGGTGAATTCTGTGAAGACTTCGGTAACCATGGCATCGTCGATCTGAAAGCGGGCTTAGGTGATGCGCCCGATCCGCTTTATCAGCTGACCTCAGCCCCAACGCTTGCCGGAACCACGGTGGTCGTGGGCGGCCGCGTGGCGGATAACGTGAAAACCGACATGCCTGGCGGCGTGTTGCGCGGTTTTGATGTGATCACCGGTAAAATGCGCTGGGCGTTTGACCCGGGCAATGTCGATCCTAATGCCATCCTGATGCCTGGCAAGGACTATACGCGCAGTACGCCGAACTCTTGGGCGCCGATGTCGTACGATGCGGCCATGAACACCGTGTTCATTCCTATGGGCAGCTCCTCCGTTGACCTGTGGGGAGCCAATCGTACCGCGCTGGACCATAAATATGGAGCCTCGGTACTCGCGCTGGACGCGACAACCGGTAAAGAGAAGTGGGTTTATCAGACCGTTCATAACGATTTGTGGGACTTCGACCTGCCGATGCAGCCCAGCCTGATCGACTTCCCGATGAAGGATGGCACCACCAAACCTGCGGTCGTCATCGGCGGTAAAACCGGCATGATTTTTGTGCTGGATCGTCTGACCGGTAAGCCGCTCACCAAGGTTGAAGAGCTGCCGATGCCGCAGGGTGATATCCCGAACGAGCAATATACAAAAACCCAGCCGCATTCGACCGGTATGCCGATGATTGGTAATCAGACGCTGAAAGAGTCGGATATGTGGGGCGCAACCCCGTTCGATCAGCTGGCCTGCCGTATCGCGTTTAAGTCAATGCGCTACAACGGCCTGTTTACCGTACCTGGCACTGATAAGTCGCTGAGTTTCCCGGGTTCACTGGGCGGGATGAACTGGGGCAGTATGTCCACCGATCCGAATAACAACCTGTTGTTTGTTAACGACATGCGTTTAGGATTGTGGGTACAGATGATCCCGGTTGATACCAGCAAAATTTCACGCGGCAGCAACGGGGGGGAAGCCATCAATACCGGTATGGGCGCGGTTCCGTTGAAAGGCACGCCTTATGCCGTGAACAAAAACCGCTTTATGTCACCGTTGGGTATTCCTTGCCAGGCGCCACCGTTTGGTACCCTGTCTGCGATTGACATGAAAACCCAGAAAATCGTCTGGCAGGTGCCGGTAGGTACGGTAGAAGATACCGGTCCGTTCGGCATCAAAATGCGCGCGAAAATGCCTATTGGCATGCCGACGCTGGGCGGTACGCTGGCGACGCAGGGTGGACTGGTGTTTATTGCCGGTACTCAGGACTACTACTTGCGCGCGTTCGATAGCGCCACCGGTAAAGAAGTCTGGAAAGCCCGTTTACCTGTCGGCAGTCAGGGTGGACCGATGAGTTATGTCTCACCGAAAACCGGTAAACAGTACATCGTGATTTCCGCGGGCGGCGCACGCCAGTCGCCGGATCGTGGTGACTATGTGATTGCTTATGCGCTGCCAGACAGCAAATAAGCGACGATAAAACAAAAGGGCCATCGTGGCCCTTTTTTTTGCGTAACGGAAAACCCGTTTTCCCGACAGGATAAGCTGCGGGTTCATAAGACGTGCCGCAGGGCAAACCCGAAGCCGCCTTCTGAAAAGGCGGCTTTGTTACTTACCGTCGCGCAACAGCGACTTGAGTTCTGGCGGTGCCTGTTGCTCGGGAACCAGTATGACGACCGTGCCGGACTGCTGGCGCGTGGCATATTGAATCTGGATGCGAAAGTAACGTTGATCCCCGCGTCCCAGCTCTGCTGCTTTTTCCTCGGGTTCGCCCAAAGGCATCGCCCGTTCCAGTACCTGACAGACGTGCGCTTTTTCGGGAGGCGGAAGTTCGCCCAACGGAAATCGACGCTCATTCCGTAAGCCAGGAATAAAAGCAAAGCCGCCTTCTTGCGTTACCACAATCGTTGCGTCATCGGTGAGCTCGGGGAGTTGACTCATAACACGCCTACCTCTTTCCACGCTTGTTCAATTGCGCTCGCCACCGAGGTGTCGAAGCGCTTTTTACCATGCTGCACGGTGAGTTGTGCAAAGGCTTTGAAGTCCGCATCCTGATGTAAATCTTTATCGCACAGCGTGTCGTACCACGCCTGACCCGCTCGCTCCCAGGCATATCCGCCCAGGGCTTTTGCGGCCAGATAAAAGGCACGATTAGGAATTCCGGAGTTCAGGTGCACACCGCCGTTATCCTCACGTGTTTTAATATAGTCCTTCATGTGGCCTGGCTGAGGATCTTTCCCCAGCATCGGGTCATCGTAAACGGTGCCGGGATGTGACATTGACCGCAGACCTTTACCATTGATGCCTTTTGCCAGCAGCCCTTCACCGATGATCCAGTCGGCCTTATCGGCTGTCTGTTTCAGACTAAACTGTTTCACCAGCGAACCAAACACATCAGACATGGACTCGTTCAACGCACCGGCCTGTTCAAAATAGATCAAACCGGCTTCGGTTTCTGTGACGCCGTGCGACAACTCATGCGCCACCACATCAATCGCAATCGTGAAGCGGTTAAAGATTTCGCCATCACCGTCGCCAAACACCATTTGCTGACCGTTCCAGAACGCGTTTTGGTACTTCTCACCGTAGTGAACCGTCCCAGCTAGTTTCAGACCGTGATTATCCAGAGAATTTCGTTTATAGATTTGCCTGAAAAAGTCGTGTGTGACACCAAGATAGTTCCAGGCTTCGTCGGCAGCAACGTCACCATTTGAAGACTGGCCTTCTTTACGCACCAGCGAGCCAGGTAATGTTTCCTGGTTTTTGGCATCATAGATTTCACGCTCAATCTTCCCGGCCTGCGTGGTTTTTGGCGCTGCCGTCTTTTTCCAGTGTTCAGCCATCAGGTGCTGAACATGGGTCAGTGTACGACGTGCCTGCTCCTGCTGGTGGCCGGTGCCGTGATCGATAATCTTGCGAAGAATATAGGGAGGAATAACGCTGAAAGCCATTTGAGACTCCTTGGCATGAGGGATGTACCAGGAAGTATAGTTAAGAAATGCTTTTCTTTCGTCTCGGTTTTTCAGGAATAAGTTGCGTGACCTGGCTTTCAACCCAGCCATCATCAAGGCGGGTGCGTAACCGATCGCCCTTATTCAACTGGCCAGTTTTTTTCACGACCTGTCCATGGGTATCCGTCGTAACGCTGAAACCCCGCGCCAGCGTGGCGAGCGGGCTGACGCCTTCCAGTTGCGCGGCAAGCTGACCAAAACGTTGTTTATCGCGGTTAAGCATTTTTTCCATGGCCTGCTGCAGACGATAGTGCCAGTTCTGCAGACTTTTTTGTGCCTGATACAGGCGTTCTTGTGGCTGCTGTTGGGCCAGCCGCTGTGCCAGGCGATCCTGCTGACGGCTGGCGTGGCGAAGCCGTGTTTCCATCGCATCGCCCAGGCGCTGTTGTAGCCGGAACAGCAGGGTCTGCTGGCGCGCGAGGCGCAACTGCGGATGTTGCTGCTGCAGGCGATGGTCTAAACGGCTGAACAGACGCTGCTGACGCGCCAGATAGTAATCCATTGCCATTTCCAGCCGCTGCTGCTGTGACTGAAGTTGACGCAACAGCTCAAGCTGATTACGGCTGACAATTTCGGCCGCAGCCGATGGCGTTGGGGCGCGCAGGTCAGCGACAAAATCAGCAATCGTGACGTCAGTTTCATGCCCGACAGCACTGACCACGGGAATGTGGCTGGCAAAGATAGCGCGCGCCACGCGCTCGTCATTAAAGCTCCACAGATCTTCCAGCGAACCGCCGCCGCGTCCCACGATTAACACGTCGCACTCTGCACGCTGGTTAGCGATTTCAATCGCACGTACGATCGCGGCAGGCGCATCTACGCCCTGTACGGCGGTGGGATAAATCACGACCGGTAGTGAGGGATCGCGACGGTGAAGCACGCGCAGTACATCGTGCAGCGCCGCGCCGGTAGCAGACGTTATGACGCCGACCTGCTTTGCCGGTTGCGGCAAGGGCTTCTTATGTTCTGGTGCGAACAGGCCTTCCTGCGCCAGCTTTGCTTTCAACTGTTCGAACTGCTGCTGGAGCAGGCCTTCACCGGCGGGATGCATGCTTTCAATAATCAGCTGATAATCGCCGCGCGGCTCATACAGCGTAATATTGGCACGAACTAAAATCTGCTGACCATGTTGCGGGCGAAAGGTCACACGACGGTTGCTGTTGCGAAACATCGCGCAGCGCACCTGTGCACCATCATCTTTCAGCGTGAAGTACCAGTGGCCAGAAGCCGGCTGGGTAAAATTAGAGATTTCGGCACTCAGCCACACCAGGCCCATCTCATTTTCCAGCAGCTGACGCACTGTGGTATTGAGACGACTTACGGTAAAAATATTGGCGTTAGGTGGCAGCGACATGTGACGAAGATCAAATTCCAAATCAGTAGGTTAATTAGTCGATACTACAGGCCCTGTTGCGCGGATCAAGACTTTTTCTAAAAAACTAGTGGAGGCAATCGATTACGCCCTGTATAATGCCGCGGCAATATTTTATCTATTCTCACGCACCCGAGGTGGAGTATTGCCATGTTAAGAATCGCTAAAGAAGCACTCACTTTCGACGACGTCCTGCTCGTTCCTGCTCACTCCACCGTCCTGCCTAATACGGCCGACCTCAGCACGCAACTGACCAAAAATATTCGCCTGAACATTCCCATGCTTTCTGCTGCGATGGATACCGTGACCGAAGCGGGCCTGGCGATTGCGCTGGCACAGGAAGGCGGTCTGGGCTTCATTCATAAAAACATGTCAATTGAACGCCAGGCAGACGAAGTCCGTAAAGTCAAAAAACATGAAAGCGGCGTGGTTACCGAACCACAGACCGTACTGCCCACCACCACACTGGCCGAAGCTAAAGCGCTGACCGAGCGCAACGGTTTTGCTGGTTACCCTGTGGTGAACGCGAAAAACGAACTGGTGGGCATCATCACCGGTCGCGATGTGCGCTTTGTGACCGATCTGAACCAGCCTGTCACTGCCGTGATGACGCCGAAAGAGCGTCTGGTGACGGTGAAAGAAGGCGAAGCCCGCGACGTTGTTCTGCAAAGAATGCACGAAAAACGCGTCGAGAAAGCCCTGGTCGTGGACGACAGCTTCCATTTGCTGGGCATGATCACCGTAAAAGATTTCCAGAAAGCCGAACGTAAGCCTAATGCCTGTAAAGATGCGCAGGGCCGTCTGCGTGTGGGTGCTGCTGTCGGTGCCGGTGCGGGCAACGAAGAGCGCGTGGATGCACTGGTGGCTGCCGGTGTTGACGTCTTACTGATCGACTCTTCTCATGGCCACTCTGAAGGTGTACTGCAGCGCATCCGGGAAACCCGCGCGAAATACCCTGATCTCGAAATCGTCGGCGGCAACGTGGCGACTGGCGCGGGTGCGCTGGCGCTGGTTGAAGCGGGCGTAAGCGCCGTTAAAGTGGGCATCGGTCCGGGATCCATCTGTACGACCCGTATCGTTACCGGTGTCGGTGTTCCGCAGATCACCGCCGTTTCTGACGCTGTTGCGGCGCTTGAAGGCACGGGCATCCCTGTTATCGCTGACGGCGGTATCCGTTTCTCAGGTGATATCGCCAAAGCCATCGCGGCAGGTGCTTCCTGTGTCATGGTAGGTTCTATGCTGGCAGGTACAGAAGAATCGCCGGGTGAAATCGAACTTTACCAGGGCCGTGCCTTTAAATCCTATCGTGGGATGGGGTCACTGGGTGCGATGTCTAAAGGTTCATCAGACCGTTATTTCCAGACCGACAACGCCGCTGACAAGCTGGTGCCGGAAGGCATCGAAGGCCGTGTAGCCTATAAAGGCCGCCTGAAAGAGATCGTGCATCAGCAAATGGGCGGTCTGCGTTCATGTATGGGTCTGACCGGTTGCCCGACCATTGACGATCTGCGCACTAAAGCAGAATTCGTCCGTATCAGCGGTGCGGGCATCAATGAGAGCCACGTGCACGATGTGACCATCACCAAAGAGTCGCCGAACTACCGCATGGGTTCATAACCCCGCAAGATTTCCCGCCCGGCGACAGCCGGGCGCTTTACTTTATCAAGTCACCGTTTTGGAAAACCCTCAATGACGACGGAAAATATCCATAAGCACCGCATTCTGATTCTCGATTTTGGTTCTCAATACACGCAACTGGTGGCGCGTCGCGTCCGTGAGCTTGGCGTGTACTGTGAACTCTGGGCCTGGGACGTTACCGAAGCGCAGATTCGCGAGTTCAATCCCAGCGGTATCATCCTGTCGGGTGGCCCGGAAAGCACCACCGAACACGACAGTCCGCGCGCACCTGACTACGTTTTCACGGCTGGCGTGCCCGTGCTGGGCGTCTGTTATGGCATGCAAACCATGGCTATGCAGCTGGGTGGTAAGGTCGAAGGCTCTAACGAGCGCGAATTTGGCTATGCGCAGGTAGAGGTGAACACCGCCAGTGCACTGATTCGCGATATCGAGGATGCTATCAGCGCATCAGGCAAACCGTTGCTGGATGTCTGGATGAGTCACGGTGACAAGGTGACCGCGATTCCGGCTGACTTCTTCACCGTTGCCAGCACGGAAACCTGTCCGTTTGCGATTATGGCGAACGAAGAGAAGCGCTTCTATGGCGTGCAGTTCCACCCGGAAGTCACCCATACGCGCCAGGGCCTGCGCATGCTGGAGCGTTTCGTTATCGATATCTGCCAGTGTGAAGCGCTCTGGACACCGGCCAAAATCATTGAGGATGCCGTTGAGCGCCTGCGTGCACAGGTGGGCGACGACAAAGTCATTCTGGGCTTGTCCGGTGGTGTCGATTCCTCTGTGACCGCGATGCTGCTGCACCGTGCGATTGGTAAAAATCTGACCTGCGTTTTCGTGGATAACGGTCTGTTGCGTCTGAACGAAGCGCAGCAGGTGCTGGATATGTTTGGCGATCACTTTGGTCTGAACATTGTTCACGTCGATGGTGAAGCGCGCTTCCTGGATGCGCTGGCCGGAGAAAGTGACCCTGAAGCGAAGCGTAAAATCATTGGCCGCGTTTTCGTCGAAGTCTTTGACGAGCAGGCGCTGCGCCTGGAAGACGTGAAGTGGCTGGCACAGGGCACCATCTATCCGGATGTGATTGAATCCGCTGCCTCTGCCACCGGTAAAGCGCACGTCATCAAATCGCACCACAACGTCGGCGGCCTGCCAAAAGAGATGAAGATGGGCCTGGTCGAGCCATTACGTGAGCTGTTTAAAGACGAAGTGCGTAAGATCGGTCTGGAACTGGGCCTGCCGTACGATATGCTCTATCGCCATCCGTTCCCAGGCCCGGGTCTGGGCGTACGCGTACTGGGTGAGGTGAAGAAAGAGTACTGTGACCTGCTGCGCCGTGCGGATGCCATCTTTATTGAAGAGCTGCATAAAGCCGATCTCTACAATAAAGTCAGCCAGGCCTTTACGGTGTTCCTGCCCGTCCGTTCCGTGGGCGTAATGGGCGATGGCCGTAAATACGACTGGGTCGTTTCACTGCGTGCGGTCGAAACCATCGACTTCATGACTGCCCACTGGGCGCACCTGCCGTATGATTTCCTGGGCCGCGTGTCTAATCGTATTATTAACGAAGTGAACGGCATTTCCCGCGTGGTCTATGACATTTCCGGTAAGCCACCGGCGACGATTGAGTGGGAATGATGTACGGTCAATTGATAACGATTGACTATGATTGAGTGAAGCCAGAGGCCACCAGCATTTACGGGTGGCCTTTTCTTTTTGACGATTGATAACGATTGCTGAAAGCCACAATTTACCGTCGGTATTTTTGACGGTAAACCCTTTCCGTTGTACGCTCCTGATCCTTTTTACCGTTACCAGATTGGTAGCGTTGACGGTATACGGAGTCACATCATCATGCTCACCGACACAAAGCTGAAGAACCTCAAGCCTCGCGAGAAAGCCTACAAAGTCACCGATCGGGAAGGTCTTTATGTATCTGTCCAGTCCGGCGGCACCGTGTCTTTCCGGTATGACTATCGCTTCAACGGTCGGCGCGAGACGCTGACAATCGGAAAGTATGGGCCTGACGGTATCAGCCTGGCGGAAGCACGCGAAAAATTAAATACCGCCAAAAAGCTGATCGACTCAGGCTTATCACCGGCTGCGGCGAAGCGTGACGGTAAAAAACACATCACTGGCGCTGACCGCTTCAATCATTTTACCGTCAGCTATATGTCTCATGTTCGCCTGGCTGACAGTACGCGCGCCATGAAGCAGGCTGTTATTGACCGCGACATCCTCCCGGCGCTGGGCAATAAGCTGATGACCGAGATCACTACCGCGATGGTGCGTGACCTGTGCGACCGTATTGTCGCGCGCGGCGGCCGGGCTACTGCTGTCCAGGCGCGTGAGATTATCGCCAGCGTCTTCCGGTATGCCGCTGACAGGGGTCATGATTATATGAACCCTGCGGAACGCATCAAAGCATCGTCGATCGCCACGTTTGAGCCGCGCACAACGGCGCTAACCCCGGCAGAGATCGGGCTATTCTTCCGTACACTGGATAACGTGGCCACAATGCCGACGCTTAAGCTGGCGCTGAAGTTCGTCATGCTGACGCTGGTCAGGAAAAGCGAGTTCACTAACGCGGTGTGGGATGAGATCGACTTTGGACGCCTGCTCTGGCAGATACCCGCCGGGCGAATGAAGGCGAGCAGGGCGCACATCATCCCGCTTTCGAGCCAGGCGCATGATCTGCTGGTGGGCCTGCAAATGTGTGTCGGCGGAAGTAAGTATCTTCTCGCCGGTAGGTATGACCTTACGAAGCCGCTGTCGAACGCGGCGCTTAACCGGGTAATCAATATTACGATTGAGGAAACGAGAAAAGAGGGTAAGCCGGGGCTGGGGGATTTTTCGGTTCATGACCTGCGGCGCACAGCGAGTACGCTCCTGCACGAAGCGGGGTATCCGTCTGACTGGATAGAGAAGTGTCTGGCCCATGAGCAGAAGGGCGTGCGTGCGGTATACAACAAAGCCGAATACCTTCCGCAACGCACGTTTATGCTGCAGCAGTGGGCCGACATGGTGGATGGGTGTAGCGCGGCAAAATTTTCCGGACTGATTGGCGGGGAATTCTGGACTGCTTGAAGTTGTAAAAGTAATGGGTTTCGGACAGTCCAGAATTGAACGCACCTATTAAATTTGCTGCTGTGCTTCTTCGATGCGCTTGCAGGCCACATCGAAATAGAAGTTACTCATTTCCATCCCAATAAAGCGCCGTCCCGACGTAACTGCTGCGACCCCTGTTGTACCGCTACCCATAAACGGATCAAGAATAGTCCCTCCGGGGATAACAGGCTCAACCAGCTCCTGCATTAGGCTCAGAGGCTTGGCCGTCATATGCAGTTTTTCCTTGGGTATCACGCGCTGCGTGACAAGACCAGGCCAGGGGCCTCCATGTAAGGACTTCTCGAGGTTGCCTTTACTACCCCAAACCACATATTCACATTGGTGCCGAAAATAGCCTGTATGCGGCGCTCGGCTTGAGGCGGTCTTGTTCCAAGGTACGACGCCACGCCAGATATAACCACCAGCCTGGAGCGCATCAGTTGTGGCGGGGAGTTGTCGCCAATCCGTGAATAACATCACATAAGCCCCATCATTTAACGCCTTCATGCTCTGACCTAACCACAACGTCATCCATAGCGACCAGCTTCTTGCGTCGCGATTATCGCCGTAGAAATTGGCGTACTGACGGCCATGAGTGCCTATGTATTTTTCCTGTGGGGTACAACGGCGGGTACCTGCATTGATTCCCCCACTGCTATAAGGTGGATCTGTAACTAGCGCATCGGCAGAAAAACCAATCTGTAGCAACTCCAGGCTATCACCACAATACAATACCGCATCTCCGATTTCTTCTTTTTGAACTGGCATAACTATCTCCACTTGATCTATTGTAACGATCAATTGAATGTTATTGATCGACAAAACCTAGTTTCAATCATCCGGACGATGCTTATAACTCACGTTAACGTACTGGTTAATTGCTTTGGTTTTAACAGGTTATGATAAACATTCACATGAAGAGTCATTAGGTGGTTAAATGTGTCACCGGATTGATGTATCATTCTGTTTTCTTTGTATTTATTAGACAATCCTGTGTGGGAATAATTACCTTGATTCTAGGAAGGCGCGTGACGATGAAAAATGAGCGTTTTATCACATTAAAAAGATGTTTACACAGTGAAGTTATAGGGTTAGAGAAGCCTTTCTCATGGAGACGGCTGATTCACCGGGTGATTTGTTGTCCAGACCGTCGGTTTATGTTTTGGTGGCGTATAGCTAACTATTTGTACCACTCTGGCTCAAAAAACAAACGCAAGATAGCCAAAAAAATCGAGTATAAAGTCCGGCTAAAATATGGACCTGAAATAGGTTTAGGGGCAATCATTGGTGAGGGGTTTGGCATACCACATGCAGCCGGAATTGTTGTATCAGATCGTTGTATAATTGGAAAAAATTTTCGTATTAGACAGAATACAACCATCGGCGTAAAACGCGGTGATACCACTGGTCATATTAATATCGGCAACAATGTCAATGTTGGTTGCAACACATGCATTATCGCCGACAACATAACTATCGGCGATAATGTTACCATAGGTGCAATGTCATTTGTTAATAAAGACATACCAGACAATGCTGTATATATCAATATTGTTACACCGTCGATAAAGATTGTAGTTACGCAACCATAGCATCTGTTTTACATCTATGATGGATCTAGTTTGGTGACTCAGTTGCTGGTGACTCAGGCCATGCCACATCAGGGGCAGTGCTTGTATCAACCCTACTAAGCTGCACACGATATTTTCGCCAGACGGTGAGCTTATTTTGTTCATCGTCTGACGCCATCTCCAGTTCCACTGCGTCTTGTAATGGAGTAATCACATCATTGGCTTTACGCAAAAGTGAGATTTTCTGATTCTCGGCATCAGATACAAGTGCCTTTCTTTCTGCCTTCTCGTCCCTGACCCATTTTTCGCCATCCCAGACATCAAAATCAGACGCAGGTTTTAGGCGTGTAAAGGTTTCTGGAATGGGTCCTAGTTGTTCTATGAGCACTTCCCTTCGAGTTGTTTTATCCCAGACAGTTTTTCCTCGATGATCTTCTTTTAGTAACCATTCATCATTATCGAAGCAAGCGACACTACCCTCAGTAGCTTCTGGTACCTTGATATCGGTGCAGTATGCGGGGAGGCCAGTACCGGGAGGAATATAACAATCGCTGACGCCAATAAATTCTTTTGTATCTGCCAGAAAATTATAAACCTTGATGGTTTGTGCTTCATCAGACATTTCGAACATTATGCTAACCTCACTATATAATTAAAGGCGATATTTTTAACGGTATTTTCTGCATTCCCTGCAGCGTTAATGGTTAATCCGTGTGTATGGCTGCCTAATACCACTGTATGATTATGCGCACCAATTAAAACCCAATGGTCATGAGCACCAATCCATACATTGTGCGCATGGGCACCGGCCAAGGATGTATCCATATCACCACGAAATTCTACGATTTTCGAATCTAGTCCATTATAACCACTCACCCATCCATTATATTTATGGGAGTGATTTCCTTGTACATCTGTCGATTTAGAACCGTAATCAAACGCAGTGGTTTGTTTCGAACCATAGTCGAAAGCCGACGTTGATTTAGTGCCTAAATCTGTCGCAGTTACTGCGCCACCATGCGTGTGGGACTTAATACCATCTTGTTCCTGGCTTAATATATTTCGGCCAATGGCAGGTTTGCCTTTAATCATCCAGCCGCGCATATCAGGAATTACACCATCAGGATAGGCAATCGCAAGCTGAGGATATTTAGCCTTGTCAAAGGTCTGCCCCTGCATTAGCGCATAACTGCCGGGTGGGGTATCACTTGGCCAGGGGATTGGCGCACCTATGGGAAACGTATTAAAACCGTCCGTAAGTGCTCGTCGCCATTTCATCGTGTTACCAGATGAATTCCCGACCCACAGTTCGCCGTTGGCAGATACAGCCAGATACCCGGCAGATGGCCCGCCATCGCAAGGTAAACTGACTACGCCATATGAATTATCTCCGGGCCTATTCTTTGATGTGTTATTAACCCGATAAAACTGATATATGCCGCTTAATGCATCATCAAGATGTCTTGGCCCACCACCAAGTCCAAAGGCACCCGCCTTTAAAAAGCCTTCCGTGGCCGTACCGGTTATTTTTTTAATTGCCGCCAGTAATTGATCTTGCTTGGACGGGTCGATTTTTATCCCCGCCTCTTTAAGTACGGAGGCCATTTCTTGCTGGCTACTGATAACAGCGCCCTGTACCGGGTTCAGCCATTTTTGCGACACGACGGTGCCTTCGGTGCCTGTTGATGGGTCGCCATCATGAAACAGGCCGTCTTCGGTATCGACCGGAGAAATAATTTCTTTCATGGTGTGGTTTTCTCCTTGTAATTAAAGACCACTTGCGTATGCGCAGGTTTTAAATCCCGGAATAGGTTTTCAATCAGGTTTTGACCGAATGTCATGAGCCTTTCACCTGCGACCGAACTACCTGCCCGGAAGCGATACACCGGCACCTGGGCATCGTCGATATTCACTATCCAGACCCAGATAATTTCCGGCACCCAAAGACGATCACCCGCGCGGTTAATACCCGCTCGAAAGGGTTCCGGCTCGTCAATGGTGATGCTGTAGCCCAGCGATTTGGCCAGGTTGATAAAATATTTCCGGCTCAGGCCGCCGGTGGCGTTAATCTTGGCCAGCACCTGCTGGCGGCGCTGCTGTATTGTCATGCTGCTGTCAACGCTGATAGCCAGCACCCGCTCCCAGTCCGACAGCAGGCTGACGGCAAAGAACGGCGTTATCCCGTTTAATACCTCGTCCGACTTGATTTCCGCGCGTGCCAGGCAATTGCCTTCCGCCAGCAGTTCCGCGCTTAATTGCCTGCCGTCCAGGGAATAGCTCTTAGGCGGCAATAACAGCCCCAGCAGCTCGGCGTAATCCTGGCCGTTCATGGCATGTTATCCACGGTAACGGTGCCCAGGCGAATCCATTGCACCCTGGTTTTATCTACCACGGGCACAATATTCCCCGATGGCTTAATAAAGTCGTAATCGATAACGCCGACAATATTGGTAATACTGCCGCCGATTTGTTTTAAAACGGCAATTTCACCCGGTGCCAGGCGATTAAAATAATCGGTGATGGCAGCGGTAATTTGTTTTCTCGCCTCATCCAGTGAAAGCCCCGATAATTTGACCTTGACGGACACATCGGTAATCACTTCTTCCGGGGCCAGCACCAGGGTATTTTTGGCCGTGACCGGGCGCACGTCATCGATATGCGCCTGGGTGGCCTTGATGGTCTCTTCGGACGGCATACTGTTATTGGCCACAATTACCACGTCCACAGTGCCGTAGCCCCGGCGCAGAGGATAGACATAGGCCTCCGTGACGCCGGGAACTTCAACCGCCCAGCGGTGATAGTCATACTTGTTGCCACCGGCCGCGGGACGGCGGATCACTTCCAGCAGGCGGGCCAGCAACGAGGCATCGGTCTCGTCGTCGGTGCCGCCGGTCATGCGCAGGATGGTGACGTCGCTGTCGATGCCCTCCGGCGCAATCAGCAACGTCCCCGGCGTATTGTCGGCCAGGTTGCCCACGGTGCCGGTCTCCAGTGGCCTGGCCGCTATCGCTACCTTGCCGTCACTGCCGACGGTGGCATCTTCGGTGGTCTGGCACAGCAGGCTGCTGCCCTTGGGACGGAACTGCAGGCTGCTTTTTACCGCAACACCGGCGTTGCCGGTCAGCTGCACCTTACCACCGGCATAGGTGGCCGGTTTCGGCTGCAGGTTGCGCGTCCGGGCGTGCATCACCAGGTAGTCATGGTCGGCGGTGTCCGGGAACATCTGGCGCACAATCCACACCTGGTGCTGGTAAAGGCCCTGCACCGCACTGGCGATGGCGTTCGCCCGGATGGCAAAGTCGCTGTCTTTGCCGACGTCGGCATCCGGTAACTGGTTGCTGATATCCCGCAGCAGCGTGGCGGCGATATCTTCCAGCAGCGGTATTGTGTACGCCATGTAAAACCCCGTTTAAATCACTTTTACCGGATGGGTGAAGGTCTGGACGGCACTGTTGGCCTGGGTGACGACAATCGTCAGCAGCAGCCAGCCATCCTGCGGGCGGCTCACACCCACGGCCAGCGCGGTGGCGCGCTTGTCATCCAGCAGCGGCTGCAGCGCCTGTTCGGCATACTGCTGCGCCAGACGGCGGGTCGTGGCGGAGTCTTTGGCGCGCTCCAGCTCATGCAGGCGGGAACCCAGCAGCGGATCGGCCCAGTAGCTGCCCTGCGGCGTTTTCAACCGCAGGTAAACCGCATTGTGCAGGTCGTAGGTGCGTGTGCCGGTGTAGTCGCCGGTCTGGCTGTCAATGAGTGCGTCCATGGGGCGCAGAATAGGAAATACAGGGGCTGGCGGCCAGTGACGGGGGCGTAGTGGGTAAGGTTGGCGCGGGAGGGCCGCGCCGGAACCAGTTTACCCGCTGATCGGGCCGTCGGAAAGCCCGGACGGCGTATTGTGTTTGTGGGTGCCTTGCTTGACCCCGTTAATCTCGACATCGGGGCTGCTGATTGTGCCGCCGGTGTGCTCGACGTTGCCCTCGAAGCTGGCGGTCGCACCTTTGCCGCCCTTGATGGCCATCCCGCCGTTGCCGCTGATTTTGCCCTCGGCAATGACCTGCTGGGTGGCCGTCAGTTCCGGTGTATCAAAGGCGGCGCTCTCTTCGGCCTCGATGCTGTAGCGCTTGCATTTGACCTGGTAGTCATCGCACTCGACGGCGATCACCTTGTTGCGCTTGAGGATGATGCTGGCTCCTTCGTCGGTGTAGAGCGCCACCTCGCCACCCTCCAGCCCCTGCAGGCGGTAGCGGCTGTGTTCAGTGGCGATGACGACGCTGTGAGAGGTCGCACCGCCGACGGGCAGCATGATGGCCATCGCACCGTCGGGCGGGACAGACGTCAGCCCGTAGTGTTGGAAGAACTCCACCTCCGGGGTGGTTTCGCTGGCCAGCCCCGCGACCTGCGTCATCTGGACGCCGCTCTGGGTCGTGACCCGGTTAAGTACCCCGCGATACGCCAGGCGAATGCCGCCCAGGGCGCGGCGGATGCGCTTATCAATCAAATCTGTCAGATTAGCCATTGTCGATCTGCTCCCAGCTGTTCCAGAGGTCTTTTTTGCCTTTCTTGCCTTTCCCTTTGCGCTTGCGCTTGGATTTCGGGAAGGCGTCAGGCAACCAGATGCCGTCCTCGCGCAGGGTCAGCGTGGTCAGCAGCTGCTGGCCGCGCCCACCGCTGAAGCGGCGATGCATCACAAAATAAATGTCGTCGATGCCGTGCTTCTCGCTCTTGACCTGGACACGTTGCCCCGGTGCCCAGAGTTGCCCGGCGGCGGTGCGCAGCCCCTTGACGACGGCGGTCATCAAAAAGCCCTGCAGGCGGGCATCGGCCATCAACTTGCGGGCACGAAACTGCACCTCTTCGTCGCTGTCGGTATCGGCCACCACCTCAATCAACGGGCGATAGAACGGCACGGAGGTATCGCGCACGGTGCAGCGCCGATCATGCTTGCCGTCGGCCTTTGCCGTGCCGTGTCCCTGAGCCAGCACCGTCACTTCGGAGTAGCGGGCGCTGACGTTCTGGGTGACGGACAGGCGCAACAGGTTATTGCCCTGGCCATCTTTGCGCAGCACCAGGGTATCGACTGCCGGGGTGCTGTAATCCGGGCCGCCGATAACCAGCGTGCCGTCCGCCGTGACCCAGGGCCACAGGCCGCTGGCTTCCGCCGCTTTCTTCAGCGCATCCCAGGCGGTGTCGCCAGGGTCGATGCTCGCTTTTTTCGACGGTAGCGGCTTTTCTGCCTGGATACGGATCGCCGTCACGCCCAGCGGTTTGACGATTTGGCTGATCACTTCCTGCAGCGTCATGTCGCGGGCGGTGAAGATAGGGGCTGAGCAATCCACCAGTACCGCCGAGGCATCACGCCCAAACAGCGCCAGGCTGTGCTGGTTTCTGCTGATATCATCGGTGATTTCATCCACCTGGCCGGTCATGATCACATCATCACCGGTGCGCAGTTCCGCCCTGGCACCGGCCCGGACTTCCGCCGGTAACGCCGCTTCCACGTTGCCGACGGAGAATGACCAGCCATCGGCGGGCGTCTGCAGGTCGGAATCGACCTCGAAGTCCAGCCAGTCATCATGCGAGACCCCGCCGATGCGCAGCGTAATGCGCTCGGCACCGTCATTTAGCGAAGGCATAAAGCACGTCCCCCGGCTGTAAACTGTTGGGATTACGTAAGGTCGGATTGAGCCGCGCCAGCTCGACCGCGCGGGCGCGATCGCCATACCATTCATACGCCAGTAAATGCAGGTTACAGGCGCGTTTAACCTCACGGCGTACCAGCGGCGGCAGCGTCAAGATAACGCCCCTGGCGAGCTGCTGCAGGGTGTAGGCAAACGCCTGCAGCTCGGCAATCTGCGCCGCGTCACTGCTGATATCCTGTGTCACGCCAAGTGCTTGCTGCGCCTGCTGTTGCCTCGTGGCCATCATGCTGCGCTGCACCTGGATGGCCTCCACAATCAGTGACCGGACATCATTGGTGATGCGCTCGATATCCGTTGCGGACAGGGTCGGGGTTTCGCTTTCGTACTGCATGATATCGGCGGCGACTTCCACCCACTCGCTGATAACCGCCAACCGGACAACCTGATTGACCAGGTCTCTGTCCTCCTGGGGCATGATGCTGGCGCGGTGCAGCGTGGACACAAACACGCCGCCGTTGTCCGTTGATTGCGAGACGGTGAAGCGGTTGTCCTGCAGTGTGATCACTTGCTTGCCCAGGGCGCGTACCGCCTGCCAGTCGGTCAGGCGTGTCACCTCGTTGAAATCCAGGCGATCGGTAAAGGCCGACAGCAGGGTTTTGAGGTCGGAGACAAAGGCCGCCGGGTAGTCCAGATAGTTCAGCGCGCTGCCGATGGTACTTTGGATCTCGTTGGCCAGTGATTGCACCACGTACTCCGCCGACGCGATGATGTTACTGACCCGGCCCATCGCATCCTGCGCCTGCTTAATCCATCCCATGGTGTCGCTGAAGGCTTTCTTCACGGTGTCCAGCAGGCTGTCGGTGCTGGTCTCTGGGTAGACTGTCGCAAACAGCGCCTGCTCGGTGGTCGCCTCGATAAAGACCAGCTCAACAGTGACGGCATTGAGCGGTTCGACCTCATGCTCAACACCCGCCTCCAAAAACTGCACCCTGGGGATGGAGCCATAGACCGGGTGGACAAGCTCCCCCGGCCCGGATTCTTTCAGCGTCTTCAGGAAGGCTTTTAGCTCGGTTTGATAGCGGTTGCCCCAGAACAGCGCCGACAGGCGAAAATTTATCGCCTTCATGCCCTGGTCTTCTACCTCCGCCCCGTCGCGGTAGGGGTATTCATAGGCCACTGTGTCCCTGGACAGGGTGTCGCGGGTATAGAGACAGTCGAACTCAACGCCCCGGAACGAGGCCGGGAGCAACGTATCGATGCCCAGCGCGCCCGCCAGGTCATGCACGATATCAACCATTATTTTCTTCTCCCATCGCGGTCTAGTCGTTGTTCTATTGTGCTGGCAATCTCGCGGCCATCCAGTGTGACCGTCAGGTTAACGATCGGCGCGGCGGGTGCAGGTGCCGCTGCAGCGGTTTTATCTGCCGCCTTATCCTGGTCACTACCGGAGAACCACTTGCGGATCTCGTCCAGGGCATCCAGCGCCCCAACGGGTTTGGGCATCAGCGCCATCATTGCAGGGTTTGCCTCTCCGCCTCTGGCGCGGGCCTCGGCGGCCTGGTCTTTACCGCGCTGGATATCAATCAGCGGAAAATCCTGTGCCCCCTGATATGCCATCGCGGCTTCGCCCAGGAACGGCACCCACTTCAACATGCCCGCCGCCTTACCGGCAGTGGCCGCGCCTTCCGCGACGCCTGCACCACCTTTGCCGAAAAGCCCCTTGAGCTTGCCCAGCACGCCTGCGCCAGCCTTACCCGCCGTTGCACCACCGCCGCGCCCCATCAACAGGTCAGCGCCGGACTTCACTGCCGCCGCCGCACCCAACGCCGTAATGGCCACCGTTGCACCGGCTGCCGCCGTTGTCAGCCCAGGGAACTCTTGCGCCAGCTTGGAGCCATAGTCGGCCAGGTCGCCCAGGGTTTTGGCGACAGGGGCCACGGCGTCGTTAGTGGCGAACAGCTTCTCGTTCTGTGCCTGGTGCATCTGAAACTCCGGCTCCTGCTTAATCAGGTCGAAGTCCAGCTCGGCAGACCGCTTCTCTGCCGGCAGATCGAACTGCTCCATCTGCTCATGCTGCAGCTTGTTGAAATACGGTATTTGCCGGCGATAGAGTTGGAAGGCGTTTTTGGAATACTGGTTCGGGAACAGCTGCGAAATGTACTGCCCCTCAATCAGATCGCGCTGCGCCTCCAGCGACGCGCGCGCGCCTTCGTCTTTGGTGTTGGCCAGCTTCTTACCCAGCCCCTGATAGGTCTTGTCATACTTGAGGGCGGTATCGACCAGGTTATTGACGGTGTCGAGCGGGGTCAGTCCCTTGGCTGCATCCTTCACGGACAGCGCTTTAAAATCGACGCCTTTGCCCTTGATCGTAATGTGCTTGGCGTTGTTGCTGAGGTTGCTGGACGTCAGCTCAGCCAGCAGGTTGGTGACGTTGGTCGCCGCTTCCTCCGGCGTACCGGCACCGATGGCCGCAGCTTCAAACAGGGCCGCCACCTGTGAGAAGCCCGCACGGCCTTTAAAACCGGCCGATTTCGCGGACTCCAGCGCCTTGGGCATTTCCCTGGCCAGCAGCGGTACGCCGACGCGGCCATGCTGCGCTGCCGTGGTGGTCACACTCAGCGCGGAGAGCGCATCTTGTTTCGACAGGCCGAAGTTGTAGGCGCTGGCCTGCAGGTTGGCCACCGCTTCCGGATCAGAGGCGGTCGCCGAGGCGTTCATCATGACGCCGGGCAGCGACTGCTGCGCCTCGGTCACGGTCATCGAACCGGAGCGGATCATCGACTGCAGCGCGGCAAAGGCCTGCTCGGGCGTACCGCCGCCCAGCCGCAGCGCTTTGCGGATGCTGGCGTCCAGCACCTTCTTGCCCGCGATACGCCCGGTCACGTCCTCTTTGTTGTAGGCGAGGTTGGACAACTCGGCCAGGTGCATACTGTAGCTGGCCTGGTCATTGATCGGCTTGCGCAGCGTCATGGCTCCCGCCGCGATACCGCTGCCGATGGCGAATGCGGCCTTGCCCCAGCTGCGCTGCTGGCGCTCCGCCCCGGCCATTTCCTGGCGCAGCTTGGCCACCGTGGTCTGCATCTTTTCAAACGCGCGGGATTGTTCGGCGGCAGACAGTGACCCGCTGCGCTCCAGGCGGTTGTAGGAGGCAATGGTGCGGGCAATTTCGCGCTGAATGTTACGCTCAGACCGGATACCCAGCGTCTCGCGGGCGCTGCTCATGCGCCGGAACTCGTTGGAGGATGCGCTCAGTTGCTGGCGTTCTACGGCCGCCATTTCCTGGCGAAGGCGCGCCACCGTGGACTGCATTTTCTCAAACGCGCGGGATTGCTCGGCGGCGGACAACGATCCGCTGCGTTCCAGGCGGTTATAAGCCGCCATAGTACGGTCGATTTCACGCTGAATATTTCGCTCCGACCGGATGCCCAACGCCTCGCGGGCGCTGCTCATGCGGCGGAACTCTTCGGACAGGGAACGGATGCGCGGCGTCGCTTCATCCTTTACCCCAAATTTTATCTGGGTATCAAATTCACGGGCCATGCGCTACTTCCGGTTTTTCGATTGACGGCGGGCGGGTGCTGCTCCGCGCCCTTTGCGAGGACGGCGGAGGCTCTTGACGGTATTCGACTTGCTCTTTTTCCAGCCTTTGGGGTTCTCCAGCCGGTAGATGGCATCAAGAACCCCGCTCAATGCTACAGCGCTAAGTCCTTTGACTCGCTCTTCGCTGTAGCCGTACTGGCCGAGCCGGATGATGGCGTATCGGTAATCACCGAGTCGCTCTTCAGCCCGCTGAGCTTTTTTTTCGCCTCTTGCTGGGCATCGCGCAGGGCTTTGTAATCCTCCGCGACCAGCGTATCGCACAGCAGCTGATAGGTGACGTCCTCGGCAGGAATGCTGCCCAGCGCAGTGATGCAACGCGCCAAAACACCGACAGCGGTGCCGGAATCGGGGATACCGTCTTCCACGACGGCTATCTCGTCGCCGACGGTGCTCATGCGGACGGTAAAATCACGGTGCAGCTGTCCCTGATAAAAGACGCCGATCGGCAAGGTGGCGCTGTGGGTAAAATCCATCTGTTACTCCTCAATCTTGTTGAGCGCAAAGGCGCTGATATTGATGCGGGCTTCGTTGTCGACGGTGTACTGCTCGCCGACCTCGGTCACAAACACATCCTGATAGGTGGTGCGCTTGCCGCCGGTCAGCGGGTACTGGGTCAGTTTCGCCCCGGCAATCTTCGCCCAGTTGATGTTCTGGTCGACCGGCACCACGGCGGTGATGGACAGCTCCCAGGTCGCAATCCCTTGCGTGTAGCCCTTGGCGCGTCCGGCGCTGTTCATGGTCTTGACCAGCTTTTTACCGGTGGTTTCGCGGGGGCTGAACTCCGTCACCTCCACTTCGGTGCTGTTGACCTCCAGCACGATAGAGCCTGTGTATTCCAGTGCCATGTTGGCCCCCTTTACAGCAGATAAATGGTGCCCGCGAACACATGCAGGCCGCGAACAATGGACGCCGGAATGGTGGCATCGGCGCGGGTGTCGTCCTGCAGGTTGCGAGTAACGATAAGCTGGTCTTTCAGCGCGTCCACGTTCTCGACGATCTCCAGGGCTTCCAGCGCATACAGCACGTCCAGCAACTCAGAGCGGATACGCGCCAGCCGGGTGTCGGTCAGCTTTTCACGCGGGAACCGCTGCGTCATGCGGGTACGACACGCCAGGCGCACGTAGTCCAGGGAACGAATGATGGTGACATCCATCAACGAGCGATCGGTAACGCCCATCGCGTTCTTCACGTAGGTGCTGACGGCGCGCACGATTTGCACCGTACTGCCGCTGACCTCGAACGGCGTCAGGCCGTTACTCAGCGCATTCTCCTGCTCGGTACGTCCTGGCCACTTGTCCTGGCCCGTGATATCCAGCCCCGGCAGCGTCAGCGTGTTGAGCGGGCGCGCCGGGTCGGACTCGCTGGCCATGATGGCGGCATACACTGCGGCCAGCTCGCCGTTCGGCAGCGCGGAGCCGTTGTACCAGCCCATCGTGATGCGCGCCGCGTTGACGGCGGTGGTCAGCGTGGTGCCCGTTGACAGTGTGCCGTTCCAGCCGGTGACGCCGACCGCGCCGCGCTGCTCCAGCGGCCCGGAGACCTTATCCAGGTGCGTGGACAAGGTGCGCAGCGAAGCCGTATCGGAGTACGGCGAAATCACCAGGGTATGACCGGCGCTGAAGATAGCCGCCAGGGCATCATCCAGTTCGGGGTCGCCCTGGCCGCCGCTCATGGACTTAAGCGTCGCCGTCAGCCCGGCAGCGTTTACTGTGGCCGTCAGGCCGACCTGATTGCCCACGGTGCCCTTGTTACGGGCAATCAGGGTAATTTGCTTGCCGGTCGATTTACCGCCGCCTTCCGCCGGAATATCTTCCACGCTCGCGGAGACGGGCAGTTCCTGTCGCGTGTTGATGGCATCGGCCAGGGCAGTCATCACCACCTCGGCGCTGTCGCCGCTGGCGACGGCGGCTGACACGGTGACGCCGCAGACCGACAACCGCGCCTGGCCCGTGCCGGTGGCCGTTCCCGACAACGCCAGGGAGCCGGTCGCCGCCACTCCGGCAGCCGCGTCCTCCAAACCGACAATCGCCAGCTGCAGGTAGCCATTGGCATAGATAGCGGCCCTGGCCATGCGGTGTGCCTGGGAGCCGCGCCCGAAGTAGACGGCGGCCTCTTCGTCGCTGAATACATTGACCGGCGTCAATCGCTCTGCCACCGTGGGCAGCGTGGTGCGCTGGGCTAAAATCACCAGCTTCTGGTCATTGGTGGCCAGGGCGCGGGACGCCAGCGTGGTGTTGAACCCGAAGTAAAAGCCCGGCTTGTACGTCGGGATCGGGATAGTGGCATCAATGCTCATTTCGCCCCCTTAACCTTGGCGGGAAGTGTCTGTTCGGTATCGTTGACCGCTGGTGCATCGCCGGGCGATGCATCGGTGGCCAGCAGCAAATCACCTTCGTGCAAGCGGCGGCGGTAGTAAGCGGATTGCTCAACGCTGACCGCTTCGCTGTCGGTGATGTAACGGTCGGGCATCTCTTCTTTAGGCACCCGGATGCCTTTGCGGGCGATCACGTTAATCATGGTCTTTTGCCTCTGTAAAAATAATGTCTTGCGCCACCGCCGGGCCTTGGCCATCCAGGTGATACGCCAGCCCGGTGCTCTCATGCATCGGATACGGCTTGTCGAGCCGCCCGCGATACCAGGCAAACACCCGGTCGGGGTCGTCGTCGCCTTCAGGGGCAGGCCAGTGGCCGCACTCCAGCGCCTCTTCAATCCAGACAGTGTCGAACTCGCAGGCATAGGCCGACATCGCTTTTTCATTGAGCCGGGAGCTGAACAGCGACCGCACCCGGCCCGGCATCAGCGGTTCAATCGGCAAGCCCATGTCCTGGCGGGTCAGCAGGCGGCGAACAGACTTGATAATCAGGTTGCAGCCCACTTCGTCAAGCCGAGGCCCGCCGCGCCGCTGAGCCGCTTCCTGGCGCACGTTGTACGCCGTGACCATCACCGCAAAGCGACCCGTCACGCGAAAGCGGTTCTTGTGGGTGCTGACCGGGGCGGAACTCTGTATCCCCAGGAAAGTGACCCATGCCGCCGGTAACGCCCGGACAATGGCCCCGACGTCGTCCAGCTCGCCGCCATAGCTGGCCACTTCTTTCACCATCTGCCCCAGACCTGCGCGCAGGCGTTCAATCATGGCCAGCTCGGTCTCGCTAATCATCAGTAACCCCCTCCGCCGGTAGAGCGCCGTGCCCAGGTACGCCGACCGGAAAAGAACTTCACCCCGGCAGAACTGGAGGGCACGGTGGTGCCGGTGTCGTCAAAGGTGCCCAGGCTGACGCGACCCGCCGCCACGCCTTCCAGGTAGCGGATGGCGTCCCGGTAACGGTCGCGGATCTCTTCGCTGCAGACGCGCTCGGTGCCGGTCAGTCGGTAACGGGCAATGTCACAGGCGATCCCTTTCAGAATGGGCGGCAACTTGGGCAGCGGCAGGCGGTAGCGCCCGGCGATGTAGCCGTTGATCTCGTCGCTGGCGGCGGATAACCCGCCCGCCAGCACCTGATCGTCAATCGCACCGGCATAGGTGAGGTCAGTCAGGGAGATCACTTCCCGTTCACCGAACCGGGTCACCATGTCGTCGCGGGTGGCGTACATGATTATTTCCCGTCGCCGGTGGAGCCGAAGGCCATTTGCCAGAAGCCGAAACCGGCCTGGCCGCGCGCTTCCGCCCCGAACTTGAACTCGCCGCGCATAAAGACGTCGTCCGCGTTCATGTCGGTCTGGGACACGAACTCCGGCGCTTCACGCTGCTGGAAGATAAGCGGCTTCAGCGGGCGCTTGGTATCCATCAGGAACCAGGCGGTGTCCGACGTCAGGCGCGGCTCAACCAGCACTTCCGCCGTCCCCTTGTACGGGTTGGCCTTGCCATCTTCCAGGCGATCGGCAGTCATCAGCGCGTTGGCGATATCTTCCAGTGCAGGCGGCACCACCAACAGGTCGGGCAGGATGTTCAGCGGGCGGCCTTCTTCATCCTTCACCTTGCGCATCTGGGTGCGGGCGGCCCCATACGACGCCCTGGCAGCGGCCACGGTATCGATGGACAGCGGCTTGTTGCCCTTGTTGGAGTACAACGCCTTGCCGACCGGGTGCTTGTCGAAGAAGAACGGCTTCTTGTCGTAGCACCGCGCGGTAAAGCCCTGGTTAAGCAGCTCGAACACGATTTCATCCGGCCACTGCTTGGCGCTGAACCCGGCATCCTGCGCCTGCGGCGCATAGATACCCAGTTGATCGTCCTTGATATCGTTGCGCTTGACCGCCACCGTGGCTTCGAAGTCGTCGTTGATCAGGGTGTAGCCGTTGGCCTCCAGCGCCTTGACCTGCTTATCCCCGATCCACTTGCGCATCTTCGGGAAGTTGCTCAGCCAGGAATAATCGTTCGATTTGCCGGTGGACGGCACCAGGGTGGCTACCCGCTGCCATTGCGACGGAGCCGCCTCAAACGCCTTGTTAAAGGTCAGTTTAAGGTTGACGAAAATGGCCTTGACCGTCGATGCGTTAACTAACATGTGCCTTTCTCCTTAGTAGACCCAGACACCGTCGGTGTCGATCATGATGATGGTGCCCGCCTGGGAACGGGTGGCCGCCGTGGCCTCTGTCTTGCCGTCCCCGGACGCCGGGGCGCTGCCGTCGTCCGCCGTCACCGTCTGGTTATCGAGTACGCAGGCCCGTTTTCCAAGGTGTGCCTGGGTGATGCTGCCGTCGTTCTCCCAGCAGAACGCCTTATGGCTGCGCACCAGGATGTACTGATCGCCGTTCTCGCCGTCGGTGTTGTCTACCGAATCATCGGAACGCCCGGCATAGATGAGGCCAGGGGCTTCTTTGCCGTTGATGGCGTAGCCTTCCGCATTGATGCAGACAATGACGCCAGCGGGGATCTTCTCCCTGGCGGCAACGGGGATCGGCGTTAATTCGCCGTCGCGGTACGGGGTATTACGGTCTTGGGTAGTAGCTGCCATGGTTAAATCTCCTGTGATAACGCGGCGACGTCTTTCGGGTCATGGCCGAACACGCTGCACACCGCCAGGGCGTCGGCATCCAGCCCGGACTTGTCCAGGACATCGGTTGGCGATTTGCCGCCGGTCTGCATCGCGTTAAGCGCCGCGACCTTCGGAGCCTTGTCCAGGAAGGCCTTCAGCGAGGCAATGTCTTTATTGCCCAGCGTTTCGGCCCACTCCTGCATATCCGGCAGCAGGCGGCCATCGCTGAGGGCGGCCTGGATAAGCCCGTTTACTTCGCCGCCGGTCACCTTCTGGCTCAGTGCCGCCAGCTGTTGCTGTACCGAGGTCAGCACACTGACGGGTACGAACTTGGCCGGGTCTGGGTTATCCGTCGTCTGCGCTGACAGTGCCGCAATGCGCTCATCTTTCTGAGTCAGCAACTCCAGCAGGTTGACGCTGGCCGCTGCAGTGCCCTGGTTGTCCGACAGGCGGTCAATCAGCTTTTGCAGCTCGACCTTGATGTCGTCTGCCGTCGAAGACAGCGGCAGGTTCAACATCCAGCGCAGTTGTTCTAACAGTTCGTCCACGGTGTTATCTCCCGTTAGTTGTTGAGAAGCCGCTGCAAGCAGCGCCTCCATATCATCCAGCGCAGGCGTATTCGTCAGCGCGGCGTTAATTAAACGCTTCACGTTGCCCTGGGCGTCGTAATTGAACAGCGGAGAAATAAAGCAATATTCTTTCGCCTCAATCATGGCGCGGGCGGTCTCCGTCCACTCCACATCGACAGCAAACAAGCCTTTGCCCTCGACCCATTCCAGGCGGGAAAACCAGCCCGCTGCCGGGTTGGGTTTGCCGTTGTTTTGGCTGTGCAGGGTCTGGTGTTCGTAGTCGAAGCAATACGGCGTGTTACGCTGCGCAGCTTCATCAATCAGCACCTGCGCCAGCGCCGCATCGATATACCAGTGCGGCGCATCATGAGGCCTGCCGTCCCTGGCGCTGAAAACACCTGCAGGGAAAAGCTGCACACGCGGCCCGGCACTTTTGATAGCAACACTGAGCGCGGCGAGGCGTAACGGTGATTTCACGGATAAATCATTCCCTAAAGTGGCTGATAGGCAGCACTTTACCGGGAGGGGAAAACAGCAAGCAGTGACCGGGGCGTAGTGGGTAATACCGTGGGGCGAAACGGGGGAAATGCAGGAAAAAGAAGATAACAGGCAAATGCGGCGACCGATACCCCCTTTAAACCCCGTTTAAATCGCCGCGTAAGCGGTTAACGGGGGCCAGGTGGTAACATCATATCAATTCAGGCGGTTATTCGCGTGATGACGCGTACAGGCCGCTAATCGTCCAGCGCGCTGTCCAGGTAGTCCTGGATGGTGTGATGGATCGTGTTGTGGTCGTCGTCGGTCAGACTCAGGAAGCGGCGCTCCGGGATAACCGAGCCGGGGTGATTGACCTTTTTGACCACCCGACCGTTGAAGGCCAGCGCCTGCTTGTAGCGCGGGCGGATCACATGCGGGCGGGTTTTCCCGCCTTCGTTATGGATGCGCGCGTACACCACGTTGGTGCCGACCACCGCCATGTTGTTGTCGGCATCGCTGTCGATGGAAGACATCAGGCGCCGGGTGTTCTGCAGTATCTTGCCCGCCCGCTGGATTGGGAGCCACTTGGGCCGCCCCTCCTGCGCGAAATTCTCCATCACCGCGTCCAGCATATCCTCACTGATCGCCCGCATCAGCGGCTGGCGGTTCGTAAGTTGGCGCACCATGCGCTCCAGGGCACGGCGCAATGTGTCGGGCACCTCAATAAACAGCTCAGCCATCGCGCCATTCTCCCACCAGGACAGGCAGGTGCATCAGCTCCGCCTCATCGCCGTCAAACAACATCCAGGTCTCTTTTACCACGGGTTTACCGTCAGAAAATCCCACCCGCGCCGCGCGTGGCGTACCGCTTTGCGTCACCACATACACCAGGTCGCCGCTGGCTCCCTGCAGCACTACATCCGGGTGCGCCAGCAGCGCAGGCAAACGCCACCAGGCATTGGACAGCGAGACGCTCCCGGCATCACGCACCACCGCGCCCGGCAAGGTAATGGCCGCGCTTTGCGGGGCAACCTGCAGCGCATCGAGTACCGACGGCAGCAAGGCACCGGCATAACGCCAGTCCTGGCGCAGTGCCGGGTCGGCGGCGGCGCGGCGTACCCACTCGGACAGGTCGCGGGTAAAGGTCTCCAGCTCACGCGGGGAGGCAAAGACCGTTTGCACCGCCTGGGCGGCGAGCGGTGGCGGTGCCGTGTCGCCCTTGCGCAGCAGCTGCTGCCCCAGCTCTTGCATGTACCCTTTGCCGGGATTGAGGTGGAACCCGGCATCCGGGGTAAAGATGCGGCCAGACTTGGGGTCTTGATAGGCCGTGACCGGGCGCGTTTTGCCGTCGGTGCCATAGGGCTGCTGGATGGTCTCCAGGCGATCGTCCGTCGATTCGACGCCGATCGGGTGATTGGCCACGTCGCGCTCGCTACGGGCGCGAACGGTGCACCGGCAGTTGTAGCCGTTCGGCGGGAAGAAGGTATCCCAGAACGGATCGTCGTAACGAAACACCCGCCCGTTAAGGGACGCATGGGACGGGCGGGTGCGTGAATCCATCACCGCGCTGTACTCCCAGTAAGGGCGAAAGGCGACGTTTTCCATCATGCCCTGGTAGCGTCCCGCCATGTAGCTGGACTGCATGTTGGTGCGAAAGATGGTGTCCAGCCGGTACGGCAGCAGTTGCTTGCCCTCCAGCTCGCCGTCCGGGGAGGCTTTCAGCCCCTTGCCGATCCAGCCTTTGCGGGCCAGTTCGGGCACCAGCTCGTTCTTGAACTGGGCCTGGGACTTGCCCTCTTTGAGCGCGTTGGCCTGGGCGGTGCTGATATCGGTCAGGACATCCAGTTTCAGGATACCGGATACGGTGAACGCCGTGGCGTGGGCCGCGTCTTCCACGTCGTGCCAGTTGAAGCCGATGGTGTAACCCTTCGACTCGAAGTAGGCGATCGCCTTCTCCGGCTGCAGGGTCATGGCGAACCCCAGATCAACGTCCATTGAGTCGCCCCCACACGTCCGCCACAAAAATGGCCTGGGCAATCAGCTGGCGCAGTTCGCTGTCGTCCAGCTGCGGGTAGGCCGTCGCCAGCATGGCCATCGCCTCATCCGGCGAATGCCCCCCCTCCAGAGCTGCCAGTGCCGGTGACAGCATGGCGCTCATCGCCTGGCCGACCTGGCTTGCCACCGACGGCGGCGCATCGTCGATAGCGACCTGCACAGGGTCGTTTTCCACCGGGGTGTCGGTCGCCGTCAGTGCAGCCAGCCGCGTAAAGGCGGTTGCTTGCCCCAGCCCCACCGTGCCGAACGGGCTGGAGGTCAAAGGCTGCAACAGCGCCTGGCCTTTTTTCGGCGTCGGCATCCCGGCTTTCTCCAGCGCCCAATCCACTGTCACCGGCACCCCGGCGCGGACAAGTCTGTCGATAGCGGTCGCCGTCTGGGTCAGGTCTTCCGGTTCACGGGTATCAAATTTAAAGCGGCACATCCGGCGCGGCGTGATATCGCCGTAGCCGTTGAGCACCAGCAGCGGGTACAACAGCTCGCGGGTCAGCGTGCCCGCCAGCTGTACCGCATCGCTGGCCATCAGGTCGTGACGGACTTCGTTATGCACGTTGCCCAGGGCATTGGTGCTGGTCTTGCCGTCGGCCTGGGCGGTCAGTGTTGCCCCCAGGATGATTTTTGACTGGGTGCGCTCGCACCACTCGATCATGAACTGATACGGATCAACCTGGCCCTGGGCGGCAGACTGGAATTCAATCAACATGCCGTCGGGGATAATGCCGCCCGCGTCATGGCCCAGGCTCATGATAGCGTCCATCAGAATGTCTTTCTGATCTTCGGTGGTGCCGGACGGGTATTTACCCACCCGCATGGGCAGACCATAGATTTCCAGAAACTCGGCCAGGTCGCGCGCAGACAGGTTCTTGAACAGATAAGACCAGGCCAGAATACGGAACAGGCCGCTTTCGGCCAGCCAGCCGCTCTTGGCGCGGTGCTTGTGCAAGATCCAGCCGAACGGCTGCAGCGCGGCACCGTCCTGGGAGCCATCAATCAGGGTAATGGTATTACCCTGGAACTGCGGCGTCTGGAACCAGCGCTGGGGGCGCTTGTGGAAGGCTTTGGGCAACCAGATCCCCTCGGCACGCTCCCACTCCAGCTCGACCGGCGAGAAACCGTGACCGATGGCATCGAGCATATCGAACAGCAGCGCTTCGAAGTCCGGCAAGTCCTGGAACCATTCGGTGGCCTCCGCCGCCATCGACTTCTCGCGCGCGCTGGCGTTACGCGGTGGCGCTATGCTCCAGTTGAGCGGCATCACCGCCCGGCGGCGCTTGCTCAGCTCGGCAAACAGATGGCCATCGCGTTCTTCCATGTCGCTGAAAAAGTCCGCCTGGCGGGTCAGGTTGCCCTGTTCGGCCTCCTGAAAAATGCGGTACAACCGCTGGATATCGACGCCCAGCGACGGGTGCTCCGCCCACTGGCGCCGCAGGTAGCTGGCCGTTGTCTCCGACTGCTGCTGCTTGAGCGTCTTTGAAGACAGGGGATTACCGTGAATATCGACTAATGCAGGCATCACCAGCCTCCTTTAGAAAAACCGCCGCGCCCACGGCGGGCACGGGATGAATTAGCGGAACGAAACTCAAACGATGGCGTACTGCTGACCGCCAGGCTCCACAGCATGTGCAGGGCATCCGGGCCGTCGTCGTGGTCAGCCTTGGGAAAGTGGCGCAACTGCTGGATCAGCGTGTTCTGCGTCGAATGCAGGCGGATTAAGCCGTTCTCCATATGGGGTTGCAGGGTCTCGATGCGCAGCAGCTTATCCGCGTGGGGAATGATGGCCCGCGCGGGAACGGGATACCCCAGCGCCGCCGACCGCTTGACCAGCTCGGTGCGCAGGAACTCCTGGAACTGCACCGACTCGATGCCCCAGATGAGGCAACGGTATTCGATGTGCAGGTCGATGATGTCGCTGATTATCTTGTCCGGCAGCCGCTTGCGGATTTGGGCTTCCACCACGTCCAGGATGCCGGTCGCGCGGTTGAAACCGCCCACCAGAAGCGCCGACGGGTCGCGACTTGCCCCGGCCTTGCCCAGGCTGGGGTCGCACACGCCGTAAAACAGCCATTCATTGAGTCGGTTAACCCAGAAATGAATGCAATGGGCGAAGATCGCGCCTTCACCGCTGACCGGATCGTTCTGGTACTCGGAGTCGAAGGTGCCATGGCCGTCACGGGCACGGATAAGCATCAACGCCAGCAGCGGACGCGCCGACCAGGAGACCACCGCGCCTTCGTTCATCTCCACCTGGTGCAGCGTATAGAAGTCGTTGGCGGCATCCTCGCCGTCGTTGCGCAATATCTCTTCCCAGGTATCCCACAGCGCCATGTTGGCAGGCCACTGGCGCAGGGCTTTAAAGCGCGCATGACGCCACAGCGGGTTGCGCAAGGTGCGCGACAGTACCGAATCGTAATGCAGGATGGTGCCGATATAGATAACGTCCATCTTGGCACCGGCACCGCCCAGCGGCAGCACGGTCTTTTTAAGCCAGTTCTCGACCTTGTCGCGCTGGTCGGGGTTGCGTACCTGTTCGTCGTTCTCGATATCGTCGAGCACCACCAGGTCGGGACGGTATGGGCCGTGACGCAAGCCGCGCAGCTTTTTACCGCTACCGGCGACCTGCACCTTGATGTCGTTACGCGTCAGGATCGTGCCCATTTGCCACACGCGGCCTGCGCCGCACGCTTCGGGGAAGTCTGCCAGCAAGCGGGGGTTAAACTCCAACTCGGCCTTGATGGCTTCCAGCATCGGATACGCCTGGTCGATACTGTCCATAATGATGACCGGATAGCGTTTGATGGCGCGGATGATGCACCACAAGACAAACAGCTGACTGACCAGCGTCGACTTGGCCTCACCACGGGGGGCGGCGATGGCATCCTGCTCGCCCTTCGGGCTGGCCACGATTTGCGGCAGACGGCTAAACAGATGTACATGCAGCTCGCTGGGGTCAGCGTGGCGCACATAGTGCGGAAAGTAGGTTTGCACGAAGTAGCGGTAGCCGTTCTGCGGGTCGGCGACGAGCCTGCGCCGCTCAGCCGTTGCCGCTGTGCCGGTATCGAAGCCGATGCACTCCGCCTCGATGGTGCGGCGCAGGCTGGAAGCTAACTCCGCCAGCGATTTCTGGAACTCTCGGATGGAAAATTTAGCCGCCATATCTCGCCCTGAATACCCTGTAAATACGCGTTAAACGCCGTTATGACGTTCGGCCATCACGGCATTGATTCGAGCAGTCATTGCCTGGGCCAGAGCATCCGCCGTGGCACCGGACTCACAACGCACGAGAAGCGGCTGAGAAATGCCGCGCAGCAGGATGCACACACGTCCCTGGAGTTCTGTCATTACGGCGCTGACCTCAGCAGGATCGACATAAACGCCGTTCCCGGCATCAATCAGTTGTTTCATGCCAGCGCCGCCTCTATCTGGGCTTTGATACGCGCTGACGCCTGGAACGGGGTTTCGCCGTACTGGCGATCAACGGTGTGGATTGCGCTGTCGCGCAGCCTGGCGAAGACGTCGCCGTCGTTGCTGACCCAGACCCTGGTTATCTCGTCAGCCCGGACGGCGGTCTCCGCCGTCAGCTCAATCAGTTTGTTAGCCATAGTTTTTCTCCAATATTGGCCCGAAGGCTTCCAGCACCTCGACGAACGCCGTCAAGTGTTGGGGGTAATGTTCCTGGATGAAGGTGGAAAACAGCTTCATGGTTTCCATCGACGTGGCCAGTTGGCTGGTCTCCGGCAAAATCTTCTTGCTGGCCGCGATGGCCTTGCTGTAGCCGTCTGTCAGCGACGCCAGCAGCGTGACGCGCTCTTGTGCCGGGATATCGTTGGCGCTGTTGACCTTCTCCAGCGTGGCCTGGAACTGCGCCATCAGGCTGGCCAGGATGGATCGCGCCACATCCTCCGGCGCGCCGCTCGCCAACATGTTGGCGCTGCGCACAACGTCCCAGTCGTCGCCGTTCTCTTTGGCGTCTTTCTTCCAGCGTCCTGCCGTGGCAAAGCTGACACCGCACTGGGCTGCAGCCAGCTCCAGGGAAACGCTGCTGAAGATATACGCCCTGCGCAGGGCGTCGCGGGTTTCCTTTGGATGCGCCATTAAAACCCCAATCGAGCCTTGATCATGGCAAGACCGGCAGCCACGATGCCGCCAGTGACCGCGCCCGCCGCCGCACCGGCGATGGCTCCGCCTTTAACGGCATCGCTTTGCATGGTGTCCAGGCGCAGCTCGATGCTGTCGAGCTGGGTGCTGATTTTTCGCAGTTCCGCCAGCTCTGGCGCAATGCGGTTACAACGGGTACGTCGAGTGCTGTGTTTTCTGGCCATGATGATCTCTTTTTGTTATTTGTCGGCTTTGCGGTCGAGTTTGCCGTCTATACGTTCAATGCTGCGCTTAATGTCCTGCATCAGACCGGTCATGATCTGGTTGTCGCGCAGGGCATCCTCCCGCCGTTGGTACTCGTTGCGGATCGAGGCCAGTTCCGACCTGTTGTTTTTAAGTTCTTCCTGCAGACTACGCAGCCATATGCCGCCCAAAGCAGCAATGAGCGAGATAGCAATGTTGAACGCCATTTCAATGGTCATTGGGTGCACTCCCTGGGGTGTAAAAGGCATTTAAGGCTTCCAGTTTGTTGCGTAACGTCAGGCACCAGGCACCGTATTCGGTCGCATGGTCAAGCAAGGGGCCGGGACTTATTCCCCCGGCGGTGCGGGCATCGGTGGAATGCTCAGCATTGCCGCCGGTGGCGTCGGGCACACCTGTAGCACCGGTGTCGGGATAGCCAAGGACGGCGCGGTAGAGCCGCAGGCTGTCAGGGCCAAGGCCAGTAAAATGTTGGCCATCGGTTTGAACGGCATGGGCGATCCTCTTTTTAAGCTGTTGTTGGGTGGTGGCCAGTTGGCGCTGCGCGGATTCCAGGCTCAGGCTCAACAAGTGCGCCTGCTCGGCCAGCTCCGCCTGTTTGGCCAGGGCGGCCTGCAGTACGGCCTGATTTTTCTCGGCAAGCTGGCGGCGCTCGGCGTCCCAGTCGGACTGCTGGCGGCTTAATTTCCCCTGATAGCGGAGTTCGGCCAGGTCGTAGCCGCTGTTGTAGCCCTGGTGGTGCAGAAACCACCCGGCAGCACCCAGCGCCAGACACCCCGCAATACCGGGAGCCAGGCGCTTAGCCAGCATTGTCAGGAAGATTGCCATCTTTAGACACCTCGCGGTCACGTTTCAGGGCGGCAAACTTCGACGCCTGGTTCTGCGCCACCCAGGCCGCCAGATACGCTCCAAACAACATGTCATTAATCTGGTGAGTGAAGGCGCACCACAGCAGCACCAGGGAACTGACGACAAACGCACCCACCACCGTGGTGTCCGACGTTGAGATCCGCCCGTGCGGATTGCTGATAATCTCCAGCAGGCGCAGTAAGGTCATCACTGCGGATCGACGATATGACCCGGCAGCGGCGCAAAATCGCCATCGACCCAGTCAGGGACGTGGAAGCCGGGGCAAATCTTGTTGGCGAACTGGTTATGCCCGCTGATCTCGGCGTTACGGTATTTGTCGCGCAGGCGCAGGATGGTGGTTTTGAGTGTCGCCCACTGAGCGAGCGTAAAGCTGTCGGTGCCGACCATGCAGACGCCGATCGAGGTAGCGTTATGTCCGGCCACATGTGCGCCTACCTCAGACTCGTCGCGCCCGGTCAGCAGGGTGCCGTCAGTGTCGATCACGTAGTGGTAGCCGATGCTGGCCAGCCCGTTGCTGTTGCCAGACGAGGCGCGGTGGAAGCCGCGCTCTTTGTGCCAGCGGTCGATAACCTGGGCGGCATTCTCTTTGGCATTACCCAGTGCCTTACCGTTCGCAGTAGCGGCGCAGTGGACGATCAGAAGATTGATTAAACGTGACATAAAATAGCCCCCATCAGTTGATGAGGGCTATTGTGGGGAAAGTGGTGCTGGCTAACCCGTTACGGGGGCGTAGTGGGTACTTTTCAGAACAGGGAGGGTTGCTCACCGCCGGAAGGTGCTTGCCCAGCGCGCAACAGTTCCCAGGCGCGGGTGGCGGCGATGCCGTACTTGGGGCACAGCAGCGTCAGCGCCATGGTGAGGGACTCGCCCTCGGCTTTGAGCTGCTCAATCTCCGCCAGAAAGCAGCGGTTGCGCCATTCGCGCCAGGCATCCTGGCAGCGTGGGATATACAGGTCTTCGCCGCTGAAATGCTGCATCAGTAGCGCGACCTGCTCCGGCGTCAGCGTCTCCTGCAGTAACGCAATGCGGCGCTGACCAGAGCTGCGCAAACCCTTGCCAATCCGAAACTGGACGCCTCCAAACTGTTGGATCAGCTTACTGGTTGCGGGAAAGCCTATCAGACTGGCAATCTGTTGAACAGATTCCGGCAGCAATTCCTGTACCTGCTCATAATCGGGTTGGATGGTCTGCATATTAGAGTCTCTCGTGCCGTTTGGCGTCGATAATCAGCATCTGCAGCACCTTGCGCACCTGGTCATCGTTCAGCCAGGCAAGCGGTTTAACTTCGCCCAGCATCCGCTTGATGATGCCGTCCAGATATGACCAGGGGCGGCCTGCTTCGGCCAGTATGGCCTCGATTTTGCTGACCATCGCCTTGCGCCCGGCGGCAACGTTCGGCTTTTTGCCGTGCCTGGCAAGCGGGGCGAACCCCTGGGCGCGCATGTAACGGATCATGCGCTCCAGTTCGGCGTCGCTGCAGTCGCGAGCGCTACGCTTCCCGGTCTCCCGCGCCAACACGGCCCGGTAGGTCTCGTCGTCCCAACCCAGGGTTTTTTGCCGGTGTGGATCACTTTAATCAGGTTCGCCATCATTCCCCCTGTAAGTTGGCGTGACCGGTCACGGCGTTGGTTAAATTCATCGCCAGGCAGTCACGGGTAAACCAGCAGGCGGCTTCGCCTCTGTAATTGCCGCTGCAGCCAACGGGGAGCGCCTTACCGCAACGCTGGCAGCTCCCCAGTGCGGCCTCTTGCCTGTCTAGCCGCTGATCGTCACACAAAATCAGCAGGCTGAGATACTCGTTACGGCTGTAGGGCGCGCGACCTGGATTGCGGCGCTGGCGGTTGCGCTCCAGCATCTGCGCCTCTTGCTGCGTGAGTACCAGCTCATGCCGTAGCCCGCCATTGGCGGCCAGTTTGGCACGTTGCTGCGCCTTGCGGTCAGTCGCTGATTTGGCCATCATCTTCTCCTTGTCCGTCTGTATGCGCAGCACCAAGGTCTGGATTAATCTCAAAGCTGAGAATTCCCAGGTGTTGCGACAGATGCATCAGCAATCCCACAGCGGAAACAGCGGCCTGGTGATTGGAACTTTGGGTCAGGCGACGCAAGTTACTCACGATGCCATGCAGGCTTAAGGCCTCGGCCATTTTCAGCTGATTAATATGAACCAGCTCGTCCAGGATAGGCAGGCTATTGGCGGGCGCATCCAGAAATTGCGTTAACGCGGCAACGTCCTCAACCTTAAAGCCGCTTGCTAACAGACCTGACGAGCAATGATCTCGCGTTGAGATCTCTTTAGCTTTCATCATGAACCTCCACCGGGTCTGGCAATGGCATCCAGTGCTTCACGGGTTCCAGAAAACAGCGACCGCCGCTGGCAAGCCACTCCCCATAGATGAAACGTCCGACAGAACAGCTTTCACCATCAGACACAACCACATACTCACCTTCGGGTGGTGTGGAATCAGCTGCCGATCGCCATGCCCATTCGTCCCGCAGATCGCTAAAGGCGAAGGAGAGTAACTGGCCGCCCAGGATTGAGGTTGCAAACCCAATGGCTGGCTCCTGCCCATCAGGAAAATCAACGATAAATGTCATTTTGCCCATCAGTAATGCCTCTCTCGCATTTGCGCGGTTTGGTGTTGTCCAAAGTCGTACTCACCCGGTGGGGTCGGCTTGTGCAGAACGCCGCCGACATCAAAAGCCCCACCGGCAGTACGGTTCGTCGCTGGGCGGAGTGCTGCTGCTGCCCAAAGCACCTCCCAGGATTGCCCCAGGAACATCAGATTCAATTCCCTGGCGCGGATGACTTCTGCTTTTGCGCCGACGCTATTCTCCCAGCCGTCCAGCAGATAAATGGCGTCTGCCTGCTCCAACATCACCAGCGTCATGGCCAGGTACTGATGGTGCTCCAGACCATCGGGGAAAATAGCCGGATTCAGCACGGTAAAACCGATATGCCGCAATTGACTGGCCTCATGGTTGAAAGCGTCACGGTTAAAGTTCTCAATTCCTGACATAGGGCCGGAAATGAAGACCACAGGTTTACGCTCATTGAGCTGGGCTAACGCATTCTTCGATGTAGTCATTGGATCCTCCACTGCTTTTTATGGCGTTCGACGGCGCTTTTCATCGCCGTTCTGGCCTGGCTGGCGTAGACGGTACGGTTATGCCTGTCGTAGAACTTGAACCGGGATTTACCCGGCAACTTCGGGCACTCCACCACGGTGCTGTTATCGGTCAGGTGGTAGATGCGCCGATCGCCGTTATCCTGGTATTCGCAACCGCTGACGCAGAGATACATAAGACGTTACCTCCCAATCTTTGCGATGGGTGGCTGCGAATTATTTACGCGCGTACTTTGATGATGTTCAACGTATGGCCGAGATTGCACCGCCCAACCATGCGAAGGAGTAAAGCTCTGCCAAAATTTATCTGTAAGCATTATTTAATTCCTTAGATAAAGGCGTAGGCCTGCCTTACGGGTTTACGCCATAATTAAAAAAAGAGTTATTTACGCTTAAATTCAGTCGGGCGGCGTTAGCGATTCAATATTGACGAAATACGGTGCAACATTGATTTCCACAACCGTTGCCGATTTTAGGTCTCGGGCTGCTTCCACAGTCCTGACCACCAGGCCACCGCGTAACGCCCGGTTAGGCTGATAAATAAACGTGCTACCTATTTTGTGCTGCTGGTTGAATAACTTTGCTTTGGAACCCATATCACACCGCCGCGATATTAATCGGGATGCTGGTCATCTTGCCGGATTCATCCTTTTTCAGGAAACGAATATAGGTCTTGCTGACCGCAACCTGCAGAGACTCGGAAATACAATCCATGGCTTTAATCCAGCGTGGATCATCAATCTTGATACGACGCAGCGACAAGATACGGCCGGTGTTGAGCTTGCCTTCCTGATCAACGGCGAACGCATCATTAACGATGGCTTTAAGGTTTTTATTGGCACCCTCTGACCATTCGCTCAGGCACTCATCGATAATGTCCTTGGCCACCTGCAGCTCTGGCCCGAACGTCAGCGAGTCCTGTACGGCAATGGTGATTTGTTGGCTACCGTCGAACGATGGGAACGTGACGTTGCCTTTCATCCCACCGCGCTGACGGCCGTATTTCTCCGCCACGAGGTCGAGCCACGCATAGCAGTTGTCAAAAGACCTGTTTTTAAAAGCCTTGATGCGCGCGCTTTCTTCCTCGGCCTCTTTCACCTGGGTGCGAACAAAGGCGTCCATTTCGATATCAAAAGGCGATACCTGCTCAATTGGCACCAGGCGGCCCTTGCGGTCTTTCATATAGCCTTCGGGAATGCCGTTATTTTTTGTATTTTCAGTAGTCATATTAATTCTCTCTATTTATAGTCCAGAATAAAACGTAATAATTAGTGTTTCTTTTGGTCGATTGTGTCCAACCAGCTCCGATAATATCCTTCAACCTGGCGCGATTCTGCATCACTCAACGTTTCCATGTTAACGATGGGGTATTTGAGTGTCAGGCGTTTTTCCTTGCCCCTGAGAGACAAATCCAATACACCATTAATTGCTGGCGCATTATGGATTTGGCTACCAACCCAAATACGCCCTTGGAAAGGCTGGCAGTCAATTACGACACCATCACGGATATACCACTCGGTAAAATCCTGACCTTCATCTTTGAACGTTACCTTTACAACCGCTATATCAGACATCCTCTGCTCCATACATGCAGTCCAGAATAAAACGCAACTAACACCAGATGATGTGTGCGCCATGCCATATCGTCATTTTGACCGTGCGCTTGACGCCGTTTCGTGTTTCCGTGATTTCCACGGCACCCTTTACCCAATCTTGCAACGGTGCCTCCACTTCAATAACCGGACGCCGAAAATTAACGTGGCACTCAACAACTTTCAATCCTACGCGCGCCAAATAATTTAATTTCGCCGTAACCTTTTTATTGCTTACCGTTAAATTTTTCATATTGATACCTTATTAACTGATTAACATGCTGGAATATTCCTCAACCAGCGCGACGGATATGCCTTGATCGCCGATGCCGCTGGCACGTACCACCCCGCGCGCCAATTTAAATAAGCGACGGTAATTACCTTTTGACGCTTTATAGAAGGCATCGGCTAAGCCTGGTTTCATTTCGATATTGCTTTCATCGTCATCAGCAGGTAACAGGCTCACCAGGATGCGGTCGAAATCGGCGCGCTCATGCTTTGCCTTCTCTTTGTCCAGATCGAGCGCCATGCCCACACGGCTGTAGAGTTGGGCATATTCGCCACGGCGGCCCTTAAGGTTAAGCAGCAGACGTGGCATCCCGGCCAGAACGACACCTGCACCAGAGCGGTCATGAATGCGGCGCATCGCCTCCAGAGCGCGATAAGGCAACAGCTCGGCCTCGTCAATGAGTACCACCCAGCCTGTGTCATGCAGCGCGGTGATACAGTTCTCGCTGAGTTCGTGGATATTCCCGCGTTTATTGACGCCCAGGCGTTCACACAGCTCCTGCAGCAGCACCTTGGTGGTATAACCGGGGTCAGCCTCAATCAAGATCACGTCTTTGTAACTGTTGGCGTACTGCCGCAGCACCATGCTTTTACCCAAACCAGCGCTGCCGTAGATCACACCGATATCGGCATCAAGGTGCGTATTGCGCAGCAACGTCAGGCATTTGCTGGCTAACTGCGTTTTGACAAAGTTCGCTTTTACCTCGCGGCTTTTCTCTTTATCTTCCTCGCGGGTGATAAAGTTCCTGATAGAAGCTTCAACGTTATCAATATTCCCGGTATAGGTTCCCTTTAAATATTGGGAAATGGTCGCGGCGCTCAATCCGGTTTTTGCGGCCACCTTGCTTTGGGTGTAGTGCTTCCTCGCCATCAGGCTATTTAATTTCTCAATCACATTCATTTCTATATCCTTATTAGGTTTTACTTATTTAATGCTCAGCCATGAAAGGGGCGACAAGGTGAATGAGGTATCATTTCGACCCTGTTGGCTGTGCAGACATAGGAACCGTCGGTAAGCTGAACCGTCAAGTTATCTGGAGCGCTGGTATCTAACGACACAAGCACTGCCTTGCCACTTACTTTTTTTAATTCCTTAGAAAAATAGACATTACCATTAACGTGTAATCTACCTTTCATTACTTTACGCATTAGAATTTCGTTGGCTTTCATTTTTTATCCTCAGCGGTGATTACCGTACTTTTTTAAATCATCTTCATATTCGGATTCGAATAAGTAGGGTTTACTGCTTACGCGCTCTGGTTCTGATTCCACCGGA
>Ga0268247_10000035_pt1 | contig 48888 bp, 53 predicted proteins | sample AgamicOrMae_FD_200245 | JGI IMG/M metagenome (GOLD analysis project Ga0268247, IMG submission 200245) | Agave microbial communities from Guanajuato, Mexico - Or.Ma.e (v2) (version 2) | ecosystem: Host-associated > Plants > Phyllosphere > Phylloplane/Leaf | place: Guanajuato, Mexico | collected...
GACCAGTTGAGCGGATTCGCGTTTAAACTCTGCGCTGAAATTTCTTTTTTTCATTATGGCACCTGTGTTGTTCTGAGGTGAGCATATCACCTCTGTTCAGGTGGCCAAATTCAGTAAACCACTTCAGGTTATAAACTGTTATTTTTGGCTAGTAAAGCAAAAACACTCCCCACACCACCCCCCGATAAATCGTGGATATTGATGGAGATGTATGTTTATTAGTGGAATTTGACGGCAATAAAAAAGCCCATTTAACATGGGCTTATGGATATTCATGGATGGGAGTGGAAATTATTCGATGTTCTGAATCTGCTCTCGCATCTGTTCAATCAACACTTTTAGCTCAATCGCTGAATTCGTAATTTCTGCATTAATGGATTTTGAAGCCAGTGTGTTTGACTCGCGGTTGAACTCCTGCATCATAAAGTCAAGACGACGGCCTACCGCCTCTTTTTTCTTCAGAATGTTATAGGTCTCTTTAACGTGCGCATCCAGACGATCCAGCTCTTCTGCGACATCGACACGTTGTGCCATCATCACCAATTCCTGCTCAAGGCGATTATTTTCAAGCTGCACCTCAGCATCTTCCAGTTTGGCGATCAGGCGCTCCCGCTGCCACTTAATCACATCGGGCAGTTGAGCGCGGACTTTGCTGACCTCATGCGTTACCGCTTCCAGCCGCTGCTCGATCAGTGCCTTCAGAGCGCTGCCTTCGCTTTCACGTGCGGCGATGAAATCATCCAGCGCGCCATCCAGCGCCTGAATCAGCTGAGTATTAATTGCATCCAAATCCTGTTCAGGTGCTGCCATGACGCCCGGCCAGCGCAGAATATCCAGCGGATTGATAACGCCCTCATCGGTCTGCAGTTTGACCCAGTTAGCCGCCTGAACCAGTTGTTTGGCCAGTGACTCATTGAGCATCAGTTCGCCCTGCGCGCCAGGATCGGCCTCGAAGCGCAGATTACATTCGATTTTTCCACGCGTCAGTCGCTGGCGAATGCGCTCCCTGATCATCGGTTCCAGTCCGCGAAACTGTTCAGGCAGACGAATATAGGTTTCAAGATAACGTTGATTGACAGAACGCAACTCCCAGGCGGCGCTGCCCCAGTCGCCCTTAATTTCACGGCGGGCATAGGCGGTCATACTGCGGATCATAAGCGTTACTCTTTTTTTAAATAAGGTTGAGGCCAGTATAACGAGGCAAGGCTGACCAGAACAGGTGTAAGCGTGTACAGGATGCGATAACAAAATGTTTCCGCTTTTCTCAACAGCCACTTATGCTAATTACTGGTTTACTCGTTGAGGCCCTCTTTTTATGTCGCGCGTATCGTCTCTTCCACTCATACTTAGCCTGCTGCTTGTGGGCTGTCAGTCGCCGTCTCCATCATCACCATCATATCCGCCTTCTACCCGACCCGTTCCGGTGTGCGCCGGCGGTGAGGTCATGATGCAAACCACATTGTGGTTTGGTCTCAGCAAGCCGCAGGGCGGCAATGTGAGCGCACTGGACTGGATGAATTTTGTCGATAAAGAGGTAACACCGCGCTTCAGGTCTGGCTTGTCTGTTTATGATGCGCAGGGCCAATGGCTGGGCGAAAACGGTCAGTTAGCACGTGAGAAAAGCAAGGCGTTAGTACTTATCTATCAGTTCGACAGTGACAGCAATAGTCGTGTCGAAGCGCTGCGTGCTCGCTATAAAAAACAGTTTGGTCAGGAATCGGTTATGCGCGTGGATACGCCAGCCTGCATTAGTTTTTAGGGACAAACGGCGGCCAGTGCCGCCGTTGAGTCCATCAGATAAACAGTCCGGCAAATGCAGCGGAAAGCAGGCTGACCAGGGTGGAACCATAGACCAGTTTCCAGCCAAACCTTGAGACGACATTGCCTTGTTGTTCGTTCAGGCCTTTTATCGCGCCCGCAACAATTCCAATAGAAGCAAAGTTCGCGAAGGAAACCAGGAAAACAGACAGGATGCCCAATCCGCGTGGCGTCATGCCTGCCGCTATCTTTTTCAGTTCAATCATGGCGACGAATTCATTCGCCACCAGCTTCGTGGCCATAATACTGCCAGCCTGTAATGCATCGGTAGCGGGAATGCCAATCAGCCAGGCAAAAGGATAAAAAACATAGCCAAGAAGCTGCTGGAAACTGTACCCAAACAGGGTGGCAAACAGGGCGTTGATGGCCGCGATTAAGGCAATAAAACCAATCAGCATGGCCAGAATAATCATCGCGACTTTGAAACCAGCGAGGATGTATTCCCCCAGCATTTCAAAGAAACTCTGATCTTCGTGTAATTTATCCAGCGGAATAGCCTGCTCATTACTGCCTTTGCCGGGGTTAATAATCGACAGGATGATAAACGTGCTGAACATGTTAAGCAGGAGAGCCGCAACGACATATTTGGCCTCGATCATCGACATATACGCACCAACAATCGACAGCGAAACGGTAGACATCGCGGTTGCCGCCATGGTGTAAAGTCGGCGTGGTGGGATATCGGCCAAAATACCTTTATAGGCAATGAAGTTCTCTGACTGGCCCAGTACCAGCGTGCTTACCGCATTAAAGGACTCTAGTTTTCCCATGCCGTTAACTTTTGATAACAGCGTGCCAACAACCCGAATCAGTAACGGCAGAATGCGCCAGTGTTGCAAAATACCAATCAGTGCGGAAATAAAAATAATAGGGCAGAGCACGCCAAGGAAGATAAAGGCCAGTCCCTGCTGACTCATGCCACCAAACACAAATTCCGTGCCCTGTGCAGCAAAACGCAGCAGCGTTTCAAAGAAATGCCCCACCGCGCCTACCAGCGCCAGTCCACTGGCTGAGTGAAGAAAGAACCAGCCCAGTGCGGCTTCTACAACAATCAGTTGAATGATAAAGCGCAGGCGAATGCGTTTTCGGTCATGACTGACCAGTAGCGCAAGGGCAAAAATTACCACCAGCGCCAGCAGGAAATGAAGAAGAGCGGTCATAGTTTAGTCAGTTAGCGGATATGCAGGAAAAGGTAAGGCATTTAGCCATACTCCGGCATGAATTTCATCCCAGGCTGCACTGACCACTGCAAGAGACAGCAGGCCAGGAAGTCCGTATAATACGCAGCCAATCATTAGCAAGCCGGAGATAACCATGCGTCCAGCAGGCCGTAGCGCACATCAGGTGCGTCCAGTCACATTGACCCGCAATTACACTAAACACGCAGAGGGCTCCGTTCTGGTGGAATTCGGTGAAACCAAAGTGCTCTGCACTGCAACGGTGGATGAAGGAGTTCCGCGCTTTCTCAAAGGGCAGGGCCAGGGCTGGGTCACTGCCGAATATGGCATGTTGCCGCGTTCCACTCACAGCCGTATGGCACGTGAAGCCGCGAAAGGCAAACAGGGTGGTCGCACGCTTGAAATTCAGCGCCTGATCGCCCGTTCACTGCGTGCTGCGGTCGATCTCACCATGCTCGGTGAATACACGATTACGCTCGATTGTGACGTCATTCAGGCCGATGGCGGTACACGTACGGCTTCCATTACTGGCGCCTGTGTAGCCCTGGCAGATGCGCTTAATTCCCTGGTCGCGAGTGGTAAGCTGAAAGCGAATCCGATGAAAGGCATGGTTGCCGCCGTGTCAGTGGGGATTGTCAATGGTGAAGCGTTGTGTGACCTTGAATACGTTGAGGACTCTGCCGCTGAAACGGATATGAATGTCGTCATGATGGAAGATGGCCGCATGATTGAGGTGCAGGGCACCGCTGAAGGTGAACCCTTTAGCCACGAAGAACTGCTGGCATTACTGGCGTTAGCGCGTGGCGGTATTGAAGAATTGATTCAGGCGCAGAAAGCGGCGCTGGAAAATTAAGGTAACAGGCGACCACAGAGTCGCCTTTTTTTTATCTGAGGAGTAAGACATGAAAGCCTGGCAGCGGCAGTTTATTGAATTTGCACTGAATAAGCAGGTGCTCAAATTTGGTGAGTTCACATTAAAGTCGGGTCGTAAAAGCCCCTATTTTTTTAATGCCGGTTTATTTAACACGGGCCGGGATTTAGCGCTGCTGGGACGGTTTTATGCGCAGGCGTTAGTCGACAGCGGAATCGATTTTGATTTGTTATTTGGTCCGGCCTACAAAGGCATCCCTATCGCCACCACCACAGCCGTTGCGTTAGCCGATCATCACGATCGTGACGTACCTTACTGCTTCAATCGTAAAGAAGCGAAAGATCATGGTGAGGGCGGTTTGCTGGTGGGAAGCCCGCTGCAGGGTAAAGTGATGCTGGTCGATGATGTCATCACGGCCGGCACGGCGATTCGCGAATCCATGGATATTATCAATGCACATGATGCCAGCCTGGCGGGCGTGCTGATTTCACTGGACCGTCAGGAACGCGGCCGGGGTGAGCTCTCCGCTATTCAGGAAGTGGAACGGGATTATTCCTGCAAAGTTACCGCGATAATTACGCTTAACGACCTGATTGATTACCTGGCTGAAAAAACGCACATGGCCGATCATTTAGCGCAGGTTCGGGCGTACCAAAAGGCGTACGGCGTCTGATAACTGGCGGGCATTGCGCCCGCCTTTGTATTACACCAGTTGTGCCGCAATCAGCGGCCAGCGGGTGTCAAAGTCGGCCGTTGGGCTAAACCGGAACTCGGAACGGACGTACCGCGATAACAGCCCTTCACACAGGGCCAGCAGCTGGCTGGCCAGTAAGGTTTCATCCGTTTGAAAGCCTTCACCTTCGCGCATTTTGCGTTCGCGCATTACCTGGCGTAGCTGCACTTCAATGCGCTCAAACAGCTGATTAATGCGCCCCTGCAGACGGTCCTGTTCAAACATTAACGCGTGACCTGTCAAAATCCGCGTCAGCCCCGGATTACGCTCACCAAATCCCAGAATCAGTTGCACAATAAGACGCAGGCGCGCCATTGTTTCTTTTTCATCTTTCAGGATCAGATTGATGCGGGTAATCAGACTGTCTTCAATAAATTCGATCAGGCTGTCAAACATCCGCGTTTTACTGGGAAAGTGACGATAAAGCGCCGCCTCCGATACACCGACATTTGCCGCCAGTTTTGCAGTAGTAATGCGTTGGCTGCCATCACTTGACTCAAGCATCTGCGCCAGCGCCTGCAAAATCTCCTCGCGGCGATTCCGCTTTACGACTTTTTTCTCTGCCATGCCCTTAAAAACCCCTGAATTTCACCATATACAGGCAACACCTACGCATCTGCCACAAGAGAAAGCCTTGGGGCGATGAGAAATAATAAGATTGGCGTAAGTGAAAATCGGTCGTGCTGGTTACTGACGGCCTGAGTGACCGAAGCCACCTTCACCGCGCAAGCTGGCGTCAAACTCGTCTACCAGATTGAATTCGGCCTGGACGACAGGGACAAAAACCAGCTGGGCCATGCGGTCGCCCGGCTGAAGCGTAAAGCTTTCCTGCCCGCGATTCCATACCGATACCATAAGTTGTCCCTGATAGTCGGCATCAATCAGACCAACCAGATTACCCAGGACAATACCATGTTTGTGGCCCAGGCCAGAGCGCGGGAGAATCACGGCGGCAAGGTTCGGATCGGCGATGTGAATAGCCAGACCGGTAGGAATTAATGTGGTTGTGCCGGGTGCGATTTCCATCACATCATCAATACAGGCACGAAGGTCTAACCCAGCGGAACCCGGTGTCGCATAGGTCGGCAAGGGAAACGCTTTGCCGACGCGCGCATCAAGAATTTTAACGTCTATTTTTTTCATCATAACGGCTGACAATCTCGTCTATTAAAAGTTGACCAAGGAGTGACTTATCGCTGAGCGGTAAGGTTTTTTCTCCTTCCTGCCAAAAAAGGTGAAGAGCATTGGTGTCGCTATTGAACCCGTGGCCTGCTTTTGACACATCGTTAGCACAAATCAGGTCCAGGTTTTTACGCGCGCGTTTTTTTCGGGCGTATTCTTCCACATTCTGGGTTTCAGCCGCAAATCCGACCACAAATGGCCGGCTCTGCGTTAAGGCCGCCACCCCCGCGACAATATCGGGATTTTTAATGAGCTGCAGGCTGACTTTCTCATCGTCATCCTGTTTCTTTATTTTTTCATCCGCGATCTCAGTTGCCCGGTAGTCTGCCACGGCTGCGCTTGCAATGAAAATATGTTGTGCGTTTATCTCCCCCATTACCGCCGCCTGCATTTCCAGGGCCGATGTCACATCCACTCGTTTAACGCCGGCGGGCGTTGGCAGGGCAACCGGACCGCTTACCAGCGTAACGCGGGCGCCGCGCTTTGCCGCCGCCGCCGCAATCGCAAACCCCATTTTTCCCGAACTGTGGTTGCTGATATAACGCACGGGGTCGATCGCTTCCCGGGTGGGACCCGCGATAATCATAATATTGAGATGTTGCAGGTCGTTGACGGGTGCGGCCCACTGAACGGCGTGGTCAACGATAGCTAAAGGGTCAAGCATGCGACCGGGGCCAATATCCCCGCAGGCCTGGCTGCCGCTGTCTGGCCCCCAAATTAACAGGCCGCGCGCCTGAAGCCTGACCAGGTTTTCCTGCGTTACGGCAGCGCGATACATCTGCTGATTCATCGCCGGCACAATCGCGACAGGCGCTGCTGTTGCCAGCACGGCAGTGGTGACTAAATCATTGGCCATCCCTGCCGTAATGCGCGCAATAAGGTCGGCCGTGGCTGGGGCCAGCACGATCAGGTCAGCCCATTTGGCCAGCTCAATGTGTCCCATTGCGGCCTCGGCTGCCGGGTCAAGCAGATCATCAAAAACAGGATAACCGGAGACGGCCTGCAGGCTGAGCGGTGTGATAAAAGCCTTTGCGCCCTCGGTCATCATCACGCGGACATCGGCACCGCGATCGCGCAGACGACGGACCAGCTCGGGGGTTTTATAGGCAGCAATTCCACCACTGACGCCCAGAAGAACTTTTTTACCGGCTAATCCCATCATGCTGTTGACCTCATTTTCGATTGCCGTCGCAGGGACGGTGTAATGGCCGAATTTTATCACAAAACGTGGCATGCACCTTTTCAATGGCTGCGTTTGCGAGACATGCCGGAGAATCACAATCACGCGCTGGTGGCGGATAGGTTCGCACGCGATGATACAGGGGGCGACAGGGAGAGCAGCAATGAAAAATTTGCCACCACGAGAAAAACTTCAGCAATGGGGTGCGGATGCGTTAAGTGACGTAGAGCTGTTAGCGATTTTCTTACGAACAGGTTCAAAAGGCGTTCCTGTCATGATGCTGGCGCAGCAGATTCTGCAGGAGCTGGGGTCGCTTTATAATATCGTTAATGCGACGGCTGCAGACTTTAAGGGCATTAAAGGCGCTGGCGAAATCAAGTTGATTCAGATGCGCGCAGTGGCAGAACTGGCCAAACGGTTTTTCGCCAGCCAGCTGGCGCGTGAGAGCACAATTGACAGTCCCGCAGCGACGCGTCAGTACCTGCAGACATTATTGGCCAGGCAGGAGCGTGAGGTGTTTGTCGTGCTGTTTTTGGATAATCAACATCGGGTATTAATGGCCAGAGAAATGTTTTCCGGATCCATCAACAGCGTCGAAGTCCATCCTCGTGAAATTGTGCGTGAAGCCCTGAAAATCAACGCGGCTGCGCTCATCGTGGCGCATAACCATCCGTCAGGAATTGCTGAACCCAGCCAGGCTGACCGCGACATTACACTAAAAATCTGCGAAGCTTGTCGCTTATTGAATATCCGGTTGCTTGATCATCTGGTGATTGGACACGGTCAATCTGTCTCATTTGTCGAACGCGGATGGCTCTGAGCCTGAAAATCTGGTCCAGGTGGCGGCTTTTTACACGATCATTCGGGATCTTTATCTGTTCGGGACTTGAGCACTTGGGCCGAGCGGCGTATACTACGCCACCTTTGAGAATCTCGGGTTTGGCGGTTAGGCCAGCTTAGCGGGTTCCATGGAACTCGCCTGGCGGGCTGCAAGCCTGACGAGGCGGCCAAAACCTAATTTTTAAAGCTCGAGCTGATTTGATTTTTGGAGAATAGACATGTCACGAGTCTGCCAGGTAACTGGAAAGCGTCCGGTGACCGGTAACAACCGTTCCCACGCAATGAACGCGACGAAACGCCGTTTCCTTCCGAACCTGCACTCACACCGTTTTTGGGTTGAGAGCGAGAAGCGCTTCGTTACTCTGCGTGTATCTGTAAAAGGTATGCGTATTATTGATAAAAAGGGCATTGATACGGTGTTAGCCGACATGCGTGCCCGTGGTGAGAAGTACTAAGAGTACTAAGGAACTGAATCATGGCTAAAGGTATTCGTGAGAAGATCAAGCTGGTTTCCTCTGCTGGTACAGGTCACTTCTATACCACCACGAAGAACAAACGTACTAAACCAGAAAAACTTGAACTGAAAAAGTTCGATCCGGTTGTACGTCAGCATGTGATCTACAAAGAAGCCAAAATTAAATAATTTTGGTGTTCTGCTAAAAACCCGGCTCCGGCCGGGTTTTTTGTTTGTGTAATGCGCAGGGGAGAGGTTATGCCAGAGTTGCCAGAGGTAGAAACCAGCCGACGCGGCATTGAGCCACATCTGGTTGGTCAAACAATTCTTCACGCCGTCGTTCGCAACGCACGCTTGCGTTGGCCGGTATCCAATGAAATCCTCGCATTAAGCGATCAGCCAGTACTGAGTGTTCAGCGGCGCGCTAAATACCTTTTGCTTGAGCTGCCACACGGCTGGATCATTATTCATCTTGGTATGTCTGGCAGTCTGCGCGTTCTGCCTGAAGAATTGCCTGCCGCCAAACACGATCATGTTGACCTGGTGATGAGCAACGGGAAGGTCCTGCGCTACACCGATCCCCGACGTTTTGGTGCCTGGTTGTGGAGCAGTGATCTGGACGGAAGCAGCGTGCTGGCCCATTTAGGTCCAGAACCACTGAGTGAAATGTTCAGTGGCGACTATTTGTTTGAAAAATCCCGCGGTAAGCGAACGGTGATCAAGCAGTGGTTGATGGACAATAAAGTCGTGGTGGGCGTGGGCAATATTTATGCGAGCGAGTCACTGTTTACAGCAGGGATCCTGCCTGATCGAGCAGCGATGAGCCTGTCCCACGATGAAGCGGCGTTTTTGGCTAACACCATTAAAGCGGTACTGCTCCGCTCTATCGAGCAGGGTGGAACGACATTGCGCGACTTTTTACAAAGCGATGGCAAGCCAGGCTATTTTGCTCAGGAGTTACAGGTTTACGGCCGGGCTGGCGAACCCTGCAGGGCATGCGGCACGCCGATTGTAAGTGGGAAGCACGGGCAGCGCAGTACCTACTGGTGCCCCAACTGCCAGCATTAAGGCAGCTTTGCGAGTAAGGCCTGATGGACAGGTGCGGACAGGAAGGCAGAGACATCGCCACCATGCCGCGCCACTTCTTTGACCAGTGACGATGAGATAAAAGAAAAGCCTTCTGAAGGCATTAAAAATACGCTTTCCAGCGTTGGCAACAGGTGTCGGTTCATACGCGCGAGCTGCATTTCATATTCAAAATCGGACACGGCACGTAATCCACGAACCAGCACATTTGCTTGCTGCGCCCGGGCGAAGTTTGCCATCAGATCGCTAAAACCGACCACGTCGACATTGGGCAGATGTGCAGTGGCCTGTTGCGCCAGCGCCACTCTTTCGTCCAGCGTAAACAGCGGTTTTTTACTCGGGCTGGCGGCAATCGCCACAACAAGCCGATCAAACATCTGTGCTGCACGAGTGACGATATCAATATGGCCCAGGGTAATGGGATCGAAGGTGCCAGGATAAATCGCTTTTGTCGTCATGTGCGCCCTTCCGCCGAAGTCTTATTTAGCGCCCAAAGCGCTGCATATTTATTGAATGTGTACTGGGCATTAACGACTGCCAGTAGCCAGCCCTGTTTGCCATCAAGGAATCCGGCACGCAGCAGCAGCGTTTTTACAAAGGCACCCGCTGTATGACTGAAGACAGAAAACAGGCTGCACGTTTTTCCACGCTGGAATCTTTCCTGCGCCCAGGCTTCAGCATAAGCCAGTTGTTTTCGCTGGAAAACCATCAGGTCACGGCAGGTCAGATGCTGTAAATCCCCTTTCAGTACCTTAACGGGCGCACCTTCGGTTTTGAGTGACTCATGGACCTGATTATCGTTATAACCCAGTGTACGCGGATACAGACGCATCACTCTGTCAGGATACCAGCCGCTGTGACGCATAAAACGGCCCAGGAACAGGTTGCTACGACTGAGGCTGTAAACGGTTGGCCCCGGCGGCGCTTCCAGAACCTGTTCAATCGCCTGACGCAATTCTGGCGTCACGCGCTCGTCGGCATCGATCATCAAAATCATATCGCCACTGGCAAAACTTTGCGCCCGCTGGCGTTGTTTTCCATAACCCTGCCATTCCGTTGCCTGAAAAACCTGTGCGCCGGCCTGTTGAGCCAGCGAGAGGGTGTCATCGGTACTTCCGGAATCCAGCACGATAATTTCATCGGCCCAGCTGACTGAGGCAAGACAGTCAGGCAGCAAGGCGGCTTCATTTTTGGCAATCATCACCACTGAAAGGCGTTGGCGCGTAGCGGTCATCAATGAGCCCGTGGCGGTAAATGAGGTTCAAGTAACTGTAGCAGGCGCTGCAGCGCACCCTGATTTTGGTGCAGCACCTCGACGGCGTGGCGACCGTAATAACGACGATAGTCGTCATCCTGTAGCAAATTCGTCACTTCTTTTTCCAGCGACGCCGCGTCAGTCACAGTGATCAATCCCTGTGCCTCCTGCAGTTTGCTGCAAATATCTTTGAAGTTCCAGGTATGTGGGCCCATTAGTACCGGGATAGCATGGGCTGCCGGTTCCAGCGGATTATGACCACCACGCTCAACCAGGCTGCCTCCTACGAAAGCCAGGTCGGCTATACCGTAGAGCAGCATCAGTTCGCCCATTGAGTCACCAATGACAACCTGTGTTGAACTGGAGGGGATCTCTCCGCTACTGCGTAAGGTAAAGCTGAAGTGACGTTTTTGAGTGAGTTCGCGCGCATCGTTGAAGCGCTCAGGATGACGTGGTACCAAAATCAGCAGCAGATCGGGAAAGGTCTCCAGTAAACGGCGATGCGTATCCAACAGAATCGCTTCTTCACCTTCATGTGTACTGGTCGCGATCCAGACCGGACGGCGCGGAGCCCATTGGCGACGCAGCGTGACGGCGCGTGCCGCCAGCTCGGGAGTAACTGAAATATCGAATTTCAGGCTGCCGGTGATCGACAGGTGAGAGCGTTTCAGCCCAAGCTGGATAAAACGCTCACCATCCTCGGCATTTTGCGCAGCGATCAGCGTGATGCTCTGCAGGAGATTGCGCATAAACTTGCCCAGCTTACGATAGCCTTTGGCTGAGCGTTCTGACAGGCGAGCATTGGCGATCACCAGCGGAATATGGCGCTGATGCAGAATACGGATGATATTAGGCCACAGCTCCGTTTCCATAATGATGACCAAACGTGGATTCACCGTATCAAGAAAACGATTAATGGCGCCGGGTAAGTCGTAAGGCAAATAGACATGATGTACATCTTTGCCAAAGGCGGACTGCGCGCGCTCCGAACCGGTTGGCGTCATGGTGGTCACGGTAATGGGCAGGGTAGGATAGCGATGACGCAGCGCGCGTACCAACGGCACCGCCGCCAGCGTTTCCCCCACAGAAACTGAATGCAGGACAATGCCGTCCGGCTTCACTTTTCCGGCGCAGTAGCCATAACGCTCTGCCCAGCGTTTGCGATAGGCCGGGGCTTTACGACCGCGCAGCCACAGGCGCAGCCAGATGAGTGGCTGAATGAAATAGAGCAATGCGGTGTAAATGGTGGTCATAGTTACCGTTATGACACGTTGGCGTCAAAAAAGCAGTTTAAAGTCAGATTACTGCATATTATCAGAAACAGCATAATCACTCATCTCACATCATGATTGGGTACGTAGCACCTGCTCATAGAGGGAGGTAAGGGAATGTGCCAGGTGCTGTGGGCTGTATGGCTCAACCCTGCGCCGCGCCGCTTCTCCCATTCGCGCGTCGACGGTCAGACTCGACAGGGCGTTTATCGCCTGGTTCAGGCCTTTAATATCCAGCGCATCGCGAACAAATCCTTCCTGGCCTTCGCGAATAAACTCAGCGCCGCCACAGCCGGTGCTGGTAATGACCGGTAAACCACAGGCCATCGCCTCCAGTACGACGTTGGGGAAGGGATCATATAAGGTCGGCAGCAGCAAACCATCGGCAGCATGATAGAAAGGCTGTACGTCCTGCTGCACGCCGACAAAACGCAAGCGGTCAAGGCAGTTCAGTTGATTAGCCAACTGCTGATAACGTTTTACCTGTTTGTCCTGGCCTACCACAATCAGATAACGATGACTGTTGGCCAGCGCTTCAATGGCCGCTTTCAGGCCTTTGCGTTCAAAACCCGATCCCACGTAAATCAGCACTGTCGCGTTGGTGGGCAGATTCAGTTGGGTTCGCATGGCATGGCGCGTGGCCTCGGTCGCAGGCTGAAAGCGCGTGGCATCAATCGCATTGTAGATAACGTGTATTTTGTCTGCCTGCAGCGTAAAACAGCGCAAAATGTCTTGTTTTACCATCTCAGAATTGCAGATCACCGCTTTCAGCGAGGAAGACTGGAACATGTCCGCTTCCGCCCGCAAAACGTAACGATGGTAAGGACTCAGGCTGGCACTCAGGCGCTGTAGTGGTGACACAATGCGGGCACGTTGCTCAAGCCAGACACGGTGAACGCCATCGCCAGCCCGAAAAATATCACAGCCTGCGATGCGCTCATGGCTTTGTACGATATCAAACTTCTCCCGCTCCCAGCAGGCCCGCGCAGCCTGTGCAAATCCTCGCTCGCGTGAAACCCGCCCCAGTTTGCCTGGATTACAGATGTGCAGATGCCAGTCTGGGTTGGGTTTGCCCTGCCAGCTGCGGGTAATGATATTGAGATCCAGCTGCTCACTTCCCAGCGCTTCCAGCGCGCGTGAGATAAACCGTTCTGCGCCGCCATCAGGACGATATTTTTGCCGGACAATGGCCAGACGTAACTTACGCATTCAGATAGCTCCTTGCGGCATTCACGACATCCTCAACCGGGATGGCCGATAAATAACGCTGATCGGTCCGGGTATCAATAGAATCCGGATGGGGCAGAGATCCATAGTCGCCCGCCCAGATCACCCGATTGTTATCTCCCCACGGACGCCAGTGCTGCAGCTTGGTCGGTCCGAAAAGGGCGATGCAGGGTGTATCCAGCGCCGCCGCCATATGCATGGGCGCTGAGTCGACACCGATAAAGAGTTGCGCGCCCGCGATAAGCGCCGCCAACTGAGGTAAAGAGAGTTGACCCGCAAGCGAGATAACGTGAGGGGAATGGCATTGTGCCAGAATACGTTCGACCATCTCCCGTTCATTTGCATCGGGGCCTGCCGTCAGTATCACTTTGCGGTCGGCTTGGGCTAACTGATCGATGGTGGCCGCGACCTTGTCCTCTTCCCAGCATTTAAACTGCCAGCGTGAAGTGGGCTGTAAAACAATATAGCCCCCGGCAACCTGCTGCTGACGGAGCTTGTCCTGCACTTTTTGCGCATCGTCGGGGCTGAAATGCATTGAGGCACCGATGCCTTCCGCTGGAATAGTCAATGGAGAAAGTGCGGACAGATTTTGTTCCACTGTATGTAATTGCTCATGATTTTCAGTGGTAACCAAATGCGTGTGGCACCAGCGCCAGATGGCCTTGTCACGTTTTGTGAAGGCAAAGCCAATACGTACTGGTGCACCAGATAAACCGGTGATAATGGCGCTGCGCCACTGATCGGCAAGGTTAATGACCAGGTCATACTGACAGTTGCGGACGGCAGCGACCAGCGCCATTTCATGGCGGAATTTTTGCCAGCCACCTTCCTTTTTCCAGCCGCGGTCAATGACTTGCAGATGGCGGATGGCAGGATGTGCTTCCAGCATAGGTCGGGTTTCTTTATAGAGCAGAACATCAATCACGGCCTGTGGGTAATGCCGATGCAAAGCATTGATGACAGGCGTGGTCAGCAGCATGTCGCCATGATGACGCAGTTTGATTATCAGTATTTTTTTCGGTGCAAACTGGACTGGAATCGGGCTTGTCATACTCAAATGCTCTCAAAATTCAGTGAGCTGATTGTAGGGCAAACCCTTTAGGGGTTAAAGCAAGTGACGGCGCTTATTTCCTGCGCCAGTAATAAATCCGTCCCAGCCACAGCAGCAGGTGATACCACTGCTTAATACCACGTGCATTGCGCAACATACGTTTGTGCGTCCCGGTCGCGAACACATCTGCAATCATCGCCTGACGCGCAGCCTCATCGGGCTCACGTCGAATACTGTGACAAACGCTCAGGGCTTCATGCGTTATCTGATAATGGAACGTCGGGTATATTTTAACTTTATCGCGGTAACGCGCATTAATCTCTTCCAGCATTCTGGCAATTTTCAGGTAATGGCGCTGATATTCGACATTGGCCTGTCCGGTGCGCTTGCGGTTACTGATTGAAGCGTCATGCGTATGATAACGGTACAGTTGTCTGTCGGTGTAGCGCACGCGCTGCACATTGAGCATGAGTTCTGTCGTCCACGGAATGTCCTGGTGGTGTAGTCCGGGTTCGAACGCCAGCTTTGTTTTTTCAATCAGTTCACGGCGATAAATGCCCAGCCAGACAACATGCTTATAGCGATGTGTTTTCAGCGCCTTGTTAAGCCACTCTGGGCCGCTGAGAACTGACGTGCCAGAAAGGCGCTCCAGCGGTATTAGCGGTTGAATCGCATTGTCGGCCGGAAAAAACCATTCAGCGTTACATTGCGCTACATCCAGATTATCCGCTTCTGCCATATCTGTCAGCGTCTGGTACATGTCGGGCTTCATGGTGTCATCAGCATCAGGAAAGGTCACGTACTTGCCGCGAGCCACTGCCAGGCCAGCATTGCGCGCACGGGATACGCCACCGTTTGGTTGGTGAATGACCCGAATGTGAGGATAGCGTTGCGCGTAGTTGTCAGCCTGTTTACCGGAGTCATCGGTGGAACCATCATCAACGATGATGATTTCAAGTGATGTGAGCGTTTGCGCCAGTAAAGACTGGATAAACCTTTCAAAACCGGCACCAGCATTAAACATCGGCGTGATTATGGACAATAAAGGTGAATTCTGTATCACGGCATTATGCATTTTAATAAAATCGAGACGGAACTTTACTCATGCTAGCACGAAAGTATTCAGAACTTTTTGTGCATTTAGAGTCAAATAAATGATTAGCAGAAATTATTTCTTATGCAATTTTACCTCTTAAAGGATGAACAGGCTCAATTATAACGGTTTTGGTCATGAGGATATGAGGGATAACGCGCGTGCTGAGAAGCTCTTGCAGTTAGTTAATTCTCCACGAAGAGCAGCCTATCCTACAGGGTCAGTGCGTGACCTGATGGCGGGTTTTCATTGCTGTGATCAGATTTTGTGTAGTGAAGGCGGTCAAATGCATATCGCAGCGGGTTTGCACAAAAAACAGGTCGTGTTTTTTGGTGATACGGATGCCCTTGGCTGGCATCCGTGGTCAGGTGAATACAAAATTTTGCAGTCACTTTCTGGTGAAAGCAATGATTTTACCCCTGAATACGTTATCCACACATGGCGAGAACTCGGGGATCTCGCAAAAGGGAGAATACAGGCGGTCAACCTTCTGTGATTCGCATGATTTTTTTCAGACGTCCTGAATAAGACATAGCCCTCTCGAACATGCCGTTCCTGTCATCTGTTAAGGCGATGACAGAACGGCTAACGAGCACAAGGAAAGTTAAGTAACGGCGAGCGCGAGGATTCAGGTCTCTGCTAACTGCAGATATTGGTGACAAATCGTGGAAAGACTATAGATGCTTAAGTCCACCTGGTTCAAATCGGGCGGATTAGCGTAGATGTCACGCATTTTTTCAGCCAGCGAGGCGGCATTCATTTCAGAAAGACCGCGTGCTAAATCGCCGGTTAAAATACTTGCAGGTCCACCGGGGCATCGTGTGCTGACCACCGGCGTTCCACAGCTCATGGCTTCAATCAGCACATTGCCAAATCCTTCACTGTCCGAACTCAAAATCAGCATTCGCGCATGCCGTAGCCAGGGATAAGGATTCGACTGAAAGCCTGCAAATTGTACGCGGTCTGAAATACCCAATTGTTGAGCCAGACGATATAATTTTTCTTTTGCCCCTTCGTTGCCTTGACCCAGTAGAACTAAAGGTGCGTGAATCCCACTTTGCGCATAAGCATCCAGCAAACGGTCGTGGCGTTTAGTTTCATGAAAGCGCCCGACATGTAGAAGAAATTCAGTGCCTTCGAGTGGGCAGTGTTCTGATGCGCGTTGTCTGATTTCATCAAAATCAAAAGGATTGAAAATCACACCGGCCCGGGAAGGTTTCACGCCAACGCGTGTCATTAGATCATCAAGCGCATACTGAGAAACGGCTATCACCTGGCGATTACGATAGACGTGACGGATTTTCTGACGTTTGAGCCACAACGAAAAGCCGGATTTGCGCGCCAGATAAGAGGCTGAAAAGACGCCGTGGATGCAGTACCAGGTCTTAAGGGCGTTAAGTGCACGCGAAGCGCTTACAATGCGGTCAGTTTTATGAAGATGTGAGAGCACTAAATCAAATTTGCCCTCCCGGGCCTCGCTGAGTCGGACGGCATTGTCCAGCAGAGTGGCACGGCGAGCTGTTTCTGTGAGCTTCCGCCAGGGGCGACGACATGTGTCGCGAATGACCTGATAATCAAGCCCTGCCGGAAGGGCATAATCGCAAACGTCCCGCAGTGAAAAAAGCGATACGCGATGTCCTTCATTGATCATACCCTGAGCCAGCGTCAGCACCACTTTTTCAGCGCCGCCGCCGGGTAACCCATCAATTATCATCAAAATACGCTTGGACAACTTACCACCTCATCAACGCCGACAATTTATGCATGATCTCAACGCTGACATTTCCCGGCATAAAAGGGATACCAAAAAACGGACCGGACTTTTCTGAGGTATCTCACTGAATATCAAGAAAACATCGCCATACTTCTACAGTATTTTCACGATGAAGACATCCTGATTAAACGCATTATTCTAGGATATCACTTAGCGGATGACCACGGATAAAGATCGTGCTGTGGACAATTATAGTTTTGCTTGCGTCGGTTGCCCTGCGTAACATAGCAGGATGATCTCTACCGCTTGTTGGATAAGTTATGGACAAACCCGCGTTTTTAATCACCCTGGATACTGAAGGCGATAATATCTGGCGCAATCGCAGTGGCAATGTCACTACGCACAATGTTCGGTTTTTGCCACGTTTTCAGTCTCTGTGCGAAAAATACGCGTTCAAACCTACCTGGCTTACCAACTATGAAATGGTTAGCGATCCGGCTTATGTTGAATTCGGGCGTGACCTTCTTTCACGGGGTCAGGGTGAAATCGGTATGCATCTGCACGCCTGGTATAGTCCTCCTGATTATGCGCTGACTGAAGATGACTGGCGTTATAAACCTTACCTGATTGAATATCCTGAAAACATCCTGCGGGATAAAGTCGCCCGTATGACGGATTTGCTTGAGACCGCCTTTGATACAAAAATGCGCAGTCATCGGGCCGGTCGCTGGGCCTTTAATGAAATATACGCACGCGCACTAATTGAGCATGGTTATCTGGTGGACTGCTCCGTCACACCACGTGTTGACTGGCGCAATTCGTTGGGGGCACCTCAGGGAACTGGCGGTACCGATTACAGGGGTTTCCCTGACCAGGCTTATTATGTCGATATCAACGACATTTCGAAACCTGGCGACTCGACCTTATTAGAATTACCGATGAGCATTCAGTACCGGCATGGTGCATTGAAAAATACGCTAAAAAAAGCCTGGGATAATGTTCGGGGTAAATCAAGAGGACCAAGGGTAAACTGGTTGAGGCCCGTGGGTGGAAATCTGGCACAAATGAAACAGGTGGTTGAACAAACCCTGGCGCAGGGCAATGATTATGTTGAGTTCATGCTGCATTCGTCTGAATTTATGCCAGACGGGAGCCCGACATTCAAAAACCACGCTGATATAGACCGTCTGTATGATGATTTGGAACAGCTGTTTAGCTGGCTTCAGGTACGCACTCAGGGCATGACGCTGACTGAATACGCCCTAAAGAAAAAACAATCCCCGGTGTCATAACCGGGGGAACGTTAAAGGCCCGCTATTGGCTTTTGTAGCGAAGCCATGAAAAAAACGTGTCGACTTCCGGGTAGCGCATTTGCATGTATTTTTTTGTTTTGCAACTGCCCTTGCAAATACGTGCCGCAGACTTGATTGCGTGTTTAGTCTGTTTGTCATAATGATAAAAGCCATAAACTTTTTTCGACATGCTTTTGACTTCATTAAAGCAATTAACGATCATGCCCGCCGCAAGATCGCGCAGTTCATTATTTGACTGCGCCATCGTACACATTTTGTTCATCGCGAACAGCATATCCTGAATATCACTCTTGCGTACATTCCGCGTAATACTGTGGTTGTTATCACGGTAGTAATAGAGTGTGTTCTCAAGATGAGCGATTTTTTGTGTTTTCAGGTATTGAAAGGGAGTGAACATCACGTCCTCGTAACGTCTCCCTACTTCAAAGCGCTCACCTTCCAGCAAAGTGCGTCTGTAAATGCGATTCCACAGGTGCCACATGGATCGGGTAAAGAGTGAATTCAGGCAATTCAACCCCTGACCTGAAAAATCGTACGCGATGCGTTGGGGCAGTTCGTCATCTGTGGCTTCCGGAATACTGTGCTCAAATCGGGCATAATTAAAATCAATCAGGTCATCCACATCGGCTAACAATAGCGGCCGGATAATTGAGAGATAGTTTCTGCTGAGCAAATCATCAGCATCCAGAAAGGTAATGAATTTTCCTTTGGCTTCCTGAAGGCCTGCATTGCGGGCCGCAGAAACGCCCTGATTAGTTTGCTGGATAAATTCAACTGAACAGGGTGAATTTGTGCTCAGCAATTCTTTAACACGCAGCGCAGAGTCATCTGTCGAACCATCATCGATAATGATGACCTGGATATCCTCACCTGCCTGAATGAACAGCGACGTCAGGCAAGAATGAATATATTGTTGACTATTATATAGAGGGATGATGATGCTTAATAGCCAGTCCCGGTGTTGACTCATTCCGTTTCCTGTAATCCGTCGGATGTTTTTATGAGTAAGATACTCATGATGACAGCCAGGCAATAGATCAATGTGCCTTCAGTACTGAAAAAGATGACGTCGCTCAGACCATAGGTGATGAGCGAAATGGTCACGGCCAACAACGCTGGATTACGATAACGCAGCAAAGCATTACATAATAAACAGAAATACAGGCCAATCAACGCCAGCACGCCCAGAATGCCTTTAATCGAAAAGGTTTCCATTACTTCGTTATGCATGTGAACCGTGAGATAAGTAAGCGCGCCATAAAGGGCGGGTTCTTTTGCCACAATGGCTTTTGCTTCCTCCGCTCTTTGCTCAGCGGACTCTCCCCAAATGGCTTCTGAGCCTGTCCGAAATGCCACGGTTTGCATACTTAAGCGTGAAATAATTGAGTTTTCACCCGTTTGCTCATGCATATGCGCAATATCTTCATTGAATTGCTGAATGCGTAAAGCAATAACGTTATGGAAGATGGCTGCACTTAGCGCAATCATCACAGGGACCAGCGTGAACAGAATGATTTTATGCCGGCGGCTGATGATGTGGGTACTCATCAGCACAATGATCAAGGTCAGGACAGGATAAGCAAGCATGGCGGCCCGTGTTCCGGTCAGCACGATCGCAGCATAGCTAAAGGCAAAGGCCGCAAGGAAAAGCAGCACTCTGTATCTTGATTTTAAAAGCAAAACCGCTTTGATGAAAACCAAATTAACAGCTGTGATAATATAGGCGGCAACAGTTGCTCTCTCGAAGTTAAGCTCTACACGTTCAATATGTAAATAAACACCCTGATAAAGCGCATAGCCGTTCACGACCAGCCCACAAACGAGCGCAGCAAGGGCTGTATGTTTTTGTAAGGCTTTTTTTTCATTAAGCGTTACCAGCAAAATAAACGCGGCGGCAATCTGTAATCGTCCTGTCGATTGGTATTGCCGGTAAAGACTAATAAAATCTCCGGGTTGTTTATACATAACTGTCCAGAGAATGCTGATAAAGCCGACAGCAAAAAATGCACCAGGCAGAATGAGGTTGCGTTTGTTAGCGACATAAAATTTGAGATTGAAAATGACGACTAAAAAAGAAAGATAACTCGTCAGATAAAAAACGTTTCTGCCAATAGAGCCACCAAGTGGCGAAGTAATGAAGGCGAAACTGCATCCAAGAAAAATAAGCATGCTTAAAAACCGGACAGGGCCTTCTTTTTTAAAAAGCAAAGAGTCCATTTTCATTTTTTTCTTATAACGTCCATTAAAGCATCGTTAAATTCTGTCTTAAACAGCGCATAATCAAAATGTTCTGCTGTCCAGTTTTTTGCTGTGTCACTGTATTGCTGATAGGTTTCATGCTGAGATAAAACGTCAACGGCATCGGCACAATCAATATGAGAAACCAGTTTGGCGTCTTGCATTACATCCCGCACAGGATCGTAAATCTTATAAGGGAAATCCACATGAATTCCTGTTAATTTTTCATGTTCATCAATCGTTACTGAAGGAATCAACCCCAGGCCACATTGTTGATGCCTGACCACTTCAGGTTGTCCATCGATCATCGGGAATATCACGGGGACGCCGAAATAGAGTGCTTCCATACAGGAAAGACCAAAGGGTTCAGTGACAGGTGTGCTGAGATAAATATCAATACGATTGAAAAATGCACCAATGTCATGCTGAAAACCGCTGAAAGTAACGAATTCGCTGATATCTAAACGTTTAGCGAGTGCAACAAAAGCATCATGATCGGGCCCTTTTCCCGCAATTTCCAGTACGACATTCCGGCCGCGCTGGCGTAATTCCTTTAAAGCTAACAGCGCGACGCTAATACCCTTCAGGCTAACCTGACGAGCAGCAGTGCCGAGACGGATCGGGTTATTTAGCGTCCGGATGCCAGAATGGATTCCCTGAGGCACCATGATGCGGTTAATCACTACGTGATGGGGACAGGGCAGATTAAAACGAAGCTGCATCACGCGATTAGAGGCATAAGAAGCAGAAATGACACCATCCAGCATGGCCATAAAGCCCAGCGTTTTTTTATTTTTGGGATATCGCCATGAGCAGCCATGATCGTAATAAACCAGACTTGCCCGCTCAGGTTTTGCGCTTAATCCCGGAATCAAATCCCAGACGACGATTACATCGGCATCGCTCGACTCTACGCGTTTTTGTAGCAAATATTTCCGAAGAAATTGTGGGACTTTTATTTTCAGGTTATTTAACCATCGATTGGCGAAGATGATTTTTTGTTGAGGGATGTGACGGCGAATGTCATCATCGATCTCGTTACTGATGCAAATAACCTCGTCACGCCCGTCAGAAAAATCGTTGATGTACTGTAGGAAAAGACGCTCAACGCCACCCATTTTGCCGAGATTAATGATATGAAGTTTCTTCATGCGGTAATCTCAAAAACCATATCTGCCACGTCCTTAGCGCTAATATCTGCCAATTTGCTGCCCTCTGCAGGACGCAAAACATGCTGATTTTGTCCGTAACCACCAATCAAGCCGGGATCGGTCGGACCGTATAACGTAATATTGGGTCTGTCCAGTGCTGCTGCCATATGGCTCAAACCTGTGTCTACTGAGACAACAGCTTTCGCACCTGCCAGCTGCTGAGCAACCGCTTCAAGAGTGAGCCTGGGCAATACCTCTACATGCTCTAAACCCTCAGCCAGCCGGATCGCACGCTGATGCTCATGCTCAGCGCCCCAGGGCAGTTTTACGCGCAAACCTGTAGGCTGGAGCCGTTCAATTAACTCGCGCCAGTGGGATTCTGGCCAGTGCTTGTTATCACGGGTCGTGGCATGCAGGAAGACCAGATAAGCGTTTTCACCCTGTAATGCCACATTGCGGAAATGGCCAGCAATAGCATAGTCTCCCTGCGTTTGCGGCTTCTCATAACCCAGGCTTTTCGCGAACAGTTCCCGGCTCCTCTCTACTGCGTGTTGCTGCTTACTGACCTCGTGCTTTTTGTCGTACCACCAACTGGCAAAGGGTTCACGCGCACTGCGGCTGTCCAGACCGTGCTTGACACCTTTAGCCAGACGCGTCACGAGTGCGGCACTCTTAATCAGCCCCTGAGCATCAATCACCACATCATAGTGGCGAGACTGTAAATCGCGTTTAAATCGAACACGTTCTTCACGCTGCTCGCTGCCGAACCAGTGCTTACGCCAGCGACGGATTGCAACGGGCAGGACCTTATCAACGGCGGGATGCCATGCAGGAATCTGGGCAAAATTTTCTTCTACCACCCAATCAAAACGAATACCGGGAAGGGCATGCATAGCATCAGTCAGGGCAGGTAACGTATGGAGCACATCCCCCATTGACGAGGTTTTAACAATCAGGACGTGCATGAACTCTCCTGGGCTTCACGCAACAAACTGCGTAATGTTTCATGGACTTGTGAAGGCTGGATGTCAATCAGGCTTTGATGGTAGCCCTGCTCAGCATCCCCTTTACGGACGCGATGGTAACCGCTGATTAAACGGATGATACGCGCCTGATCCGACAGCGGCGGGGTGAAGTCCGGGCTACTGGGACCATATAAAGCCACCAGTGGGCGGTTCAACGCGGCGGCAATGTGCATAAGACCAGAGTCATTGCTCACTACCGCCCGGCACTGGGCCAGCAGAATGACAGCCTGTTCCAGCTGGGTTTGACCTGCCAGATTGCGGCAATGCTCACGACTTGTCTCGGGCAGCGACGCGATGATTTCTTCGCCAGTAGGGCCATCTTTTACTGAACCGAACAGCAGGATCTGAAACCCTTCGCGAATTAACTGTTCTGCCAGTGCGGCGTAGTGAAAATGCGGCCAGCGTTTTGCCGGACCAAATTCGGCCCCGGGGCAAAAGCCAATAGCCGGGCGCTCAGAGGAAAGTTGAAACTGCGCAGCCATTACGCTTTTTTCCGCTTCGCTGACCTGTAACTGCGGTTTCAGCAAGGGTTGTGGCAGTTGACGGGCTGAACGGAAAGGCGTGTCATAGGCCAGCGCAACATAACGCTCTACCATTAAAGGAAACGCGGCCTTATCCAGTACCCGCACATCATTCAACAGACCATAGCGCATTTCTCCGCGCCAGCCGACGCGGCGAGGAATACCCGCAAAAAAGGGCACCAATGCCGATTTGAATGAGTTGGGCAACACGTAAGCGCGATCATAACCCTGATCGCGCAGTGATTTACCCAAACGGCGGCGCTCGCCTATCGCCAGCGCACCATGGCCGAGTGGCATGGCCAGCGCCTGATTCACTTCAGGCATTCGGGAAAGTAAAGGACGGCACCATTCAGGTGCCATCACATCAATCACCGCATCAGGATGTTCGGCCTTGAGCGTACGATAGAGACTTTGCGACATCATCATATCGCCGACCCACGACGGGCCGATCACCAGAATTTTCATTACCGGTATCCGTTCCTTAGACGTTGCGGTTTAACCAGGCCATATATTCAGACACGCCCTGTGCCACTGTTTTAAAAGGCTTGTCGTAGCCTGCCTCACGCAGTTTCGTCAGATCAGCCTGGGTATAAGCCTGATAACGGCCTTTCAGTTTTTCCGGGAAAGGAATGTATTCAATTTCACCTTTCTGATGGAAATTAAGCACGGCGTCCGCAACTTCCTGGAACGATTCGGCGCGGCCTGTGCCGCAGTTATAAATCCCGGAAATGCCGTTCTCCCAGCACCACAGATTGACTGACACAACATCATCAACATGAATAAAATCGCGTTTAAAGCTGTCGCTGCCCTCGAACAGTTTTGGATTTTCGTCATTACTGATCTGCGTATTCAGATGGAAGGCAACGCTCGCCATACTGCCTTTATGGCCTTCGCGCGGTCCGTAAACGTTGAAGTAACGGAAACCACAGACTGGTGACGTTGCTTCTGGCAGAATCTGGCGTACATAGTGGTCAAACAGCATTTTTGAGTAGCCGTAAACGTTTAGCGGCTGCTCGTACTGACGCTCTTCGATGAAATTCTCATTGCGTCCACCATAGGTGGCTGCCGAAGAGGCATACAGGAAGGGGATTTCACGCTCAAGGCAAAAGTGCAGCAGGTCTTTTGAGTACTGATAGTTATTATCCATCATGTACTTACCATCCCACTCCGTTGTGGCTGAGCAGGCACCTTCATGGAACACCGCTTCAATCGGACCCAGATCTTCGCCCGACATGATGTAGGTTAAGAACTCTTCTTTATCCATGTAATCTGTGATGTCCAGATCGGCAAGATTCACGAACTTGGTGCCATCTTTCAGATTATCTACGACCAGAATATCTGTATGGCCACGATCGTTCAGCGTCTTAACGATATTGCTGCCGATCATACCTGCGCCACCGGTTACGATAATCATATTGCTACCTTTAACGTTTTGTGGTGAAACGGGACGTCTCACGCGTAATGTCACCATCATAACATTTCATCCCGCCACAGACAGCCAGATGACTCCGTAAGGTCAGGGCCCAAAATGCCTGTGACGTGAACTGTGCTACATAATTCACATTATTTTGGTCGATTAGGCGTTAAAAGGCGATATGTTCAGTCGTATTTGCCCCTTCCTACCTTTTCAGGAGTGTAATAATGTCAGCGCATTTTTATCAGCATATTCGTCAGCAACTGGCTATCGCCCAGCAAGAAGGGCTGTTCAAAAAAGAACGTATTATCACTTCCGCGCAGCAGGCTGAAATCGACGTTGGGCATCATCACGCTGTCATTAATTTCTGTGCAAATAATTACCTTGGGCTGGCTAACCATCCTGCTTTGATTCAGGCCGCGAAAGAGGGAATGGATTCGCACGGTTTTGGGATGGCATCGGTGCGCTTTATCTGTGGTACGCAGGATAAGCACAAACAACTGGAAAGAAAACTGGCTGATTTTCTGGGTATGGAAGACGCCATACTTTACTCCTCCTGCTTCGATGCGAATGGCGGATTATTTGAAACACTGCTGGGGGCTGAGGATGCCATCATTTCTGACGCACTTAATCACGCGTCGATTATTGATGGTGTACGTCTGTGTAAAGCACAACGCTACCGTTACGCCAATAATGACATGACTGAGTTACGTGCCCGCCTGCAGGAAGCCAAAGATAACGGCGCAAAGACCATTATGATTGCAACCGATGGCGTCTTCTCTATGGATGGCGTGATTGCCAATCTGAAAGGCATTTGCGATTTGGCAGACGAATACTCAGCCCTGGTCATGGTCGATGATTCCCATGCGGTGGGTTTTGTGGGAAAGGCAGGGCGGGGAACGCATGAGTATTGTGATGTCATGGGGCGGGTAGACATCATCACCGGCACCCTGGGTAAGGCGCTGGGGGGTGCTTCCGGTGGCTATACGGCAGCCAAAGCCGAGGTTATAGAATGGCTACGTCAGCGTTCAAGACCTTATCTGTTCTCTAATTCACTGGCACCCGCAATCGTGGCTGCCTCATTGCGCGTTCTGGATCTGTTAAGCGAAGGCGACGGACTGCGTCAGCGCCTCTGGGAAAACGCACGCCTGTTCCGCGAAAAAATGATGGCAGCGGGCTTTACGCTGGCGGGTGCCGATCACGCCATCATTCCGGTCATGCTGGGCGAAGCCAGCGTAGCGCAGGCGTTTGCACATCTGCTTCAGCAGGAGGGGATTTATGTGACCGGATTTTTCTATCCGGTAGTGCCAAAAGGTCAGGCACGTATTCGCACACAAATTTCAGCCGCGCACAGCCAGCAGCAGCTCGATACCGCTGTGGCCGCTTTCACGCGGATTGGTAAGCAACTTGGCGTGATCGCCTGAGGACAGACCATGAAAGCACTTGCGAAACTGAAAAAAGAGCAGGGTATCTGGATGGTTAACGATGCACCCATTCCGGAGCCTGGCCACAACGATTTGCTGATCAAAATCCGCAAAACCGCGATCTGCGGCACCGATGTACATATTTACAACTGGGACGACTGGTCCCGTAAAACGATCCCCGTGCCCATGATTGTTGGCCATGAATATGTAGGCGAAGTGGTGGCTGTGGGGCAGGAAGTGAAAGGGTTTCAGATTGGCAATCGCGTTTCGGGTGAAGGTCACATTACCTGCGGGCACTGCCGTAACTGCCGGGCAGGGCGGACACATTTGTGCCGCAATACGCAAGGTGTGGGTGTCAACCGGCAGGGATGCTTTGCTGAATATCTGGTGATCCCTGCCTTTAATGCCTTCAAAATTCCCGACAATATTTCAGACGAACTGGCGTCGATTTTTGACCCGTTTGGCAACGCAGTTCATACTGCTTTGTCCTTCGATCTGGTGGGAGAAGACGTTCTGATCTCTGGAGCAGGGCCGATTGGAATCATGGCGGCGGCGGTATGTCGTCATGTGGGTGCGCGAAATGTCGTCATCACAGACATTAATGATTATCGCCTTGAACTGGCCCGTAAAATGGGTGTGACCTGTGCGGTCAACGTGTCGAAACAGGACTTGCGTGAGGTCATGCATACGCTCGATATGCGAGAGGGCTTTGACGTGGGCTTAGAAATGTCGGGCGCACCGCCTGCTTTTCGGACCCTGCTTGACGTCATGAATCATGGCGGTCGTATCGCCTTACTGGGCATTCCGCCCGGCGAAATGGCCATCGACTGGAATCAGGTGATTTTTAAGGGGCTGTTTATAAAGGGCATTTACGGACGGGAGATGTTTGAAACCTGGTACAAGATGGCCGCACTGATACAGTCAGGTCTGGATCTCACCCCGATCATTACACATCGCTACGATATAGATGACTTTCAGCGAGGTTTTGATGATATGCGGTCGGGGCACTCAGGAAAGGTGATTCTGAGCTGGACGTAATGTTGCCCTTTGTTTTTTAACGTTGACGCTCAGCATCGGGTTTAAGGCCGATGCTGAGTGTGTCAGAAAAGTGCATTAATACGGCGATACAGCGGGCTCTCAGCGATGCTCTCACCAATCACGCCCAGTGCGCGTGTAGCAGGCACAGGTGACAGTGGTTGCTTCACTTTACATTCGCCTGGCGGCTGGAAGCCTTGCGCTGGTTTATTGCGCGGCAGGGTTTTTGCCGGCGAAGCACTGCCGTTACGCAGCGGCTCATTTAATAACTGACCCGGTGTCACCAGCGTAATATCCGCAGGCAAAGTGGGCAGCATTTGTTGCAACACGCGCACAGTGTTCGGGTGCGGGTGACCAATCGCAATCGCATAGCCATCTCGCTCGGCCAGTTTCACTGCCCGACTAAATTGCTGACGGATGGCGTTGATGTCCTGGCTGTCGTCCAGAAAGACCCTGCGCTTTAGCACTCTGACATGCGTGCCCTGGGCGGCGGGTACAGACTGGCTGTTGCCAATCGTCATGCTGTCAAGGAAGTACAGATTGTACTGGTTAAGAGCCTGCATGACTTTTTGCATACCCGGCAGACTGGACGTCATTTTGCTGCCCATATGGTTATTCAGCCCCACCGCATAAGGCACGTTATTTACTGCACTCCGGATGATGCGATCAATCTCGGCGCTGCTCATCTCGGGCGTTAACGTGTTTTTTTCAAGGGGTTGCTTACTGAGAGGGGCCATGGGCAGATGGATCAGGACTTCGTGTCCGCCCTGATGCGCTTTGATTGCCATTTGACGTGCATAGGGCGCATCGGGGAGGACGGCAACCGATATCGCCTGCGGCATCTGCAACACTTTATTCTCTTCTGTAGGCCGGTAGCCGACATCATCAATAACAATGGCGAGTTTACCGGCCTGGGCTGCGAAACTGAGCAGCAATCCACTCAGCAGCGCAACCAGGGTTTTTCGCTGACGTAACACTTATTTTCCTAACCATGGAAGTGGATTAACCGCTTTGCCCTGACGCCGGATTTCAAAGTAGAGCGAAGGTGTACCACGGCCACCGCTGGTGCCGACCAGGGCAATAGGCTGACCTGCTTTTACCTGAGCGCCGACGCTGACCAGTGCGCTTTGGTTGTAACCATAGAGGCTCATATCCCCTTTGCCATGTTCAATCACGACGACGAGGCCATAACCCTGTAACCAGTCAGCCATTAACACGCGACCATCGGCAATGGCTTTAACTTCTGTGCCCTCAGGCGCGTTAATGACCAGCCCTTTCCAGCGTAATTCGCCCTGAAGCTCCTCACCGAAGCGATGCTCAATCCGTCCTCTTACTGGCCAGATGTCCTGACCATTTGGCTGCCCAAGCCCGCCTGTGCGCGCCATCAGTTCGCGTTCACTCTGGGTTGGCTGATAGCTGGAGCCTTTCGCTTTTGCCTGCACCTGACGCTGGCGGACTTTTTCAGCCTCACGCGCTTCCCGTGCGGCGCGTTCACGCGCTTCTCGCTCGGCACGGGCAATTTTGTCTTGCAGGCGGCTTTCGTTCTGCCGCATCTCAACCAAATCAGCCTGATCTTTCTGCAGCGCACTTTCCAGAGAGGTTAGCGTTTTTTTGCGGGCGGCACTGGCTTGCTGAAGTTTGTCCTGCTGTGCTTGCTGCTGAGTTAACAACGATTTTTGCTGCTGCTGTTTTTGTTCCAGCGATGCGCGCTGTTGAGCCAGTTCCTTGCGGGTAGTTTGCAGGGCGGTGATATTTTCCTGACGTGCCGTGTTCAGGTAACCAAAGTAGGCCAGGATGCGCTCGCTGCGCTGACTTTCTTCGCCACCTAACAGCAGTTGCAGGCCCTTGTGCTGGCCCTGACGAAAAGCGGCATCCAGTTGCTCTGCCAGCAGTTTTTCCTGCTGAGCCTGTTGTTTCTCAAGGTGGGCAACGGAGGCGGTGACCTGCGCGATGTCATTGTTTAAGGCGGACAGACTATTGCGCGTTTCACGCAACTGCCGGCTGGCCTGCGCAATGATTTTTTCCTGACTTTGCAGCTGATTAAGCAACTGGCTGCGCTGGGCTTTTTGCGCCTTAACGCTTTTTTCTTTTTCAGCAATTTCCTGCTGAATGGATTTCAGTTGCGCTTTGTTATCATCAGCGGCCAGCCCGGGTAAGGGCAATGACAACAGGCCCGCATAAAGCAGGCTAAAAGACAGAACGGACAAGCGTGTAAACAGCGGCACGGTAACGCCGTTGTGACGGGTCCATGTTGGCAGAGCAGTTGTCTTTCCCTTCATAGGTCGATGATTATTCCACGATGAACAGTTGCTTACCAGCATTGCCGACCGGCTTTTGCTTCCCTAAACGTGACCATTTTCAACAGTACAAGGCATAAGCGTCACGACATTTTTGCCATTCGGTGAATTTTTTTGGAAAATGACGCACAAATTATCACTCTGCCCGCTTAGCGTCTGTACATGCGAAGTGGCGCAGGTATACTCAGAAGCCTTGTTTTAGCTTATTAGCCCGGTCTGGAGTCGTTACCCCTCATGCAAGAAATTATGCAGTTTGCAAGCAATCACCCCATCCTGAGTCTGGCATGGGTCGTTTTACTTATACTGGTGATTGTGACCACCGTTAAAGGGATGTTCTCTAAAGTAAAAACGATCAGTCGAGGCGAAGCAACCCGACTTATTAACAAAGAGGATGCGGTGGTGGTAGACGTGCGTTCGCGCGACGATTACCGCAAGGGGCATATTTCGGGCGCGGTCAACGTCGCTGCAGCTGATATCAAGAAAGGCAGTTTTGGCGAGCTGGAAAAGCATAAAACACAGCCCATAATTGTGGTATGCGCTACCGGGCAGAGCGCGGCCGATCCTGCTGCACATCTGAGCGCGGCAGGTTTCAATCATGTGAGCGTGCTCAAAGACGGTATTAGCGGTTGGAGCGGCGAAAATCTGCCGTTAGTTCGCGGTAAATAACCATCCTGAGGTCCCTATGGCAAACGTTGAGATTTATACCAAACCAACCTGTCCGTATTGTCATCGCGCAAAAGCGCTGCTGAATGAGAAAGGCGCGGCGTTCCAGGAGATCCCCATTGATGGGGACATGGCAAAACGTGAAGAGATGATTAAGCGCAGCGGCCGCACGACAGTGCCTCAGATCTTTATTGATGGCCAGCATATTGGTGGCTGCGACGATTTGATGGCACTTAACGAGCGTCAGGGTTTAGATCCGTTACTTCAGGCGTAGTTTTACGCCAGACATTTTAACTTACAGGACTTAGTCACATGTCAGAACATAACACTAACGAAATGCAATTCCAGATTCAGCGCGTTTACACGAAGGATATTTCTTTTGAAGCGCCCAATGCGCCGCAGGTGTTTCAGAAAGAGTGGGAGCCAGACGTTAAGCTGGATCTGGATACTGCCTCTTCGCAGCTGGCTAATGAAGTGTATGAAGTGGTGCTGCGTGTGACCGTTACGGCAACCGTTGGAGAAGATACCGCTTTCCTGTGTGAAGTTCAGCAGGCAGGTATTTTCACCATCGGTGGCATTGAAGGTACCCAGATGGCGCATTGCCTTGGCGCTTACTGCCCAAATATCCTGTTCCCTTATGCCCGCGAATGCATCACCAGCCTGGTTTCACGTGGTACCTTCCCGCAGCTTAACCTTGCGCCAGTGAACTTTGATGCGCTGTTTATGAATTATCTGCAGCAGCAGCAAGGCGAAGAAGCGCAACATCAGGATGCCTGATGACCACTCACGCTTCGATTAGCGTCATCGGTGCCGGTTCATACGGCACCGCTTTGGCGATTACGCTGGCCCGCAATGGCCACCCGGTGCTGCTGTGGGGGCACAATCCTGCCCATATGGCACAACTTCAGTCCGACCGCTGCAACCGTGCTTTCCTGCCAGATGTAACGTTTCCCGATAATCTGACTGTTGAACCTGACCTGAATACCGTTATAGCCGCCAGCCGCGATTTGTTGGTTGTTGTACCGAGTCATGTTTTCGGCGATGTGCTGACGCAGATAAAGCCCGGTTTACGTGATGACTCACGTATCGTCTGGGCAACGAAAGGACTGGAGAAGGAAACGGGTCGTCTGCTGCAGGATGTTGCCCGCGACATTTTGGGCGAAACGATTCCACTGGCCGTCATCTCCGGCCCCACTTTTGCAAAAGAACTGGCAGCGGGTTTACCGACAGCGATTGCGCTGGCGGCTACTGACGCGCAGTTCGCAGACGATTTACAACAGCGACTGCACTGCGGCAAAAGCTTTCGCGTCTATAACAATCCCGATTTTATTGGGGTTCAACTGGGCGGCGCGGTTAAAAACGTCATTGCTATCGGTGCGGGCATGTCTGATGGCATCGGCTTTGGCGCGAATGCACGCACGGCGTTAATTACGCGCGGGCTGGCCGAGATGAGTCGTCTGGGTGCGGCATTAGGCGCAGATGCCACAACATTTATGGGCATGGCCGGTTTGGGCGATCTGGTGCTGACCTGTACTGATAACCAATCGCGCAATCGCCGTTTTGGCATGATGCTCGGGCAGGGTGAAGATGTCGATAGCGCACAACGCATTATCGGACAAGTTGTAGAAGGCTACAGAAATACCAAAGAAGTCAAAGCGCTGGCTGCACGCACAGGGGTTGAAATGCCTATCACCGAACAGATTTATCAGGTGCTCTATTGCGGAAAACCGGCACGAGATGCAGCATTAAGCCTGCTGGGGCGTTCACGGAAGGACGAAAACAGCACAAACTAAAGCAGGAAGCCAAGCGTCATCACCTGTAGCGCCGGTCAAGGCGCTTTTTTTATCGGGAGAAAACAGCATGTCGTCTGATGAGTTAGAACTGGTCTGGAACAACATTAAGGCAGAAGCACGCGCGCTGGCAGACTGCGAGCCAATGCTGGCCAGCTTTTATCATGCGACATTGCTTAAGCATGAGAATCTGGGCAGCGCCCTGAGCTATATGCTGGCCAATAAGCTGGCGAATCCAATCATGCCTGCTATTGCGATTCGTGAAATTGTCGAAGAGGCCTACCGAAAAGATCCCTCAATGATTGCTTCCGCTGCCTGCGATATTCAGGCCGTACGCCAGCGCGATCCTGCGGTTGATAAATATTCGACGCCGCTGCTGTATCTGAAAGGTTTTCATGCGCTTCAGGCCCATCGTATCGGGCACTGGCTTTGGAATGAAGGCCGACGCGCCTTAGCCGTTTACCTGCAAAATGAAGTGTCCGTTTCCTTTGCTGTGGACATTCATCCGGCCGCAAAAATTGGACACGGGATCATGCTGGATCACGCTACGGGTATTGTGATCGGTGAAACGGCTGTCGTGGAAAACGATGTGTCCATCCTGCAGTCGGTGACGCTCGGCGGGACCGGTAAAACCAGCGGCGACCGTCATCCGAAAATTCGCGAAGGTGTCATGATTGGCGCAGGTGCAAAAATTCTGGGCAATATTGAAGTTGGTCGCGGTGCCAAGATTGGTGCTGGCTCTGTTGTGCTGCAACCCATTCCGCCTCACACCACCGCCGCTGGCTTGCCTGCGCGCATCGTTGGCAAGCCCGGCAGTGAAAAGCCGTCCATGGATATGGACCAGCATTTCAGCGGCAATGGCGCAGGCTTTCAGTTTGGTGACGGAATTTAGGACTTAATCAACGCGCCAGCGTAGTCGAGTTGGCGCCAGGCTTCGTATACCACCACGGATACCGCATTTGATAAATTCATACTGCGGCTTTCCGCCCGCATGGGAATCCGTATTTTTTGCTCTGCAGGCAGCGTCTGTAGCACCTCTGCGGGCAAGCCCCGACTCTCTGGACCAAACAGCAGATAATCTCCCTGCTGCCAGGCGACGGCACTGTGCGCGGGCGTCCCCTTCGTTGTCAACGCAAACAGCCGCGCAGGTTGCTCGGTCATCATGAACGCCTGAAAATCAGCATGGAACTTAATGGCGGTGAACTCGTGGTAATCCAGTCCCGCGCGACGAAGGCGCTTGTCGTCCCAGGCAAAACCCAGCGGTTCGATAAGGTGAAGCTGGAAGCCGGTATTGGCGCACAGGCGAATAATATTACCTGTATTGGGTGGAATTTCTGGTTCAAAGAGTACGATGTTAAGCATAAGGCCCCCGGTAACGAGGGCCGAAGCATAGCAAATTATTGTCTGCCAGAGGAGTAAAGTGGCAGCCAGATTGTCAGACGCAGACCACCCAGTGGGCTGTCATCTGCTTTTACCCAGCCACGATGCTGCTGAATGGCCGTTTCCACAATGGCCAGCCCCAGGCCGGTGCCGCCGGACTCTCGGTCGCGCGCCTCGTCAGTGCGGTAAAACGGTCGGAATATCTGCTCACGATCTTCCGGGCTCACGCCGGGACCATCGTCGTCAACGTGAACGGTAATGCCTGAAATATCAACGGAAAAACTGACGCTGATATGGGTATGAGAGTAGCGCAACGCATTCCGCACGATATTCTCCAGCGCACTTTCAAGCGCATGGGGGTTACCATACAAAGGCCATGGCCCCGGAGGATAAGGGATCTCCAGTGTCTTACCCATTTGTTCCGCTTCAAATCGGGCGTCTTCCAGCACGCCGTTCCACAGCTGATTTGCCTTCATGGCCTCGCTGACCAGCGCGTTCTTATGCTGGGTCCTCGACAGCACCAGTAGGTCATTAATCATGCCATCGAGGCGTTGTGCTTCCGTCTCTATACGTTCCAGCTCTTTGCCTTCACCATGACGGCGGCGCAGCAGGGCGGTCGCCAGCTGTAATCGCGTTAGCGGCGTGCGTAATTCGTGGCTGATATCAGACAGTAAGCGCTGCTGACCGTTCATCATCCGTTCCAGCGCACTGACCATCTGGTTAAAGCTGGAACCTGCCGCCAGAAATTCCTGTGGGCCTGATTCCAGTTCAGGATGCTGGCGCAGATTACCGCTGGCGACTTCGTCCGCGGCATATTTAAGTTTCCGTGCAGGACGCGCCAGGCTCCACGCCAGCCACAACAGAAGCGGTGAGCTAATCAGCATGGTAACAATGAGCAGCAGCAAAGGGCGATCAAACAACAGATTAATAAAATCCAACTGAGAGCTGCTGGCGGGGCGGATCAGATACAGCTGATAGTTATCCTCTCCATCCCGGACGGCGAAAGGACCTACCATCTCTACCCGGCCATATTTCTTCTTCTGTGGGTGATCGGCGTTATCTGACTGACCGATGAAGTTACGAATGACCTGCATTTCATTATGCTGTGCGCCGATGACCCGGCCTTCACTGGTGACCAGGAGCAAACGTTGGCCGGGTGGAGCCCACTTCTCAATAGCGCGAAATAAGCGCCGCCACCACATCAAATCATTAGGCGGATCGCGTGACAGCTCGGCTTCAACGTGCTGCTCGATCATCGTGCCCTGGCGCTGCTCGCTTTCCAGCAGCGCCGTCATCTGGCGTGAATCAAGCTTGGGTACCATGAGCACCAGCATCAATACCAGTGCCAGCGTCAGCCAGAAAATAGCAAAGATGCGGGTAGTCAAACTGCCTATCATGATGCCGAAACCATCAAATAACCGCGGCCACGTAAGGTCTTGAACCACGGATGCCCATCGCGACGTTCAGGGAGTTTACGGCGCAGGTTCGAGATGTGCATATCGATGGCACGGTCAAAAGGCGTCAGGCGTTTACCCAGCACCTCCTGGCTAAGATGCTCGCGCGAGACAACCTGACCTAAATGCTGAGCCAAAAGGTACAACAGGGTGAATTCTGTGCCGGTGAGATCCAGCGTTTCGTTATCGAAACTGGCTTCCTGACGGCCCGGGTTCAGGCGCAGGCAGTCCACTTCCAGCGTAGGTGAGCTGTTATCGTGCTGCTGCTGTTGTTCGCTCCAGTTCGAACGGCGCAGGATAGCGCGTATGCGCGCAACCAGCTCCCGATCGTTAAAGGGCTTAGGCAGATAGTCATCGGCGCCCAGCTCAAGGCCCAGCACACGATCAAGCTCGCTTCCGCGGGCGGTAAGCATAATCACAGGTGTTTGATACTGCTGGCGTAATTCTTTCAGGGTGTCGATACCGTTTTTCTTGGGCATCATGACATCCAGTAAAAGCAAATCAATTGAGTTATCGAGCAGATTCAGTGCTTGCTCACCATCGCTGGCAACCACCACTTCAAACCCTTCCATTTCTAACAGTTCTTTTAAAAGCGAAGTCAATTCGCGGTCATCATCTACCAACAGGATTTTATTCATTTTTGTAGCCCTCCGCAGGCAAAATAGCGTGTTCCTATGATACCAATCCATCGCTTTACGTACTTTTACACCCCCTGACGGATGTTTGCAGCTATCGCCGTACACTGGCTATCGTTGAATCGCAAAACAGAACGAACTGGAGTAAACGATGCGCAAATTAACCGCCGTCGTTCTTGCCTCAGCGATGGTTCTCAGTCACGCCAGCGCAGGAGCAGCAGAGTCGATGGCGCTTGACGAGGTGCATCACGGCGGATTTACGACAGGCAGTATGACGCAAAATTCGCAAAGTCACATGTTCGACGGCATTGAGTTGACGGAACATCAACGACAACAAATGCGTGACCTTATGCAGCAAGCCCGACATGACCGTCCGGCAACGAATATTGATGATATCGCAGCCATGCACGATTTGGTGACGGCAGATAAATTTAACGAAGCGGCCATACGTGATAAGGCAGAGGCCCTCGCCAAAGTTCAGGTTGAACAGCAAGTTGAGATGGCGAGAGTGCGTAATCAGATGTACCACCTGTTAACGCCCGAGCAGCAGGCCGCGTTACAGAAGAATTATGAGCAGCGCCTGAATGCCATGCGTAAGCTCTCAAGTTTGCAGCCAGCTTCGACGCTGCAACCCGTAAGTCGTACCAGTAGTAACCAGTAGTAAATAGTATCCCTGTTTTCCTTGCCATAGACACATCCCTGTCTTCCCCCTCATGATGAGGGGGTTTTTTTTATCTGTTTTTCGCCATTATTTACTGTAGTTTTACAGTGCGCGAAAAAATGATCTGGACGATTGAATGGCAACGTTTTTTTATTTTTCTTACGCACGCTTTCCTGTCTGTTATTACTGTCTTGCCGATCTGTTTTACAGGTCGTGAGTTATTTCCAATCGATTGATAAATATAAAGATTACATTAATTTATTTATGCATTTTCCTTGCTTTTCAAGGGGCTGTAAATATCCCGCTCCGCTTGCACCTTATCCGGCCTCGCCTACACTTATATTGTCTCAGCAAGGAAGCCGATGCACTTCTGAAATTAACGGAGAGCAGCAACCACATCATGTAGTCCGAATTAATCTATTAATGGAGTAAATTATGGCAGAGCATCGTGGTGGTTCAGGTAATTTCGCAGACAACCCGCAAAAAGCCTCTGAAGCCGGTAAAAAAGGCGGAAAGAGCAGCGGCAACGGCGGCGGCGGTAATTTCAAAAATAACCCCGAAAAAGCCTCCGAAGCGGGCAAGAAAGGCGGCAAAAAATAATTTTGCTGAGCACTGAACCAAATCTGCACGTTGATTTGGCGCTTACTTAGGTAAGCAATCCTTCGCCCCATCGTTACCCGATGGGGCGAAGTCGTATTATCTCTTCCCGTCTTATCCCTCATCACTCTGTCCGAACGGTATCAGTCGGGCGCATCGCCTGCGTCAGTGTTAAACTTAGCCCTTCTCTGCTGTTATTTTACCTCTTCAGTCATGATGTTCATGGAGTGTGGCATGCAGGCTTCGTATGGAAAGTGGGTTAAATCTGCGGCGATTGCGGCGACGCTGCTGGCGACAACCTTGTTAATTATCAAGATTTTTGCCTGGTGGTATACCGGATCGGTTAGCCTGCTGGCTGCCATGGTTGATTCGCTGGTGGACATTGCCGCTTCCCTGACAAACCTGCTGGTGGTGCGCTATTCCCTTCAGCCCGCTGACGCCGATCACACCTTTGGCCACGGTAAAGCGGAATCGCTGGCCGCCCTGGCGCAAAGCATGTTCATTTCAGGTTCGGCACTTTTCCTCTTTCTGACGGGTATTCAGCATCTCGCTTCCCCGAATGAACTGCGATCGCCCGGTATGGGCATTATCGTGACGGTGCTGGCTCTCATTTCGACATTACTGCTGGTGGCTTTCCAGCGCTGGGTCGTACGAAAAACACGCAGTCAGGCGATTCGGGCCGATATGCTGCATTATCAATCCGATGTTTTCATGAACGGGGCAATTTTGGTCGCGCTGGTGTTAACCAGCTACGGATTCGCTCGCGCCGATGCCCTGTTTGCGCTGGGCATTGGCGTGTATATTCTCGTCAGCGCACTTCGGATGGGCTATGAAGCCGTTCAGTCCCTGTTGGACAGAGCCTTACCCGATGAAGAACGACAACATATTATTGCGATTTCATCAAACTGGCCCGGTGTGCAAGGCGTTCATGATGTGCGGACGCGTCAGTCTGGCCCGACGAAATTTATTCAGCTTCACGTAGAGCTGGAAGATCAATTACCGTTAGTGCAGGCACACCGAATCGCCGATCAGGTTGAAAAAGCATTACGCGAGGCCTTTCCCGGGTCGGACGTCATTATTCATCAGGATCCCTGTTCTGTGGTACCGTCAGAGAAACAGGATGCATTCAATTTCTGACGTACAGGAAAGACGTTAGAAAGATGAAAATGACATGCAGCTAACATTGCTAAAAAAATTAGTGAAAAGTTGTCTGACCTGAATCAATTCAGCATCAGGCCTTTGATATACTATCTGCCATCATATGTCGCGCTTACCACATCAGTGTTCATCAGCGTTGCACAGGCCGGATTAACCCTTAGTTTTGAACAATCCAGAGGTTGTCATGATCAAAAAAATTGGTGTACTGACCAGCGGCGGTGACGCCCCAGGCATGAACGCAGCCATTCGCGGTGTAGTTCGCTCCGCATTAAGCGAAGGGCTGGAAGTTTTTGGTATCTATGACGGCTATCAGGGTTTATATGAAGATCGCATGATCAATCTCGACCGCTACAGTGTGTCAGATATTATCAATCGCGGCGGCACGTTCCTGGGTTCTGCACGTTTTCCTGAGTTTCGTAATGATGATGTCCGCCAGGTAGCAATCGAGAACCTGAAAAAGCGAGGCATTGATGCCTTAGTAGTGATCGGTGGCGACGGTTCGTATATGGGTGCCAAGCGGCTCACCGAAATGGGCTTTCCGTGTATCGGTCTGCCAGGCACGATTGACAACGACGTGGCCGGGACAGATTACACCATCGGCTACTTTACGGCGCTGGAAACGGTCGTCGAAGCCATTGACCGCCTGCGTGATACGTCGTCATCGCATCAGCGCATCTCGATTGTTGAAGTCATGGGCCGTTACTGTGGCGACCTGACGCTGGCTGCGGCTATTGCCGGAGGATGTGAATTTATCGTGTTACCTGAGATTCCTTACACTCGTGAGGAGCTGGTGGCAGAGATTAAAGCCGGTATTGCGAAAGGTAAAAAGCACGCGATCGTAGCTATTACGGAGCACATCTGTGATATCGACGACCTGGCGCGTTTCATCGAAACAGAAACCAAACGCGAAACGCGCGCCACGGTACTTGGTCACATTCAGCGCGGCGGCGCGCCCTGCGCTTATGACCGCATTCTTGCGTCGCGCATGGGTGCCTATTCGATTGAGTTGCTGATGCAGGGCTACGGTGGCCGGTGTGTAGGTATCCAGAATGACAAGATGGTCCATCACGATATCATTGATGCCATTGAAAATATGAAACGTCCATTTAAGCGTGACTGGATGGATACGGCTAAGCAGCTGTACTAAGTATTACCGGGCATGCTTAACGGCATGCCCTTATGCCTTCCTCATATTCCCCAAAGTTATAACCGCTTATTTTTAATTCTTTTAGCTATAATCACGTTTATGTCACGCTTGTCTCATCATGAATGGGGAGAGTGCGCAATGAATAAATGGGCCGTGGGTTTAGGGTTGTTACTGGCATCTGGCAGTGTTCTGGCGAAGGATATTCAGCTGCTAAACGTTTCTTATGATCCTACCCGGGAACTCTACGAGCAATACAACAAGGCCTTTAGCGCGCACTACAAACAGGAAACGGGCGACAACGTGGTCATCCGCCAGTCGCACGGCGGTTCAGGTAAACAGGCGACTTCTGTCATCAACGGTATTCGTGCTGATGTGGTGACGCTGGCGCTGCAGTCGGACGTTGATGCAATTGCTGATCGCGGTCGCATTGATAAAGACTGGATTAAACGTCTGCCCGACAACTCCGCGCCTTATACCTCCACGATTGTCTTTTTGGTGCGTAAAGGCAATCCTAAAGGCATCCATGACTGGAGCGATCTTATCAAGCCCGGCGTTTCGGTGATTACCCCAAATCCTAAAACGTCAGGCGGCGCTCGCTGGAATTACCTGGCTGCCTGGGGCTGGGCACTGGATCATAACAACGGCGATCAGGCAAAAGCACAGCGTTACGTGAAAGATCTGTTTAAGCATGTTGAAGTGCAGGATTCCGGTGCGCGCGGCGCAACCAATACCTTTGTAGAGCGTGGTATTGGTGATGTCCTGATCGCCTGGGAAAACGAAGCCTACCTGGCGGTCAATAAACTGGGTAAAGACAAATTTGAAATTGTGACGCCAAGTGAATCGATTCTCGCGGAGCCAACTGTGTCCGTCGTGGATAAGGTGGTCGATGAGAAAGGAACGCGTCAGGTGGCGGAAGCCTATCTGAAATATCTCTACTCGACGGAAGGGCAGACGATTGCGGCTGAAAACTATTATCGTCCGCGCAATGAAGAGATCGCGAAGAAGTTCGCCAGTACGTTTGCGCCGGTAAAACTGTTTACCATCGACGACAAGTTTGGCGGCTGGGCGAAGGCGCAAAAAACGCACTTCGCTGATGGCGGCACCTATGATCAGATCATGAAGCCGTAATCCTTACCGGTTATTCTTGAAACCAGCGGAAACGCTGGTTTTTTTATGCGTGACATTTACGCGCTGTCAGGTGAGGATGCGAATGAAAACAGTCAGGGGAAGATAACAATGCAGGCAAATCGTCGGGCCTTCATCATCATTGCGCTTCTGCTGGTATTGATTGGCGCAGGGATCCTGGTTGCGGCTACGCATGTTAAAACGAATGCGGATGCGCTTTGGCAAATCGTCAGTGAAAAGTGTCTGCCCGATCAGCTCACGCATGGTCAACCCGCGCCGTGTCAGCGCGTTGATCTGCAGCATCGCTACGCGCTGTTGAAAGACCGAAACGGCCCCCTTCAGTATCTGCTCATCCCCATTGATAAAATCACCGGAATCGAAAGCCCACAGTTGCTCCGTTCAGACACGCCGAATTATTTTGACCTGGCCTGGCAGGACAGAGGCGTCGTGGCGCAAAAATATGGCAAACCCATTAACGACAGTGTGCTGTCACTGGCCATCAATTCCCAGTATGGCCGTACCCAGAATCAGCTTCATATTCATCTTTCATGCCTTCGGCCTGATGTGAGAAAGCAACTGGATGCGCTGACACCCACGTTCACACCGGAATGGAAAGCCGTCACCTTTCTCAGTCATCCTTATCACGTGCGTACGCTGAGTGAAGCCGAGCTGGCAGAGCAAAGCGTATTTATCCGTCTGGCCGCTGAGATACCGCATGCACGCGATCAGATGGGCCGCTACGGACTCGCGTTAGCGCGCTTGTCTGATGGGCGGTTGATACTGATGGCAGTGGAGCGCAACTGGCTGTTTTTAAATAAAGGTTCCGCTGAGGAAGTGCAGGATCACGACTGCGCGTTACTGCAACCCATAAAAAAAGCGGCCTGATTTGGCCGCTCAGAATGGACTAAGCGCCAGGTCAGCCTTGTTTGGCTGCCGCGGCTGCTTTAACGATGACCGCAAATGCATCGGCTTTCAGTGACGCACCGCCAACCAGGGCACCGTCAATGTCCGGCTGCGTAAACAGCTCGGCTGCATTTTTATCGTTGACTGAACCACCGTACTGAATAATCACTTGCTCAGCGACAGCAGCATCTTTTTTCGCGATATGGTCACGAATGAATTTGTGAACGGCCTGCGCCTGCGCTGGGGTGGCTGATTTACCCGTGCCAATCGCCCAGACGGGTTCGTAAGCGATAACCGCATCTTTAAATGCTTCGGCACCCTGAGTGGTCAGTACAGCATCAAGCTGACGTGCACACACTTCTTCGGTTTTGCCTGCTTCATTTTCGGCTTCGGTTTCGCCGATGCACAGAACCGGCACCAGACCCGCTGCTTTTAAGACGGCAAATTTTTTCGCAATGAATTCATCGCTTTCTTTATGGTAAGTGCGGCGTTCTGAGTGACCAATGATGATGTACTTCGCGCCAATATCTTTCAGCATCTCAGCGGAAATCTCGCCGGTAAATGCGCCAGACAGGTTTACATCAACGTTTTGAGCACCCAGTGCAATATGGCTACCGGAGACAGCATGTTTAGCCTGATCAAGATAGAGCGCAGGGGGGGCAATAGCAACGCCACAGCCTTCCACGCCCGACAGTTCTTTGCGCAGACCGTCGATCAGTTCGGCTGTCATATGCTTGCTGCCATTCAACTTCCAGTTACCCATAACCAGTGGATGTCGCATTCTATCCTCCGCATAACGCGATACATGAAATGGCGCTGCCCTGGGGCAACGTTGTCTGCCAGACAGTATAGAGATCAAATAATGCCATGGCTTTGCTTTTCGTCATTTTTGCCCCGTCCATCAGGGCGTAGCCAGCGCCAGTTTTACCGGCTCAATGGCAAAGGTGAGTCCTTTATCCCCGTTATCTGAAACCACGAAACGCAGTGCGCCTTCAACGTGCTCATAGTATCGTGAGCCTTTACCGGCTTTAAGCAGCGTTTCCAGCTTTTTTCGCCCTTCTTCCTGCGTGAGTCCCGGCACAAAAAAACGTAACATGGCGGTCATATAATCAAGCGCCTTAGCCTGCGAGGCACTCTGGTCAGGCCCCGGAATCGGCAGCCACGTGATCTGCAACGTTTTGATTTTGCCCGTGCCCGGCTCAAGCGCCGTAGAAGAATAAAGGGTTTCATTAATTTTGGTGGCGGCGCGTGTCAGATCGCTCTTTTCATCGCGCGTATCAATGGCACTGTATTCCCTGAGCGGCAATTGGGGATTGGCCAGGTTGTATTTTTCACGAAACTGGCCAATGGTCATGTCCAGCGTGGGTGCGCCCGGTAACAGATAGGGTGCGGTTGGCATGTGTTCAGCCTTGTCGAGGGGTTGCGGATCGGCGGCAAATACCGAAACCGTCAGCGCGACGCTCAGCAACAGTACGCCTGGCAAATTCTTCATTTTGTCGGCTCTGACCAATAAACTCGATGCCAAATTAGAACGGTTTTTATCTTCAAGGTCAAAAGTGTGCAGCGTAAAATTTTGTCTAAGGAAAGTGCATGATAATCCAGCAATGGTTTTTCTCTTTTCGCGGGCGCGTAGGGCGTCGGGATTTTTGGCTCTGGCAGGCAATCTGGGTACTGCTAACCAGCCTGCTGTTTTTCCTGGCAGGTAACGATCTGCTGGACACTCAGATGGCTGCGTTTGGCATCGTCTGCTTATTGTGGCCTGCCAGCGCGATTGTGGTTAAACGCCTGCACGATCGCGATCGCCGGGCTACTGGGCTCTGCTGCTGATTGCCGCCTGGCTACTGATGGCAGGCAACTGGAGCATGACGGGAGAGGTCTTACAGTGGCTCATCGGGCGCGTACTGCCCTTTATTATCCTGGCCGGATTGATTCTGGATCTGGGGGTGTTTCGTGGCACCGTCGGCGACAACCGCTTTGGTGCCGCGCCGGTGCCCTTGCGTCTGAAACGCGCGCCTTACCAGTAGTTTTCGCTGGTGATATGGCCGGGTTTGCGCTTAAGGTGCTTACGCATACCGCGCGTCTCTTTCAGTAACTGCTGCGTATCACGTACCATCTGTGGATTGCCACAAACCATGACATGGCTGGTCTCTGCGTCAATGGCTAACCCTGCTGCCTGCTCCAGCTTGCCATTCTCAATCAGGGCCGGAATGCGTCCCGTCAGCGACCCCAGACTTTCCTCACGGCTGACAACCGTGATGATCTGCAACTTACCGTTATAGATTTGCTGGAGTTGCTGCATCAGCGGTAAAAAGCTCAGGTCGGCGGCATAACGGGCGGCATGGACCAGGACGATATTATCGAAGCGATCCAGGCCTTCGCCCTGTTGCAGGATCGACAGGTAAGGGCCCACGGCGGTACCGGTCGCCAGCATCCATAATGTTTGACACTCAGGGACTTCATCCAGAATAAAAAAGCCCGCCGCATCTTTGGTGATCATCACCTGATCACCGGGGCGCAGCGCCTGCAGATGCGGGCTTAATTTGCCGTCGGGTACGGTGACTAAGTAGAACTCAAGCAGGTCGTCATTGGGTGCATTGACGTAAGAGTAAGCTCGCTGCACACGTTCGCCCTCAATTTCGAGTGCCAGTTTTGCGTACTGTCCGGCATGGAAGGGGGCAATCGGTGCCTTAACCCGCAGGCTAAACAGCGCATCGGTCCAGTTTTTCACTTCCTTCACTTGCGCATTGATCCACTCGGCCATAGTGACTCCTTAAGCGTTGATAGTCAGGCGGATAAACATCTTCGCTACTGCTCTGACAGATTACCAGTCGGTAACGGGGCAAAGGCTCTAATCGACAAACTGTAATATTAAGTTTACATCCTGGTTGCATTTATTGACGTGAATGGCGCACCCACTTTGTGTGAATCACTCGCTTTGTCACGTAATCCTGATATTTTCCTGCCACAACCTGTTTCAGCCGTTAGTTGTGCTGTTTAAACGTTCCTTTTCATACAGAATTTTTGTTCAATGATGATGAAGAAGATAGAAAATCGCCCGTTGTTGATCATGCTCATCGCATTGGTCGCAGTAGGGCAGATGGCTCAGACCATTTATGTGCCGGCAATGGCGGCAATGGCGGACGCACTGCAGGTGCGTAACGGCATGATGCAACATGTCATGGCGGCCTATTTAATGACCTATGGTGGATCGCAGCTGATCTATGGCCCGTTGTCTGACAGCGTAGGACGCCGTCCGGTGATCCTGGCGGGCATGGCGATCTTTATGATCGGATCAATAATTGCCTTACTGGCCTCATCACTGGATATGCTGGTCATTGGCAGTGCGATTCAGGGCGCGGGCACTGGCGTGGCCGGGGTGATGGCGCGGACCATGCCGCGCGACCTCTATAATGGTCATGCGTTACGTCAGGCGAACAGCTGGCTCAACATGGGCGTGCTTGCCAGCCCGTTAGTCGCGCCAGTGATTGGTGCAGCGTTGACACAACTGTTTGGCTGGCATGCCTGTTTCGCTTTTTTACTGCTGTTATGCATGATCGTGACGGTGACTATGGCGTGCTGGTTGCCAGAAACACGACCGGTCAGCGCCGAAGTAACGCCGTTCCTTAAACGTTACATTCGTTTGTTACGCGATGCGAATTTTGTCCGCTATCTGGTACTGCTGATTGGTGCGCTGTCAGGTATTGCCGTCTTTGAGGCCAGCTGTGGTGTGCTGCTGGGCGGCGTACTGGGTCTGAACAGTTTTACCGTCAGTATTTTGTTCATTCTGCCCATCCCGGCCGCCTTCTTTGGGGCATGGTTTGCCGGGCGTGAGCAGCGTTCCTGGCACAGCCTGATGTGGTTTGGCGTCAACAGTTGCCTGCTGGCAGCAGTGCTGATGTGGGTGCCTGCCTGGTTTGGCATTATGACTATCTGGACGTTATTGATACCGGCATCGCTGTTCTTCTTTGGCGCGGGGATGCTGTTTCCCTTGGCGACATCGGGTGCCATGGAACCCTATGCCTGGCTGGCAGGAAGCGCGGGTGCATTGATTGGTGGTATGCAGAACCTGGGATCCGGGCTGGTCGCTTCTTTGTCGGCGTTGATGCCACAGCGCGATCAGTTCAGTCTTGGCATGCTGATGTTCGTCACGGCGCTGGTTATGCTGCTCTGCTGGCTACCGCTTTCGCGCCAGCCAGCAGGTGACAATCAGGCGGTTACAGGATAAAAGGGTGCAGAGCTGGATCTTTACGGTCGAGATAATGTACAGACTGAATGCGGCGAATCGTGCGCGATTTGCCGCGTATTAACAGCGTTTCGCTGGTGGCCATATTGCCCTGACGAGTAATACCTTTCAGCAGGTCGCCGCTGGTGATGCCGGTAGCCGCAAAAACGACATTATCATTGCGCGCCATCGTCTGAAGTGGCAGGACCTTTCCTGCTTCGATTCCCATACCAGCACACCGTTTAAGCTCATATTCGCCAATGCGGCGGTTTTCCTCCGTGTCACCTTTCACATGGTGACGTGCCAGTAATCTGCCTTGCATATCACCATCCAGCGCACGGATAACGGCGGCTGAAACCACGCCTTCAGGCGCGCCGCCAATCCCGTACATCACGTCAACTTCACTGTCCGGCATACAGGTCAGTATGGATGCCGCAACGTCGCCATCGGGAAAGGCAAAAATGCGTACGCCCAGCGCTTTAAGCTGTTGGATGACAGCGTTATGGCGCGGCTTGGCCAGAATCGATACGGTGAGCTCTGACAACGGTTTATTCATGGCGATCGCGATATTACGCAGGTTAAGCTCAAGCGGTTGGTCCAGATTTATATGGCCGCGCGCCGCCGGACCCACGATAAGCTTCTCCATATACATGTCAGGCGCATGAAGAAAGGTGCCTTTATCGCCTACGGCCATGACGGCAAGCGCATTGGCTTGTCCCATCGCCGTCATGCGTGTGCCTTCAATGGGATCGACCGCAATATCTACCGCGTCACCCTGGCCGGTTCCCACTTTCTCGCCGATATAAAGCATCGGGGCTTCGTCGATTTCCCCTTCGCCAATCACAATCTGGCCATCGATCTGGATGGTATTTAAGACGTGACGCATGGCATGGACCGCCGCACCGTCGGCCGCGTTTTTGTCGCCGCGTCCTAACCATTTATAGCCTGCCAGCGCGGCAGCTTCGGTTACGCGGGAAAATTCAATGGCAAGTTCTCGTTTCATTGTAGGCACCTGACAAAAAACAGGCAGGCAGTGTAGCGGAGGGAGAAGGCGGGGAAAAGGCCCGTGACAGCCGAGGTCACGGGCATAGGGCAGATTACTCTTTTTCTTCCCACGCTTGCGCGCGCGCAACAGCTTTTTTCCAGCCGGCGTAGCGGAAGTTACGCTCTGTGGTTTCAAGCGTTGGACGGAATTCGCGCTCAACGACAGCCTTAGCACGGACTTCATCCAGGTCTTTCCAGAAGCCAACGGCCAGACCCGCCAGATACGCGGCACCCAGTGCTGTGACTTCGCGCACTTCAGGACGCTCAACGCGCGTACCCAGAATGTCAGACTGGAACTGCATCAGGAAGTTATTGGCAACCGCACCACCGTCGACACGGAGTGACTGAAGACGTGTGTTTGCATCGTTTTGCATGGCTTCCAGGACGTCACGCGTCTGGTAAGCGATGGACTCCAGCGTTGCACGGATGATGTGGTTTGCATTCGCACCACGTGTCAGACCGAACAGCGCACCACGCGCATAGGGATCCCAGTAAGGTGCGCCCAGACCGGTAAAGGCTGGCACCAGATATACGCCGTTAGAATCTTTCACTTTCATCGCGAAGTATTCAGAGTCAGCCGCATCGCTAATCAACTTCATCTCATCGCGTAACCACTGAATGGCTGCGCCACCGATAAAGACGGCACCTTCCAGCGCGTAGTTCACTTCTCCACGCGGGCCGCAGGCAATAGTCGTCAGCAGACCGTGCGTTGAAGTCACCGCTTCGGTACCGGTGTTCATCAGCATAAAGCAGCCGGTGCCGTAGGTGTTTTTCGCCATTCCCGGCTGCACGCACATTTGACCGTAAAGCGCAGCCTGCTGGTCGCCTGCAATACCGGCGATAGGAATACGCGTACCGCCTTTACCACCGATGTTAGTCTGTCCGTATACTTCAGACGAAGATTTCACTTCTGGTAACATTTCACGCGGGATATCAAGAACATCCAACAGGCGTTGATCCCACTCAAGTGTGTGGATGTTGAACAACATGGTACGTGAGGCATTCGTGTAATCGGAGATATGCACACGTCCCTGAGTCATTTTCCAGACCAGCCAGGTATCCACAGTACCGAACAGCAATTCGCCACGTTTTGCACGCTCACGCGCACCTTCAACGTTATCAAGAATCCATTTCACTTTGGTGCCGGAGAAGTAGGGGTTAATCACCAGACCCGTGGTGTGCTGAATGTATTCTTCCAGCCCCTCACTCTTCAGCTTGTGACAGTAGTCAGCGGTACGGGGATCCTGCCAGACAATGGCATTATAAACCGGTTTGCCCGTTTCTTTATCCCAGACGATGGTAGTTTCACGCTGGTTCGTAATGCCGATAGCGGCGATTTCATCAGAACGAATATCAGCATGGGCCAGCACTTCTACGAGCGTTGAACTCTGGGACGCCCAAATATCCATAGGGTCATGTTCTACCCAGCCCGCTTTGGGATAGATTTGAGTAAATTCGCGTTGCGATACCGCCACAATGTTAGCGTCATGATCCAGCACAACAGCGCGTGAACTGGTTGTGCCCTGATCCAGAGCGACGATGTATTTTTTATCGGTGGTAGTCATAAATTCATTCCTGATGATAAAAGTGGAACTTACGCTTTACGTTCATGCGCGGACGCAATCGGTTTGTCAGTGCTGGGTGAGGCAATCACCGCGCCGGGTAAATGGCGACCAATCAGGGCGCGATAACCAAAGGCACCCAGGCAAGCACCGACCAGTGGACCAAAAATTGGCACAAGGAAATAAGGGATCTGATGGCCGCCAGTAAAGGCAACGGAGCCCCAGCCAGCCAGCCATTCGAAAACTTTAGGTCCGAAATCACGAGCCGGGTTCAGCGCAAAACCGGTCAGTGGACCCATTGAACCGCCAATCACCGCTACCAGCAGGCCAATCAACAGGGGTGCCATTGGACCACGTGGAACGCCGTTGCCGTCATCCGTCAGCGCCATAATCACAGACATCAATACCGCGGTGATGACCATTTCTACCAGGAACGCCTGGCCCACGGAAATCTGTGGATTTGGATAGGTAGAGAAAATGCCGGCCAGACTCAGGCTTTCAACTGAACCGCGCACTATGTTATGACTTTGTTCGAAATTGATAAACAAGCTGTAGTAAAGACCATATACCAGCGCTGCGCCACAGAATGCGCCTGCGACCTGAGACAGGATATAAGGCACGACTTTACGGCCTTCAAAATTAGCGAAAAGACAAAGTGCAATCGTAACGGCTGGATTGAGGTGGGCGCCTGATACGCCAGCACTGAGGTAGACCGCCATTGAAACGGCTAAACCCCAGACGATACAGATTTCCCATTGGCCAAAAGAGGCGCCAGCCAGCTTAAGCGCGGCAACACAACCCGCGCCGAAAAACAGGATCAAACCGGTACCCAGAAATTCGGCAATACACTGACCTTTGAGTGTGGTTGTAGTCTGACTCATGATAGTTGTTCCTGAAGCGAGGTTAAATTTTATCAGTTTTTGTTCTCAGTCCGTGAGTCACCCATCTTCGTTGTAGGGCTGATGTTAATTTATCGTTAACGAGCATAAACGAGAAATAGCGAAATTGATTTTTGTGTGTCGCGTCAAAAAAATGCGCGTTTTCGCGTTTTTCAGTTTTCTTTAAGCGCCATTGAGTGCCTTTCTGCGGGCTTTCTTCAGGCTCTGACAGTAATGCGCGCAGCAAAAAGTGGTTTTTAGGGATAGGCTGAAAAGTGGTACTGACAGTGGACTGCAG
>Ga0268247_10000037_pt1 | contig 46795 bp, 49 predicted proteins | sample AgamicOrMae_FD_200245 | JGI IMG/M metagenome (GOLD analysis project Ga0268247, IMG submission 200245) | Agave microbial communities from Guanajuato, Mexico - Or.Ma.e (v2) (version 2) | ecosystem: Host-associated > Plants > Phyllosphere > Phylloplane/Leaf | place: Guanajuato, Mexico | collected...
CAAATGCTCGATTCTCGCTTCTCAACTCTGGCCACCACTACTACCACCACCACCACAAGCAGCAAAAGCAGCAACAAGCACCGACTCGTCTCAAGCCGAGTGCAAATCCTACTCAAACTGCCACTTCCACAGGCACGCCGAACAACAGGCGGCCGCCAGTCTGTGTCCAGCGGCGACCAAAGGCAACATGTGCAATATGCTGCCGCGCTCCGGCGGGCCAATTCGACGCCCATTTGCTGCTCGTTTTCCACTTGACCAGCAGCCCAGATGAAGCAACACACCACTGGCCGCTCTGCCACAGCGACACACTGGCACCATGGCGTGGCCAGTTGATGATCTGCGGGCGGCGCGAGTGACCATTGGCGCTTGGCCCAACTCTGCACAGTGCAGCCCGCGGGCCACAGTCTCTGGGCGCTGCCCAATGCCCAATGCACAATGCACAATGCCCAATGCACAGTCCACAGTCCACAGTGCACACCGAACACTGCACAGTGCGCACTGCTGTCTGCAGACATGCACTGGGCCGCATTGTGCGCGGCATCGAGCAGCCTCCAACTGCAGGCCAGAGTGCGCCCCAAAAGCAACTGCATGTGTTTGCGGCGCCCACTCTGAGCGGCCCTCCTCTGAGCCTCTGTCTCTGGCCGCCCAGTCACTATCTCTGGCCAACACTCACTGTCTCTGGCTGGCCGAGCATCTGGTCTTTATAATGTGCAGCTCGTTTGCAGCTCCATTGGCGCCACTCACTCGCCCAATTGGAAGCGTCTGCCTCTCTCGGGCGTCCACTCGTTTCAACGTCCAATTGATTTGCTCCCAGCCACATCCCAGCCACTCCAGCGGGAACAACTCTCCGCCCGATCTCCGCCGCCCAAATTGGACCCAAATGCGGTCCCACTCGCCACTCGCCCCTCCCCAAAACTGACCAACTGGCCCCGGCGCCAATCGGCTAATTAGCGCGCCCACTCACTTCGATTGGCGGCCGATGCGGCTGGCGTGTCATTATCGTCCTGAGACTAGTGCCGGCCTCCACTAGTCCCCTCAGGCCAGCCCTCGCCCCTCGGACCTTGGCGCTGGAGACGCTTGGCGACGCTTGGCGACACTCACTCGAGAGGCACTTGCTGGGTGGTACTAAGCGCCCGAGGGGGAAAGCAGCGAAGCAGAAAGGCCGCCTCAGTGGGGGCTCAGTTCGCGGATGGTCATTATTACGGTGATAATGAAACGCTGCTGCTCTCGGGGGCGACAATTTGCCATGGGCGCCAGAAATGTTGTTTCAATTTCGGGCCACCTCGCGGGCCTTGTCTCGCCTCCTAAGGCTTCGCTCAAATTGCAGCACACCGGCGAGCTCATTGGTGGCTCTCGTTCGGGCGAGAATTGGGGCCTTATGAATTTGGGCCATTTTGGTTCAATTTTCGTGGAAATTATCAGATTAATCAGCAACTTTGCGACAACTTGGGCCAGGTTGCAGTGCTGCAAAAATGAGGCTCTGCATTGCAGTGCACAATGCAGATTGCAGGGCAGGTTGTGCAGTCTGCCGGGCTGACAACTTGGCTGCAGTGCGGCCGCAGACTGTCCTGCGCGCGAACCTGCAGAATGAGAGCAGAAAGCACAGCGAATGGTGCACACTGCCACCTGCGAACTGCAGGCAGGACTGTGCGCGCTAACTGCAGACACGCTTTGTTATTGTTATTGTTATTGTTTACAATAGGTGGGAGTTCCCATTTTTATTTGTATTTTTTGCTTCGACTTTCGTTCCGATCTCGCCTCCATTTGTTACAATTACAACCAAACTTTCCAGCCACCTCCATTTGCTCTGCTCTCGCCCAAATCTACACAGGCCCCTCCCCGTTGGGCGCTTTCTCGCCGCTTGCCAGCGCGTCCAAATGGAGCACTGTCTTGGCCGAGGGGGCGGCCCGTTTGGCCTCCGAGCTGTTGGTGCGCCACTCGCTCAACGGGTACACCACCATGATGGCCAGACAAATGTAGGCCGAGCAGCGCCACAGTTGCGGAAACGAGTAGGCGTCCAGGAAGAGGCCCCCAAAGAGTGCCCCAATGCCGTTTCCAAGTCCGTCGAAGGCGCCACTGAAGACGCCCTGCATGGTGGCCCTGAGGGGCAGTTTCAGTTGCGCCGGGTCGGTCGTTTCGCTGATGAGGCCCCGTTCGAGCAGTTCGGCCAAGTGCTCGTCCACCTGGTCCACGCACTCTGAGGCTATGTCGGTGATGAGCGAGTAGATGATTCCGTAGGCTATTCCGTGGCACAGTTCGAAGGGGATTCCGTAAAAGGGGCTCATGCTTGGGTAGTAGGTGCCATAGTAGATGAAGCGCAGGGCGTAGATTAGGGCACAGGTCATCAGGGCGCCTGAGCGGCCCATTTTGGGCACCAAGTGGGGAACCACAAGGGTGAAGGAGATGACCTCGCTTATGGAGTGGCAGGCGAGCATGCCGCCCATAACGGTGGAGAATTCCACTCCATGTTGGCGGCACAACTGTTCCAGGTGCAGGAAGAAGTAGCTCAGGTGCACAATGAGCAGCAGCCCAAAGAGGGAGAACATCACCAGGTACTTTCTGATTTCCGGATGGCGTCTGATAATGAGCTTCAGCAGCACCAGCTGCAGGCCCTGCTGGCGCTGCTCCTCCTCCTCCTGCTCCTGCCGAGCCTCCTCCACGAGCTGCTCCCTCTGCTGCTGCTGCTTGTCGCTGGCCAGAGCCAAGGGCTCCACCGGAAGAGCGGCCTCGTCAAGCTGCTGGCCCACACTTGCCTCCTTGCTGTCCCTGGGCGGGCAGGAGGTGGCCAGAGAGCCCTCGGTGGTGCAACAGGAGCCGTCGGGGCCCAGCGCCTGGGCGGCGGCGGCGGCGGCTCGCGTCAAGCTGCTGTTGCTGGCCAGACTGCTCATGTACATGGCCTGCGGGTCCTTGTCGGGCGCGCTGGCCCGCGACTCGGCCAGCTCGCTCGAGTCGGGCAGCCCGCTCCACTGCGACTGGTCGCCCGCACCGCAGGGAGCAGCCATCGACTGCCACCTGGCCGCCACCACCTCCAGGCCGTCCACCACCACGTGCCCGCTCGAGGCTCCCAACGTGTTCATCCTCGACAGGGCCCTCTGGGTGCGCGACCTCCACTGGCGCCCGCCCGCTGCCGGGTGGGCGGGGCTGCGGGTCGTGCCCGCGCGCGCAGGCCGCTGCTCTCTGCTCTTGGCGAACTCCTGCCGCCTGAGCTGCGCGGCCACGCTCGCAGACATCCACGAGTGCGGCCCGCCCACGCTCGGGTCGCCACCGCTGACACGCCCACCCGCAGGCGCGCCGCGCCCCACCAGGCTGCCCCGCTTGCTGTGCTGGTGCTCGTCCAGCAGGTCGGCCAGGGCGACCGGTTTGGTCTTGGCGGGGTCGGCGTCAGCCCCTAGCCTCAGACTGGAGCGCAACGAGCCGCCCAGATCCTCCATCAGCAGGCTGGCCACCTTGCCCACAAGGCGCGGGTTCGAGCGCACACTGCCGTTGCGCAGCGAGTCGCCCGCAATCCCGCCCCCGCCGCCGCCCCTCCTTAGCCAACGGGGCTTGCCCTCCGGGTCGCCGGCCTCAGTCTTGCCATTGCAGCCATTGGCTTGCTGCTGCTGCTGCTGGTCCCCATCCTGCAGACTGCCGCCCATGACAAAGTGCCTGTTGGGCCAGAGGGCGAGCAGCACGATCTCCAGCAGGAGCGATATGATCAGCACGAAGAAGGCGGGCACGTACTTGGGCAAAAAGGGGACCGACTCGTTGATCTGCCCGATGAGCACCCCGAAGCCGCCCCAGGAAACCACGGCCCACACTCGATAGGAACCCCACGAAACTCCGTTCATTTGAGCTCCATTCACGGCCAACGCGTCGCCCAACGACCAGACCACCCCGAAGGCGCAGTAGCCCACCAAAATGCCCAGCACGTCCAGATACCAGACCAGCTGCGGCCTCTCTCTGATTGTGTCAGGATAAAAGGGGGCCCAAATGAGCGACCCATAGCCCAGGCACATGATTGCCAGGGCGGCCATCAAGTAGTGCTTGTGGGCTTGGTGTTTGTCGGCGAGGGCGCAAAATAGGGGCTTCATGAAGATGGAGAGAAAGGGCAACACCATGAGGAGGGTGCCGATTTCACTGAGACTCGCCTTGGAGTAGGTCTGGAGGAAGAGTGTGAGCAGGACCAGGGTTGTTGAGAGGCCCGCATTGAAGAGAATGTAGTGGAGTATGAAGATCATTTTTGGTCTGGCTGAAAGTCTCAATCTTGTCTGTTTCTATTTCTTTTTGAGCTATTTTCCGTTGGCTTGATAATTCCTCTGGCCTGAGAGCTTCTCTTTCGGGTGGGCCGGTTTCAGTTCCAGAGACAAGGCGTCTTCTTAGCTTAGTCAAATTCTTCCTTTGACTCTCAGATATTGGCAAAACTATCACCCTTCGGGCAGAAATTGAAAGACTGGCAAGTTTGTTTGCACTATCAGCTGATTGATGTCTGTTTGCGCTAGGCTCAACTTGTGTGCCCTAAATTTGTTTAAAATAAACCACCAATAATCCCTTTGGCCCAAAATGGCCTCTCTCAGCCGGCGGAGCCGTTTAGATGATAATAATCCGAACTCCAGTTGGTCGCGAGTCGCGCCGAGCAAACAATTGGGCGCCAACTTTGGGGCAGCCAAATTTGGCGTGAAAGTGGCGCCAACACGCCACTGAGATGGACACTGCCGTTGTGTCTGCTCCGTTTCGGGCGACGAGCAGCTCATCATGAGCTAGACTCTGTTGACTGTCTCTGCCTTCATTCCATAGCATGTTTGTCACTTCTTCTGCTGCCTGCTCTGGGCTCGAAAAGAGATTAGTTGGCGATTAAAATATTCCAGCCTGTAACCCTCTCGTTTTTTTCCCGTCTCTTCCTCCGATCGGTTGCTTTGACACCACTGCTCCATTTGAGAGCATTTGAGAGCAACAGTTGGTAATTTGTAAATTCTAAATCCAGGTTGACTGGGGCTTTAGAGAGCCGCTTCGGAGCACACGTAACATCGTCCAAGGTCGGCAAGATCCAACAGACTAGGTCCGACAAAGCTAACGGGTTAAATATGGCCCTTAGGCGACAGGTGGCCAAAGGGGGAGGGCAGAAAAGGGGCGCGAAACAATGTAAACAAAGGCGAGTGCTGCATACTGTATGCAGCATACAGTATGCTGCGTGCTGAGTGCGCGCCGTGCACGAGCTCAACAAGTGTGCGTGCAAAGTGAACGGCAAAACTGGGCCTGAGCTGCACTGCACTCTTCGAGCCTTGTCATGCCGGCGAGGGAGGACAAATTGCTTGGCGAGCATTGGATTGAACTAGAAAAGGCTGGCCAGACCTAAGGGTTGGCCACTGTTTGCCCAAATCCGCTCTCGATGCGCCAACTCGAGCGCCGCCGGCCCGAAATGCGCCCGATCGGTGGCGCTTCGTGGGGGCCACAGAGTGTCAGTGGCGGCCCGGCTGGATCCCGGCCCAAAGGCTCCCCTGCAAGTGCGGCCGGGCGAGCGATGCCTCTGGATCAATTTATGGCGCTGCCTTCGTCATCGGCGATTGTGTCTGGCCGCTCAGGGTCGCCCGAGAGAGTGTTGCCTTCGGACAACAGTCCGACGGCAACAAAGGAAGTGGCAGCTTAATCCGGCGGGCTGGCCAGGCCCAGTTGCTTGCCGGCCGGCCGAGTGGCGAGCGGCGAGCGGCGAGTGGAAGCGCGAGAAAGATTGATAGAGAAAAGAGTAAAAGGGGCTGCAGTTTATTGCATTCTGCGTCCACTGGATTGCGCCGGCCGACCCAAAGGCGACGTGCAACGGCCACTCGCAACTGGCCAGTTTTGCCAAAACTGATTCCAAAATTGAAGTTCCAACTTCAATTCCAATTCCAATTCTGCTCTGGCTGATCGGAGAGCAGCTAAGCTCAGGCTCGAGCTCGGCTCTCTCTGTCTCTGGCCGAAGCTGTGCCATCGGAGAGCAGCAAAGCCGCGCAGCATCGGAAAGAGATTAGAGTCGCGCCGGCGCCAAAGAGCGACGCTCGGGCCACACCAAAGCAGTGGCCCAAAGCAGCAGCACCATTTACCTGGCCGGCTGGCCAAATGGAAGCCAACTGTTGATCGGATTAGGCAGTTTGATCAGCTTTTTTCGCGCCCTCATGCTGCTGCTGCTGCTGCTGCTGCACTCAAATGCTGAGCTCAGTGTTTGGGGGCCAGTTTTGGCCGAGCAGCTTGCTCTGTTGTGGGGCCTTTTGTGCTTGGTGGTGGGCGCATTCTTCGTGTGGATTTGCCGCCGGCAGTTATTTGCGCCCGATGGTTTTTGGGGGAAAACTATGGGAAAGGAGAAATTATGATGGCCCAGCAAATGGGGAGCCCCAATTGGAGGCGGAGTGTTTGCTGGGCACCATTTGCTAGTCGACCGCGAGCAGCAAATGCATTGGTCGTCCAAGTGGACTAAACCAATCGAAATGGACGAAACAAAATAATTAGGAGCCGCCAATCCAGAGCTCGGCCAGCACGAGAGACTTGTCACGAAGCCTTGCCGGTGCATGTGGGAGCTTTTGGGCACAAAAAAGGGCACAAAAAACGGTGTCCCAAAGGTAAATCATCGGATCAAACCAAAGGAGGATGTGCCCTAAGGATGCGTATTCCTGCAGGGCGCAGTGTGTGCTGCTGCGGCCTGCAGTGCGCCCTATGCAGTGCGGCCGCTCGCAAGCGCAGGGAATTGGGCGCGCTGCAGAAGTGCGCGCCAGACAGTGTCAAATGCACACACACTGGGACCTCCCAGGCGACATGAATCGAGGGATTAGGTTGGACAGTTTTCGAGCGCCAGTCTGCAGCCAGACGGGCGAGATGGAAATTTCCAACTCCAGAGCCAAATCGCCCAACTGTGGCCCCTTTTTTGAGCCACCTTTTGAGCCACCTTTTGGCCCCCTTCTGCAACGGAGGCGCCTCCTCGGCCGCACATCAAACGGGCGCCCCCTCGCGTCTGCCGGCCCCTCCAGAGGCGCCCCTGCCCAATGGGAGCGCCTGGGGCCGCCCATTTGGTCCGAGGGAAAGGTCGCCGGGCCGGACGAGCCTTAGGAGCGCCGTCGGGCCCCAGTGGAGCGCGCAGAGGGCGGGAGGAAGCGGCAGCAGGTAGATGCTTATCTGCGGCTGATGGCGATTGTTGTGCGAGTGTCTGGGGCCCCTTCCAGCCTGGAGACACTGGGGGACATTTTAATTAGACTGCCGCTTGAGGGCCGTTCAAATTCTCACCACTTTTGGGGCTACAAATTGCACTCGAGTGCCACCAGAAACGATTAAAGCGAGCTCCCCCTCCAGCAGCTTTGTCTCCGAGCAGCTCTCGAGGAGCCTTGTACTTCGTGCCAGCTGGTCTCTGGCTTGCTCGTGCTTGAGTGCCAAAGACAGCGGACAAATTGGACGGCCAGCCAAATGATTGGGAATGCGGAATCTTTAAATTTCCAATTTCCAATCGGCGCTTGTTGCTCGCGCTGATCCTAATCTGTGCCGCTGGCCGCTGACAGTCTGCAATGTGCAATGCAAACTGCACACTGCACACTGCACACTGCACACTGTGCAGTGTCCACTTCCCGGCAACTGTTGCCGGCCGACAACTTTATCCTCCAGCAGAAGTCCTCTTAACTTCTGCTCGCCCACCTCTGTCCCTTTCCACTTTTCCATTTCCTCCTCCTCTGTTTGCATTTCCACTTCTCCCCAAGGCCAGTCCTCCTTGCTGGCGAGCGGCAAGAGGGGCCAAAAAGAGGCCAAACGCGGAGGAAAAACAGGCCAAAAAGGGGCCCAACAACTGGCCGACCGTCTCGCAGTTTCATGGACGCATTTATTGCCCCAGAGGAACAAATTATTTGGCGACAATTTGTTCTCCAGATTAGGAAATGTTAATACAATTTCCAACAATTCTCCCAAATGCCTTTTTGCCCATCGTCCAGTTCGGCTTTCCACTCGGCCTGAGTGGAAACATGAGTGCAAACAGCCGCTCGGCGTGGCGCGTGTGGCCTTCTCTGTCTCTAGCGATTATTTCACTGGCCACCGTGCCGCTGCCAAGCCTGCCTGGGCCAAGCCTCGCCAGCTCGCCCCAGAGAGTGGCCACCGAGGGGCCGCTGCAATGATGACCATATTAATAATGGAATTAGCCCCACACACACGCTCAGGGGCGCTATAAATTTGGCCGCCGCTTGTTGCTGGCCGCCTTCCGGTTGGTGCAAATGGTGGTCGAGAAAGAATTGCCTGTCGGCGGCAATTTGGCCAGCTGAGACTGGGCCTGAAAGGGCGACCGTGTCCACTTGGGCTTGGGACAGTCTGCGGCGTTTGCAGAGTAGCGCTTGCAGAGTGCGTCAAAAATAAGGTTACATTTACGCGCAGTACCGGACAGAACTTTGTCACCATACTTTTGGCAGATAGTGTACAGCGCGGCAGACTAGCAGCGGCGTCTGTCTGGAGCGCGCGCCATTCCCGCGCACAAACACAGAGCTGTGCAAAAGTCAACAAAGCGGCGCGCGAGCACAGAAAGCAAAGCGCCAACACGCAGTCGCCCACCTGAACACCAGCTCAAAGGGCGCGCCTCTCGCCCCTCAGGACCCTTGTCGCGTGTGACAACTGTGAAGCGAGACGCCAGCCAGAGCTAACGAGCGGCCCGTGGGGGCGCCGCTTCTTGTTTGCGGCGCTCGAGTCGCAAACGGAGCCCCGTCTGTGGCCAAAAGTGGGCCCCCGCTTTTGGCAACCCGCAGCTCGATCAGTTGCGGTGTGTGGGAGCCAGAGTGTGGACAGACGCACAAACAGACGCACGGACAGACAGACGAGCACGAGCAAGGAGAGGGACACGAATTGGAGGAGGAACAAAAAGGGCAGAGCTGGACGAGCTTTGCCGGCGCTGCTTTTCTCCAACAGAGAGAAGCGTGTCAATTAAAAGGCCGCCGCCAGATTCCTCTCCACTGACTGAGATGGCCAAAAGGGAGGCCGGCTTTTGGGGCGCGGCCTGAAAGGTGGGCCTGAGGATGAAGGAAAGCCGATCGGTTTTCGTTTTATTCATTGATTTGTGTTTGCGCGAAGTGGCTTTCCCATTTGTTGCCCATTTGGTCGGCGCGCTCAGGTGGGCAAAGGAGCCAGCGTGCGACGCTGGGCCGCTCCTTAGCTGCGGCCCAGTGCGCGCGTGCAAAATTTGCACTGCAAATGCGCCCCAAATGGAAACGCGCATTGCCATTGCAGTGCTACAATGGCAGTGGCAAATGCAATGCGACCTTTGCAGTGGGAACTGCCTGCGGGCCGCAACTTGGTGACGACAAGCATCATCGTTTGTTCCGCCGCAATTGGCTGGCCGCAGGGCGAGGAGATATCGGAAAAAGTTTGATAAAGCGGAGGAAAAGCTGGAAAAGCTTGGAGAAAGCCTCAAAAAAGGCTCGAAAAAAGCTCAAAAAACGGTGAAAAAAGGCGGAAAAAAGCTCAAAAAAGCTGGAAAAAGCTCAGAAATGCGCCAAGATTGAACCCAATGAATGCCAATCGGCGACACGGCAAGAGAGTGGCCAAATGATCGCCGAAAGTGGTCCACTTTGGCCGCTTTGGAGCTTCTTTGGGGCGCCAGTTCAAAGCCTGGCCAAAAGAGGCGCCTTTTGGGCCCATTTGGGCCCATTGGAATTGCAAAATGGGGCCCAAAAAGCGAGCAAAAGACTATCAATTTGGAGAGCACAAATCAAATCAATTTGATGTGCTTGTCGCGTTGGCGCGCGGCACCAAACGGGCGGCCACTCGTTTGCGGCCAGTTTCAGGGCCCTAAGGAGCCCGAAAGGAGCGCAGAAGAGCTTGAAGGAGCAGCCCAGAGGAGCTCCATTCCAAGCGAGCTAGAAGAAGGAGAAAAGAAGAGGGCCAAAGAGGGACAGTCTGCGCTCAGGTGGCTGCTTTTTCGAGCCTTTTCTTCACAAGCGGCCGCTCCTTAGGTCTAGTGCAGAGGCGAACCTTTTCGAGCATTGTTGTTTTCTGCAGCGGCAAAGAACAACAATCCTCAGAGACCATTTGCCTTTGCCTTTGCGTAGAGCTTTCCTCTGGCTCCTCACGTGCGACGAACTTCCGCCAGAGAGTGGCCCAAATTGGAATTAGTGCTCCAGTTTGTCGTCCGAGTTTGTTGTCAGAATTTGTTGTCGCTAATTCACTCACAGGTTCAGCTGCCAGTTGCCCACAACTGGCCAGAAACCTTCTCTTCAGCTCTGTTTTCGCTTCTTTTTGCCTGTTTGGGGCTCCCAAAGGTTCTTTCCAAGCCAAATTTCTCTCCAGCCTCGCCTCTTGATCCATTTTGGGGCGCCGCTGGAGGATATTTGAGCCGAAATTGGAAAGAATTGGACGGCCAAATCGGCGGAGAAATCGCCAAATCGGCCCAACAACTGGCAACAAAATCATTTGCGCGCACGAGCGCACGCCCGAGATATGCTCTGCCAGTGGTCCTCAGCTGCAGAGGCGCCACTGCACCGCCAGAGCATAGCTGCAGCTCGCCCATCCTACTCCTCAGTGCACGCAACTAGCGCTCACACTTGACAACTTCCGGCCGATTGTGTTTGCTCGCCGGTGGTCGCAATTCAGTCACTTCAGTGTGGCTCGAGTCTGGCGAGTTTGGCGCCCCTTCCGGCGGCCAAACTTGTCGCCAGTTCGCTTACGTGACCAGAGTGGGCGCCGTTCTGCGAGCGTGGAAGACTCCAGCTGGGCGCCTTGTGCTTCAAGCAATGCAAAGACGCCCTTTGCATGCGCCCATCTGGAGGCGCAGCTCTGGGGCGGCTCTTCCCCCAGCTCGTGGCTCTCTGGGCGAGGCCGATCCAGAAGGAGTCGGGCTCCTTCCGGCCGGCCGAAGTGGCGCCACCTGAGGACTGGCGTCCGCGGACAGTCCTCGGGGGCGAAATGGGCTCCACGAGGCGACTGGCGAGCGGCTCGCCGGGCCATTTCCGGCGCCATCAAATGTATTCCAATTGAATCAAAAGTGGGGGCGCACTTCGGGTTTAAACTTGGCGCCGGGCGAGCAGCACTTTGCCCAGTTGATTGGGCGGCGCGTGCTGCCCTTTGGCAGCACTTTGGGTTGCGCGCTGTGCTCTGTGCACTGCGTTCAGTGTGCGGCCGAACCTAAGGGCCGGCTGTGCTGCGGCGCAAGAGTTGCGCGGCAAGCAGACGCAAGCACAGTGCACTGTGCAGAGTGCACGAAGCAAAGGCAAGCAGAGGCGGTTTGTTTACTTTTCCAACATTGCGCCCTTTTTTCGCCCCAGACCTAAGGGCCCCCACCGATGCGCTCCACATCTGCCCGCACGCAGACACACGGTCAAGCCTTGCGCCAGCCAGCCAGCCAGCCAGGCGGCCAGTTTATTAATGAATTTGATAGCATTCGACTGGGCGGCGCGCAAGCTGCCAAAAGGGATTCATTAACCCGTCATTGTGGAGCAGTGGGGGCGCGAGTGGCCGTCCGCCGTCCGCCGGCCAGCCAGAAAGCACACAGACACACACACACAGAGGAGAGCACAATGGGCGGAATCTGTTCATGTGAAAGTGGCTGCCAAATGGGCCGAAACGGACGGGCCAAACTGGAATGGGCGCCGTCAATGTGGAAACATTATTATGCAGCGACCTGCTCCAGTGGCCGCACTCCCATTCAGAGCGCGCGGGACACTCGCCGGCCGGCCAACTGGGCCCACTGGGCGACCTGTTCGATTGTTCTTGGCCGCCCCGGACGACTGAGGCTCCCGTTGGCGGCCACTGGGGGCCCTTTGTGCTGCAAATGTCGCCAGAAACAAGATAAGGAGGGGGAATTTTCCACCCATTTGGCCGCCGCCCGACACTCTCGGCGCCCCAGCTGCGGGCGGCCGACACTTTGGAGACATAAATTCCGGCCGCCAGTCTTTGCCGAGCTGAGCTGGGCCGCTCGAGGGGCACCGAAAGCGGAAGCGGAATGGGCGGAGGAGCCGCAAAGCTGGGCCGCAATTTGTACACTTTCGCCCACTTTTCCACGCAGCAGCCAACGCGCACTGTGCACTGTGCAGTGGAGACTGCAGTGTGCAGTGTGCGCTGTGCTTGTAGCGCGCGGCATAGGTCTGCCTGCAGCCAGTGTCTAATCTACGTGCGAGCGGCGTGCAGCCGCACACAGTCTCTGGCCGCTCGCAGAACGTGCGGCCTGTGCGCTCTGGCCTGCGCGCTGCCACGCGCTCGTCTGCAGACCGACCGACTCCCAAGCAGGCGGCCCGGAAGTGGCGCCGCGCACTCGTTAGGGGCCGTGTGTCGCGCCAATTACAGGCAATCGGGCGTATTGTTTCGCGGGCCTCGCGCGGCGGCCCACTTGGCGCTGGCTGCAAACACTCGTGGGCGCGCGCGTGCCAAGTTAAACAGTGCCCAGGCGGGCCCACCGGCGCCAGCCCATCGACGCCGCCGCCCCGCCGCAGACAGACACTCGCGCACGACACTGGCACGAGCCGCTCGCAAACCGGCGGCCACGCAAACGGGCCGCCAACACCACCGATACTCTTGGCCAAACGCCGCCGGCGTCGCCCACCGGCGGCCCAATTTATTGCGCCGCCCGGCCTCTTCCGGTGCGTTTCCAGGCGAGCTGGCTGGCCGGCCGGAACACGCGCCAGCAATTTCAATTGGCATCAAAGAGGGTCTGTCTCTGCCGGAGCTGAGGGCCGAGAGCTGGGGCTGAGGGGCGGCCACTTGGGCGGCGGGCGGACACTTTTTTCGCCCCTGCAACTGTCTGCAACGCTCCATTGGACTTGGTGCATCGCGCACTGCACTGCGCTCTGCATTGCGCTCTGCATTGCGCTCTGCAGACTGTGTGCCGCAGACTGTCTGCCGCAGACTGTGTGCTGCAGTGTGCGAAGTGCAGTGTGCAGTGCGCGGAATACAGTCTGCGGAACACAGTGTGCGACGCGCTCGCATCGCAGTGCGCCTGCAGTGCAGTGAGCTGGGCGCCTTACCTTAGGGCGCCCTACCTTAGGTCCGGCGCGTGCAAGCGAGCGCCCCCACACGAAGCGGCGCCCTCTCGCTCGCCGGCCAATCTCACGCTCAAGTGGCCAGTTGAGGGCGCGCGTGCCTGCAGTTGGCGGCCAAATTATTCCAATCGACTCGCTGGCCGCCCAAGAAGCGCCCCCGCTCTTCCAGCTCGCCCGGCTCCACTGAATAAGTGATTAGTCGTGGGCGGCGGCCACCTGGCCGCCCGTCAAGTGCAGCTCTTCGGGGGGCGCCGCTCGCAGTTTGCGACGTGACGTCTCTGTTTGCCCAGACACAGTGGGCCGCCCGAGACAGTGAGCCGGCCGAGACACTAGCTGCTCCCGAGAGGCTCCATTTTATTCCATTTGGAGTTGCCGAGCTCGATGCGGGCGCCTATCAATCATCCGTTGGATCATCTTGAATTTGGCCATCGCTCAGCGCTGTCTCGGGCCGTCGGGAGAGCGGCGAGCGCGGATTAGGCGCCTCCTAAGGGCGGCCCGCTCGCACCGGCGGCCCCAATTGGGCCGCACAACAAGGCAAGTGTCGTCGGCGCGCGGCCTCTCTTCCACTCCTGCTCGTTTGGCGAGCTCGCGGGGGCTCAGCTCGAATCAATCGATCGGCCGCCGGAGACAGTCCGCCTCCGCCGCGGGCCCATCCAGTGGCGCCGCTCGTGGCCGCGCGTCTTCCACCCGCAAGCAGGCCGACCATTGTCTCTGGCAGGAAGTGGCGCGCGGCCGCGTGCGTGTGGCCCGGGGCCAGAGGGCGACCTGGCGGGCCAACTTTTGATTGAGAAGATGAGCCGGCCGAGTGGGAGGCGCTGGGGGCGAGCAAATGCAATAACTGGCCCCGATGCGCATTGGGTCGCAGCAGACTGTGTGCACTGCAGACTGTGTGCACTATGCGCCAAAAGTAGGGTGATAAATTTCCGTACAGTTCCGCGCACAAATGTAACCTTATTTTTGACGCGCACTGTGCACTGCAGACTGTGTGCACTCCCAGGGGAGCGTTTACTGTGCTTGCGCGGGCGGCCCATTGCTGCACTGCTGCACTGGCAGCTCGGCGCCCTTGCATTCAATTCAATTGGCGCTGAGTCACGACAGGGCGCCCACCGCCGCCCAGCAACACTCCGCCGGAGCTTAGGCGAGGCGCCCGCGAGCCAGAGACTAGCGAGAGAGCGAGATCCAAACTCAGACCCAAACTCAGACCCATACGGCGCTGGCGAGATCAAGTGGCCCGCCAATCAGGCGGCCATTTTGCACTGAAGTGGGCCGAAAAGCGATCCGCGAGCGCCTCGCCGCCGAGCATCAATCATTGGCCCACTGTCAATGGGGCGCAATTTGTGTTTATCGTCGCTGGTCGGCGTTGTGCTTGTCTCTGCTCGCGCACGAGCGGCGCCCGCCGGAAGGGGCTCCGAGGGGCCAAATCTCGGGCGGAGGAGCGGCCGGGGTGCGTGGGGCGGCCGTGGACTCTCCACGCGATAACTGGGGAGAAGCAGCGCGCCCAGATAAGCTGCATTGTGTTCCGGTGGCGCCGCTCGGCGGGCGACTGTGGCTGGCTTGTCTGGACGCTTGCTGTTGGTCGCCGTCGGGCGCAGTTGTCGCGTGTTCCAAGCGGGCAAGAGATTGGCGCTGACTCATCGGCCTTTAAATTGTCCGTCTGTGCGTGCGGCGCGTGTGTCTGTGCGTGTGTTCGTGGGCCCCAAGACGCCGAGGGAGCTGAGGAGGCTGAGGTCTGCCCGCAGGAAGGCGCACTTCTGGTGTCTCTCGCAGCGCAATGGGAAAGCGCACTGCAAAAGCGCAGTGGAAAAGCGCAGTGGAAAAGTGCAGTGGAAAAGCGCACGAGAAAAGCAGTTGCGCGAAACTGGCGCACCTAAGGAAGAGTGAGGCACGCGCGCACAATGGCGGCCAGATGTATTGCGGCTCGTTTGCCAATTGACAGCCGCCATTAGATGACAATGACGAGCAAGTGTTGCCCTGCTGGCCGCAAATTGGCCGCCGGCCACCAGAGAAGCGGCCAAATTGCCCCAGCCACTGGCGCCGGCAATTATTATAATTATAAATATATATCACAGGCGCCTGGCGGCCCAATTTGGCTCTCCGCTGACTCTCTCTCTCTCCCGCAAACTCTTGCTAAACTTTGCATGGCGCTGGCTGACAGTCTCTGGCGAAGGAGGCGCAAAAGTGGCCCAGTTCGCCGGAAGCAGAGAGGCAGAAGAGGAGGAGGCGACAAGGCAAACAGAAGACGCAAGACGCAAGACGCAAGACAAACGCAAACACTGCGCAATGGCCGCCCCTTAGGGCCCGCCGAGTGGCCAGAAGAGATGAGTCAACGCGCCGGAGCGTGTTAATCAATTCGGCGGCCTCTTATCTGCGCGTGTGGCCATTTTGTCGCCACTTTTCCCCCGCAACTCGAGCCTCCTGCCGCCGCCAAGCACCTGCTTATCTCGGCCAAAGGGCTGCTGGGAAGCGACCGGAAGGCTGCCAGAGGGGCTCTGTGGCGCCGTTTGGGGCTCGCCGAGCAAGACGAGACAGTGTCTGGAGTGCAATTGGGCCGCCGACTGACTGGGCCAAATTGAATTGCGTTCGGGCGCCACCTAATGAGATGGCCAAATTGGCGTGTGCTGCACTGCAGAGCTGCACTTCAACGCTGCAGTGCTGCAGTGCTGCTTTGGGTGCGGGCGACAGTCGCCCGCACCCAAAGCACGAGGCGCACGCGGCGGCCTCAACGAGTTTGGCTCGAGAACAGAGCGCAATTTGGCCGCCAAAGAGCAGCTCCCACGAAGGCCCAAATGAGCCGCCATCAAGTCTAATGTGCGGCCGGCGCTAGTCTTTGGGCGCTAGTCTCTCGCTCCTAGTCCACAACAAAGGAACCGTTTTGGCCCTGCGCTGAGCCTCGTTGGGGCGCTAATTTTATCTCTCAATCGGCGCCACTCGTTCGCGCCCGATTGATCTTCCTGGCTGGAAATTGACACCAGAAATTTGATAATTATCTAAAAGGGGCCAACTTTCGCCCCAAGCTGCCTGCTGGCGGCCCATTTTGCGGCAAAACGATCACCAGAGGCGCAAAATTATCACCAAAAGGGGCGAATTATCACCCGAAAGCAAAGCGCTCTCCTCAACAATAAGGAGCGCCCGCACACAAGCCCTTCGTCTTCCCCGTTTGGCGCAAACACAGCACACAAACTGGGCGATAAAATAATAATAATAAAGAAAGCGGAATAATAATAATAATGGCCCAAGCAAACACACATTAGATCACTCGGAACGATCAATCAAAGTGGCCCATTGGGCGGCCAGCAACTAGCTCTGGGCCGCAGCTTGGAAGTTGTTCCACTTTTTGCCCAAAGGCCGAAATTCGAGCCAAACTTTGGGCCCAAACTGAACGAAAAAGCCCCCAAAAGCTGGCAACTGTCTCGCCCAAACGCGCGCCCCAAGCTCTCCACTTTCTTTGGGCCAACTTCTTTCGCTCAGCCCCACCGGAAGTGGCCCACTTCCCATCCAAAAGTGGGAGCAAATTTGGGCCCCTCGGAGCTTGGGTGCGCCCGCATGGAAGTGGAGGCCAAGGGAAAGTGCACACTGCTCGCACACTGCTCGCGCACAATAAGGCCAAGCTGAGGTGTCTCTGCTCGGCAAGTGGCCCACTGCAGCCAGTCTGGCAAGCCAGTGGGCGACTGGCTGCAAACTGACACCCAAAGAGAAGCCGGAAGGAGCGCGAGTCAATATTGAACTTGCGCCGGTCGCGTAATCTGGCCGCTCTCGCTTGCTTGCAGGCTGAGCAGTGGCCGAGTTCACTGTGGGCCGCCAGTGGAAGACAATGGCCAGTTGGGGGCCAGTCTGTGTTTGTGTGCGGCTTTGGAGTTCAAAGTTTGACGCTGGCCTTTCAGACTAGCTCTTAGGCCATGCAAAGGGCGCACAGTTTTCGCTTGGACTCAATTTGGTGCGCCACACGAACGCCAATCAAGAATGGGGCCGCACCAATGCTTTCGAAGGAGCAGTGTCCAGTTGGCCTGTGAGGAACTTTGCTCAACTTTGGCCAATTTCTACCAACTTTTCGTACACTTTCGGCCACACACAGTTAACACACAGTTAACACACAGTCGCTCCACTTTTCGCCCAGAATTTTGTTCCTCCAAACGAAACAAAATTCTCCATTTCCGGTGGCTGAACAGCGGACAACGGTCCACCGTGAACTGTCTGTCGTGCTTTGCTGCTTTACAGGGCATGAATAGGGCACACACGAATGGCGAGAGATGCAAAAGCGGCTGTGGAAATTGGTGAAAATCAGTGAAAATCAGTGATTTTCGACCATTTTCAGCCATTTTCGGCCATATTCACTAAGTTTGAACTCGAATCAAGTGATTTCCACTGATTTCCATTGATTCTCCACCAACAGCAGTCACTTAGGGCCCGAAAATCAACACAAGAGAAGCACTTAAGGGCCCTTTGGAAGTGCCGAAAATCACTCAAAATGGGACATGGTGGCGCACACAGTCTCTGTGTAGACTCTTCACTGTAGAAGCTGCAGGCAACTCACTGTAAGCGCCAAGCAGTGTTAACGTGCAGTGGAAAACACGCACAATGAAGAACATGCACAACAATGAGAGAGTGCCCCAAAATGCATTTCGGTCTCCCCTTTTGATCTCCGCTTTTCATTATTTAATAACAGAAATTGGAACTGAAGTTTAGATTGAATATTGGAATTGCAATCGTCTATTCATAATCCATTCACTGGCCACGCCCCCATTTGTTTTGGGACAGAATTTTGCTCTATTTTGTGTTGGAAAACGCTGGAAGAGAGATGGAAAGTGGATGGTTTTTGGTGCAATTTGGGCGATTGTTTGGGCACAATCCAAGAGATTGCACAATTGCAAGTGATGTTTTCTCGTTTTTGAACTGTCTCCCAAGTTCAATTAGTTGAAATTTGGCATTGGACGAGCGAAAAAGCGGCCAAAAAGCGGGGAAAAAGGGCCAAAAAAGCGCAATTGGGAGAGACAATTTGCTGGTGATTATTAGCAGCCAGTGGAGCTCGGCGCTGAATGGACAAAGTTTGGCCAGAAAGACGAGGAAAAAGATGAGGGTGGGCGACATTTGGGCCCCGCAGATGATTAATTGAGTGCGCGAGGGCGCCAAACGAGCGGCCAGTTATGCACAGTGTCCATTCTTTGCCTCTTCTCTTCTCTCTTAGTTTGTTTGTTTGTCCGTCTGTCTGGCTGCTTGGCACTGGCGGGGCGCCAAACGAGTTCCGGGCGCGCGTTGGACGCGAACAGCTTAATTGTTCCTGTCATCTTGCATCTCCAAAGCGTTCCATCATCATCTGGCCCTCCAGTTGGCCGCTCGGACAGTGCGCGATGGACTGTCCGCCGTGGACTGTCTGCGGCGCGAGAGCAGCCCACTCGGCGCGCCCAAAGGCCAGCCGGACGGACACTGGACGAGCTGGCGAGTTGGCCGAGCTGGACGAGCTGGGCAGCTTTGGGCGAGCAATTGGCCGTCTAATTGGAGGCGCCGATTGCCAGCGAGAAGCGAGGCGAGCGCCCCAAGCGAGCGCGCCACAAGAGCCGAGTGGACGCAGAAGAGCGGCAGACAGTCTGCGGGCCGCACTGTGTCAGTGCGGCCCAGCAACAGTCTATGGGGCGCGCTGCAGTTTTCAGTGCGCAGTTTGCATTGAGCAGATTGCAGTTTGCATCTTACAGCTTTTAGCTTGCACTGCGCGAGGGCCAAACAAAACATGCCACATAAAACGAGAGACAAATTGCTCGGACACGATTTTTAATCGTCAGTCCTTTTCGGCGCTCCTTTGGCCTGCAAGGAGCTGGCTCTTTGCAAAGGAGCGCTCGCTCGTCGCAAAAGAGCATTCAGACGCCCAATTCTCTTCCATTGAATCTTCCGGCTCTTTGCTTTAAATTGGCCAAATTCTGCAGGAAAATTAGCCCAAATGCGCCCAAATGCAGAGAATTAAAGACAGACAGTCAGACAAACAGACAGTTTGGTTCGAGTTCCGCCACAGAAGCGCAAGTTCCTTGAGCGCGTTTGCTCTCAAATGGCGCTTCTTTTGCAGAGTTTCTTGGCTCAAAAACTCTGGAAAAGCAGTGAAAAAGAGGCAAGCAAAAAGGAGCCAAAGAGCAGGACCAAAAGTGGCTAAACAAAGGCGCCCACTTTCCATCAAGACGCGTATCATGTTGGGCCCAAATCAGATTGGACTCGTGTGAATGGGATTTGGCTGAAAGGGGCCCAAAGGCGGCCACTTGCGAGCCACAAGCGAGCAGGAGCGGCCCCTCCAAGTGGCGTGCACTGGCGAGCTTGCGGGCGGTGCATTTTGGGCGCAGACAGGCGGCTTTGTGCACTTTATCCGGCCCAATTTCTCTCCAATTTCTCCAACTCGAAAGAGTCCAATTCGGAAAACTCCGCCTTGAAAGAGTCCAACTTGGAACAGTCTCTAGCTTCTCCTCGGCTCCTTGTCTCTCCTTATCTGCCGCGCCCACAGCGCCCCGGGCGAGTGGAGCCTCTTCTTTTGCCTCTTTGCCTCTGTTGCGGGCCGGACGCAAAAGCGGCGCATTGTTAGCAAGTATCATTGCGGCGCATTGGAGTTTAGGAGCAGTGGGCCCTCGCTCAGTGCGGGGAATGGAGCGCCCCGCAGACTGTGTGTAGCGTGCGCGCAGCATAGACTGTGTGCGGCGCAAACTGTGCTCAGCGCAAACTCCACGCAGTGCCACATACAGTCTTTGGCTCCACTTGGCCAAAGGCTGGCAAAAAGCAGCCGCCCAAAGGGCACCACTCTGGCTTCGTGTGGGCCACACGAGAGCGTGTTCGTGATTTCCGGCCGCCCGAATCAAGCGGGCCGATGATTAATCTGCGCCGGCCAGTTTGCGCCTCTGCAGTGCGCGTCTGTGGGCCCACAGACACAGACACAGACTGCACACTGCACACTGCAGACTGCAGAGTGTCTGCGGAGCGACCGATGCCGCGCAGTGGCCGCTCGCGTGGGGTCTGTCTATAGAGTGTTGTTGTTTCTGCTCGCGGCGCACAATTATGCGATAATTTGCATACGTAATTCTCACACTCTGAAGTGCGCCAACTGGCTTGCAGCTTGCAGCCTCTGGGAGCCAACTGGGCGGCAAGTGGAGAGTGGAGAGTGGAAAGTGGGCCCCTTCAGGCTGGCCATTCTGGGCCGACTGGTGGCGGCTAGTCGGCAGCTAGTCGGCGGCCAGTCGGCGGCTACTGTGCTCGAGTGTCCGCGGGAGTGGCGACGCTTAATTGCTGCTCGAAGAGCTGGCCACTTGTTTGCCGGCTCTAAGGGCGCCTCTTGCGCGCAGGAGCCAAACAAGTGGCCTTTTCTCGGCGGCCGAGCTGGCCTTTGGGCCGCCGCTTAGCTCAGGAAGGCCAACAACAATCGGCCCGCCATTAAAATTAACAATGTCTTCCTGCAAAGTCCACTCAACACACTCTCTCTCTTGGTGGAGGGCAAGCTTTTCGGGGAGAAGAGAAGCTTCGTGCAGAAAAGTGCAGAAGAGAAGCTTCTTCTAGAGGAAGCTCGTCGAGTGCGGCCGCTTCGAGTGGCCGGCGTTTAATTGAACTGCGCACACTTGGCCACACGGACGAGCCGGCGCCTTGGCCGCTTAATTGCTCGGCGGGCGGCCCAGTTGCAATCAGGAGCAATCCAGAGGAGAGCAGAACGGCGCTAAACAGTCCGGGGCTAGTCTGCCGGGTCTCTCTGCTCTCAGCTCGCCGGGGGACTGTCTGCCGCCCTTGCTGGGGCCCCGAAAGCTCAGGTGGCGCCCCCGGGCGAGGAGGACGCGCCGCCCGATCGGCCGCGGCCCGTTTGACAAATTGAATTATCTCCTCCGAGATGGATGGCCCTCGGTGGGCGCCTCTGAACGCGCGGCAGACACTCTTTAGGGCGGCAAACACTCATTCGGGCGGCGAAGAAGACGCCCATTCATCATTGTCGCCCGTCCCGCCCGTCCCGCGCGGCCCGCACGCTGCGCGCACTGCAGAACAGTGCGCGCGGTCAAAAAGTGTAGACACGCCCCCTCCCAGTTGGGGTGGGCGTGTGCGGCGGGCGGGGCCGAAATGGGGCCCGAGACAAGTATTGATGCGCGCCAGAGGCGAGTGGGCGCGAGTACATCACTTGGATGGAGTGCCCTCGAGACTGAACTGAGCGAGGGGGGCCAAAGAGGCGCCTCTCGGAGCCCAATCCACTCCCATTTGCTCCACTTAAATTGATTAACAACTCATTTAATTTTTGCCCCACTGGCGCCGCTCGAGGGCGTGTGAGAGGGGGCGCCTCTTTGTCGACTGTGTTTCAGTTGGTCGTGTTCTCAACTGGCCGTGTTCTCAACTAGCCATGTTTCAGCTCCTCCTAAGGAACGCCAGTGACAAAGTACTTAGCGCCCGGCCAGTCGAACGGCGAGTGCTCCTTGTCGACGCGCCCAAAGTGGCCCCAAAAGTGGCTCCAAGTGCAGCGCCAAGTCTTGGCAAGTCTTGGTTGCTCGAGCGGCACTCGCACACCCGAAGGGCTCCAGCAAAGCTCGGCAAAAAGCTCGCCAGAAGGCTGCCTCTGCGGCCAATGGAGCGCCAGTTTGTCGCTAATTAATTGGCCCCGGCGAGTGGGCCGCAGAGAAGCACTGGAAGCTTGGCGCCCGATGGACTAATTGCCAGCTTTATGGCGAGGGAAATTATTTATTGCGCCGCTCTTGGCGGAGAGCAAAGTGGAAAGCTCGGCGTCTGAAGAGGAAAGCTCGACGTCCGAAAAGGAAAGCTCGCCGGCGAGCCAAGCAGGAAGCTCGGCGGCGAGCTTGGCGGAAGAGGAAGCGCTGAAAAGTGGGGCCGAGCGGCGAGCTTGCGAGTGAGTGAACAGTGAGCGGCGCTTGTTGGCCGCCCGCAGCTAAGCCCCGCTGACAAAGGGGCGCATTTTTCACATATCTCCAAATGGCCGAAAGGAATTCCGGCCACTCAGAAGCGCCACTCAGCCCAGCTCCAATTGCGGCCCCTTTCGCGCTGGAAGCCCCCCACTTCCGGCGCGCAGGTGAGCCCCAGACGTCTGCCGCCGCTTCCGGGGCCCAATTGGCGCCTCGGAGGCAGAGGAGTGGCGAGATAAATCGCCCAGTTTGGCGTTCCGGCGCCGAATTGGCGGCGCGCAGTTGGCGGAAATCGTGCGGGCGGCCCTTAGCTGCGGGCCTTCACCCACCACCAGCCCTTAGCTGCGGGCCTGCAGTGGCCATTCTTCACTCGCCGCTTGCCAGTCGCCGCTTTCCGCTTTCCGTGCGCCTTCCGGCCGCTCCTCTTCCGCTTTCTGCGCCCTTTGGGTTGCCAGTTCTCGCCGCAAAAGTTGGCATCAATTCCAGGCGGTGATATGAAAATCCGATCACGTCGCGCCCATTGTGTCCGATGCTATCTGGCCGCCAGGCGCCCCTTCCGGCTTCTCTCTGAGGCGCCCTTTTATCTGGCCAACTGTGAGCGAGGCCCATTTTATCATCGGCGAGCTCGCCAGCCGGCCGCTCATTTGTCCAGCTCGCCGGCGCCACGAGAGGCGCTCGCTTGGAACTCGAGTGGCCAAAACTCGTCCACCAGCGCCACTGATTGGCCACCGGCCGGCGCCTAATCATTGGATCTCTTATTAGCTTTGCGCGAGCTTAGCTCAGCTCCCGTCGAGCTCGCGCGCTCGAGCTCGCCAAATGGGCGCCCCCACGCCAAATGGGGCCCAATTCGAGGCCGCGCGCGGTCTTGCCAAGCTCGCCAACTCTTCCAAATGGCGCCGGAAGAGCCGCCGAGCCGGACAAAAAACAAACAGTTTCCAGCGCCCAGCCCTTAGCTGCGCCCGCACGCTGACAGCTGGCGCCCACTTGCTGCACGCAAACAATCCCAAACGAGCCACTTAATTAAGGCAAACTCTGCGCCAGACCCAGTCTCTGGCCTAAGCAAAAATTCGCCCTCCTTTTGCCCTTTTCGCCTCCTCTTTTCGCCTCCTTTTTCGCCCTTTTTGGCCCTTTTTTGGCTGCCTACTAGCAAGCCCAAACTCGTAAACTTGCAAAGCGGCCAACTGGCAAACTGTGGCAAGCTCAAACTGTGCCAAGCTCAAACTGGCAAAAACTGGCAAGACCAAACTGGCAAAGCGGCAAACTTGCAAGCTCGCAAACCTCCAACTTCCGGCCCGCCACCTATCGTCGCCCACTTCCGCTTGTGGCTAATTTCCCATTCTTAATTCTGCTATTTTCCCGCTTTCTTTCTGGCTAGCCACTGCTCCTTTGCTTCCGCCACGCTTTCGTCTGTTCCTTTTCTGTTTCTTTTCTTTCCGAGCTTGATTCTTCAAGCAGCTCGGCTCTTGGGTGCCAGCTCTGAGAAGCCAGAGTCTAGCTGAAGAGCATTGGAGAAGAGCCCATGTTTAGCTAAGGGCCGGTGATAATTTGATTCCGGCCGCAGATGAAGACGCAACACGAGAGTCCATTTGGCTCCTTCTTGCAGCTCTTTGTGCCTCCCAAGTGGCCCAAGTGGTTCCCAAAGAGCCAAGAAGAGGCCGCTTGGACAGAGCTCTGCTTTGAGTGCCTTCGAAGTGGCCTCCCAAAACGGCGCCTTAGCTGCGCCCTCATCTTTCTGCAGCGCTTTTCATGCGCCCCCATTGCGCATCAAAAGCCGCCCACAAAGCTCGCCAAGCACAACTCTTTGTTGGCCATTAAAATTCTGCCCAAACTTTGGGGCTGCCCCCAAGTTTTGCGCCCATTTATTGGTCAATACAAGTTTGCCGCCAAATAAAATGAACAAGCCCCTCAAATGGGCCATCTCATCTTTGGCCGCTCCTTAGGGCGCCCACTTGCTCAACTCGCTCCACTTCCGCCCCACTTTTTCCGCACGCCTCATGTTTCGCGGTTTGCGGCCCGCGAGACACTCTCAACCAACTTCGACCCAGAGTTGCCTCCCTCTCGCACTGTTTAACCCCAAAAGGGCGCCTTTTTGGCCTCCAGACGCTCTAGAGGCGTCCTAAAAGAGGCCCAAAAGGAGCTCCAGAAGACTCAAAAAGAGCTCCAGGAGACTCCCAAGAGCCGGAAATGCGGCCAGACCCATGCAGCACCTTCGAAATTTCACAGGCTCTTTGAAGCTTGGCCGAATTTCGGGCCTCAGGACGAGCGAGACGAGCTCGAGCTGGATTCCTCACGAGCACCAAGCAAACCCTCTCGAGCGCCAGGTCGACGGTTTGCGGGCGCCTTAAAGCGGCGCACTCGCACAATGCGGGCCAACCTAGTCTCTCGCGCGCGACGAGCTGCCCGAGGGACTGCCTTTCGCAAAGACCAGCTCGAAAGAGGCACTGAAGCTTCCGGCGCCCACTTCCGGTTGGGGCCAAGCAGAGCGATAATTATGCTTGGGGAGAGTGTGTTTCGGCTGTTTGAGAGGAAAGTGTTTGGCTTCGGTTTGAGCTTGGGTCTGAGGCTTGGATCTGGGTGCAAGCAAGTCTGAGTCTGAGTCTGAGGAGGATTATCAGGCGAGGTGGTTTGGAGAAGTCTGAGTTTGAGGAGAAAAAGGAAAAGGAGAAAGAAGAGGCCAATTTTTCATAGTTCAGGCGGCGCACTCGAGCGAGTGGACGCGCGAGCTCCAGATGCTCGGCCGCCTTGGGATTCTGTTTGGGAGTCCAAGAGGAAGAAGTAGAGCTAAGGGTTGGCGCAGCTAAGGGTTCAGGAGCTTGGGGGAGACACAAAGTGGAGAGAGTTGGCCAAGTTGGGGGCCACTTTTTGCGCCCACTGGCAAGCGAGAATGTGGCGGCTGCCTCTGTGTTCGCGCGGGCGGCCTTTTGTAGCCTAGCGCGCTGGGTGGCCGCGCGAGTGGCACAAACAAGGCCTTTTGGTCCAATTTTGGGCGGCCAAATTGATTAAATCTGCCTCTTTGGCTGCCTTTGGGCTCGAGTTGCGTCTCGAGTTGCTTGTCGTTCTTTATCGTCGTGCTGCTTTGCTGCAGTTGCGAGTGGGCGCCTCAGCTAAGCGTCGAGCTAGAGCTCAGCCTCAGCCAAAGAGAAGGGCCAAATGGGCTTCCAGTGGCGCCCAAATGGAGCAATGTGTTTAAATGTTCGCCCTCGTTTGCCTTTCCGGCGCCACCGATCTGGCCGCTCTGGCCAAGACTAGGGTCGCCCAAGACTAGGGCCCCGGAAGACTAGGGTCGCCCGCAGAAGCGCCAACAAGAAGAACAACTCGCCCAACGAGCAGCCGATTTCCAAAGGCCATGAGAAGGCCATGAAAGGGCCTCTCTGGCCAGACGGCGGGCCGAATTATAATGTGATTATTTTATTATTCTCCACTCTCAGTCGGCCCACTGAGACGCGGCCAGATTTGGCCCCAAGATCTGGCCCTGCATCTGGCCGGCTTGCCAGGCGGGCGTCTTGGCGGGCGGGCGCGTCTCGCCAAGCCCAGCAAGCCAGTGGCAGTGTGCGGCGCTCCAGTGCATTTAATAAGCGAAATGCCGCCCGGCTGCCATTCCGGCCCGACGGGCACCAGTCCAACGTGCCCAATCAGGCCGCGGACGTGCTCAGGGCCGGTGCTTAGCTTTAGTCTGGCCGACGTGCAGCCGGCCAAAGTGTCAAATTGTATTAGGCGCCCTTAGGTTAGGTGTTGCCCGGCTCGCTCCTTGGCCACAGTCCAAACACAGCAGAGCCCAAACATAGCAGAGCCCAAACTGACTGGGCCCAAAGGCTGGCCAAACACAGACACAAGGCCAACTTTGGCGCCCAAGCCCAAGCACAGAACAGAGCCACATTTGCATAATCATTCACTTGGCCCCGCCGCGCCCGCAGCCACGCCCACCCGGAATGCGTGTGGGCGTGGCCAGAGAACCCGCCGCTTCGGGCAGACAATTTTTGGAGCCTTAGGGCGGCCAGAGATGTGCTATTGGTGCATGGAGACAAGCTGGAAATGCAAGGCGAAATGCACTGGAAAGCGCGAGAGAGAGTGTGGCAACTTTTGGAAGGGAGCTAAGCAGCGGAGGAGCAGGAGATGCGAGTGACTGGCTAGTAGTTGTCGTGGATGGTCTGCTAGTTGCGGGCCCAGTTTGAGTTGTTGTTGATGTTGTTGTTGTTGTTGTTCGCAGCTAGTCTGTCGCTAGTTTGTTTGCGCGCGTGCCGGCCACTCTTGAGCTCCGGCGGGCCCGCAGCTAGTCCTCCGGTCGCGCTCCATTGGGCCCTCGAGCGAGCTCACGCTTAGGGCCGACTGGGCCCACGCTTAGGATCGACTGGGCCGAGTGGGCCGAGTGGGCGCCCATTGAGTGTTGGCGCGGCGGAAGCGGCCACAGTCTGGGGCGCCCTAAGGAGGGGGACAAATTTGCTCACGGCCCGCTCGGGCGTCAATTTGCCGCCGACAGTCTTTGCCAACTTGAGGGCGCCGTTGCGTCGAGTTGCATGGAGCTGCATTCAGTTGCATACAGTTGCATTCACTTGCTCTGAGTTGCATTCAGTGTCGTCCAGCAAGCGAAGCGCGAACGCCGCCAACAAGCAGTGCAAAGTGCCAATCATAAAAAGTTGAACGCGCAGAAGTGCGTTCAACTTGGGCCAAGAGACGAGGAGAGAGAGAGACTCTGCTGCAGACTGTCCCCCGCAGACTGTCTGCGGCCCAGCCGGCAAAGTGGCGAGGTGGCGGCGCGCAATAAATAAATTGGGCCGCCCCGAAGCAGCTCAGCTTTGCGGCCCAGTTTAAACTCGAGCCAAATTGGCGAGCCACAGGCGAGAGCAAAGAGGAAAGTGCAGCAAAGAGGAGAGTGCAGCAAAGAGGAGAGTGCAGCAGAGAGGAACGTGCAGCAAAAGGCAGCAAAGAGCAAGAAAAAGCCGAGCAAAAGGGGCCAAAATGGTGACATAAATCATCAATTTATGCACACACCAACTGCCCCTAAGGATCGATCGCAGCCGAGGGGCGTGGCTGCAGTGTCGCGGGCCTTCCGCTTCCGCTCTGGCTCTTCTTCTGCAGTTGGGGCCTTCGATGGGGCGCCCTTTGGGCTCGGAAACTGGGCGGCTGGTTGTTGTTTTTGTTGCCTTTCGTGTTTTTCTTGTCGCCCTTCCGGGCCGTTTGCGTGGGGCCGCAGCTTAGGATCGGCCTCTGTGGAGTGGCACTCTCCTGCTGCCAGCGAGCCGCAAAGCCGCGCCCCAAGGCGGTGGGCAAACTGTCACGAGCAATTGGCATTCGGGCTTGTTTTCGGCCTCTCATTCTCGCGCCCCTTAGGCTCCCCACTCGCTCGGCGTGGAGGGCGCTCTAATATTGGCGCGCAAGCAGACCGCAAGTGCTCCAATTGGGCCGTTCCCCTGGGCCAAAGGGATTGGTTTTGAGGAAAAGAGTTGGAGGAAAAGCGGCGCAGTTTCCTCCACTTTTTGCCCCCACAAATGGGGGCAAAAAATAGAGAAAAATCGGCAAAAAATAGAGAAAAAGCGCAGAAGAACAAACGGCCAAGCTCGAGGCTCATTGCAAGGCCGGACGAGCAGCTTGAGGCGCACCCTAAGGGCCGCTTTTGGCCACCATTTTGCCTCACTTGACTGCGCTCGTCTGCAAGTGAGCGCCCACCTTTGCACAGCTCATTTTCCAAGCTCGTGCTTTGCCAGTCGCCAGTGCTAGTCGCCAGTGCAAGACTGCCCCAAACTCTTGCCCCAAAGATCCACTTTGCCAGCTCAGCCCAACAACTAACAAACGATCCAATTTGCGGCCGCACGTTTCGCCACATCCTCCAGCATCCTTTTCTTCATCGTTTTCCTCTCTAAAAGTAACCACTGCCTCCAATCCAAGTTGCACTCCAGCTCGCCAACTAAACTCGAGTTCTGGCGAAAAACGGCCGCCAAACTGGCCCAGCTTGAGTGTTGCCACTTGTTGTTGTTCTGCCTTTTCGCTGTTTGCTCTTCTTCTCTCGCCAAGCTCTGCCCTAAGCGCTCACGCTGAGCTCAAACTCGAGCCTCCAACTCGAAGCTCAAACTCGAAGCTCCAACTCGAAGCCCTTAGCTCGGCCCGCACCAAGTCGGCCCAGCAGGAGCTCCAAGCGCCGCCTTCGCCCCCTGGTGGCCATTTCGGCAAACTGGCGCCTCTCCGCTGAAGGCAACCTTTGCCAGAGACTGTGATCGATCGTTTTGCCGATACTTCTCCCTCCAGCGAGCGCCCTCCTTGCCCTCGGATATGGATCCATTTCCGGCCCTGGACGCTCCACTTGGCTCCAGTTCAGCCGGCGTCTGCGGGCTGCTCTGTGCCGCAGGGCTAAAGTCGACTGTCAGTGCGGCCCACTTGTTGACGTTGGCGGCGCATTGTTGACGCGCGTGGGCCGCACACAGTCTGCGGCCAGTCTGCAGTGCGCGGGCACAGCGCAGCCTCCAGACGCATGCAAACGAGCACTGGCAAAGCGCCCGCTTTGCAAGTGGCCCTTTTTGTCCGCGGGAAAGATGACACTTTTTACTTTTTATTCACTCCAAACGACCATTTTGAAACCTGATTCAGCCCATTAGATGGCCGCCACCGCATTACGCAACAGTCTCCACACTTGGACAGCTGAACATTTGGAAGCAAACGTTTCCAAGTGTTCCGAGCGAGAACTCACTGGACGGCTAATTGATAGTCAAACTGCGTCCTCTAGAGACCGTCTTTGTGTCTCGCTAGTCGCCACTGAATTCGAGCTCCGGAATTGGAACTAAATCAAACGAACAGAAAGTCAGAAAGGCACCAAGTCGGGCCGGAAGTTGAGAGAGCCACTGTCTCGCTTTGGGCAAGACAGTCTGAGGAAGTCTTCCTCTCTGTCTGTTTCCACTTTTTCCACCGCTTTTTGGGCAAACTTTGTCAAAAAAGGCCGCCATTTCGCGCCAGAGTATCTCACTGGCTTCTAATTGGCTTCCAATTGAATAACAATTTTCGAATTCACTAACAAGAAGGCCAGAAACTGGCAGATGCAAAGTGTGCTTGACGCTTTAGGAGTTCATTTTGCGAGCCACAAGTTGCACTGAGCGAGCGAAATGCGGATTAAAAATGGCAGAGAAGTTGCATTTCTTACACATTTTACACTTCCAGAAGGCAGCTCCCATTTGGCCGCAGACAGTCTGCGGCCTTCTGCTCGAGTTGTGGCCGTTTCTCTGCTCGCCAAAACGACTTGGCGACTCGCATTCATCATTTTGCAGCAACTTCTAGAGCCACCATTTTGTCCCGCGCGAACAGGAGCCAAAGAGAGCGAGAAAAAGAGAGAAGAAGAAGGCGGAAGAAAATGAACAACTTCCGAGGATGAAAACTGAATCAGGCGCCGCGAATTGCGTTAAATTGTACAAATTAAATATGTGCCGCAAGACTCGTTTTGGCGCCCGGCAACTGTTCCTCCTTGCTTGTTCTTTTCTCAATTCCCCCAATTGCAAGTCCAATTCCAATTAAAAGGAATTAAAAAACAACACAAACGTGGCCGGAAAATAAATCAAACCAGTTAACTCTTTCTGCTGCGGGCCACTTGTTCTCTTGTGTGCTATTACTTATTTCCCATTTCCTTGCCTCTCTTTTCTCTCCCTCAAAACGTCTCGAGCGGCCACTTGTTTGCAGCCGGCGCTTAGTGCCAGTCTGCGGCAGTTCCAGGCGAGAAATTGGACGAGCAAGTGAGCAAAGGAGCTCCCTTTGCTGCAACAGATCGTCCAATGCTCGCCACTGATCCAGCTCGGAGGTGCAAAAGAGCTAAGGTCTGGAAGCGGTGCGCTTCCTTAGTGAGCGGAATCTCATCTGAGCTCAATGTTTGCACTGGCAAACAAGCAACTGAGACTCGCTGGCAAATGTTGAACTCGCAAACTTGGAAACTTGCAAAGTTGCAAGCCCAAAGTCAACGGCAAACTGTTGCTTTATTCGGCGCGTTGTCATTAGACTTCAGAGTTGCATTTTGGCTCCACTTTGGGCCTTCTACTTCTTGCTTCTTTGGGCCTTGTACTTCTTGCTGCACACTGCAAGCTGCAAACAGAAGACTTCAAACTGCAAACTTTACTCTCCAAAGTCGAAGCTCGAATCTTGCAAGCTCGTGAGCTCAGGAAGCTGGCGAGCTCTCAAATCGGCCGCGTGCCTCCAATTGTTGTTGGCGTGAGACTGGCTGGCAAGACAGACAGAGATTCTTTGGCTCTTGGCGAGACTCGCCTCTAAGGCGCGCGCTCTAAGGATGCATCGCGAATGCATGTTGAGCAGTGCGCTGCGACGCGCAGTGCACAAGGCCCACGCAACGCAGAGCACCGGTCTGTCTGCAGCCGTTAGTGCGCCCCCACTCGAGACAGTCTCTGGCTGCAGAAAAGGCCCGAGAGACAGTCTCGAGCGGCCCAAAGACTGACCTCGGCGGCACACTGCCAGTCGGGCACACTATTTTCTCATTTGAATTTGAGCCAAGCGCCGGCCGAGACGCCGCGACTTCATCTTAGGGCTGCTGGCGAGCAACCAGCTGTTGCCGCTCTTCTCCTCTTGCACTTTGCTCGCCCCGAAGGGCAGTTAAAAAAGTAAAATCGGCCCTCAGACTCCAATTGGGCCGGCCAGAAACAAAGCCCGAAGACAGTAATCCGGCCCAGAAGAGGAAGAAGAAGAAGAGGAGCCAAATCTCCTCTTTCTTGGCCGAGCTGCTTCCAAGAGTAACAACAATTAAAGTGGTGGCCGCCCAGCAAAAGCGAGAAGTTGGCATTTAAGAAAGTGGGCCACAAGCCAATTGGAGGCAAGCGCAACACAAGCGCATAGCAAACGGCAAACTCCAAAATCGAACCTTGTTGCTAGTCTGATGGCCAGTTTGTTTAGTCGAACTTCTTTCTGTAATTTCTCTCTCTCTCTCTCTTTTTCTTTCTCTTTCTCGCTCATCGTTCAGCGCTCACAAGCCTCTTCAAGGCGCCAGCTCTAAGCTCGACTGAAGCTCGACTCGTGAAAGCTCTTCTGAGGAGAGTCAAAAACGCTTTCACAACTCTCACACACTGAAAGCGGAGCAACAATTGCAATTCGTCCGGCCACCTGTTTGCAGAGCGCGCGCCTTTGCAACAAACTGAAAACTCGGGCCACTTTGGAGACCATTAAATGAGGAGGAAAATGGAAACGGAACTGCAAGAGAAAGAGAAAGAGAAAAGATGTGCAGTTTCGGGAGAGAAATTCGATATCATTCACGCGCTCACCTTAGACAACCTTAGGCTTGGGAGGGGCAGCTTCAGAGAGAGAGAGAAGAGCATTTAGAAGAACAAGAGAAACAGTTTTTCGATGAGAATAAAGCCAAATCTACTTGCTTTTGCCCAATCTCCATCGAGCATTGTTGTTGGCAATCTGTTTGCGCTAATTGCCAATTGGTCCTCGGCTGCAATTGGTCTGCATTGGTCTCGCATTTGAGCTCGCAAAGTGCAAGAGCCCACCGACAAACACTGGTCAGTGTGGGCCGGCTGAGCTGGGCGGGCAAGTGGGCGAGATGCGAGGAAGTGGCGCAGAAATGGGCGAGCAAAAGTTGGAGAGCAAATGGAGGAGGAAAAGTGAGGCCGGTGGGCGTGTTTTGCGAGCACTCCAGAGAGAGTCTCTCTGGTTCGAGTGCCTTTATTTTGCAGTGCAAAAGAGGCCTGTTGAACGCATGGGAGCGCGGCGTGCGGACTGCTGCGGGCCGACGCGTTCGGCTGAATGGGCGTGCGGGGCCCGCGCGGCGAACAGTGCGCCGCGAACAATGTGCAGTGCGGGACGTTCGGGCCGCGCGACCGAAGCTCTGCTGCCCGACCCGAGCCCGAGTGGCCGCCCAGACCGGCCCGGATAATTTGCGGGTTGCGTCGCGCGGCCTTGGCGACAACTGTTGCTCGGTTTGGCCACAAGTTGTGGCGCCGAGCGGGAAAACTGAAACCGAAATTGAATTCGAGGCTGCGAACCGAGCTGGAGAACAATATTGCGCAACGAGCGGCGGCCAGAGAGGCGCTCACCGTGGACCGTCTTGGCCGAGCGCCGGGAAGTGACCAGAGACTGTCCGCCGCTGGCCCGCACAAAGCCCGAAAAGGCCGCCCTTTTCGGTAATGATCGCCAGGTAATGATCTCTGGCGGCCAATGACACGGCGCGGCGCCCAATTCCTGTTCTTTGTTGCCCCTTTTGACGTTGGCAACTGGCCGAGTTGGGCCAACTTTCCGCTCGCAAAATCGCCCCTCCGAATGGCCGATGGGCGCCACCTGTCGACTGGACTGTCTGTATCTGTCTGTCTGTCTGTGTGTCTGTGTGTGTTGGGCGCCCAGTCGGAGCATTCAAATGAAGCTGGGCCTCCGTTTGGCAGAGAACGCTGGTGAGACGCAGGCAAATGAGAGAAGAATCTGGATGGGCGGCAATAAAACGAAATGAGATTCAGCTCGTTTGCTGCTCATTGTTGTCCATTTGGCCGCTTCTGCTTTGCTGCACTGCCTTTTGCCGTGCACAAACTAGCGAGCGCCACAGACTGGGGCTGGTCTCTCTTGGCAGCGAGAAGTTAGTCCAGTGGGCAAGAGCAAAAGGGAGCCAAAAGGCGGCCAAAAGCAGCAGAAAAGAGGCAGAAAAGCGGCCCAAAAAGCAGCAAAAGAGCTGCCGAAAAGCCAAATTGGGGAACAGAAACGAACTACGAACAAGTAAAACAACAACCACTTGCACAATAACAAACACAATTGGCCATAAATACATAAAATTGCAACTGGTTTTCTCTCGCTCGAGCTGGCCGAAGCTTAGCTCTGGCGCAAGCGTAGCACTGGCCAGCTGGCAAGCTGGCCAGAGAGTGTCTCTCTCCCGCAGACTGTCTCTCGTTCCAGAGGGGAAAGCTCATTTTGCGCCCCTTTGAGGAGCCCAAACTGAAGCGCAATTTGGACGCAAATCGGCACTCTATTGCACACTATTGCAGGCCCGCAATGGCAAAAAACTCCCGCCGCTTTGCTGCCGTCACTTTCGGCCCGCTCGGCTCCACTCGACTCCACTGGACTCGACTCGACTCGGGCCGGACGCGCAGCGTGAGCTCCCCCATCGCCAAGGCCACTTGTTGCGTGCCTTACTTGCTCTTTTTACGCTGCTGAGCTCGGCCGCAGCTCGCAGCTTGCAGCTTGCAGCTTGGGCGCCGCAGACAGTCTCAGGCAACCTGGGCGCCTCTCTGCTGCTGACAGTCTGCGTGACGGGCGGCCTCCTGGCGCTCTCGGGCCAGCTCTTGGGCATGAGAGTGCGGCGGCGGCCTCGAGTGTCAGGCGCGTGTCCTCGTTTGGCGCAGTGTCACGCTGGGCCAAGATTCACTGGACTGCATTTGGTGGCAGACATTTGGCCCGCCGGAAGAAGCGCCGAACGGTTGAAGCGAAGGCTCAGTGAGTGCTGCAGACTGTCTCTGGCAGCGAGCGCCAACTGGCCGCAAGTTCCACTCTGCCAGAGACAAGCATCGATCCTCAGCCCAAGAGATAAGCGAAGAATGTTCAATTTGTTCGCCCGGCTCCAAAGCCGCTCACTTCGATGCTCTTTTCGATGCTCACTTGGACGCCTCGGTGGCGCCGATCGGCCGCGAGTGTCGCCGAGGCAAAAGTCTTTTGCTCGAGATCATAATCGCCAAGCAATGCAGTGTGCGCCCCAAACGGCGACACACTGACTCGCTTATCTCCACGCAGACAAGCTCGGCCGCTGTGTATCAATGCTGCATTGATACACTGCTCTGCTGCTTCACTTGATGCACTGCTTTACTTGATGCACTGCCAAACGGCCAGACTTTGCCGCTTCCACTTGGGCGTCTCGGCAAGAATGTTGGCGACAAAAAGCGCCCACCTGTTCAACTGGCCGCCACTGCTCAGCTCTGCTCCTCAGCTTTCTAGCTTCTTAGCTTTCTAGCTCCTTAGCTTTCTAGCTCCTCAGCTCTGGCTCCTTGACTTGGCTCCTTAGCTTAGCTCTGGCTGCCCACTAATTGGCCGGCCCTAATTAATCAAGTTTCTCTCCGCGGCGACACACAGACCAAGGCGGGCCAGTCGGCGGCCCGAATTGCAAATGGCCGTCCGAGACAATGGTGGCCACAAAGGTGCCCACTGCCAACTGCACTGCACTATGCACTCACTGCACTCACTGAGCGCGCCCTAAGCTCTGGCCCTAAGGTCTAGAGCTAAGGTCTGGCCCGTGCGCTGCTTTGCGTGCATTTGGCGCTGCAGAAACGCGCCAACTTGGCCCGCTTCTCGCCCAACTTGGCCACCTTTTTTGCCAACAAAACAAACAAAGTGACATCTCGCAATCACTTCTCGTTCGCTCCTCTCGACTCTTTGCCGTTTCTCCTCCACTTGGCTCCACTCGGCTGTCCATTTGGCCAACTCGGGCGCCAAATCGACGCCCAAATGGAGGGGCCCCGCAGACTAGGACTGGCCAGGCAGTTGTGCATTTGCTTATGCCTCGGCTTGTGATTCTGGCCCTGATTTGGACTGGGCAGTTTCGGTTTCACTCCAAGTCTAAGGGCGAGTCTGCGGCCGAGACAGCGATTCCCACTGGCCCGCCGGAGGCTCATTAGCATTTAACGAGCTCCAAAGTGGAGGCCAGTTTGCGCCGGACAAATGTGGCCAGCGAGCAGTTGGGGCGCGACAAGGAAACTTGTCGCCGAATCGGAATGGAGTCAATTAAGTGCACTTTTGGGGCTGCTTCTGGAAGTGGAAGTCGAGTTTGCAGTTGGCAGTTTGCAGTTGGTAGTTTGCAGTTGGAGCTTGAGACTGGGGCAACAGGCGGAAAGTGGCCGAGTTTTGCCGCAGAAGTTTGGCTGCGAAGTTTGGCTGCAGAAGTTTGCCTGCAAAAGTGCAGTGCGCCCCGCAGACTGTCTGCGGCCGCGGCTAAGGATGGGCGACTTGTGCGCCATCCGATCGCAGTGCATTTTGTCACTGCGCGCGGCCGTGCGACTCGCCTGGCTCGCCGCAACACACAGCCCATCAGAGACAGTCCATCGGATTCCGGCCAACGCTTATCTGAAACACTAATCTGCCTGCCACATAAATCAATTGTCTCCCCGCCCAACACACACACTCCTCGGCCCACCTATTTGGCTCGCCGGCGGCCCACACCATGCGGGCTCATCACCTGGCCAGGGGCGCCTCTGGTGGCGCGGGGGCACTAATTAACCTGCCCCCATGGTCTTCTCTTGTTGGAGGAAAGCTGTGCACTGCTTGCTCGAGAAGGCGCCCAATGGCAGCCCACTGCTTTGGGGCGCTCGCAGGCCGGCCGGAATAACTCGCAGGCGGGTGATTTATACTCCAGACGGGGCAAATATTATTATCTTAATTGCGCGTGTCCAGAGGCGCCAAACGTGCGAGGGGCCCCACAATCACAAGCGGCCGGTGTGTTTGGCGGCCGCTTGTGAGGCTCGCCTGTTGGACTGCGACCGGTGTGGAATGCGGCGTGAAAAGGGGGCAGCAGAGAGGTCCCGTTTTGGCCAGCTCAATGGAACTGCCTTGTCTAAAGTCCACTTTTCGAGGGGGGAAAAAAGGAGCAGAAATTGATCACGAGTTAGAAGAGGGAACCCAAACGGGAGGCCCAAACGAGAGGGACCCGCACATTTGACGAGCTGTTGGCGGGCAAAATAATAATAATCGTCCTAGTATCAAATTGTGCACCAGCAGCATCGAGCACTAATATCACGCTTGCTCTGCAGCGCAATGCATTGCGCACTGCACTTGTCTGCAGAGTTCGTGCAAGGTGCCACTGCAGCGCCGGTCTCAGTATGCAGCGCACTGAAGAGTCTGCATTGAGCACTGCGCAATCTGCATTGGCCGAAATGCAGTGTGCGGTGTGCATTGGACAGTCTGTAGTGTGCGGCCCGCAGACTCGCATAACGGTTGGAATTTATTTCATCAAACAGCATCAACAACAACAACAACAGGTCGCCGCAATGGGCAACAAGTCGGAAAGTGCGGGCCAGAAGAAAAGAGCAACAGGAGAACAGAAGGAGCATTCTGTGGGCCGATTTTACGGGATTTTACGGCAAACTGGGACTTCCCGCCGCGCTCTCGGCCGGGCTCCTCTGCAGCCGCCAGCCTCGAGCTCGTGTCCGGCGGCCGATCTTGCAGTGTTCGCGGCGGCAAACTCATAAATGGATGAATAAATGAATTGCCCGCTCGATATGATACTGCCGCTGGAATTCCGCCGGCGAGCAACTGCAAATGCTAGCTCCTAGCACAGACGCTGCAAGGCCGCTGCAGGGCGGCCCCAGTCTGGCCGGAAAGAGGAGGAGCACGCTTCTTCCTCTCTCTTTCTTCTCCGCCCTCCGCAGCTCGTGATCGTCTCGCTCTCTGTCTCTGTTGACTCTGCCTCTCTGCTTCTCTTCTGCTGGGCCGCATGGGCCCCACACTGCCAACACATTGACACTGGCCCCAGTCACGTCCAATGTTCCGCCTCCCTCGAGCTGGGTCCGAGCATTCTCGGCCAGCCTGCGGGCGCACCTTAGCTCCGCTGGGCTGCACCGGTTGGCGCCGAGCAGCCAAATAGTCAAATGGTTAAATGTTCGAATAGTCAAATGGTTAACTGTTCCAGTTGGCGGCCAGTCCGTGACGTGCAGAAGCCGAGGCTCGTGCGCCGAAGATTTGACGGCCAGCATCTGATTGGCAATTGTTGCTCGCGGGCGGCTGCAGAGGGCCCCAAATCGGCGCCACTTCGGGAGCCGAAGGGAGAAATTTGTATCAATTATCTGCGAGTCTCCAGCAGACCTCCAGTCTGCCCCACTCGCTGGAGGCTCCAGTGGCCAGCAGCGGTCGGTATGCGCCACCAGCAGTGCTCCAGAAGGGCAGCTGAGTGGATTTGTGGGGCGCCCAATTGAGTATCACTGCGCGGCGGGGTCCGCCCACGTGCGAGGAGCGCGCGGACGGCTGAGGGCCGGCCCGCAGCAGCGCGGTTCGCAGGCTCGCGCGCGGGCCCAGTGGCGCCGCCTGCCGGGCGGACGGGAGGGCGGGCGCGCCTCTGCTGCGGGCGCGCACAAACAGCGGCGCCCAAATGGGAAACAAAACAGCCGCATTGGCAACAAGTTGGCCTTTGGTGGCCGCCAAACGGCCGATTGCAAATCATCTCCCCGCTGATGACTGTGCTCACTTGCAGCCAACTTGCGGCCAACTTGCAGCCAACTTGGTCTCCATTGGTCTCCATTGGCTTCAGATTGTTGGGCTGCAGATTGTTGATCTGGCCCAGCAGCAGTCCTTCTCCCTTTGGAGTCCAAGCAATGGAAGCTCGCAGCTTCCTCCAGAGTCCGCAGGCCGGTTTTGTGTTTGCAATTTGTTCGATGATGAATGCCCCCAAAGAGAGTGGCCAAGGAGGGCCAGTTGTTCTTCGGGCCGATGATTGGAAAATGGGCTCCCACCAAATGGGCCTTTTCATGCCCATCGGCGCGCACACTCACTTGGCGCCCACCGAGCAGCAGCAGAGAGTGTCTCTAGTTTGAGTTTGAGTTTGAGTCCAAGTTATGGTTGAAAATGGAGGAAAAGAGAGGGAGAAACTTTTGGAAGATGAAAGAAGAATGGGCGAGAAGAGAAGGAAGAAGTTACCTTTTTGCTGTTGGGCCGCGTCGAGTCGAGTCGATTCGCGTCGAGTCGAGTGGCCCAGCGTGAGGCCAAAGTGATGCGCCGCAGACTGTTGCTCGAGTTGTTGGGCGCATTTTGCTGCAAGTGGGCCAGAGCTGCGGGCGAGCCTTAGCTCTGCTGAAAGTGCAAACTTCTGACTAAAAACTTCTGATTGCAAACTGAAAACTGCAAACTGCTCACTCTCAAAAAGCTCAAGCTGGGCCCTAAAAGTGACTGGCCCTAAACGGCCGATTCAATGCCATTCAATGCCATTCGAAGCGCCACTCGAGTGCATTATTTTATGTCATTCACTGGCCGCCAAATGGGCAACTGGAGGAGGAATTAAACGAATTTTGGGTGATTTATTGTTACATAATGTGCCGAAAGAAGAGGCTAAACGAGAGGCACAAAAAGGAGCCACTTCCTCCACTTTGTCTATTCTAATCTGTCTGGAGCTCTTTTGTCTGCCAGCGACCAGGGACGACAAGTGGCCCGAGTTGAAGGCCTAAAGTTGCGTGCCGCCACAGACGAGCTGTCGTTTGGGCTTAGAGTTTGGCTCAAGCGGCGCAAAGTGGCGCAAAGTGGCGCGTCCACTCGATCGATTGGAAGTCAAAGCCGAAGCTCAAGCCAAACGTGTTTCCCCTTTTGGCTTGAGCTTCAGCTTTGGCTCAGGCGCTCACCTGCATTTGGTGCACGCTTTTGCCCAGAGAGAGACAGTCTGGAGCTGGCCGATGGGCGAAAAGTGGGCCGAAATGGGCCAAAGAGCTGCAATAAAGAGCATTCTGCCGCAATTGTGGCCAGTCTCTGCCACTTGAACGCAAGGCAAACACAAGCTCTGCCCAAAGTCATGCCTGAGGAATTTGTTATTTTGGACAAAAGTTTCCACTTCTGCTCGCCAAAAACAACTCTCTTTTCCATCAATTAATTTTCATAATTTGCCCCAAAGAGGCCGCAAAGTCAGAGACCAAGTTGGGCCCCGTTTCTCTGCAATGTTGTTGTTGTTGTCGCCGCAAGCGCAATGCATTTGCGCCACTCAATCTGCACTGCAAATTGGACTGTGCAATGCAATGCGATGCAATGCAGTGAAGTGCAGTGCAGTGCAGTGCTGCAAAAGGCGGGGGAATTCGAAATTCCGATTGCGGCCACTTGATTGCACTTGTTTGATGCGATCAAATGATTTCTCCTTTTCTCTTTGGCTGCCTTTTCGGGCAGGAATTTCACTTTCGTGCCATTCAATTCTGAATTTGGCCAAAATCTATTACTCGAAATCTATTACTTTTTCCAAGCGAGCAGACTTTCTGCGCTGGCCAACTCTCAGCGCAGAAAGCGGCCCAAGAGGCGCATTTTTGACTCGAAAAAGACGGCCCACTCGGCAACGCGTCGGCCCTTAGCTCTGGAGAGTGGGAGAAAAAGTCGCGAGCTGACGCGTAGCCATAAAGTGGAAATTGCGCCACCTCGAAGCGCAATAAAAAGTCCAAAAAGCGCCAACAACTAGCTCGCGGAGGCCGCAAAACTGGACAGCTCGCGGCCGCAGCTCGTCGGCAGCCATTTAGCGCCGCCCCAGGTTGTCTGTGGCTCGAGTGGAGCAAATTATATCCAATGTCTCTTTGTGTGTGAGCCCACTTCTTGCATTCTCTCTCTCTCTCTCGCCCAAGAGAAGGACAAATGCACAGGCGAACACTAGAGCTCCATTTGCTCATTGGAAATTCAATATTTTGATCCAATACTCGCCGGCAACAGTCTTGCTCGAGCGGCTGCAAAGAGACTGGGGCCCCTCGGCGAGTGATGGATGGTTTTGGTGGAATTGGCGCTCGCAAAATGGGCGAAGAAAAATGGAAATGAACGGCCAGAGACAGAGTTTAATTCAATCAGTTTCTTCGCGCGGCCCACAGACAGTCTTCGGCGGCCCACAGACAGTCCTAAGCGAGCAAACAGGATAAACTAGAGACTAGGATGCCTCAGAAGTTCAAGCCAAGCGAAGCCGATGGAGCGCCAGCCGAGCAAGACCAGAGGGCGTCTTCCTGGAGCGTAAACCACCCGCAGTTTTGGGCCGCCGGCGAGCCACTTTGTTTATTCTTTGCCGGCCACTTGTTGTGCTCAAATGGTGGCCAATGCAACCACTTGGCCGGCTCTCACTTGGCTTGAAGCTTAAATTTTTCTCCGCCTTTTGTTTTGTTTCTTCTTCTGCCGCTGCAACTTCTCCGGTGCCGAGATAATTGAATTCCGGCCGAAGAGAGTCGGCGGCGAGCTGGGCCGCCAGTGTGGAGCTAGCAACGAGTGTGTGTTGGGCTGAATTGTGTTGGCCAAATTGAATATTCATACATTCATACGTTTGGCTCGCAAACGAGTGCTCGTCATCGCGTCGAGAAGTATATGAAAAATATTTCATTTCCATCCGAGACCCAAATGAAGGCCCAAAAAAGGGAGCTCCACTGCAATCGGAGACTCCAGCTGGGCGCTGCCATTCACGCTGAAGTTCACGCTGAACCATTCACCGCAGACTGTCTGGCGCGCGCGCTTTATGCGCTGAAAATAAGGTAATAAAATCCACTGCGACGCTACGCAGAAATGTAACCATACTTTTTACGCGGAGTTGCAGTCTGGCGCCCGCAGCAAGAACTTGGATGGGGGCGCCCACTTGGCGACGGCGCCACACTTTTCCGCCCAAAGCTCGGCCCGAGTGCGGCCAAACGGGCGCCGTCTGGCCGCGACCAAGACGGAAATTAACAAATTAACAGGCTCCGTGTCGCCGTTTCCATGTGGCCGCCCCGCTCGGCCTGGGAGCCAGTGAGGCGCACCGATGCCCTTGGGCTGGCCCGTTGCAGGCAGACTGTCGGCGGCCTGATCATTGGCTGGAATAAAGGTGGAATCACGCTCTAGAGCTGCTCCATTGTGTCCATGGTCGCCATTTGTCGCCGGTGTCTTTTTTGTCGCCCCCTCGTGGTGCTTTGTTCGCCCGCCACAGTCTCTCAGTGGGGCCGATGGGCGATCGGCAGAAGAGGGGCCTTCTGCCGCTCTCCAGCTCGACTCGAACGGGAGTCCCGTGGAACCAGAATGGAACCAGAATGGCCGCTCGAGGAGTGCTGCTGGCGGGCCACAAAGGAGGCCCAAGAGAGCGGCTCTATTAGGTGGGCGCAAGTTGGCTTTGCGGCGGCGCTTTGAGGAGTCTGCTTGGCGTGGAGGCAAAGCGGCCGCTCCTAAGCAGTGGGGGAGAATTTGCCACCAGATTTGCAGAGCGCGCTCTCACTGTGCGCTGCTCTGCGGCCCTGCTTCTCTGCGCTCTTCTGCTAGCTACTACCTTTCGGGCCTTTTGGGCACACAGAGCGCCGCCCAAAAGGCACGCTCGAGAAGCAAGGCCAGCAGACAAACCACAACAAAGCCCAATCGGGGCAACCTTTTCGCGCCTCTCAAACAATGTAAACGAGCAATAATAATTGATGAATCTTCGGGCCTGCCCAAATGGGCGCCCCTGCATTCTGGTTTGACCACCGAGAGGCAAAGCCAGGGAGCCCAAAAGCGAGAAAAGAAACAAGGCTCCCAGAGGGCGACATGCCTGCGAGTCGAGCAGCCAGAGAATGCACACAAAAGCTTGAGCAGCAGAAGAAGCAATAATAAAAATAAAATCTAAAAAACAACTCCAACTACAAGACACCAAAGTCACTCGACTGGAAGCGGCCCCCATTTATCCATTCGCCCATTTACCTGGCCCTCCATTCTCCTGCTATCCTCCTGCTCCACTTGGAACCGTGTCACTCTTGCCACTGGTGCTTGCAGGCGCCACTCATTGGCTTCTACTGCTTTTTTCTGGCTCCTTCTTGCTTTTTCTCGGCCGGCAGGAAGCGAGCAAACGATGGAGACGAAATTTGTTCCTCCACTCTGGCCTCACGGCTCTACTTCCAGAGCTCCAGTTAAGCGGAGCGTAATGGGGCCCCATGCAAATGCGGGCCTCCCTTAGCTCGCTAGCTGCACTGGGGGCGCCAGATTGCCAATTGGGGCCCACTTTGTTGCTGGCCAGCCGAGTGGAAGTGGCCAGCCGGTCGAGGAGTGAGAATTTTCTCGCCTCCTGTTGCTCCAGCCGCGTGTCTTTGTCGCCTCCACTCAGTTGGGCGACAAAGATGACACGTGAACACGGCCCAGAGTCCATCGCGAGACGAGCAACACGTGGCCGAGCAAGTTGGGACACCCCATGGTCTGCCTACGAGTCTTTGAGCACCAAAAGAGGTCCAAAAAAGGCTCAAAAGAGGCCCAAAAAGAGGCCGAAACTATTGCATTTCCAGACCTAAGGGCGCGCTTGGGCGGCCGAGTTTTCGGCACGCGCGCGCAGCGCCACCTGGCCGCCGCGCGGCGAAACTGGCCAGTGGGCTGCAGAGACAGTCTGCGGCCACTCGAGGCGGCAGACAGTCTCTAACAAGTTTCGGGGGGCCCGCATTGTTTCTCGCTTGATGGGGCCCTGGAGGAGGGCAGCTGGTGGGTGGGTGGATGCGGGCGCAGGAGAGCTCTGGCGGCGGGCGAGCGGGCGATTGTGCGGGCGGAAGAGGAAGTGCGAGCGCTTGAAGTGGCGGCAGACACTTGCCCGGCTTGCAGGCGGCCAGCGAGCAGCAGACGAGTGCTGACAAGCTCGTTTGGGCGTAATCGTTTAGCCAAACGACAGGCGCTGGTTGGCCGACAGAATCGAGTGGGGCGGCGATTTGGAGAGTTTGGAGTGGAATTTTGGCCCGCGAGTTTGGGCCAACCTTTGGCCTTGGACGAGCTGCCAGAGGCCGCCCAGTGCAGCTGCGAGTGGGCGCCAACAGGCCCAAACAACAGGCCCAACACGAGAGACAGTCTGTGGCAAGCAGGAAGACAGTTTGTGAGCGGCAAAACCATGACAACTCAACAAGGCGGCTTGAGTTCAGTGGCGCCCGTTTGGCCAGGAGCTTGAATCATCGCCGTGGATTAGGAGCACTAATTTGCGCCTGCATTCAATTCATTTCCCATTTCCCATTTTCCATTTTCCATTTGGACAATTGGCCGCCTTTCGACGTTTTTCCACCTTCCACTCCCGTTTTTGGCCCTTCCTCTTGGGCCAAAAGCAGACAAACTAGGTGGCCAGAGGTGCGCCTCGAGCGAGCACGAAGCTCGCCGCTCGAGGCTCGTCAAGCTCGAGGACTGAGCATTGAGTGTTGGGCAAGAGGCGGCCATTGTTGTGGGCAAAGTGGTCGCCAGTTGCCGGCCAGTTGAATGGGGCGCAAGTGTCGTTGGGGGAGACTGTGTGCGGCACACAGTCTGCAGTGCACAGTCCAGCGCAGACAGTCTGCAGTACGCAGTGCACGGCAGACTGTCTGCGGCCCACAGGCCATCGTGCTTTGCAAATTGCAGTGCGCCAATGCGGTGCTTGAAGTGGCGAAAGTGGAGAGACTTTTGGGCAAATTGCGTTGGCCAAATTGTAACTCGTCTCGCCGGCGGCCAACAGTTAGTTGCTCGCTCGGCCAAGTGGCCGCCCCTTAGCGCCCGTCAAGTGGAGGTGAGAAATTTCGAGCCGCAGTTCAACTGTGGGCCCACTCGAAGCTGGAGCGACGGCGGTGGCCAGCTCCTGGCAGCTGGCTGATTATGTTGCAATCGAAATGGTAATAATAATCACTCGTTGCCGCTTTCGTGCCGCCAATTGTAAGGGCCAGCCCTTAGCCACGTGTGGCCACTGGCGGCTCGCCCAAAGTTCAGCTCACAGTCAGAGCTTTCGAATTTCCCAACTGGCTCGCGAGATTCCTCACTGAGCGGCCCTTCTCTGCTCATCATCTCTCTGCCGCCAGACGCAAAGGGATGATAATGATAATATTCCTCCGCTCAGCTGGCAAGAAGGAAATCTGATTGGCGGCCAGTTGATTTGCTAGTTTCGCGCAGGAAACGCGCAACAAAAGGTGACCAACAATCGCGGCAAACAAGCGGCCGCCAAGTATCAATCGCGCCTCCCCGAGCTAGTCTGCCGCCCGAGGCGCCAAACGGGCTCCCAAGCTCGAGCATTTCGGGCCAACTTTACTCGCTGGAGAGCAGCGCTTCACAATGGCGCTGCTTTGGGCCAATTTCTCGCCCAATTGTGGCAAATTTCCAGGGCCGAGCTCTGGAAATCTGCCACAATGGACTGGCCCCGCTCAGTGTCCATCCGTGGCTGCAGTCGCCCCAAAGGCGCCGCCTCAGCTCAGGCGAGTGGCCACAGACTGCACTGCATTGTGCACTGGAAAGCTTGGGCATTTTTCTCCCAAAAGGCTACCATCAGGCAGCTCTTTTCATGAAAGCCAACCGGCAATGAAGTTGGAGGAGGAGGAGCAGAGAAAAACCAATATTTACACTCACACGAGTTGCGCGCTTGGCTGGCGCGTGAATGAGCAGCGCGCGAATGGTCGAGCGCCGCGCACTGTGCACTGTGCACTGTGCGTTCCAAATTGCGCGCACAATGTCAGCGCCACTTGGACCATGACAACAGGCAGCACAGCAACGACAACAGCAACTCGCAGGACTGTCTCTCTCACTTGGCGGCCGGCCCAAAAGTGTCGCCGCCGCCGAGCTGCCGGAGCGAGAAAAGGATCATTTCGCGGCCGCAAACCGGCAATTAACTCAACTCTGGGGCACACTTTTGCGGCCGCCCGTGCGTCACTCGTCGCCGTCTTGGGAGCGGAAAAGCAAACACCAGCCCGATCGAGCGGGGCCGAAAAGGGGCCGCCCAGAGCCCAGCCGGAGCCCCAACGCGACAGGGGCAAACAATGCTCGCGAGGGGCCGCAGATCAGCCGCACTGATACCTGGCCGACGAGTGGGGCCAGTGGGCGGCGAGCTGCGGCCGGCCGGCGCAAAGGTGATCGCGTGTTTGTGTGATTTGGCACGACGGACTGGCCGCCAAGTCGAGCGCTCGGTCGGCGGCGCGGCCACACGAAGGGGCGTTCCCCGGCCGCCGCTGCAACCATTGCATCTGGCTGGGGCGCCCCACAGGACTGGCGGCCGGTCCAGAGCACAGGTTCCGCCGGCCAACTGGCAATTGGGGCTGCCTTGTTGCCTTGTGCTCGTTGCGGCGACTGCAGCCAGTCTGCAGAGACTGTGTGCGGCAGACTGTGTGCGGCAAACAGTGCGCGGCGGACTGTGTGCGGCGCTGACAGTCTGCATTGTGCATTGTGCATTGGGCGGCCGCAAAGATCGCGCTGGGCCCGCGCGCCTCTGGATCACGATCGCAATCAGAACCTCAGTCACAGTCACAGTCACAATCACGGCAATCAAACGGACAGAACCGCCCGAGCCGCTTTCATCATTTGCCGCCCCGCCGGCGCGCCCAATCATCGTGGCCAGAAATCAATAACAGCCATCGGGGAGGCCCCACCGCGCCGGCCGGCTCGGGCGAGTAATTAGAACCGCCCGACAGGCACCTGTTTGGCGGCGAGGTGCGAATCTTGTTGGCTTTTATAATGTTTACTATAATGTTTACCTCTCTGGCCTTACTGGCCAGGCGTGCACTGTCGATTGTCTAACGAAGCGGCGCCTCTTCTATCGAGCAGGCAGCGAGACCCTCGAGCATTCTGTGCCCAGCAGTGGGCACAGGTTGCAGTGAGCACGCGATCGATTCATCGATTGTGTCCAAATGCACGAGAAACAGAGAATAAACACAAGAGCGAGCAATTGTTTGCTCAGCTCGCCTCTCTGTGTCCACTTGGTGGTTCTCACGCCGCCATCAATCGCATTTGCTGCCGCCCTTGGAAGCGAGTCTCCAATTGAGCGCCGCAGCTAGTCTGCATTGGACAGCATTGGGCAGCACTCGAAGCTCGAATGGAGTTCTCAAAAGGTCAAAACGATGCGAATTCTGCGGCTTCGAACACTTGGAAACAAAGAAGAACAAGAGAAGGCAGCACACAATTGAAGTGAGGGTGAAACTGACCGAAAGTGTAGCATGAACTCGACACGGACACTTGTTGCTCGCTTGCTTGCAGTGATCGAAAGTTGAATTACTCATTCCATTCTCATCGGATTTGCGCCGAATTCTATTGGCAAATTCTGTTGGCAAATTCTGTTGGCAAATTCTGTTGGCCAAATTATCCAAAAGATTGGTCCGAAATTCTGCAAAAAAGAAAGATTCTTGCTCCGAGCTGGCCTCTTTCGGCCTTTTGTGTGGGCCCAATTTGAATTTGGACTTCTTCCACTCTTGGTGGGTGGCTCACCTCCAGTTCAGTTCCAAACTGGGCCAGACACAAGCTCTGCCTCTTCACTTCTCAGACACTCGCCAAAATGTTCCAAATAATCTCGTCAATTGAATCAGTGGGCCAACTTTTGCTCTCCGTCTGCCTCAAGGTGGAGCCACTCGAGCGGGAGACTGTCTCCAACTGGAAAGTGTCTAGTGCATGTTCAGTCATAGCAAAAGAGTGTTTTCCTCCCTCAAATTGGCCACTTTTTTCCTCTGTTTTTCAGCAAAACCTCTCCTCTTGACGCCACTCGTGTCTGAGTGGCCGGTTTTTAAAAATAGACACCAGCCTTTTGTCACGGCGCATCTGCAACGACACTCTCTTGGGGCCTGGCTGTTTTCGTGCGCAAACAGCAGAGGCCAGAGCCCATTTTGGCCGCCCGTTTATTTCAGGCTATCAAGTTGAGCTTATGGGCGTATAAGCTGGAAAAAGCAATTGGCCTGATTGCAGTTGATTATCGAGAACTACATCTTAGCTTGGGTAAATTTGTGACACTTTGAATCAGATCAAGCACCTAGCACAAGACACAGAGAAATGAGTGAACGGCTGCTCTGTTGCATCTGCCTTTGTTTGTTAGGCTTCTTGGGTGGCGTGTGGGCCCAGGCTGGCCCATACTCGAAGAAGTACGAGTTGTTCCTGCCGCCAGACGTCGACGTGTTCCTGGTGGTGGGCAGCGGACGCAAACCGGACCTCACTCAGTTCGAGGCGATGAGAAAGAGTTGGCAGGAGAGCCGAAAGGAAAGCGCTCAGGTGGAGGCGCCCAAGACGATGGGCAGCTCGGCCGCCCACTCGCCCGCCGACCAGACGGACGAGGACAACGCCCGACAACTGGCCAACATGCTGGGCCAGCAGAGAGACGTCTCGCCGCCTCTGGATGGGGCTCAAGCAGACAGTGAGAAGAGAGAGATGAGAGAAGAGCAGTATGGGTTGCTGGACGAGCAGCTGCAGAGATGGATTGAGCGGCGGGCCACCAGTTTGATTGAACGGCTGGATAGATACAACGAGGAGCGACTGATGTTCTTGGAGGACAGTCTCAAGCGGATTGTGTTGAATGTGTTGCAATTGAACACCATTGGCCAGCTGGAGGATTTGGTGGCCGAAAAGGTGGCCGCCTTCTCGTGGTTGGAGAAAAAGTTGTTGGCCCTGAAAAATCTGAAACGTTTCAACGAACTCGAATCGCACCTCGAGGTCTCGGCCATTGTTTGGCAAGCCATGAGGGAG
>Ga0268247_10000040_pt1 | contig 44619 bp, 39 predicted proteins | sample AgamicOrMae_FD_200245 | JGI IMG/M metagenome (GOLD analysis project Ga0268247, IMG submission 200245) | Agave microbial communities from Guanajuato, Mexico - Or.Ma.e (v2) (version 2) | ecosystem: Host-associated > Plants > Phyllosphere > Phylloplane/Leaf | place: Guanajuato, Mexico | collected...
ACACTATGCGTGTTTATGTGGCTGGTAATATTACTGTCGATGAAACCTGGTCTGTCACGGATATTCCGGCTAAGGGCGCCTCTGTGCATGGTTATCATCGTTCGCAGGATATCGGCGGTAAAGGCGCTAATCAGGCGATCGTATTATCCCGCTGCGGCATCGAGACGGTTTTACTTGCCGCGACCGGTCATGACAGTAAAGGAAACTGGATCCGTCAGCAGCTTATACACGAGCCGGTGACGTTACTGACTGCACAGCCTGTTGCGGCCCTGAGTGATACCTCACTTATTTTAAACAGCGCCGACGGCGATAACGCCATTATTACCAGTACAGCGGCGGCTGAGGCGCTGGATATCACGACGCTCAGTCACCATCTTGCCGGCGCGCGTCCGGGCGATCTGCTGGTCCAGCAGGGTAATTTCTCGCCCGGGAAAACCCACGCGCTGTTCAGCCTGGCGAAATCCCTTGGTCTGATCACCGTCTTTAATCCCTCGCCGGTGCACGCCGGTTTTCGCGCGTGCTGGCCGCAGGTGGATATCGCGGTAGTGAATCAGCATGAAGCCCAACAGTTCGCGCCCGGCGCCGTTAAAACGTTAGTGATTACTCACGGCAGCGCCGGGGCCTGGCTGATTCAGGGCGAGCAGCGGACGTTTTGCCCGGCCCAGCCCGCTCATGCCGTGGATACCACCGGTGCAGGCGATACCTTTCTTGCCGTGATGCTGGCATCCGCACTCCTCCGTGGGGGCGAGATTGATAAGTTAGCACTTACTCACGCCAGTAAGGCTGCCGCGCTGACCGTCAGTCGGCATGGCACACGTCAGGCCTTTCCCACCGCAGAGGAACTCGCCGCGCTGCTCCAGGCAGGCGGCGAGTCAGCGGTTATTTAAACATCGCGCGATAGCTGTCCACGTTGGCTTTGGTCACTACCGTGGCCGGCACCAGAATGGTTTTCGACACGGTTTTGCCTGCGGTAATCGCGTTCAGAGCCTTCACCGCCTCTTCACCCATCTTTTTCGGGTCCTGTTGCAGGACAGCCGTGACATACCCGCCATCGATGCCGCTGATAGCTTTGGAGGTCAGATCCCAGCCAAAGACTTTGATGTCTTTCTGGCGGCCCTGGTTTTCCACCGCCGCAATCGCGCCCAGCAGGGCCGGTTCGCCGGTCGCGTAGATGGCGGTTAAATCCGGGTTGCCGGTGATCAGGTTTTCTGCCGCCGTCATCGCCGTATCCTGCACGTTCTGGCCATCAACCACATCCGCGACGGTGATGCCTGGATGACTTTTAATGGTTTCTTCAAACCCTTTTTGACGCTGGTTCTGCACGGCTGAATTCAGCGCGCCCACAATGCCCAGTCGCGCTTTGCCGCCCATATTTTTCGCCACGTAGTCGACAAAATATTTACCAATGATTTTGCCGCCTTCCAGGTTATCCACGCCCACCTGTGCCGCCTGTGGGCCCGCCGGTAATACCGCATCAATCGCAATGACCGGTATTTTGGCGGCGGCCGCTTCTTTAATAGCAGGCATAATGCCGTTGACGTCAATCGCGTCCACCATAATGCCCTTCACGCCCTGCTGAATATAATTTTCGATCGCGTCGTTTTGCGATACGGGATTATCGTTGGCGTTAAAGATCACTAAATTTTTACCGCTGGCTTTCGCGGCTTCCTGTGCGCCCTGATTCATCTGATTAAAAAACAGGGCCTGCTGATTAATCTGAACCAGCGCATACGTCGTGGCGGCGTGCGCCAGTGAAAATAACGAACCCGCAGACAGTAAGCCGGTAGCCAGCGCAACCGCGCGCAGTTTTCTGGTGTTAAATGCCATCATCATAAAATTCCTCGTCGGGAATGTGCGATAACCAGTCGATCTCCGCATCGTAATGCAGAGGGATTATTGTTGGCGGGCAAATATCGTCTGAATGGCTGATTCAGCCAGGACCTGAATAACCGACTTTCTGTTCGCCGTCCATATGGTGAACTTGTGAAAGGGATTAATCGGGTTTGGGAGTGACTCCCGGGTCATGCGGTAAACTGTCTCTACCATTCGCTTCCGGCAAAATTTTGTCAAGCGATTATTTTATCGCCAGCGGTCAGGGAAAACACTGTATTCGCTGCGCGTAACTGTGTTACTGATAGCCGATTCCGGGCAAGATGGCAGAAGATATGAGTAAAAAACGGGTGTTGTTATCCGACGTCGCAGCGCTGGCCGGGCTGTCAAAAGCGACCGTATCCCGCTATATGAATCAAAGCATTATGCTGCCGCAGGAAACCATCGACCGGATTGAAGCGGCGATTCGTCAACTGGATTATCGCGGTAACAGCCTGGCACGCCGTCTGAGCAAGGGCGGCAGCGAAACCTTAGGGCTGGTCTTGCCCGATATTACCAACCCCTTCTTTGCCGAACTGGCCGATGCCGCCGAAGAAGCCGCCTCGGCACACGGCTACAGCCTGGTGCTGTGCCTCACCCGCAACCATCCTGACAAAGAGAGCCAGTTTATTCGCTGGCTGGATACCTGCCAGGTGGATGGCCTGCTGTTTACCACTAACCATCCTGATAACGGCCTGTTACGCAAAGAAATTAACCGCCACCAGCGCATCGTACTGCTGGATGAAGACATTCCCGGCAGCATGGTGCCCAAGGTCTTTGCCGATAACGTACAGGGCGGCCGGATTGCCACCGAAAACCTGATCGCCGCCGGTCACCGCCATATCGCCTTTGTCGGCGGGCCGGATGAGCTGATGAGTGTGCGCGAACGCTATCAGGGCTTTTGCACCGCGATGACGCAGGCGGGCCTGCACGTGCCGCCCGAATGGGTGATGTACGGCGAATACCAGCGTGAATTCGGTGAGCAGGCGCTGGAAAGGCTGTTCAGCCGCGATGAGCGCCCTACCGCTGTCTTTGCCGCCAGTGATTATCTGGTGCTGGGACTGCTGGATGGCCTGCGCGCACGCGGGCTCACAGCCCCTGAGGCGCTGTCGCTGGTGGGCTTTGATGACGCGACCTATGCCGACTTTACCCAACCGCGCATTTCTACCATCCGCCAGCCCGCGCGGGAACTGGGCCGCACGGCGGTTCACATCATGTTGCGCATTCTGAATGACGACCTCGCTGTGCCCGCCGAAACCCGCCTGCCGGTGGAATGGGTGGCGCGCGATTCGATACAAATGTGTTAACAACGTCCCAAAATGGCGCAAAAGTGCACAGTTTTAGCGCAAATAACGCGCTTTTTAATTTCACAGCGTTATAGTGAGTAAACCGGTTTACCTGAAGTTAACATTTAAATGTTTTTCATTACAAAAGGTTAGACCGTGAATGTCGCGCCTGTTCCCAGGCTGGCACGGAAGCTGCAATGTCGTACCCGGCAAACAAATATCGTTGTAGCGCGTTGTTCTGTGTGTCATGACAAAGGGTTTATCTTGCAGGTAAACCGGTTTACAAGGGCGTAAACCGTGCCGGATAACCTCTTTTTACTCGCAGAACAACTTTCCCGTTAGCGGTGATGGGAGTGATCACATGCAGCAAATACAACCTGCCCCGGCACGGGTAGAAATGGTTAATATTACCAAGACTTACGGCGCGATACGGTCCCTGCGCGGCGTCAATCTGCAACTGGCCCCGGGCGAAGTGCTGGGCCTGGTGGGCGATAACGGCGCGGGTAAATCCACGCTGACCAAAGTGCTGTCTGGCGCAGTCGTGCCCACCAGCGGCACGATTCGTATCGATGGTGAAGACCAGCATTTCAGTAACCCGGCGGATTCCCGCCGCTGCCATATCGAGATGGTGTATCAGGACCTGTCGCTGTGCGACACCGTCGATGTGGCGGGCAACCTGTTTATGGGACGTGAGCCGATGAAGTCGATTCTCGGCATTCCGTTTCTGGACGAAGAAAAAATGCACGCTGACGCACGGGAAATGCTGAAAGGCCTGGGCATTTCAATCCCCGACACGCGCTTACTGGTGCGCAATCTCTCCGGCGGTCAGCGCCAGGCGATTGCCATTGCGCGCGCCGCCGCCTTCGATCCCAAAGTGCTGATTATGGATGAGCCCACCGCCGCGCTGGCCGTCGCCGAAGTCGAGGCGGTGCTGGAGTTGATCCGTCGGGTCTCGGCGCGTGGCGTGAGCGTCATCCTGATCACCCATCGCTTACAGGATCTGTTCCTGGTGTGCGATCGCATCATGGTGATATACGAGGGCACCAACGTAGCGGAGCGCCGCGTGGCCGACACGGATCTGACCGAGATCGTCAATTTGATCGTGGGTGAGAAGTTTGTCGCCCGCTCGGCCGCCGCGCACTGAGCGAGGTAACAGGATGACTATTATGAATCTGAGCAGTTCCCGTATGGCGCAACACTCGTTGCCGCGCCGCCTGCTGCACAACCACTCTGGCGTGGTGAGCATCGCGCTGTTTTTTGTGTTCTGCTGCGTGGTGTTCTCCCTGATCACCGGCAACTTTCTCAGCAGTGCTAACTGGCTGAATATCATTCGCCAGAGCGCGCCGCTGCTGATCGTCGCCACGGCGATGACGCTGGTGATCACCACGGGCGGCATCGATCTTTCCGTAGGATCCACGCTGGCGCTGGTCGGCGCATTGTCCGCTATCGCGCTGAATAACTGGGGCCTGCCCTGGCCGGTGGTATTGCTGGGTGGCCTGCTGCTGGGCGCGCTGGTAGGAGCCATCAACGGCTTCTTTATCGCCTATGAAGGCATTCCGGCCTTTATCGTCACGCTGGCGACGCTGGCGGTGGTGCGCGGCGTGGCGCTGCTGATTACGCAAGGCTATTCCATTCCCATCCCTGCCGACAGCCCGTTCGCTTTTATGGGCCGCGCCTGGGTACTGGGCGTGCCGATGCCCGCGCTGATCGGCATCGTGGTGCTGATCGTCGGCCATATCGTGCTGAATCATATGCGCTTTGGTCGCTATGTCACGGCCATTGGCGCGAATGCGGAAGGCGCGCGCCGGAGCGGGATCAACACCAAAGCCGTGACCATGAAGGTCTACATCATCAGCGGCATGGCGGCGGCGCTGGCGGGCATGATCATCACTGCGCGTCTGGGCAGCGGCTCCTCCAACCAGGGCGAAGGCTTCGAGTTACAGGTTATCGCGGCGGTGGTGCTGGGCAGTACCAGCCTGTTCGGTGGTTTCGGTACCGTTATCGGCACGCTGCTCGGCGCGCTGTCGATTGCCATCATCCAGAACGGCCTGATTTTGTCGCACATCTCCCCGTTTTATACGCAGATCGCCACCGGTACGATTATTTTGCTGGCCATCTGGCTGAACACCCGCATTCTCAACCCGACGCGATCGGCGGCGAAAGGATAGCTGATGAAACATTCTATTTTTCGCCATCCCGATCCGCTGCCGCTGGGCATCAACAGCGGCTATGTGATGACCGTACTCGGTCCGCTGCCGGTGAGTGAGATGGGCGTGACGCTGATGCACGAACATATTCTGCTGGATGCCTCCGGCAAGTGGGTGCCGCCCTGCTGCTGTGGCGATCGTCACCTGGCGGAAATGCCGGTCAGCATCGAAAACCTGGGCGAGCTGTCGCTTAACCCGCTGATCAGTCGCGATAATTGCCAGCTGTTTGATGTGGATTTGGCGATTGAAGAGCTGATGAAGTTTCGGGCACTGGGCGGCGAGACGGTGGTGGATCCCACCAATATCGGCATTGGCCGTGATCCGAAAGCGCTGCAGCGCATCGCGCGCCTGACCGGGCTGAACATCATTATGAGCACCGGGCTGTATCTGGAGCCATCTCATCCGGACTGGGTCAAAACGATCAGCATCGAAGCGCTCGCTGACAAGCTGATTTACGACCTGGGCGGCCGGGAAGAGAAACCCGAGGTGCTGGCCGGTTTGATCGGCGAAATCGGCGTCTCCAGCCGCTTTACTCCCAACGAGGAGAAATCCCTGCGGGCCGCGGGCCGCGCCAGTGCCGCGACACGGGTGCCGGTTGAGGTGCATCTGCCCGGCTGGGAGCGATTAGGCCATCGGGTGCTGGATATTCTGGAAGAAGAAGGCGCTGACCTGCGTCACGTGGTGCTGTGCCATATGAACCCCAGCTTTGCCGATAAGCGCTACCAGCGCGACCTGGCGCAGCGCGGCGCCTTTCTGGAATACGACATGATCGGCATGAGCTATTACTACGCCGATGAGTCCGCGCAGTCACCGTCCGATGAAGAGAATGCCCGCGCCATTCGCGAGCTGATCGATGACGGCTTTATCGAACAGATTTTGTTATCGCAGGACGTGTTCCTGAAAACCATGCTGACCCGCTACGGCGGTCACGGCTATGGCTACATCCTTAAACATTTTGTCCCGCGCCTGAAACGCCACGGCGTCAGCGGCGAACAACTTGAAACCTTACTGATTGCTAACCCACAGCGCGTTTTTGGTGGGTAAGGGAGAAGCGTAATGCAGAAGAAAATTTTACTGGTCGGGGAATCCTGGACCAGCACATCCGTTCACGTCAAAGGCTTCGATCAGTTTGCCACCGCCACCTGGCACAATGGCGCGACCGACTTTATGGCGGCGCTGGCCGACAGTGATTATGCCATTACCTACATGCCCGCCCATGCCGCCGCGACCGAGTTTCCGCTGACGCCTGCCGGGCTTCAGCAGTGGGACGCGATTATTCTGTCCGACATCGGCGCCAATACGTTGCTGCTGCACCCGGATACCTGGCTGAAGAGCCAGCGCACGGCAGACCGCCTGACGCTGATCCACGACTACGTGGCGGCGGGCGGCGCGCTGATGATGATTGGCGGCTATTTTAGTTTTCAGGGCATCAACGGCGGCGCGCGCTATCGCAACACGGCGGTCGAGAAGGTGCTGCCGGTGCGCTGCCTGGCCTGGGATGACCGCATCGAAACGCCCGAAGGGGCCTATCCCAGTGTGACCGAATCTCACGCGCTGTTTACCGATATGCCGGGCGACTGGCCATGGTTACTGGGCTATAACGAAGTGGAAATGCACCCGGAAGGTAAACTGCTGGCGACCATTGCCGGAACGTCACATCCGCTGCTGGCGGTGCGCGAATATCAACAGGGCCGCTCGCTGGTCTGGACCAGCGATATGTCTGCCCACTGGCTGCCGCAGGAATTTGCTCAGTGGCCGGGTTATCGCCAGCTGTGGATCAACTGCCTGGACTGGTTAACGGTGCGCGGCTGATGAGCGAGAGCCAGACGCTGGCGCAGCAGCTGTTGCGCTTTGACACCATTAATCCGCCGGGCAACGAAGCAGCCTGCATGCACTTTCTGGCGGACTGGCTGGCGGAACGGGGCTTTGACGTCACGCTGTCCACCTTCGGCGAAAACCGCCTGAACCTGATTGCCAGCCTGCCTGGCCGCCAGCCCGGACCGCAGCTGGGATTTACCGGCCATCTGGATACGGTTCCGCTCGGCAACGCCGACTGGCAGCACGATCCGTTCGGTGAAATCGTCGGGGATAAACTGTATGGGCGCGGTTCGAGTGATATGAAGGCCGCCGTTGCGGCCTTTGCCGTCGCCTGCGTCACGCACCAGCAGGCGATTCGACAGGGTTCCGGCGTGGTGATGTTGATTACCGGCGGTGAAGAAACAGGCTGCGATGGTGCGCGGGCGCTGATCGACAGCGCTGACCTGCCCGAAGTGGGCGCGTTGATCGTCGGCGAGCCCACCGCCAACTATCCGGTTATCGGCCACAAAGGCGCACTCTGGCTGCGCTGTGAAACCCGGGGCAAAACGGCCCACGGCGCGATGCCGGAGCTGGGTATCAATGCCATTTATCTGGCGGCGGACGCGCTGGGCAAAATTCAGCATTTCTCACCCGGCGCGCCGCATCCGCTGATGAAGCAGCCGACCCTCAATGTCGGCCGCATCGTGGGCGGCCTGAACATTAACTCCGTGCCCGATCGCACGCAATTTGACGTGGATATCCGCAGCGCCCCCAATCTGCAGCACGCCACCATTCGTCAGCAGCTCACGACGTTACTGGGCGACAGCGTAACGGTGACCACGCTGGTGGATCTGCCCGCGGTGCTGAGCGAAGACAATCAGGCCTGGATTCAGTCGGTTTATCAGCACTGCCAGCCGTTACATGATGCACCGCTGACACCGCGCATTGTGCCCTACTTCACCGATGCGTCCTTGCTGCTGCCCGCGCTGGGCAATCCGCCCTGTATTATCCTCGGCCCCGGCGAGCCGTCGATGGCGCACCAGACCGATGAATACTGTCTGCTGAGCCGGTTAGCGGAAGCGGAGGTGCTATATGGTGCGTTGATTCACGACTGGATGACGTGATGAAGAGATGATGCATGCGCGGAGCGGTGTCAGCCCCGTTTTCCTGAGGCTTAATCTTTTCCTGCACGGCGGTTTTTTTCACTTCAAACCTTTCCGCCTTTACGCTGCGCCGACACGGCCTGATATCGACGTAAAAGCGATCAGGGATTTCCCCTCTATAATGATTGCGGTGTTTCAGGCCAGAGAGAACATGATGAGACAGCGAGCATGCGTGATAAAGCGTTATGTGTCTGCATATCCCGATCCCCTTTTCGTGGAGGCAGGCGACGTTGCGGTGGTCAGCCACTGTGATCTGGCATGGCGAGGCTGGCTGTGGATAATTTTGCCCGGTGGAAAAGCAGGCTGGGCACCTCAGCAATACTTTTCGCTACGTAGTCCAAATCAGGTTATCTGTCGGCAAACCTACAGTGCGCAGGAACTGACGGTCAGTCCCGGTGAGCGGGTGAGCGTAACGACATCGCTGAACGACTGGTACTGGGCTGAACGCGCATCGGGCGAGTGCGGCTGGGTGCCTGGAGAATGCATCAGGCTATTGGATGACTGACCGATGCGTAGTAGCTGCAAACAAAAAGGCCGCCCGAAAGGCGGCCTTTTTCACGGCAGACGCTTAACGCCGTTTCACCAGCATAAACAGACTGATGGCAAAGAAGACGAAGCTTGGCAATATCGCGCCGAAAATCGGCGGCAGGCCGTAGACCAGGCTGAGCGGGCCGAAAATCTGGTCCAGCACATAGAACAGAAAGCCGAAGCTGATGCCGGTCACCACGCGAACGCCCATTGAAACGCTGCGCAGGGGGCCGAAGATAAACGACAGCGCCATCAGCATCATCACCGCAACTGACAGCGGCTGGAAGATCTTGCTCCACATGTTCAGGCGGTAACGACCCGATTCCTGGCCGCTCTGCTTCAGGTATTTACTGTAATCGTAAAGGCCGCTAATCGAGAGCGCATCCGGATCCAGCGCCACCACGCCAAGCTTGTCAGGCGTCAGGTTTGTTTTCCACTCGCCGCCCAGGCTTTGTGAGCCGGTAATTTGTTTGGGATCGGTGAGGTTCGATTCATCCACCTGCGACAGCACCCACAGCTTTTTGTCTTTATCCCATTTGGCCGAGGCCGCGTAGCGAACATTCTCTAAGCGGCGCGCGTCGTTGAAGTTATAAATACTGACGCCATCGATCTCATCGTCGCCTTTAATGCGCTCAATGTAGATAAAGCTGTTGCCGTCTTTTGCCCACAGACCGTTTTGTGTTGAAACCAGCGCGCCGCCGTAGAGCTGCTGCGCGCGGAAATTACGCGCCATCTGCTCGCCCTGCGGGGCAACGAACTCGCCGATAGCCATGGTCAACAGGACCAGCGGAATCGCCGTTTTCATCACCGACAGCGCCACCTGCATGCGGGTAAAACCCGCCGCCTGCATCACGACCAGCTCACTGCGCTGCGCCAGCGTTCCCAGTCCCAGCAATGCGCCTAACAGGGCGGCCATCGGGAAGAAGATTTCGATATCTTTTGGTACGCTCAGCAAGGTGTAATAGCCCGCATCCAGCGCGCTGTATGCACCCTGGCCGGTCTTACGCAACTGATCGACGAACTTGATGATGCCGGACAGCGAGACCAGCATAAACAGCGTGAGCAGAATGGTATTAAAGATGGTTTTACCAATGTAACGATCAAGAACGCGAAACATCAGATCGATCCTCCGCGTGAAAAGCGCGCGCGAATCCGGCGCGCAGGCACCGTATCCCACAGGTTGAGCACAATCGCTAACGCCAGGTAGCTGAGGTTAACCATCCACATCCAGATGGCCGGATCCAGGCGGCCTTTGGCTCCACTTGAACGCAACGAACTCTGCAGCAGGAAGAAAATCAGGTACAGCAGCATGGCGGGCAGCATGGACAGTACGCGCCCCTGACGTGGATTGACCACGCTGAGTGGTACCACCATCAGGGCCATCACCAGCACAGAGAACACTAGCGTCAGACGCCAGTGAAACTCGGCCTTAAATTCCGGCGTGTTATTGGCGTAGAGCGTGCTCAGGGGAGCCTGATCCACATCGTTAGGATCCAGCGTCGCCTGCTTATAGCCTATATAGGCTTGGTAGTTGGTGAAATCCGTAATGCGGAAATCACGTAACAACGCTGTGCCCTCAAAGCGAGTACCTTTGTCCAGGGTGACGATCTGCGAACCATCTTTTTCCTGTTGCATATGGCCGCTGTCAGCCAGTACGACGGACGGGCGGGCATTGCCTTTTGGCCGTAGCTGCGCCAGGAAGACATGGCCGAAATGGTTGCCTTTTACGTCTTCCACGAACAGCACATTATTGCCGTCGCTGGAGGTCTGGAACTGCCCGGCCGCCATGGCCGCTGCGCCGGGGTTGGCCTTGGCGTTTTGCGTAACCTGATCCTGATAACGTGACGACCAGGGGCCGAGCCAGATGACGTTAATCGCGGCCACAATCGACGTGAACAGCATCAGAATCATCGCCGCTTTGACCAGCACCGCTTTGCTCAGCCCGCAGGCGTGCATCACGGTGATTTCACTTTCCGTATACAGCCTTCCCAGCGTCATTAAAATCGCCAGAAACAGGCTAAGGGGCAGAATAAGTTGCGCCATTTCAGGCACACCGAGTCCTAACAGCGTCAGAACAAGGTTTGTCGGCACTTCGCCATCCACCGCAGCCCCTAGAATCCTGACCAACTTCTGGCAGAAGAAGATCAACAACAGGATAAACAGGATAGCCAGCTGGCTTTTGAGCGTTTCCCGAACCAGATATCTAATAATGATCACGCTTAATACGCCTGTGAAAACTTGTCTTTTTGCAGGAAAATCGCTAATTTCAACGCTTATTAGCCATTTTTCTTCATAAATGGCCGAAGCCAGCGCTAAAAATGTATACGAATTGCATGTGGGTGGTGAAAAAACAACACGTTGTCACCCTGATTCATTACGACCGTCGACAGCATGCTAGCATGTTGCACCGATTAATAAATGAGTCATGAATGCGCTACATTCTAGCGGCAGCTACGGCTGTTGTCCTTAAGATTCAGGAGAGTGCATGGAGTTCAGTGTAAAAAGCGGTAGTCCGGAAAAACAGCGCAGTGCATGCATTGTAGTTGGTGTTTTCGAACCGCGCCGTCTGTCACCGATTGCCGAGCAGCTGGATAAAATCAGCGATGGCTATATCAGCGCCCTGCTGCGCCGCGGTGAGTTGGAAGGTAAAGTGGGTCAGACGCTGCTGCTGCATCATGTGCCGAATATCCTGTCAGAACGTATTTTGCTGATTGGCTGCGGCAAGGAGCGCGAGCTGGATGAGCGTCAGTACAAGCAGGTGATTCAGAAAACCATTAACACGCTGAATGACACCGGCTCGATGGAAGCCGTGTGCTTCCTGACCGAACTGCACGTCAAAGGGCGCAACACCTATTGGAAAGTGCGTCAGGCTGTCGAAACCTCTAAAGAGGCGCTGTATAACTTCGACCAGTTGAAGAGCAACAAAGCCGAACCGCGCCGTCCTTTGCGCAAGCTGGTGTTTAACGTGCCGACCCGCCGTGAGTTAACCAGCGGAGAACGGGCTATTCAGCACGGCCTGGCCGTTGCGGCGGGCGTGAAAGCGGCCAAAGATCTGGGCAACATGCCGCCGAATATCTGTAATCCGGCTTACCTGGCTTCTCAGGCGCGTCAGCTGGCGGATGCCTACAGTAAACACATCTCAACCCGCGTGATTGGCGAGCAGCAGATGAAAGAGCTGGGCATGAACGCCTATCTTGCCGTCGGGGCCGGTTCGCACAATGAATCCCTGATGTCGGTGATTGAGTACAAAGGCAACCCGGATACCGATGCACGCCCCATCGTACTGGTCGGTAAAGGATTGACCTTCGACTCCGGCGGTATTTCTATTAAGCCTGCGGACAGCATGGATGAAATGAAGTACGACATGTGCGGTGCGGCATCCGTTTATGGCGTGATGCGCATGGTCGCCGAGCTGAACCTGCCGCTGAACGTCGTGGGCGTACTGGTCGGCTGTGAAAACATGCCGGACGGCAAATCCATGCGCCCGGGCGATGTGCTGACCACCATGTCTGGCCAGACCGTTGAAGTGCTGAATACCGATGCCGAAGGTCGCCTGGTGCTGTGCGATGCCCTGACCTACGTCGAGCGTTTTGATCCGGAAGTGGTCATCGACGTGGCGACGCTGACCGGCGCCTGCGTGATCGCGCTGGGCCATCACGTCAGCGGCCTGCTGTCGAACCACAACCCGCTGGCCCATGAGCTAATCAGCGCGTCAGAACAGTCGGGCGACCGCGCCTGGCGCCTGCCGATGGCCGATGAGTACCAGGAACAGCTGGAATCCAATTTTGCCGATATGGCCAACATCGGTGGCCGTCCTGGCGGCGCGATTACCGCCGCTTGCTTCCTGGCACGTTTTGCGCGCAAATATAACTGGGCGCACCTGGACATCGCCGGCACCGCGTGGCGCTCCGGCAAGGCCAAAGGGGCCACCGGCCGTCCGGTGCCGATGCTGTCACAGTTCCTGCTGAACCGTGCAGGTCTGAACGGCGACGACTAAACGCCCGGGCAACCGAACCAACCGGGGTGGACGCCAGGTCGCCCCGCTTTTCTTTTAGCAGGCAATTCGATGAAAAACGCAACCTTCTACGTGCTGGAAACCGATGCATCCCGCGACGGCTTAACCGCTGTGGAAGCGCTGGTGTGCGATCTGGCGGAAACACGCTGGCGGGCCGGTAAGCGAGTGCTCATCGCCTGTGAAGATGAGCAGCAAGCCATTCGGCTGGATGAGGCGCTCTGGCAGCGCCCTGCCAATGCCTTTGTGCCACATAACCTGGCTGGCGAAGGCCCGCGCTACGGCGCACCGGTCGAGCTGGCCTGGCCGCAGCGTCGGGGCAATTCACCGCGCGACCTGCTGATCAGCCTGCTGCCGCAGTTTGCAGATTTTGCTACTGCTTTCCATGAAGTGATAGACTTCGTTCCTTATGAAGAATCGCTCAAACAGTTAGCGCGCGATCGCTATAAAGCCTATCGCAGCGTTGGCTTCCAATTGAATACGGCAACGCCACCACAGCCGCAAACGACATAGCAGAAATGGATAAGACATATAACCCGCAAGATATCGAGCAGCCGCTTTACGAGCACTGGGAAAAGCAGGGCTACTTCAAACCGAATGGCGACACCAGCCAGGAAAACTTTTGCATCATGATCCCGCCGCCGAACGTCACCGGTAGCTTGCACATGGGTCACGCCTTCCAGCAAACCATCATGGATACCATGATTCGCTACCAGCGCATGCAGGGCAAAAATACCCTGTGGCAGGCCGGTACCGACCATGCGGGCATCGCCACGCAGATGGTGGTTGAGCGTAAGATCGCCGCAGAAGAAGGCAAAACCCGTCAGGATTACGGTCGTGATGCCTTTATCGACAAAATCTGGCAGTGGAAAGCCGAATCCGGCGGCACCATTACCCGCCAGATGCGCCGCCTGGGCAACTCTGTGGACTGGGAGCGTGAACGCTTCACCATGGATGAAGGCCTGTCCAATGCTGTAAAAGAAGTGTTTGTGCGCCTGTACAAAGAGAACCTGATTTACCGCGGCAAGCGCCTGGTGAACTGGGATCCGAAACTGCGCACCGCGATCTCTGACCTGGAAGTGGAAAACCGTGAGAGCAAAGGCTCCATGTGGCACATCCGCTATCCGCTGGCCAACGGCGCCAAAACCGCCGACGGGAAAGATTATCTGGTTGTCGCCACCACGCGTCCGGAAACGCTGCTGGGCGATACCGGCGTGGCCGTGAACCCGGACGATCCGCGTTATAAAGATCTGATCGGCAAGTTTGTCATGCTGCCGCTGGTTGATCGCCTGATCCCAATCGTGGGTGACGAGCACGCGGATATGGAAAAAGGCACCGGCTGCGTGAAAATCACCCCGGCGCACGACTTCAACGACTATGAAGTGGGCCGTCGTCATAAGCTGCCGATGATCAACATCCTGACCTTTGACGGGGATATCCGTGAAAGCGCGCAGGTTTACGATACCAACGGCGAAGCCAGCACCGTCTACAGTGACGCGATCCCGGCTGCGTTCCAGAAGATGGAACGTTTTGCGGCGCGTAAAGCCATCGTGGCCGCGGTGGACGAACTGGGCCTGCTGGAAGAGATCAAACCACACGATCTGACCGTTCCTTACGGCGACCGCGGCGGTGTGGTCATCGAGCCGATGCTGACCGACCAATGGTACGTCCGCACGGCACCGCTGGCAAAAGTGGCCGTTGAAGCCGTTGAGAACGGCGATATTCAGTTTGTACCAAAACAGTACGAGAACATGTACTTCTCCTGGATGCGTGACATTCAGGACTGGTGTATTTCCCGTCAGCTGTGGTGGGGTCACCGCATTTCGGCCTGGTACGATAACGACGGCAACGTATACGTTGGTCGCACCGAAGACGAAGTGCGTAGCGAAAACGACCTGGCCGCCGATGTGGCGCTGCGCCAGGACGACGACGTACTGGATACCTGGTTCTCTTCAGGTCTGTGGACGTTCTCAACGCTGGGCTGGCCGGAAAACACCGAGGCCCTGCGGACCTTCCACCCGACCAGCGTGCTGGTCAGTGGCTTTGACATTATCTTCTTCTGGATTGCCCGCATGATCATGCTGACCATGCACTTCATCAAAGATGAAAACGGCAAACCGCAGGTGCCGTTTAAAACCGTCTATATGACCGGTTTGATCCGCGATGAAGAAGGCCAGAAGATGTCCAAATCCAAGGGCAACGTGATTGACCCGCTGGATATGGTTGACGGCATTTCGCTGGAAGATCTGCTGGAAAAACGCACCGGTAACATGATGCAGCCGCAGCTGGCCGAGAAAATCCGTAAGCGCACCGAGAAACAGTTCCCGAACGGTATTGAGCCATCCGGTACCGATGCGCTGCGCTTTACGCTGGCCGCGCTGGCATCAACCGGTCGTGATATCAACTGGGACATGAAGCGCCTGGAAGGTTATCGCAACTTCTGTAATAAGCTGTGGAACGCCAGCCGCTTTGTGCTGATGAACACCGAAGATCAGGATTGTGGTCAGAACGGTGGCGAGATGACGCTGTCGCTGGCCGATCGCTGGATTCTGACCGAGTTCAACCATACGGTGAAAGCTTACCGTGAAGCCCTAGACAGCTATCGCTTCGATATCGCCGCCAACATTCTGTATGACTTCACCTGGAACCAGTTCTGTGACTGGTACCTGGAGCTGACCAAGCCGGTGATGAACAGCGGCAGCGAAGCAGAACTGCGCGGTACGCGCCATACGCTGGTTCATGTACTGGAAGCGCTGCTGCGCCTGGCGCATCCGATCATTCCGTTCATCACGGAAACCATCTGGCAGCGCGTGAAAGGCCTGAAAAATATCAGCGATGACACCATCATGCTGCAGCCGTTCCCGCAGTTTGATGCGGCGAAAGAAGATGCCGAAGCCAAAGCCGACATTGAGTGGATGAAGCAGGCGATCATCGCGGTGCGTAACATCCGTGCGGAGATGAACATCGCGCCGAGCAAGCTGCTGGATGTGCTGCTGCGTGACTGCTCGCCGGCGGCCCAGCGCCGCGTTGAGGCCAACCGTAACTTCCTGTCGCGCCTGGCGCGTCTGGAAAGCCTGACCATTCTGCCTGCGGGCGAGAAAGGGCCGGTTTCGGTGACCAAAATTGTCGAAGGCGCCGAGCTCCTGATCCCGATGGCGGATCTGGTGGATAAAGCCGCCGAGCTGGAACGTCTGGCGAAAGAGTTGGTGAAACTCGATGTTGAAATCGAGAAGATTCAGACCAAGCTGGCCAACGAAGGCTTTGTGTCCCGTGCCCCGGAAGCGGTCGTCGCCAAAGAGCGTGAACGCGTTGCCGACATGGAACAGTCCAAAGCAAAACTGATTGAACAGCAGGCGGTGATTGCGGCATTGTAATGCGTCGTAGTCCGATAGCTTGAACCTGAAGCTGGGCTTTGCCCGGCTTTTTTATTGCGCTGACTTTGTACCGGAATCCTGATGAGAACCACTGCCGATATTCAGCTGCGGCCCATTACTGCCGCCGACAATCTCCATATCGCCCGGGTCATCCGCGACGTCTCTGCGGAATTTGGCCTGACGGCGGATAAAGGCTACACCGTTGCCGATCCTAATCTGGACCAGCTGTTTGAGCTGTACAGCGCTGAACACAGCGCTTACTGGGTGGTGGAACATCAGGGGAAGGTGATGGGCGGCGGCGGCATTGCCCCGCTCGCCTGCAGCGCGCCGGATATCTGTGAACTGCAAAAGATGTATTTCCTGCCCGCTATCCGCGGCTTCGGCGTGGCGCGCGAACTGGCGCTGTTAGCCATGGATCATGCGCGCCAGCGGGGCTTTCGTCGTTGCTATCTGGAAACCACCGGCAGCCTGACGCGCGCCATTAAGCTTTATGAATCGCTGGGCTTTGCGCGCATCGACCATGCGCTGGGCTGCACCGGCCATGGCGACTGCGAGTTCAGGATGCTGAAAACGCTGTAACGCCGTCAAAAAGCCGGGACGCCGCTGTGAAAGCGCAGCTCCGTGTCCGGCTCACTAATCAGCCTGGCCTCCGCTTCACCAATCGCCCGTACGCGCACCGTAATGTCTTTGGGTGATATCTGTGCCGCCAGCGCCAGGTAATCCTGGTAATGGCGGGCTTCAGAACGCAGCAGCGAGATATAAAACTTCTCTAGTTCACTGTCCAGGAAAGGCGCCAGGCTGGCAAACCGTTCGCAGGAACGCGCTTCGATATAGGCACCGCAAATCAGCTTATCCACCAGCGTATCGGGTTCGTGCGTGGTCACTTCGCGTAGTAGCCCTTTGGCGTAACGACTTGAGGTGATTTTCTCGTACACCAGGCCGCGCGACTGCATAATTTCCCACACCTGGTAAAAGTGATGCAGCTCTTCTTTAATCAGCAGCACCATTTTCTCTACCAGATCGTCCGCCCACGGCAGCGCATTGCGTACGATGATCGTTTTAGTCAGATTTTTATGGGCGTTGATAAAATCGCTGTCGCCGTCTTCGCGAAAGATAAAATTCTCGTAAGGCCGCAGCCACGCCAGAATCCGGTCTCCACTTGGCTTGTCGGCGACATATTTGCGAATCAGCCAGACGGCGGTCTGTGCGGCTTTCAGTTCACACACCAAATGGTCGGTCAGGAGCAGTGTGAGGTTTTCAGGTTTGCGCGCTTCATCAATCCAGGCCTGCGGCGTGCGGCAGTGTAAAAATTGCTGTATGGGTTCAAGTAAGGGTGCGTAATTCATGAATGTCAGACAGGGCCGGAAAACAGAAAAGGCGGAGCAGACTCCGCCCTCGTCAGATTAATGGCGAATGCCGTTATCGTCTTCGTCGATGACATCGCCATCGTCTTCATCGTCATCCTGGGCATTCGGATCTTCAAAGTAGGTGCCCCAGCCGTCGTAGTCGACGTTATATTTTGCCACCAGATTCACCAACTGCTCTACCTGCGCGTCGATCAGCTCCGCTTTCAACGCGCCTTCGCTGAGAATATCCACGCACATGACGGTGGTGCCGTCTTCCAGCTCCAGCTCTTCCGGCTCGGTGACTTCATAGCCCAGCTTAAACGCGTCCACCGCCGCTTTTTCCAGCGAGTCAAAGTTATTACAGGAGAGATGGTGCTCAATGGTATAGAGCGCATCGGGATCGCTGCCATCCTCTAACAGTTCTTCGATGATCAGCCGCGTCTCTTCACGCTGCTCTTCCAACAATGCTTCAAATGCCATGGCGATATCCTCTCTGAGTTCGGCAATAAGTCATTATTTTCCCATACTGCCTGTCGCGCCACTACACAAAACAGAAAAGATTATTCTCGCCAGGGTTGAAAATGCATATTCATACGGTTAAATTGAATTTTAATTCATTACGAAACCCGTATCGGAGTGCTGTATGAGTCAGTTGTATCACCGTCATTTTCTCAGGCTGCTGGATTTTACCCCGGCCGAGATCGATTACCTGCTTGCCCTGTCTGCCGAATTAAAACACGCCAAAAAAATCGCCAGCGAAACCCAATACCTGAAAGGCAAAAACATCGCGCTCATCTTCGAAAAAGACTCGACCCGTACCCGATGCTCTTTCGAAGTTGCCGCCTACGATCAGGGAGCTAACGTCACGTACCTTGGCCCGAGCGGCAGCCAGATCGGCCATAAAGAGTCGATGAAAGACACCGCGCGCGTGCTGGGCCGCATGTACGACGGCATTCAGTATCGGGGTTACGGTCAGGCACTGGTGGAAACGCTGGCCGAGCACGCGGGCGTGCCGGTCTGGAACGGCCTGACCACCGAGTTTCACCCCACCCAGTTGCTGGCTGACCTGCTGACCATGCAGGAGCATCTGCCCGCTACACCGCTGAATAAGATGACGCTGGTATACGTTGGCGATGCCCGCAATAACATGGGCAACAGCATGCTGGAAGCCGCCGCGCTGGTCGGGCTGGATCTACGCATGGTTGCGCCACAAAGCTGCTGGCCGGAAGCCGGGCTGGTCGCAGAATGCCGTCAGGTCGCCGAAAAGACCGGCGGTAAAATCACCCTGACGGCGGATATTGCCGAGGGCGTAAAAGGTGCCGACTTTATCTATACCGACGTCTGGGTTTCCATGGGCGAAGCCAAAGCGGTGTGGGAAGAACGGATTGCCCTGCTGCGCGACTATCAGGTGAACCGTGCGATGCTGGCGCTGACCGGCAACCCGGCGGTGAAATTCCTGCACTGCTTACCGGCTTTCCATGACGATCAGACCACGCTGGGTCGCCAGATGGCAGAACAGTATGGCCTTAAAGACGGCATGGAAGTCAGCAATGAGGTCTTTGAGTCGGCACACAGCATCGTGTTTGACCAGGCTGAAAACCGGATGCACACCATCAAAGCGGTAATGGTCGCCACGCTGGGACAGCGCTAATCAGACAGACGCAAACGGTTACCTGCCGCGCGATTTTTCCTTGATGCCAACCCGCGATGGCGTATAATGCGCCACAATTTGCCGGAGGAAACATGCAACAGCATCGTGGACAATGTGACGCGCTATCTCGCCTGACCGCAGGCGGTACCGCTGTTTCTTTCCGTCATCGAACCGATCTCAAAAAAGCCCCTTTCTAAGGGGCTTTTTTTTGTCCGCAATCCGGCCGCGCAGAGGAGAGAGCTATGGCTAACCCGCTATATCGCAAGCACATCATTTCAATTAACGATCTCAGCCGCGACGAGCTGGAGCTGGTGCTGCATACCGCCGCCCGGCTCAAAGCCAACCCTCAGCCGGAACTGCTGAAACACAACGTGATCGCCAGTTGCTTCTTTGAAGCCTCCACCCGCACCCGGCTGTCGTTTGAAACCGCCATTCATCGCCTGGGTGCCTCCGCCGTTGGCTTTGCCGATGGCAGTAACACCTCGCTGGGCAAGAAGGGGGAAACCCTGGCGGATACCATTTCCGTCATCAGTACCTATGTGGACGCAATTGTGATGCGTCATCCGCAGGAAGGGGCAGCCCGACTGGCCACGGAGTTCTCCAACGGCATTCCCATTCTGAACGCGGGCGACGGCGCGAATCAGCACCCAACACAAACGCTGCTGGACCTGTTTACTCTCCACGAAACCCAGGGTCGTCTCAGCAATCTGAACGTGGCCATGGTGGGCGATCTCAAATATGGCCGTACCGTTCACTCGCTGACCCAGGCGCTGGCCAAGTTCGACGGCAACCGCTTCTTCTTTATCGCGCCGGATGCGCTGGCAATGCCTGCCTATATCACCGATATGCTGGACGAGCAGAATATTGCCTGGTCGCGCCATGACAGCTTTGAAGAGGTGATGCCTGAGCTGGATATTCTCTATATGACCCGCGTGCAAAAAGAGCGTCTCGATCCCTCAGAATATGCCAACGTCAAAGCCCAGTTTATTTTACGGGCAGCCGATCTGGCCGGAGCCCGCGATAACATGAAAGTGCTGCATCCGCTGCCCCGTATTGATGAAATTACCCCTGACGTGGACACCACGCCGTACGCCTGGTATTTCCAGCAGGCAGGTAACGGTATTTATGCGCGCCAGGCCCTGCTGGCGCTGGTACTGAACAGCGACATCGCCCTGTAAGGAGTAAACAATGAGCCACGATAACAAACTGCAGGTCGAAGCCATCAAAAACGGCACGGTTATCGATCATATCCCGGCGCAGGTGGGCTTTAAGCTCCTGTCGCTGTTTCGCCTGACCGAAACTGACCAGCGCATCACTATTGGTCTGAACCTGCCGTCAGGTGAAATGGGCCGTAAGGACCTGATCAAGATCGAAAACACCTACCTGACCGACGATCAGATCAATCAGCTGGCGTTCTATGCACCGCATGCGACGGTCAATCGCATCGACGACTATGAAGTGGTGGCCAAGATCGCCCCGACGCTGCCGGATCACATCGATCGGGTGCTTACCTGCCCGAACAGCAACTGCATCAGCCGCAGCGAGCCGGTGTTCTCCAGCTTCGCCGTTAAGCACCGCGCCGATGAGGTGCACCTGAAGTGCAAATACTGTGAGAAAGAGTTCGCCCGCCATGTCGTGCTGGGCCACTTTTAATCGTCCCGGGCGCGCCTATAATGGAATGCGTTCTGTTGCGGGCGGCATCGTTGCTGCCCCGGCCTTACTTTAAGGAGAAATGATGTCTCGTGAAATCAGTACGGAAAAAGCCCCTGCGGCCATTGGCCCTTACGTACAGGGCGTTGATCTCGGCAACATGATCATCACCTCGGGTCAGATTCCCGTGAACCCGGCCACCGGTGAGGTCGCCGATGATGTGTCTGCGCAGGCACGTCAGTCGCTGGAAAACGTGAAGGCAATCGTGGAAGCGGCGGGACTGACGGTAGGCGATATCGTTAAAACCACCGTGTTCGTGAAAGATCTGAATGACTTTGCGACCGTAAACGCCACCTACGAAGCGTTCTTTACTGAGCACAAGGCAAACTTCCCGGCGCGCTCGTGCGTGGAAGTCGCCCGTCTGCCCAAAGATGTGAAGATTGAAATCGAAGCGATTGCACTGCGTCGCTGATAAAACGCGTGCGCACCGGGTGCGCACGCGGCTTTCGGTCTGCCATCAAGCCAGAAATTTGCCCTGCTTACCGCCGACCGTTCACGGTGTGATCAACCTTAAAAGCTTTGCCAGTTATCCTGTCCGCCTGTCGCCAGAGCCATCACGGGTTTGGGCGCAACAACGGTTGCAGGTTGGCGCTGAGGCGTCACATCAGCCGCCTGCTGGCCCGCGAGCGTAAACCTGCGCACCAGCGCAGCCAGGCCGTCGGCCTGCTCCTGTAGTGAGAGCGATGCAGCCGAGGCTTCTTCCACCAGAGCCGCATTCTGCTGGGTCACGTCGTCCATCTGATTGACCGCCTGATGCACCTGCGCGATCCCCTGGCTCTGCTCTGTGGCCGCAGCGGCGATTTCGTTAACCAGATCGGTAACCTGACTGACCGCACCGCGCATCGTCTCCATATTCTGATTCACGTTATCCGCCTGGGACGTTCCCGATTCAATCAACGCATTCGACGACTGAATCAGCGTTTTGATTTCACGGGCGGCGGTGGTGGAACGCTGCGACAAATTGCGCACTTCCCCTGCCACGACCGCAAAGCCGCGCCCGTGTTCGCCGGCTCGCGCCGCTTCAACCGCCGCGTTCAGCGCCAGAATATTGGTCTGAAACGCAATGCCTTCAATCAGGGTGATAATGTCGCCCACCTTGCCCGCGCTGTCACGGATCGACGTCATGGTATCCAGCATGGTAGTGAGTGCCGCAGAGCTGGTTTCGGAGAGGTTACGCGTATTTTCGGCCAGATTGCTCGCCTGGCGCGTGTTGTCGGCGGTCTGTCTGACGGTTTCGCTGATTTGCGTCATGCTGGCAGCCGTTTGCTCCAGCGAGGCAGCCTGCTCTTCTGTGCGGGCAGACAAATCCTCATTCCCTGCCGCAATCTGTGCCAACGCACTGCTGACGGACTGCGAGGCACTGCTGACCGCATACATTGCGGACGAAATACTTTCCATAAGACGATTATAAGAACGCGCCATGACACCGACTTCATCACGGCGGCTGTCATCGGCCTTCAGGGAAAGATCAAGCGTATTGCTGGCGCGTTCCATCAGCTCGCCCATGGCATTCAGGCTGCGGCGGACGCGCATGATGGTCAGTATCGTCAGCATCCCCAGGCCAGTAATCGCCAGGGCAATACCGGCGGCCATGCCCCATTTGGTCAGCCGATAAATATGTTGGTTTTGCAGGCGTAACGCTTCACCCATTTTGCTGTTAAATTCAAACTGATCGCGGTAACTGTTTTTTAGCTGGGTGATGGCGCCGCCAATGCCTTCATCATCACTTAACAGCGCCAGGCTGCGTTCATTCTGATGTGCCCGGGAAGCCCTGAGAAATGCCGGAAGATTTTGTTTAACGGCATCGATTAGCCGGAATGACTTTTCTGTCATCACCCGATCGTCGTCGTTGGTAATATCGTTATCGAAATAATATTTCGTCAGTGTCGAAATGTCCTCAATGCGTTTTTGAATAACCGCTTCGAGACTGGCCAGCTTGCCGCTCTCATCCTCTGTCTGATGACGATATAACGCCACAGAGAGGCGATTACTTTCATCCACCAGCCGGTTTAACACCTTGAGCGAATCAATCGTGTTTACCTGCACATATTCAAATCTCGCCTGAAAACCGGCAAGAAGTGAAAGTGTTACGATCCCCAGAATAATCAACGAACCTGCTAAAAGCGAAAAAGCCAGAGAAAGTCTTTGCGTCATATTCATTAAACCGAGCTCCTTTCTTTCCTCCGAGCCTATTCCCGAAGGAAGCCAGAAATTAATCGGCAATAATAAATAAAAATTTATTTCAATTTTTTTAAACCTGAATTCGATTTCAAGTTTAAATTAATTATTTATTGCAAAAACTTATCGAAATTAAATAAATAACCGAAAAAAACAATAACAAAACAAACTATATTTTTTTGAATAATAAATTTCTGGTGATACGTCAAAAAAAGGCGTAATACCATCGGGGCCAGCATAAAGGAGAAAAGCGGAACCGCGGGGACCGCGCGCCCCGCGGTTGTTGCATCAGGCGCGGGAGGACGGACGCCACAGCCACAGGAGGGTAATCGCCAGCGCGAATAAGGCGCCAAAGCCAATGCCGGTCGCCACGGCGGGGGCACCGGCGCGAATGGCCAGCGTATACAGCCCCAACATGATGAGCATGGCGGTGTTTTCAATCAGGTTCTGCACTGCAATCGCATTGCCCGCGCCGACGCTCTGTTGACCGCGTTCCTGAAGCAGCGCGTTGAGGGGTACAACAAAGAAACCGCCCAGCACGCCGATGATCATCAGCAGCAGGTAAGCATTCAGCAGGGCATGTTGCAGGGCGAAAATCACCACCATCACGCCGATCAGAACGCCCGCGGGCATACAGCGGCGCACGGTTTCCAGCGTCACCAGCTTTGCCGCCAGTGCCGCGCCCACCACAATCCCTACCGCGACCATGGCATTCAGCATGGTCGGCGTTTTGTTATCGCTGATGCCCAGCGCCACGGGTACCCACAGCACCAGCAGAAAACGCAGCGTTACACCTGCGCCCCAAAACAGACTGGTACCGAGCAGAGAAAAACGTGTTTCGGCATTGTTCCACAGCAGGCGCGTCGCGCGGAGAAAACGGCCCAGCATGGCCGCCACATTCCAGCTCTGCCCCGGACGCGCGGCGCGCAGTCTGGGAATAAACAGGTTCGCCACCACCGCCACCGCATAGGTCAGAGCACAGGCGGCCAGTGCGGCAACCAGATTCCAGTCCGACAGGATGCCGCCCGCCACCGAGCCCAGCAGAATAGCCGCAATGGTGGAGGCTTCCATCAGCCCGTTGGCTTTAACCAGTTTTTCGCCATGCGCAATTTCAACCAGAATGCCATACTTCGCCGGGGAGTACGCGGCAGCCCCGATTCCCACCAGGGTGTAACCCAGGAAAGGATTAAAACCAAAGCAGATCACCATCGCACCGAGCAACTTCAGGCTGTTGGCAAACATCATGGCCCGGCCTTTGGCAATGCTGTCTGCCATCTGGCCGACAAAGGGCGCAAGCAGAATATAAGTGGCAACAAACAGCATCTGCAGTACCGGCTGGCTCCAGTCGGGATAGAACTGGTTTTTCAGCAACGCCAGCGTGGCAAACAGCAGGGCGTTATCGCCGAACGCGGAGAAAAACTGCGCCACGATTACCGCTATCATGCCGCGCGACAGTAACGGCGCATCACGTTCTGGGATCATGCCTGGTTCTCTTCCGCCATTTTCTTCAGGGTGACATAGTCAGGTTTGCCACTGCCCAGCAGCGGCAGCTGTTTGACCACGCGGATATCGCGCGGTACGGCCAGATCCGCGGCATCCAGCGACCGGGCCGCCTTTTGCAAATCCTCACGCGCTAAGGCGCTGTCGGTAGTAAACAGCACTAATGCTTCACCCCGATTACCGTCGGGCCGCAGCGAGGCCGCGTGCTGTTTCTCCGGCGACGCGCTCAGGGCGATCTGCTCGACCACTTCCAGCGAGACCATTTCCCCGGCAATTTTGGCAAAGCGCTTCGCCCGGCCCTGGATCTGGCAGAATCCGCCGTCATCAAAGCTGACGATATCGCCGGTATCGTACCAGCCCGCTTCCATCTGCCCTTCCCCGTTGTCCGCAGCCGGGGTTTCCAGTACGCCGGGATTCTCCACCCGCAGATAGCCTTTCATGATATTTGGACCACGCAGTTGCAGCCGCCCGCCCTGTTCAATGCCCGGCACGGACATCAGGCGCGAATCCATTCCCGGCAGAATACGACCTACCGTGTGCGCTTTGGCGGCCATGGGCACGTTGATGGCGACAACAGGCGCGCATTCGGTGACGCCATAGCCCTCCAGAATCCGGATGCCGTATTTTTCCATGTACAGCTGGCGCGTGTTCTCCTGCAGTTTTTCTGCCCCCGCGACCACATAGCGCAGACGGGCAAAGTCATAAGGCTGCGCAAAACGGGCGTAATTCCCCAGGAAGGTTGAAGTGCCAAACAGCACGGTACAGTTGCGGTCGTACACCAACTCAGGCACCACGCGGTAGTGCAGCGGACTGGGATACAGAAAGACCTGCGCCCCGGTCATCAGCGGCGTAAACAGCCCCACAGTCAAGCCGAAGGCATGGAACAGCGGCAACGCTGACATAAAGCGATCGCGTGGCGTAAAGTCGGCCACCGTGCGAATCTGCTCAACGTTCGCCAGCAGGCTTTTATGAGAATGCACCACGCCTTTTGGATGCCCTTCGGAGCCAGAGGTAAACAGCACCATCGCGGCATCTTCCGGCTGTTGCGTCACCTGCGCCTGACGCGGCACCAGCAAATGCGCCAGTATCCAGAGCTTATCCTGCAACGTGACGGTATCTTTCAGATCTTCCAGATAGATCCACCGCACCTCGGTCAGCGCCTGCGGCAGATGCCACAGGTTGCCTTTATCCAGGAACTGCCGCGACGTGAACACGGTCTTTACCTGTGACGCAGTCAGCGCCGCACGCAGGCCCGTTACGCCCGCAGAGTAGTTCAACATGGCGGGCACGCGCCCACGTAATGATGCGCCCAGGATCGCCGCCGCCGTGACCGTGGCGTTGGGCAGCAACAACCCGACGTAATCGCCAGGCTGGCTGTACCGTTCCAGAATGCGTCCAACGCCCAGCGCTTTTTTCAGCAGGCCGGTATAGCTGTCGGGTTTGAAATTCACGTCTTCGATGCACCGCTTAAACGCGCCATAACGCTGACGGGCACTCAGAAAAGCCTCATACAGGGTTTCCCTGGGTCGCACCGCCATGCGTGCTTCCATCATAATATGGTGCAGGTGCTCACCGGCCAGCACGCGACGGTCGCGGGCGCGCTTCGCCTCGGGCATCGGAATGTGTGTGCCGGGTAAAATGCTCAGGGTAATACGGGGAAACAGGCGACGCTTGAAAACGCCCGCCAGGCGACCGAACGGCGTAAATTCTGCCCCTTCAATGCGCATCGGCACCACGGTCGCGCCGGATTTTGCTGCAACAAAGCCCGCGCCGCTGTAAATCTTCATCAGCGATCCGGTTACGGTAATGCGGCCTTCGGGGAAAATAACCACCGGGCGGCCGCTGTCGATGAGCCGCACCAGCTGCTTCAGCGCCATCGGCTTCATAGGATCGAGCGGCACGAAATCCGCATAGGGTTTTATCAGGCGTAAAAACCAGTGTTCGCTAATAGACGAGTAGATTGCAAATACTGGCTTAACGGGCAGAAACAGCGCCAGTAGCGCGCCATCCAGGAATGAGGTGTGATTGGGCGTAATCAACACTTTCTGCTTGCGCAGCTCAGCGGTATCGCCCCGCAGTTCAACCCGCCATAGCAGGCGAAAAAGCAGACGGAAAAAAGTGAATAACATGCCGGCTCCTTAGCATGGTGAAAACAGCCACTCACGATGCAGGATTTAGCGGTAATCGACAACTGATTATTGGCGGATGCGCCGGAGAAAGCTGACGCAGATCATGACAAGACCAGGCCAGATTTCAGGCAAAAAAAACCCACGCATCTGCGTGGGTCGGTGTAATAACGACTGGCCTTGCCGGAGCAGTGCCCGTTTTCACACCCATCAATACCTCTGGGATTTCTATCCTCTCACCCTTTAGTCGGTCAGAGACAGGTGAAAAAAGAAAATGAATTCGCCGAAATGAAACGAGGTGTAAAAACATCCACACCTCGCTTACAGTTTGATTTGATTAGGATTTATCTGAACCGTTATCCACAGGCTTACTGTAGATAGCATCGGGGGCGATATTCATGTGCTTCAGCACCGGCCCCATGATGTTGCCGAATACCGGCGCGGCCACGGAGCCACCAAAGTGATCGCCAGCGGTCGGGTGGTTAATCATGACGACCAGCGCCACTTCAGGATGGCTGGCGGGAGCAATGCCAGCGGTGTAGTTCACATAGCCGCCGTCATATTTACCGCTGCTGCCCATTTTCTCCGCTGTCCCGGTTTTGGTAGCCAGACGATAGCCGGGTACCGCCGCCTTCACCCCGGTCCCGCCCGGTAAGACGTCACTTTCCAGCATATGCACCACTTCTTTCACCGTTTCAGGATTGGCCACCTGCTTGCCCAGCACGGGTGGCGTGACCTTGGTGATCGACAGCGGACGATAAACCCCATAGGAACCCAGCGTAGCATATTCCCGGGCAATCTGTAGCGGCGTCACGCGTAAACCATAGCCGAAGGAGAAGGTCGCGCGTTCGATATCGGCCCAGCGCGTGCGGTGCAGCGGGAAGTAGCCGACGCTTTCGCCGGTTAAGCCCAGTCCGGTGGGTTTACCGAGGCCAAAGGCATAGTAGGTGTTCACCAGGGCTTCCGCAGGCATTGCCAGGGCAATATGCGAAACGCCGATGTCGCTCGATTTTTGCAGGATGCCGGTCATCGTCAGACGCGGCCAGTGCCCGACGTCACGGATCAGGTGGCCGTTCACGCGGTAAGGCGTGGTATCCAGTACAGAATCCGGTCGCACCAGGTGGCGCTCCAGCCCTTCCATCACTACCAGCGGTTTCACTGTCGAACCCGGTTCATAACTGTCGTTGATGGCGGTATTGCGCATCTGTGCCGGTGTGGCACCCTGGTAGTTGTTGGGGTTGAACGACGGATAAGAGGCCATCGCCAGAATCTCGCCGGTATCAATTTTGACCAGCACCGCCGCACCGGAGTCGGCCTTGTTGAGCAACACGCCGTCACGCAGTTTGCTGTACAGTGTGTACTGGCTGAATTTATCAATGCTGAGCTGTACCGTCGGCGGCTGCGTCGGCGGCTGATAGCTAATCATCGAAATGATATTACCGGCCGCATCCTGGCGATACACTTCTTTGCCCGGCTGACCCTGCAGCACTTTATCGAAGCCTTTTTCCAGGCCGTTCAGACCGGTGTTGTCAGCACCGACGATGCCGATAAGCGGTGCAGAGGCTTCACTCATCGGATAGAAGCGGCTGTCGTCATAGACCTCACTGATGCCCTTCAGCTTGAGATCTTTGATGTCTTTGGCGATCCCCAGCTCCACTTTACGTCCCAGATAGAGAAAACGACGTTTAGGATTGGCGGTGATCTGTGACGCGACCTCTTCGGGCCGCATGCCCAGCGCCGCCGCCAGATAGGCCCATTTGGCGCTGGTAAAGTCGGGGTTACTTTCCAGTACGCGCTGCGGATCGGCGATCACGTCACGCGAGGGCACGCTGAGTGCCAGTGCCTCCCCATTGCGATCCAGTAAGGTGCCCCGGCTGGTGGGCAGCGTCACGGTACGCAGGGAGCGCTGATCCGCCTCATGCTCCAGCATCGGCTGATTCAGGAACTGCAAATCGGCCACGCGCGCCAGTAAAACGACCATGCAGGCCAATACGCCCAGACAAATCAGGCGAAAACGAAACGGGTTAAACGGGGCTTTTATCTGGTCTTTACCCAGTAATTTTTTTATCCGGGGCATAGCAATCCGCTGCGCTTAAAAAAGAAGAGGTCAATCCAGCAGTTATAATCAAAGCGCGGGTGAAAACACAGGAAAACTGTGTATCAGTTCGTTATTGATCGTTTTCCTCGGGGCAAAAAAAACCTGCGTATCTACGCAGGTTGGTGTAATCAAAAAAATCAGTTGATGTTCACCCATCAATACCTCTGGGATCCTGACTGTAGCAAGCGGCGATCCCGTTCTGCCACGACAGAAACGCAACAGTTACCTGCAAAATGTAACCAGCCGTGTGATCCTTACGTATTTGTGCAAACGACATGTTTTTTGATGTCCACGAGGCAGCTCATGGCGTTCGGCCCCTGAGTCAGTGACGAGGTGCCGATATCCAGCGTTAAGACATTGGGATTGCCCGCCCGATCAAACGGCTGCCAGGCGTTGCCAAAGCCGGGATCAAACCAGGCACCGGTAGAGATGATCACCACGCCCTGCTTCAGGCCGTCGGTTAAACGCACCCCAGCCAGAATCCTGCCGCGCGCATTGCTGACTTCAATCTCGTCACCATCGACAATGCCGCGCGCGTTCGCATCCTCAGGATGCATGTACAGCGTTTCATGGCCGGCGGTTTTATTGCCCTGCACGGTGGCAGTGGCATCCAGCTGACTGTGCAAGCGATCCGAGGGCTGAATGGAGATCATATGCAGTGGATAGTCCTGACTTGCCGGCGCTCCCAGCCATTCCCGCGGCTCACGCCATTCCGGGTGACCGGCCATATCCTCCAGCTGACAATCCGCAATGGTCTGGCAGAACAGCTCAATTTTGCCGCTGGCGGTCTGGATCGGATGCGCGAGGGGATCGGCGCGGAAGTCCGCCATAAAGACGTAGGGTTTACCGCCTTCGGGGATTTCAACGAAGCCGCGCTGCCAGAACGCCTCAAATTCGGGGAAAGCAATGCCGCGACGACCATGGGCGACGGCGCATTGTTGGTAAAGATGCGCGATCCACTGCATCTCGTTGCGCCCTTCCGTGAAGGTATCCCGATAGCCCAGTCGCTCCGCCAGATCCGCAAAGATATCAAAGTCGTTACGTGCCTGATGCTGGGGTTTAATCGCCTGATGCATCGCCAGCACAAAGCGATCGCGCGACGAGCCCCCGATATCATTGCGCTCCAGCGTGGTGGTTGCCGGCAGTACGATATCGGCCATCTGTGCGGCCGGTGTCCAGACGATATCCTGCACCACGACGGTATCCGGCTTTTGCCAGCCTTCCACCAGCCGGTTCAACTGCTGATGATGGTGGAAAGGGTTGCCGCCCGCCCAGTGCACCATGTGAATGTCCGGGTAGTGCAGGGTTTCGCCCTGGAAGCTATAGGGCTGGCCGGGGTTAAGCAACATGTCACTGATGCGCGCCACGGGAATAGAGAGGCCCGACGGATTGGGCCCGGTACTCATCATCGGCGCGGGCCCTTCCTGGCGCGGATTGCCCACGCTGTTCATGGAGCCGTGACCAAATGAGAAGCCCGCGCCCGGCAGGCCTGGCTGTCCGAGCATGGAGGACAGCGCGATCATCATCCAGTAGGGCTGTTCGCCGCGATGAGCACGCTGGACAGAGTAGGAGCAGGTGATAAAACTGCGTTTGCCGATCAGCTGCTGCGCCAGTTGCACAATGCGCTCCGCCGGGACCGCGGTGATCCGGCTCGCCCAGCCCGCCGTTTTGGCGATGCCATCGCTTTCGCCCAGCAGATAAGCACGCAGCTGCGGCCAGCCGGTGCAGTGACGGGCAAGGAAATCCTCGTCGGTCGCACCACGCTGATAAATTTCATAACCGAGCGCCAGCATCAGCGCCACATCGGTATTCGGCCGGATCGGGATCCAGTCCGCGCGAACAAATTCAGGGCAGTCGTCGCGCATGGGGCTGATGTTGATGACGGGCGTGCCTTTCGCGGCCAGCTGTTCCAGCGCCGGTTTCAGGCTGTGCTGACCTGCGCCGCCGGAAGCCACCTGGGCATTTTTTAGCGCCAGTCCGCCAAAGGCGACAAAAATCTCGGCGTGTTCCACCACCTGCGGCCAGTCGGTGACGCGCCCGGTGAGCGGCATGTAGGTGCCCATAACATAAGGGAGGAAAAACTGCGCTGCGCCCCAGCTGTAGTTGCCTTGCTGATCGACACCGCCGCCGCCCTGAAAATAGAAACGCCGTACCAGCGTGCGCGCATGGTTGACGCGCCCTGCCGATGACCAGCCGTAAGAGCCATTAAAAATGCCGGAGGCACCGTAGCGTTCGCGAATGCGGCGATTTTCCTCAGCCACCAGATCCAGCGCCGTATCCCAGTCAACGGCGACAAAATCTTCGCGTCCACGCAAGGTGCGATCGCTGTTCTCGCGGGATGTTAACCACGAACGCCGCACCATAGGTTGGCGGATGCGTTTATCCGAGTAGACCAGTTCAGGAATGGTGTTGAGCATGGGCGACGGATCGGCGTCGGCAAAAAAAGGTTCGCAACCGATAAGACGGTCGTTTTCGCTTACCGCGGTAAAGGCGCCCCAGTGCGCCAGATGTGGCACTTTTATTTTCATGGTCATCGCTTCGGCAGGTGTTGGGATAAGCAGCATATCACGGGCTGTGACCGTAGCAGAAGGCATCACCCATCGTCTGATTTTGCCCTGTTTGCGACCTGGCTGGCATTCTGTTGGCTTGATGTACGTGCGCTTTTCCGTAACACTGGAGCGATGTGTAAACGTTTCCCCAAAATCAGGTAAACCCATGGCTACCATTAAGGATGTTGCCCGGCTGGCGGGTGTTTCTGTCGCCACGGTTTCCCGCGTGATCAACAATTCGCCTAAGGCCAGTGACAGTTCGCGCCAGGCGGTGAATCAGGCCATGGAATCGCTCCAGTACCATCCAAACGCCAATGCACGGGCGCTGGCACAGCAGTCAACCGAAACCCTGGGGCTGGTGGTGGGCGATGTATCCGACCCGTTCTTTGGCGCGATGGTGAAAGCAGTAGATGAAGTGGCAGGCCAGACAGGCAACTTTTTGCTGATTGGTAACGGTTACCATAATGAGCAAAAAGAGCGCCAGGCTATCGAACAACTGATGCGTCATCGCTGCGCGGCGCTGGTGGTTCACGCCAAGAAAATCCCCGACAGCGAGCTGGAAGTGTTGATGAAGCAGATGCCCGGCATGGTGTTAGTAAATCGCCTGCTAAAGGGGTTTGAACAACGCTGTATTGCGCTTGATGACCGCTACGGTGCCTGGCTGGCCACGCGCCATCTGATTCAACTGGGCCATCAAAATATCGCGTTTATCTGTTCCACTCACACCATTTCGGATGCGGAAGACCGCCTGCAGGGCTATTACGATGCCTTGGAAGAGCACGGCCTGCCCTGTAACGACAGGCTGGTCGCCTGGGGCGAACCGGATGAAGTCGGCGGCGAGCAGGCGATGACGGAGTTACTGGGACGCGGCAGAAACTTTACTGCCGTAGCCTGCTATAACGACTCCATGGCCGCCGGGGCACTGGCGGTATTAAGCGATAATGGCGTACAGGTTCCCGAAGCGATGTCCCTGATCGGTTTTGATGACGTGCTGGTTTCCCGCTACGTTCGCCCGCGCCTGACGACGGTGCGTTATCCCATCGTCACTATGGCGCAGCAAGCCGCCGAACTGGCGCTGGCGCTGGCTCACCACCAGCCCGTTCCTGAAGTGACCAATATGTTCAGCCCGACGTTAGTCCGCCGTCACTCGGTCAGCGGCCCGGCCACCTCGTCCTGAGTTCCTGCCTTGCCGCGACCTTTGGCGCGGCATATGTTGATGGTGCAGGATGATACCCACCATTTTTTGCGTCTTTTCTCTCTCTGTCTGTTCTGCGAAATAAGCCGGGCCTTCGCGCTGCAGGAAGGCGGCAAGATGAGCCATCCCCGGGAGCTTACTGTAGTCCGTGACCGTGATGGCGAACCGCAGACAACGCGCCTGCTGCGCGCACGCCAGCTTATTTGAAAGCATGGAGGAGGTGTTCAAGCGGCCGTACGAGTGCAATGACCGTCTCATCCTGCACCTGTGCCGCGGCATCCAGCTTCGCCTGCATCTGCGCCACCTCGCCCGCCCCAAAGGCCTGGTTACGTATATAGGCATCCACCATCGCCATGCCCATCACGCTTAGTGCATCAACCTGCCTGGCACTGCCCGCCAGCGCATGGAGCGGCTGGGTGGCATTCAGTAGCGGCTGAACCTGCGAATAATTTTCGTGCCAGCGTTGTAACTGTGCACGAATCGCCGTCGCGGCGGCAGGATCGGTCCGGTCTTCAATCAGCAGGGCAACCTGCTTCTCCAGCGCCCGGACAGTATCACTTTCAGCCGGTAAGACGTCCGCCAGGCGATTCAGTGGTTCAAAGTAGTTGTAATGCCCGGCCTGAAACTTGAGATGCTGACGCGTATAGTACTGTGCCGGTTCCAGCGCCTGGGCCAGGACGCGCAGCGGCTCGATATGGGTACTGTTGGCCAGCCGCATCATCTGTCGTTCCGTCTGATCGTGCTGTTGCAGGCCGACGGAGATCGTTGTCCAGCGATCCATCGCCGCCAGCCGTTGATACATGCTGTCTGGATCGGTCACGTTCTGCGCTGACCATAACCGTTCGGCCACCACAAAAGCGCGCGGCCAGAGTTTGGTATCAATGATCGTGCTGTTGACGTTTTCAGCCCACAGCGCGGCCTCGCCGCCCAGCAGGTTTTGCTGCTTCTGCCGCGCATCGGGCAGCACCGGCTGAATACCGGCTGGCACGGCATCAAGGCGTCGGCCTTCGGTGGCATAGCGTACGTTCCCCACCCGCATATACCCGCTGAGCTGGTTACCGGTCAGCGTCACCACGGGCTGGAACGGTCCCATCCACGTATCGACCTCGAACGTCAGACGATCGGGTGCCAGCCACGCAATTCCTTTCACCAGACGGCGCGACTTACCCGCGAAATCAATAAACCCGCGCCAGCCGTCACGACCTTTAATCAGCGTAAAGCTGCCCGTCACCGGACTGCCTTTTAACCGCGGCATAGAGAACGACCAGCTCTGCGCCTGGTCACCCGGCTGAATGACATCTTTGCCCTCAAGCCCCTGGGGATAGATTTCATTGCGATAGTGATAGCTGGCCGGTTGCGGCTGATCCAGATAGAACCCGGTGGAGAGAATGCCGCGATAGCCATTTTTGGCGACGGTACCCAGCGCATCCTGGCCCTGCCAGGACTGGATCAGAATGCTGTGGGGCAGATCCGGATGGGCGATCTCATCCCAACCCACCATGTGTCGTTGATGTTTTTCGAGAATTTTTTCAAGGCGCTGATTAAAGTACGCCTGAAGCGCGTGACTGTCGGCAAGACCACGATCGTGCATAAATTGCTGAATGCGGGATGATGCCTGCCACTGGCTGGGATCGACCTCATCGCCGCCAATATGCACATACGGATCGGGAAAAATGGCGGCGACCTCCCCGATTAGCGCATCAATGACCTGGTAAACCTGCTCATTACTGGGATCCAGTAGCGGCTTAAAGACGCCCCAGCCGCGCTCCATCCGATAAGGACCGGGGGCGCTGATCAGTTCCGGCATCGCCACTGCCAGCGCAGAGGCATGTCCGGGAAAATCGAGTTCCGGCACTACACGCTCGCCACGTTCCGCCGCATACTGCACCACGTCGCGCATCTCTTCCTGGGTATAGAAAAGGCCGTCGCTGGCGTTTTGTTGTAGCTGAGGATAGCGGCTGGAGGCGAAACGCCAGCCCTGATCGTCCGTCAGATGCCAGTGCAGCACGTTCATCCGTGCCGCCGCAATGCCATCAATCTGCCGCTTAATCGTTCTGACCGGCATGAAATGGCGGGCACTGTCGATCAGGATGCCGCGCCACGCAAAGCGCGGTTTATCCTGGATCGTCACCCAGGGAATGCGGGTGCCTTCGGGCGTGTTTTCAATCAGTTGCAGCAGTGTTTCCATGCCGCGCATCGCGCCAAAACGGGTAGTGGCCCGTAGCAGAACGCCGTCACTGTTGACGTTAAGCTGGTAGCTTTCATCGCTGTCTGGCTGCGGAATGGGATCGGTGGCTCTGGCAATCTGCACGCGAATCGTAGGCGGGGTCACAGTCTGATCGGTGGGCAGTAAAGGCCAGCCGGTTTGTCGGGCAATGCGTGACAACCAGCGCGTTTCGGCACCGGGTAACCTGTCACCTTCGATGCGCAAGGTGAGCTGTGGCGTCAACGTCAGCCAGCCTGCGTTGGCAGGTTGCTCTACCTGCTGTGGCCATGGCATTAACGGCAACGTGTCCGCTGCGGCAGAAAAGGACAAAGCACAACAACAGATAAGCACATTTCGGCGTAGCGACATTGGCACGGTACCCTGCAAGTCGATGGCAAAAAAGGTCGGTCACCAGAGTAATGTCATTTTGCGTGGCTAATCAAATCAGTCCGTCCGAAAAGGCGACCCCGGGGCGATTTTTTTGTCGTGCTGATTTTCTGCGCGTGTTTACGGCTTCTTTGTTTCAGGTCAAAACGAGACGAATTATTTCGCTGCAGTCACTACATGTTGAGCCTAAAATCCAAAACAACACCTATATGTAGTTAACGGAGAGAGCATGGCAACGGTGGTGATAAAGCGCGACGGATGCCGCGTAAGCTTTGATGCACAACGTATCGCAGCGGCCGTTATGGCGGCTGCGCGGGCAGCGAACGTCGACGATGCCGCCTAGTGCGACGCGGTGGCCGGACAGGTTAGCGCACAACTGGTTGATCGTCAGGACGTCGACATTCAGGATATTCAGTGTGCGGTGGAAGAAACGCTGATGGCCGGACCTTATCCACAACTGGCACGGGCTTATATTGCCTATCGTCACGATCGTGACGTCGAGCGCGAACGCCGCAGCCAGCTGCATCATGCCATCCGTGGCCTGGTCGATCAGACCAATGCCGCCCTGCTTCATGAAAATGCCAATAAAGACAGCAAAGTGATCCCGACCCAACGCGATTTGCTGGCCGGGATTGTGGCGAAACATTACGCCCAGCAGCAAATCCTGCCTCGTGATGTGGTTCAGGCGCATGAGCGCGGCGAGATCCATTATCACGATCTCGATTACTCGCCTTTCTTCCCCATGTTTAACTGCATGCTGATCGATTTGAAAGGCATGCTGACCAACGGTTTTAAAATGGGTAACGCGGAGATCGAGCCGCCCAGGTCGATTGCTACCGCCACTGCGGTGACCGCGCAAATCATTGCCCAGGTTGCCAGCCATATCTATGGCGGAACCACGCTGAATCGAATTGACGAGGTGCTGGCACCCTATGTTGAAAAAAGTTTTGCCCGGCATAAAGAGGTAGCGCAGCACTGGGATATCCCGCAGGCGGAAGCCTATGCCCGCCAGCGTACCGAAAAAGAGTGTTATGACGCCTTTCAGTCGCTGGAATATGAGGTGAACACGCTGCATACGGCAAATGGCCAGACACCGTTTGTCACGTTTGGGTTCGGGTTGGGGACAAGCTGGGCCGCCCGTCTGGTGCAGACATCCATCTTGCGTAACCGTCTGGCAGGACTGGGTAAAAATCGCAAAACGGCCATCTTCCCGAAGCTGGTGTTTGCGATTCGGGAAGGCGTTAACCGTCGTCCGGGCGATGTGAACTATGACATTAAGCAACTGGCGCTGGCCTGTGCCAGCAAACGAATGTATCCCGATATTCTCAATTATGATCAGGTCGTTAAGGTTACCGGCTCCTTTAAAACGCCGATGGGCTGTCGCAGTTTTCTGGGCGTTTACGAAGAAAATGGCGAGCAGATTCATGAAGGGCGCAACAATATCGGCGTCATCAGTCTGAATCTGCCACGTATCGCGCTGGAAGCACGGGGTGATGAGGCGCGTTTCTGGGCGTTACTGGATGACAGGCTGATGCTGGCGAAACGGGCATTGATGACGCGTGTTGCCCGGCTGGAAAAAACCAAAGCTCGGGTTGCGCCCATTCTTTATATGGAAGGTGCCTGCGGCGTGCGTTTGCAGGCAGACGATGAGGTGGGTTCGATTTTCCGCAATGGCCGCGCCTCCTTGTCTCTCGGTTTCATCGGCTTGCACGAAACACTGAATGCGCTGAGCGGCGCCTCAACCCAGCCTTTTGATGATGCAACCCTGCGCGCCAAAGGCGTGGCTATCGTGGCACGTCTGCGCGCGGCGACTGACGCCTGGAAAGCGGAAACGGGCTATGGCTTTAGCCTCTACAGTACACCCAGCGAAAACTTATGTGACCGTTTCTGCCGTCTGGATGCGGCTGAATTTGGTGTGGTAAAAGGCGTGACCGACAAAGGTTATTACACCAACAGCTTCCATCTGGACGTTGAGAAGAAGGTGAATCCTTACGAAAAAATCGATTTTGAAGCTCCCTATCCGCCACTCTCCAATGGCGGTTTTATCTGCTACGGCGAATATCCCAATGTGCAGCACAACCTTAAGGCGCTGTAAGACGTCTGGGATTACAGCTACGACCGCGTGCCTTACTACGGCACCAACACGCCAATTGACGAATGTTACGACTGTGGCTTCAACGGGGAATTCACCTGTACCAGCCGCGGATTTACCTGCCCGAACTGCGGCAATCACGATCCTGCACGGGTTTCAGTCACACGGCGGGTTTGTGGCTATCTGGGCAGTCCGGACGCGCGCCCGTTTAATGCGGGAAAACAACAGGAAGTGCAGCGTCGGGTGAAACATCTTAATAGCGGCCAGCTGGAATGATGCGCATCCATCGTTACTACGATGTCGATATCGTGAACGGCCCCGGCACCCGCTGTACGCTGTTTGTCTCTGGCTGCGAGCACCAGTGCCGCGGCTGTTACAATCAACGTACCTGGCGGCTGGATTCCGGGGTGCCGTTTACCCTGGCGATGGAAGAACAACTGCTGGCCGATCTGAACGACACGCGCATCCCACGACAGGGCTTATCGTTAAGCGGCGGCGATCCCCTGCATCCACAGAATGTGCCGCATATTCGTCGTCTGGTGAAACGCGTCAAACAGACCTGCCCGGGCAAAGATATCTGGCTATGGACCGGCTATGAAATGGCGTCACTGACGTCCGCGCAGCGTGAAGTGCTGCCCTGGATTGACGTTCTGATCGACGGGCGCTTTGAAGAGGCCGAAAAAGACGCCACCCTCTTATGGCGCGGCAGTCGTAATCAGCACATCTGGTATTTACGCTGAAGAGCGGGGAATCGCCCCGGATTCAATGAGGGTTACGCCGGCTTTATCCATGAAGGCCTGCTGATGCAGACAGCGGGCCACATCCTGTGCTGACACTGCACGCCAGTTGCCGGGCAACCAGGAAAACAACGGTGCCATCAGGCTTTCTCCGCGGCGTTTCTCTTTTCTTTCACCGAGCAATAAAGATGGCCGGACGAAAACCAGGCGTGCCCAGTTCTGGTGGCGCAGCGTATTCTCCATCTCACCTTTTACGCGGCTGTATAAAAAGGGCGAATGGCGATGCGCGCCGTGCGCACTCACCACCAGCATCTGCGTGGCGCCCAGTCGTAAGCCATTCAAGGCGGTGTCCACCACCAGCGTGTAATCCACATGAATAAAGGCCGCTTTACTGCCTGCCTGTTTGCGCGTGGTGCCCAGGCAGCAAAATACCGTGGTCAGTGGCCCATCCAGGGGCTGAAGCACATCGGTCAGATCGTCCTCAACCGGATTGATCACCTTGTTCATAACAGGCAACGCACGGCGCGTCGGGGCGATGATCTCATCGATGCGAGGATCATCAACCAGTAAACGCAGCAGATATGACCCGACTAACCCGGTTGCGCCGGTCACTAAAACACGATTCATCTCAGAATTGTCCCTGTTTCATCACCAGCCGTGCAAAATCTGGTCAATGTGCGCCGTCTGGCTTGCTTTCCTGATGTCGGCAGCCAGGCTTAATGCGTATCAGGATAGCGCATTAAGCGCCTAACATGCCTACAGGAGGGTAAAGATGAGCACCAAAATTGCGGTATTGATCACCGATTAATTTGAAGACTCTGAGTTTACCTCGCCAGCGGAAGTGTATAAACGTGCTGGCTACGAGGTGGTGACCATTGAGGAGCAGGCGGGTAAAACCGTTAAAGGCAAACAGGGTGATGCGGAAGTGAAGATTGACCGCAGCATCGACGATGTCAGTGCGGCTGAGTTTGACGCGCTGCTGCTGCCTGGCGGCCATTCACCTGACGCCCTGCGCGGCGACGACCGCTTCGTCGCTTTCACCAAAGACTTCGTGGCAAGCGGCAAATCGGTATTTGCGATCTGCCACGGGCCACAGTTGCTGATCAGTGCCAATGGCGTCCGCGGCCGAAAAATGACCAGCGTAAAAGCCATTGCGGTCGACCTGATTAATGCCGGGGCTGATTTCCGCGATGAAGAAGTGGTGGTGGACAGTGACAAGCTGGTAACCAGCCGCACCCCGGCTGACCTGCCTGCTTTTAACCGTGAGTCCCTGCGCATTCTGGAAGCGCTGTAACGCGTTGGCGCCCTTTTCCGTCAGGGATCAGGGCGCACTACTCTTCCCGCAGCCAGGCAATCTTTTTGCCAAATCCCAGCGCGTTATCGGTCATTTTCAGCTCATCGAGCGTGATTTCCCACAGCGGTGCAGACACGCTGCGTGACATCGGGAAACGTCGCTGATAGGCATGGCGAGCTTCAACCGCCTCCTCCTCACACAGTTGCCTGATGCGTCCACGATACTGCACCCCTTTTATCAGTAAGACCGTTTTCGGCTGTCCATTGATCGTTCCGGCCACGTGAGGATTTTTGCTGGCCAGAAGGCCATGACGTGTATCCGGTTCCGTCATCAGCCAGAATGCCATACTTGCCTCATCAAACACGTAGTAACAGTTTGCACACCACAGTTCATTTCCGGCACTGCAGCACAGTGACAGGACATGTTGCTTCTTCAGGTAGCGAATAAGATGGGAAAGATCAGACACAATCAACTCCGGATAAGGGCAACGGATAGCGCACGATGGGGAAGCGCGTTACACTGCCGGGCAGGCATTTCTGGGACAGATTATGAATCAGCACTGGCAACTTTACCTGATAAAAACGGCCGCCGGTCTGTTATATACCGGCATCACGACCGACGTCACGCGCCGCCTTGCGCAACATGAGTGTGGTCGTGGAGCCCGGGCCCTGCGCGGAAAAGGCCCACTGGCGCTGGTTTATGCCTGCGCGGCAGGTGACCGCGCGCAGGCATCCAGGCTGGAATATCAGGTCAAGCAACTTCCCCGGCAACGCAAACTGCAACTGGTTGCCGAGCAACCGCAGAGTCTCGAAACCTGGCTTAGCGCAGTGCGTTAAAGGGAGCTGCATACTCAATGCGCCCTTCCGCGTCGTCGAAGGCATTATCGGCCAGACGGTAAACCTGGAAAGCGGCTTCACTGTCCGGCCAGCGACAGTGCAATCCCCGGCGCGCCGCAGGTTCAAATCCCAGCGGATGAAACAGCGCAGGCTCGCCAAGTACGACTACCGCGCTGTAACCAAACTCATTGAGCGTATCCAGACCTTCGTAAATGAGGCGTTTCGCAATGCCCTGTCCCCGTAAAGGTTCATCAACGGCCAGCGGCGCAAGGCCGACCCAGCCGCGATCCTCGCCCTGCATCGTGACCGGACTAAAGGCAGCATAACCCAGCACTTGTCCTTCATCATCGGTTGCCACGACGCCAAGCGTTAACAGGCCATCTTCGCGCAGTGCCTGTGTCAGTTCCGCCTCGTCCGATGTAGGGAAACAACGTCGGAGCAGTGCATCGATTCCGGCGGCGTCAACGCCAATTTCCGTTCGTATTAACATGAAACACCTGCGCGTGCCTGTGCGGCGTTCGCGTCCTGTTGCATCGTTGTTTCCACAATCGCAGCCATGTGCTGAATGGCGGTACGTAACCCTACGGGCATGGTGTCGAGTTCTATTGCATCCATTACGTTCTTAACCTCCAGTCCCAGTTCAGTATCCCCTTCAATCAGCAATCGACGCTGAAAGAAAAGCATATCAGGATCCGCTTTACGCGCGGCTACCAGCAACAAATCATTGGCATTGCCCCGGAACCAGACATCTGCTTCGGCATGCTGCAACACCTTCAGTCGGCCATCCTCTAGCGTGGTCATCCAGGTGAGATGCATATCAAGGATCTCAATGCCTAAAAAGCGTCCCTGAAGGAAGTCTAACTCACCTTCAGCCAAAACATGACGAAATTGCCAGTTTAAGAGTTGCTGCAAGAGGGGCTTCTTCAAGGTAAACGGGGCAATCTTCGCCGGTAAACCAATAATTTTAGGGCCATTTTTCACTAAACTGGCTGAAAACCGCTGAAGCACGCTCGTCACTCCTGTTAAAAAAATTTTAGCTATATTGCCACAGACACCGGTTATCGCCGTCGGTGAGATCAATAAAACCAACAGCTGACCGATTAAAAATACGCCAGCCTCACGCATCAAAACGGCTTTCACTGCCCCAAATCAAGATTTGCGCAAAGCGGCATGACTAGACTCGGGCTCCATCTGTATGTCGAGAGGATTGGGTATGGAGTTGCTGTGTCCCGCCGGGAGCCTGCCAGCCCTGCGCGCCGCCGTTGAGAATGGGGCCGATGCGGTCTATGTCGGGCTAAAAGACGATACCAATGCGCGTCATTTTGCCGGGCTAAACTTTACGGATAAGAAATTACGTGAAGCAGCCTGTTACTTACATCAGCATCGTCGCAAACTGCACGTTGCCATTAATACCTTTGCACACCCTGATAGCGTGCATCGCTGGCAGCGGGCCATTGATGTGGCGGCGGACTGTGGAGCGGATGCGCTGATACTGGCCGATATCGCCACGCTGGCCTATGCCCGCGAACGCTATCCACACATAGAGCGACACTTGTCCGTTCAGGCCTCGGCCACCAATCTGGAAGCCATCCGTTTTTATCACCGTCATTTCACTTTGCATCGCGTAGTGCTGCCCCGTGTTTTATCCCTTCATCAGGTAAAACAACTGGCGCGCAGTACGCCAGTCCCGCTGGAAGTATTTGCCTTTGGCAGCCTGTGTATTATGGCCGAAGGTCGCTGCTACCTGTCCTCCTGGCTCACAGGGGAATCGCCAAACAGCAAAGGCGCCTGCTCGCCGGCGAAGTTTGTGCGCTGGCAGCAAACGCCTGCAGGGATGGAGGTGCGCCTGAATGACGTATTGGTTGACCGTTACGGTGCGGATGAAAGCGCGGGTTATCCCACCTTGTGTAAAGGGCGTTACGAGATTGACGAACAGCGCTACCACGTGCTGGAAGAGCCCACCAGCCTGAATACCCTGGAACTGCTGCCTGAGCTGCTGCGGGCGGGCATTGCCTCAGTGAAGATTGAAGGCCGTCAGCGCAGCCCCACCTATATTTCTGAGGTGGCGCGCGTCTGGCGTCAGGCGATCAATCGCTGTCAGGCCGCGCCGGATAGCTTTGATGTCAGCGAGAAATGGATGCAGACATTAGGGGCGCTGTCTGAAGGAACGCAAACCACGTTAGGTGCTTACCATCGTGACTGGCAATAAGGAGACAGCATGAAATATTCCCTTGGCCCGGTGCTGTGGTACTGGCCTGGCGACACACTGCAACACTTTTACCATCTCGCCGCTCAAAGCAGTGCCGACATCATTTACCTGGGCGAAACCGTATGCAGCAAGCGCCGCGCAACCTCGTTTGCCGCCTGGATGGATTTAGCGCGTGAGCTGGCTGCCAGCGGCAAGCAGGTTGTCGTGAGCACGCTGGCGCTGCTGCAATCCCCATCCGAACTGAAAGAGTTACAGCGTTATGTCGAAAATGGCGAGTTTCTTATCGAGGCCAACGACATGGGGACGGTCAACATGGCGACGGAGCGCAAGCTGCCCTTTGTCGCCGGTCCTACCCTGAACGTTTATAACGCTGACACCTTACATCTGCTGGTGAAAGAAGGTATGACGCGCTGGTGCCTGCCCGTTGAAATGCCACGAGACTGGCTGTTAACTCTGCTGGCGCAGTGCGAAACGCGCGGTATTCGCGAACAGTTTGAAGTGGAGGTGCTGGGCTATGGGCATTTACCGCTAGCCCTGTCAGCGCGATGCTTTACGGCCCGCTCGGAGAATCGTGCTAAAGATGACTGCGAAACCTGCTGCCGTCATTATCCGAACGGACGCAGGGTGCTTTCGCAGGAGCAACAACAGGTTTTCGTTCTGAACGGTATTCAGACGCTGAGTGGCTACTGTTACAACCTGGGCAACGATCTGGTAAGCATGCACAACTGTGTCGATATCGTGCGACTTTCACCACAAAGCGAGGAAACCTTAAGCCTTGTTGACCGTTTTCGCGACAACGAAGCGGGCCAGGCCCCGTTAGCGATCGAGAAAAACCGGGACTGCAATGGCTACTGGCGTAAACTGCCGGGGATGGTTTTACAGACCACCGACTGAAACGCACATACAGGCAACAGAGAGTGGGCGTAAAGCGTTTTAATATAGCGAATGTTGCGCAATACTTAATAGTGCAGGGTATGAAACCTGCGCTATAACCTCTGGAGTACCCATGTCTGAGAAAAAAAACGTTCGCCTCTCTGTACTCGATCTTGCCCCTGTTCCTCAGGGCGCTACGCCACGTGATGCGTTTCAGAATTCACTTGCGCTGGCACGTCAGGCCGAAGCTCTGGGATTTGAACGTTACTGGTTAGCTGAGCACCATAATATGACCGGCATCGCCAGCGCCGCCACAGCCGTGTTAATCGGCTATCTGGCCGCAAACACCACGACGCTGCGTCTGGGCTCTGGCGGCATTATGTTGCCCAATCACGCGCCGCTGGTGATCGCAGAACAGTTCGGCACCCTGGCATCGCTGTATCCCGATCGCATCGATCTGGGATTAGGCCGTGCGCCAGGATCGGATCAGCGCACGATGCTGGCTTTACGTCGCAACCTGTCAGGCATGCAGGCCGATACGTTTCCGGATGATGTGGCCGAGCTGATTCACTGGTTTGATGCAGAAGCTGGCGCGCAGCCGCCTGTTCAGCCGGTACCTGGTTTAGGGATGAAAATTCCCGTCTGGTTACTGGGTTCCAGCCTGTACAGCGCCCAGCTCTCGGCCAAAATGGGGCTGCCGTTTGCGTTTGCCTCGCATTTCGCGCCAGACCAGCTGTTCCAGGCTCTGCATGTTTATCGTGAAAACTTTACACCGTCAGCCCGCCTTGCTGAACCTTATGCTACCGTCTGCATTAACATCGTGGCGGCGGACACGGAAAGCGACGCCCGCTTTCTGTTTACCTCAATGCAGCAGCAGTTTATTAATTTGCGTCGCGGCAAGCCCGGTCCGTTACCTGCCCCGGTGCAGAACATGGACAGCCTCTGGTCGCCGTCAGAACAGTATGGCGTCCAGCAGGCTCTGAGCATGTCGCTGGTGGGGGACGTGGATAAAGTGCGTCACGGTCTGGCCTCGCTGCTGCGTGAAACGCAGGCCGATGAGATCATGGTTAACGGTCAGATTTACGATACCGATGCACGTCTGCACTCCTTTAAGCTGGCGATGGAGGCGGCACGCGGGCTGTAAACGCCTCGCTCTGTTTCGCGCCAGGTAAAAGACAAAAAGGGAAGCCTGCTGGCTTCCCTTTACTTATCTTGCTTCCCCGCTGTCTCAGCCGGTCTGCCCTGACATGGATTTACCGCAAGGGCAAAAAAAAGGGAAGCCCGCAGGCTTCCCTTTTTATCATGCGAAATCGTCTCGCTTATGCGTCACGACGACGAGGTGCAGCAGCACCGTCTTCACGACGTGGACCACGACCGCCTTCACGGTTAAAGCTGC
>Ga0268247_10000041_pt1 | contig 43482 bp, 36 predicted proteins | sample AgamicOrMae_FD_200245 | JGI IMG/M metagenome (GOLD analysis project Ga0268247, IMG submission 200245) | Agave microbial communities from Guanajuato, Mexico - Or.Ma.e (v2) (version 2) | ecosystem: Host-associated > Plants > Phyllosphere > Phylloplane/Leaf | place: Guanajuato, Mexico | collected...
CCTGTTCAATTTGACCATAATTATTGTTATTATTTGATACCTGGTGCCCAATTGACAGATGTTATTGTTTGGCCTAGTTTAAGTCCATCTTTCTCTGCCACTCTGTCAGTCTCCTCCCCGAATGATACGCGCGCCACTGCTCACACGAGCTCGAACAGTCTGATCCTCTTTCGTGTAACTGATTCAGTATTATTATCTATCTTAGCAGATATAGTAATAATGTTTTATGCAGTTATATTAGACTCATGGGATAAGCACGACAATTTTGGCATCTTGTCGGACCCTGATGAGAAGGAGTTTATCTTCTCTGACGTCAACAAAGCAACACAAGTCCTGAAGAAATACAAAAATTCCCGCATGAAAGCATGTAATACCTATGACGAGGCCATCAAATGCATACGACATCCTCCGAAAGATGCCCTCAGAAAGGAGACATGTGCTGAATTAGACGATAGCGACCAGGATCTATCCTCATCGTTGGAAAGTTTATCACTCAACAACAGATCATTTGGTGGAGGAGGCTCACCGGTACCAAAGAGTTCCACACCCACAGGCACTCCCACTCAGACAAAGACAAATGAGAAACCATCGGCTGACGAAGCCGAACCCGTATTTCCCTCAGCAAAGCCACCACTGTTGAACAATCTAAGACGCAAGATTGAAGCTGGTGATTATGAATTAGTGGACGAAATAATATGGTCAAATCCGAGATCTCTCATAACCTGCTCAGATTCTGCCGTCTACCTGATGGCCGGTCCCAAATATAATGCGGCACATATATCGGCGCGTGCCAATAAGCCGGATATATTAGCACTTGTATTGGACACAGTGACGAATTTAAAGTTTGTTCGTAAGCTATATCCAAACGAATCTGATAGTAACCTACAAGATCGTGCTAATCATCTGATAGACTCATATCTGAACACGCCGGATCCCAGGCAAGGGAATACGCCGCTACATTTTGCTTGTAAATACGGCTACTACAAGGTTGTTCGAGTATTACTAACTTTCGAAGGCTGTGATTTAACTTTACGTGATTCAAATGGTTTAACTGCTGAAGAGAGCACCTGTACACAATATAAAAAGACCACCAGTAGCACCAACGGAAAGGGAGGTGGAACAGGAGACACCGCTGATGACGATGAGAACGAGGTTGAAAAGGCTAAAAAGAAGATCCTCGGCTTGTTTAAGCGTCAATTGAATATGCCAGCATTTCGTGATCAACTTCGCAAGAGACTTACAATGGAGAGGCGCCGTAGCAAGGCCAACTCATCCATGGACTCGTCTATGGATACCTCTCTTTCTGACATGAACGATAGCTTTTACAAATCTCTCTTATTGAACCAGACAACCACGGACTAGGGTGAAACAATTGAGAGGACTTGCATTCTACTCAAAGCACACAGAGAATAGTGATTGGCACACTATTGATAGTTTTTTATAGAGGATAAATAAATTCCAAGATGGACTCGAGCTTGAGGCGTAACGAAGTTTCGCAGCTAAACTCTTTGTCCTTGTCCCATTGTCTTCGACAAGTCCGTCCATTGAGCCGACAGCTCAAATACCGGACAGTGTTTGATCCGTCAACTTCCAGTGTACGTCTCTCTCTTTTCTTCCCACGTCCCTCATCGATAAGGCACAGCCACTCGAGCAATCAATGTTTCCGCCAAGACTCGTTGCAATTGGTCCTTTGAGGATGGCTTAGTGTGAAAATTTTACTGTAAAAGTCTACTATAATTTAGCATAATTTATGTCAACTTGATGATGCTTATCTGCCAAATAAGTCCAACTTGAGCCACAGATTTCTGTGTCCCGGGCCTGGAAAAGCTTTGCGCCCTAAGGGCTGCACTATTTGCAGGGATTTTGTCTGAAATCGATGTGAAATCCACGGGCGTTTCTGGCCATGTTTGAGACAAACCTGAGCAGAAAGGGGCCTGAGGTGGTGTCTGTTATGATGGTGGAGCCAGCAGAGCCAGTCGCCCCATTGAGCGGTTCCTGATTGTGGAAATCAATGGTAGCCAAGCCTTGTTGTCCTCTGTTGTGGGTGAGCACTTGTTGCTGCTGGCCGTTGGGCGAACCGAGTAGGCTCATTTGTTGTTGTGTCAACATGATTTGCTGTATCAGCGCCGCCTGCTGCTGTTCCAGATTGTTATTGTTAGCACCAATTCCAATTCCATTTCCATTTCCATTGGCCAACTGTCCATTGGTTGCATTGGCCAGCGACTGTTGTTGTTGCAATCGGGCAAGCTGTTGCATGAGGAGAGCGTGTTGCTGTTGCAACTGTTGCAACTGGAATTGGTTTGAGTTTCCATTGAAGGAGTAATTGGAAAACTGTTGCTGCTGTTGCTCATAGAACTGAGAGTTGCTGGACCCAGTGGCACTTGGCTGGCCACTGCACAGTCTCACGCCGCCTATGAGAAGGTAGTCGTCGCGGCACTCTGTTGAAAGGGGCCCCCCGGCGCCCGCCCCTTGCCACGAGGAGGCGGCCGAGTCGCTGGCGTTCCCGTAGAACTGTTGGCCACCCACGGCGAAGGGCGACAGTTGGCCCGTCTGTTCGTTTCTCGACAGGGCGTAGGTGATGGAGCAGAAGCCCGACTCCTTGCGGATGCAAATGGTGTAGTCCAGGTCGTTTGGATAGCCGCCGAACTGGACGGGCCCCAAGCTGTACTCGAGTGTGGAGAACCTATTGGACAGCTGACCTTGTCTGGCCTGGAGGAAATTTCCATTTCCGAACTGCAATCCGTAGGGTGCCAGCTGTTGTTGTTGTTGTTGTTGTTGTTGGAATTGTTGTTGTTGCTGGAATTGCAGTTGCTGCTGCTGGCCACTGGCGGCGGCGGCCAGAGCCAGTTGCTGCTGAGACTGACTGTCAAGCGAGTCGAAGGGGTTGAAGTTGGGCCCCGCGGTGGCCAGGTCGTCGTCGTAGTTGAAACTCTTGATGGTTCCATGGGTGCCCATGTAGTACTGGAGACAGTGGGCGGGGGCGGCGAAGTCTGAGCGGCAGGGAATTTGCGTGATGAGGATCTCGAAGGAGCGTCTGTAGTTGTGGCCCATCATCATCATGTGCAGGGTGATCACGCCCGACTCGTCCACGCCGATGTAGTAGTGTTGGCCGTCGTTGAGGCCGCAAATTTTCGGGATCACATAGTTCTCGTTCTGGCCCGACACGACAAACATGTCCTGACTGCAGTTGCCATTTGTCGGCTTCCCAATATCAAAGCGGAGCATGTCCAGCCGGAACTGGCACACGCCCTTGTCCAGCTTGCCGATCTTGGCCCGGCACATGCGGCTCTGCTCGAAGGGGGCCGGATAATTGGGGTTCCTGAAGTAGACGAAGCGTTCGGCGGCAAACTGGCCACAAGTGACGTCGAACAGGCAGCACACGTGGCTGGATCCGGTGAGAAAGTCGTGCTGTTGTTGTTGAAATTGTTGGAACTGTTGTTGTTGTTGTTGTTGCTGGTTTTGGCCCTGCAATTGGGAGTTTTGGTTCTGGTTGGCCGAGCTTGGAAATGGGTTGGCCGAGGCGCCGCAGCGACCCATTGGGGTGCCGCCGCGCTTGATGCACTCGCTCGCCTGGTAGCACGTGCCGTGACGACCGTCCGCCGCCACGCACTGGTCGACGCGCGCGACGTTGCTCGCGGCCAGCGCGCCCAAGTCTTGCCCCCCGAAGACAGTCCCCGGCGTCTGGCCGGCCGCCTGTTGCTCGGCCAGCCCGAATTGGAGACCACCTAGAGCGCCGCCGCCGCCGTACTGCTGCTGCACAGTGGCCGGCGACTGGCCCACCAGCGAGTAGCCCGTGTTCTGCAGCCCATTCGGGCCCCCGAAGTTGGCCGGCTCCAGGCCGAAGGTGGCGGCCAGCTGGTCGGCCAGACTGAGCCCCGAGCTCGCCGACTGCTGCTGCTGCTGCTGGAACAGGCCGCCCGTCTCCTCGTCGAGCTGCTGCTGCTGAGGTCGCCCGCCGAACTGGCCCCCGCCGGAAGCCAGCGGCTGCGCCCCCTGGCGTCTGGTGAAGCCCGAGCCGAAGTGGGCGCCCTGGCGGCCCGCGAAGTGTTGGCTTGGCCGGATGCTTTGGCCTGGCCTTGAGAAGGGCTGGAAAAGGGGCGTCTGGAGGCCAAGATTGAAGCCCGAGGGCTGCCCGAAGGACTGTGGCTGCCCGTAGGACTGTTGCTGGCCGCCGAAGGTGCCCGCTTGGCCCTGGGCCCCGAGCGCCAAGCTTGGCGCCGCGCCCAAGCCAAAGGGCGAGCCACCGGGCGGCAACTGGGCCACGCTCAGCTCGGCCGGCTGGTACTGGCCCGTGTGCGGGTTGTAGGCGAAGGTGGTGGACATGAGGGGCGTCTGTTGCTGCAGGAAGTGGGCGGCGCCCGAGGCCTGCTGGATGGGGAGCGCGTTGGCGGGCAGCGCCGTGCTCACGCTCGTCTGCTGGCTCTGACCATTTCCCGTCTGTTGCTGCACTTGTGGCTGCTGCTGCTGCTGCTGCTGCTGCTGCTGTTGTTGTTGTTGCTGCTGCTGCTGGTTGTTGGCTCCTCCGGTGGACTGCTGCTGGAGCAGCTGCTGCGTCTGCTGCAGACTGGCGCCCGTCTGGGCGGCCTGGCCGCCCGGGGGAGCCGCGTTTCCTGCCCCGCCGGCCGCCAAGTAGCGCGAGTTGAGTCCGCCGCCGGCCGCGCGCTCGGACAGGCCCACGAGGGCGGCCTGGTTGGTGGTGCCGTTGCTTGGGGGCGGCGCCGGCTGGTTGCCCGCGGCGGCCGCAAGCAGACTGGGCGCACTCGCAAGCACGAGCCAGAGGGCGGCCCACGCAGTGCACAGGCCCAGCGCGCGCCTCCTCCTCAGAGTGTCCATCTTCTTTGCTGGAAACTTTGCGCTTCTGAGTTGTGGCAAACTCTTGAGTTTAATAATTTTCCTAAATTTAGTTGTTTCAGAACTCTGAAAATCTCCACCAATTTTTGGGCCAATATCTATCTTCCAATAGATATTGTTTTTCAATAAATAAATGCACTCTTATTATGGAGAAACAAACTTCTCTTTGTTAAGAACTTTTCCTTTAGATATACTCTATTCAGAGTATGATAGTGTATTCTTTTTTAGATATATGCCAATTTCTCAGATGACTGCAAACTCTCCGAGCGCAAACTTTGCAATGGATATGATGCAATGCATAGGATAACTGCACCACAAGATGCTTTGGGTGATTCTGCCAGAGACTGTTGCAGGCGAGCCAAGTGGACTGAAAAAGAACTCTCGGAAGGATTATTATAGACTGTGGAGGCTGCGAAGTGGCGTCTGTTGCACATCCGCCTCTGGCTAGAGTTTGTGCGGCTCGAAACTCGGACGAGTTGCTGGAAAGCCGCCCCGAAGCTTAGGACGTCTGCCAATACCGATCGAGAGCTCGATATTGGCGTCCAACATTTGATAGCTCGGTGTCTCAAATGGTGGCCGTTCAAATGGCGCCAAATGGGACAAGAGCGGCCGATGGGTGTCGATGGGGTGCTCATTGTTTGCCGCGAGCGAGGTGGATGGACTCTGGTTGGTTGACACAATCAGCGTTGAGACAACGCCCCAATCGAGCAGCAAAGAAGAGACAGAGGCAGTCCCTAACGGAAGTGGCGGCGGCCAAAGGAGACGCACGCATCTGCATGTGTCCGTTTTCTGCGTGGCGCCGCACAGAGGCTCTTGTGCGGCATTGCGTCGCTCACTGTGTGCAGACCAATAGAGAAGCAGACCAATGGAAAAGTATCAATCCAATTGAGCTCCAGCTCGTTCCGATGGAGCGCCGATCGTTCCAATGGGCCAAGAAAACCGGAATGGCGGCCCAAACAGTGCAGCAGACTATCCGACGGATGAAGGCAATGCGTCCGGCGGCGGCGGCAGCAAAATCGAGTGGCCACCCAATGCGGAGGGTCAGCCGGCGAGCTAGATGTTCGCGTGCCAAAAAACCAATCAATCAATGGGGGTAAAGTCAATAGACTCGGTGGGGCAAGTTTGGCTTTATTCACTTGGCGACTGTGCCTGTTTTTCTCTCTCTCTCTCTTTCCAGGGCAACATGGGCAAATGTAATAATAGAGGTAATAGCAAATGGGGCGCTTGGAAGCATTCGTCTAATGCTTGCTTCTTTGGAACAATGTGGCAAAAATCTTTGTATAAAGACGTGGATCACATTTGGGCCATGCACGCGTATTCCCCTTGTTCTGCGTGCATGTATTAGTATTTGTCTGTTCGCTTAACCTTTTTCCTGTACTTCTGCAAAGGTTGTTTCTATAACGAGTACACAATTCTTACTTATATTTTTTGGGCATATATTTTGCAAAATCTGATTCTGATTCCCGCACTGACTTGTTTGCAATGCTCCATTTGGCCAAAATAAGCCCTCGTTTCGTGCCACAACACTCGGTCGCCGATCTCCGTCATTTCCGATACCTGTCTGTCGCAACGATCTCCACTTTTGCCGTGATAACTAGCAACGTAACATTTTTCTCCTAACATTTGCAAGTTGCAACCTTATTCATTTTCCCATAGAAACCCATAGGAACTCTGCGCGCGATGTGCATTGAGCGCCGCACACAGTCTATGGGCGCACCAGCAGAGCACAGCGCCCACTTTGCCGCACACAGTCTATGGACGCAGCAGCACACAGCACTCACTGTGCAGCGCCCAGTGGGCAACAAGTGGCCCCCTTGGGCCCAAGTCAACCAGCCATTCAGCCGTCGGCCGAGCTCTGTTTCTCTCTGGACTTGGCGTCCCAGTAGAGGAAGTTGTTGCGCAAATTCTTCGTCTGCGTGCAGGCCAGAAACTGTCTGTTGAGTTTCCGCTTGGGCTTGGCCGGGGCGCCACAATCGCCGCTGGGCGACGTCTGCCCCTCCTGCCCCTCCTGCTGCTCCTCGTCCTCGATGAGCCAGTACTTGGTCTGCTGGTACACCGTCTCGCCGGCTAGCTCGGCGTCTGTCTCGCCAAGCGAGCCGCCCCTCGCACATGCCACGGGCCCAGACTCGCCCTCGTGGGCGCGCGGGAAGAAACCGGCGGCCGCGTACGAGTGGCTGAGGGGCCCCACCAGATGGTTGATGAAGGACTTTTGCAGCTCCGGCAGACGGGGGTCCGAGCGGTCCATGTAGAGCGAGACGGGCAGGTTGAGGGCGCGCTCCTCGTCGCCCTGCTCGTAGAACTCCTGCGCAATGCGCTCCGTCCACTGGCAGTGCAACTGGTGGCCCTTCATTGGTCCATTAACGTCGGCCAGTTTGATGATAATCTCCATCACCAGAAGACGGTCACTCTCGCAGAACCAGTCGATGTTGTGGCGCTGGCCAAGATCGTTGAGTTTCTTATTGAAGGCGCTCACTAGTTCGTAGTGGCGCATCAAATCGGTGGCCAAAATGAGCTCGATGATCATGAAGCGGAAACGCTTGAATTCGTCCTTCTCCAAGTTGCACAGCCAGTTGAAATTGTCGCCCGAATAGAAGAGGGCCCAGGCGGCGGCCGAGTGGTGGTTCTCGAGCACCGAGCGGTCGTTGTAGAGGAGCGCCAGGGGCGAGTTGGTGGCCACCAGGAAGGAGTTGGTGCGCCCAGGGTGCTGGAAGTCGTGCATCGCCGCCGCCGTGTACAGGGCCATCACTTCGAGCGCCGTCAAATTGGCCCCCATGATCCCGAAGGGCAACTCCGAGTCAGCCGCAGCCGCCGCCGCAGCCACCACCACGGCCACAATGTGGTTGTGCAGCTGGCTCACAAAGGGACTGTCTGCGGGGGCCGCCATTTGGGTGATTGCGGGAAAAGGGGGCGTGGCAACCCGCAGATCATCGGTGGTGGGCGTGGCCGCGGGCTTTTCCTCTCCAGAGACTAGCTGCGATGCTGCGGGCGTGATGGTGGCCTTGTCCTTAATCATTTGGGCGCCTTGCTGACTGTCTTGCTGACTGCCCTGCTGACTAGTAGTAACCAAATGCGGCTTGGTGGTGGCCAGCAGGTTGTCGTAGTGCTCGATGAGGTCGAGGGGCACCTGGCAGAAGTTGTCGATGGGCTGCGAGGTGAGATAGTAGACGGCGTGCAGGACGTCGGCCGCGTGCAGCCGGTTGTGGTAGGGCTTGTCGTGGTAGCCCTGTTCGAGGGCGTGGAAGAAGTTGAAGAAGGCCTGTTTGGGGATCTTGAAGGAGTCGAAGAAGCCCGAGTCGAAGAAGATGCGGTAGCTTAGCTTGGACAAGATGGCCTGCTGGTAGCGGTCGACCAGTTCGAAAATGGGATAGTTCCACTCGTAGAGGCGCGCCAACATGCTCGATCCAGACTCCAGCTCGTCCAGGTCGTACTGCGCGTCCGCCAGCACAAACAGTCGGCCCTCCTCCTCCTCCTCCTCCTTGACGAGCTCCTCGCTGGACACTTCGCCTAGCTGCTCGCCAAACTCTTCGCCCAGCTCCTCGTCAAGCTCGCCCCCAAACTTTCCCGCAAACTCCCGCTCACTTGCTGCACTGGAGGGGGCGAAACTCGCCACTTCCGGTTTGGGTCCCAAACCGGAAGTGGCCGATTTCGGCCCACTGGCGGCGAGGGCGTGGCCCTGGAGCGAATCGAGCTGTTCCTCGTCGTCGAGCTCCTCGTCCTGTTCGGCCACGATGAGCGGCTCCGAGCGGCGGGCGCGCGCGAACCGCGCCCCACAGGCGGCGGCCGCCTCTTCCGGTTCGCTGCGGGCCTCCTGGGCGGCCTGGTCTTGAGCCGAGACGCCCGGAAGCCTGTCTGCGGGGCGGCCGCGCTTCCGGGGCGCCTCGTCGATGGAGCTGGAGGAGCGCAGCTTGCGCAGTTGGTCGCGGAGGCGCGTCGAGGCGGGCGCCACGGGCGGCGCCTGCGCCCCCGACCACTGGGGCTGGCGCGGCTCCTCGGCGGCCGCCTGCAGCTGGCTGCTGCGCTTCCGGTGGAGCTTGTCGCGCGTTCCTGGCAAGGCAGACTGTCCGCCGGGCTGGCCAGCAAGCTGGCCAGCGCCAGTCAGTTGCCCCGTTAGCTGGCCGGCGAGCCCCTGTTGGTGCAGCTGCACCTGGTGGATGGCGTGCACGGAGCGGCGCCGGCGGGTGGCCATGATGAAGTTGCCGTTGCCCGTGTCCAGGTCGGCGCCCTGGGCCCAGAGGGCGTGCATCTCGGGGTCCATGGCGCCCGGCTGCAGCTGGAACTGGCCCGCGGGACACGCCTCCGAGGAGGCCGAGCGGCCGGCCGCCTGCGACGAGAGCCGCCGCTGCTCCAGGCTGGCGCACGAAGACTCCACAATGGTGGGCGCCCACGCGCCCACTCGGTCGCCCCGCTCGCGTTCCTCCTCCTGCCCTTCCGGCGACGTTTCCGGCGCGCGCGGCTCGCCCTCTGCAGCAGCTCTTAGTGCAAGCGCGGGCCGATTTCCCGCAGCCACGCCCCCCCGCTCGCTCGCGTCCGAGTCTGAGCTGGACGGGTCGTCGCGCGGCCTTTGCGCTAGGGCGAAGCGCGGCTGCTTGCGGCCCGCCCGCGGCCGACCCTTAGGGCTCATTTCCGTCCCCGAGACTGTCTCGCGGGCGCCCGGCGAGGCGCGACCGCCCTCCGCCCGCAGGCCAACTCCAGTGGGCGGGGCGGCGGCCGCGATCGAAGCGGCCGAGATGGCCAGCTTGGCGTGCGGCTGCCTGTCCGTGGCCGAGGTGACAAATTGGGCCTGTTTCCTGGCCGGCCGGCTTGGCGAGTGTTGCTTGCTGGCGGCGGCGCTGATTTGCTTCTGCTTGAGCTCCTCCTTTTGCTCCCTCTTCTGCAGCTGCTCCTCCTGTTCCTGTTCCCTTTTCGTCTGCTGCTGCTGCGTGACCAGGGCCGCCGCCAGCAAGGCGCCCGCGTTGCTCGTCAGCGTCGAGTACAGGTAGCGCGCCTGGGCCATGCTCTTGCTGTGCTGGCCGCCCGCCGGCTGCGTCTGCTTCCGCTTCCGGCCCAGCTCGGCTGCCTCCCCGCCGCTTCCTAAGGGCCGCTCGGGCTCCCTTCCGGCTGGCTCTTGATGGCAAGACTGCGCTGGGGCGGGCGTCTCAGCGGTGGGGGCCGCTGATTGGCTGGCGGCGCTCGAGTGGGGCCGCGGCTCGTGGGTGGCGGCGCTTGAGTTGCGCCTCTGCTGCTGCTCCGAGTCGGCGCGCGATAATTGTTGTTGCGGCTGCTGGTCGGCCGGGCGGCGCTCTGGGGCTGCTCGCAAGTGGAGTTAATTTTTCACCATCGTGACCAGTTCGAGTGTGCATGTTCCAGTGTTTGGGCGGCGTGCAAGCGTTGTTCGTGTGGAGTGCGTGTGAGTGATTTGTTAGTGCCTCTGGACTGTGTTTCGTGTGGAGCGGCCGCCTGTGCTTGGGGCCGCTTCGTTATGCGTCACGTAAAGTGCGCTTGGAGTGTGTGCACTGCAGACAGTCTTTGGTGCATAGTGCTTTGCAGTATACATTGTGTAGTATACAGTGTGTAGTATAGAGTGTATACAACGCAGCACTGCGGACGGTCCGTGGCAACTGTGTGGCGCAGACTGTCCGTGGGAGAGTGTGCAGTGTGGCGGCGGCAGAGCACCAGCCGCAGACTGTCCGCAGCTCCAGATTCAGATCCAGAGGCTCGAGCCGGCGCCCAACTGGCCCGCAAACGTCCTAATCAAATCAATTTGGGCCCCACCGACAGACTGCGGCCGGCCGGCCAGACGGGCGGCGCCACCAAGGCCCCACGCAGACCGACTTGCCGGGCGTCTGTCTCTTTTTGGGCGCCCTTTTCCGTTCGGCCCACTTTCCAGCCTTCCAGTTTCAATCTCGCGTCCAAGTGCACGAGAGAGCAGCCCAAACGCCGCTGATGAAGCGCGCCAAATTGGCCCGGCTCATCAGCGTGCCAGCTTGCTCCCTGAAGCGTTTAGTGGGCACGCTGCATGCCTGTGCTGAGCTGCGGCCTTCAAGCTGCGGCCGCTTAGGTGCGGCCTCTGAGCTGCGGCCTCTGAACTGTCTGCCGCGCGCCGGCACTAAGGGCCGCCACTCGCGCCGAATACCAATGAAAGTGGGGCGCAGTTTCATGGTAGCAGCTCGACTGGCGCTCGAGATTGCGCCACCGTGCAGGTGAAACCGAATTAGGCGCCCCAAGCTCGCCTGATGGGCCAATAATGTCGCCCTTGCGAGCCGGCAAGTCGCCCGCTCGACTCGCCCGCTCGAGCCCACCGGAAATGGGAAGCTCCCCCAGGTGCACTTGCAGCTCTGGAGTTGCCTGCCCAACTGGAGTTTCATTTTTTCCACACGGCCACGCCCACCGCGCGAGTCATTCATCCGCGAGCGCCAGCGAGGCTGGCAATTGAGTGAGCTCGTGTTGGGCTGGGCCAGTTTGGCCTCGCTGATACAGTCTCTCGGGTGGGAGGGAGAACTGTATCAGCGAGCGAGTGTGGCGCTGGAAGTTGCAATATTGCGCTCGGAGGAGCAACGAAGGGCCAATGATTATTGGCGGAAAGGCGAGTCTCGGCGGCGTCTTGGCGGGCCAATTTGATGGCGCCGATTTGGCGCGCAGATCGCCGGCAAGCTGCAAGAAGCGAGCTTCAAGAGAGAGCTGCAAGTCGCTAGCTGCAAGACGCTGGGTCTTGCAGCTTTTGACCAGAAAAAAGGCCGAAAAAAGGCAGAAAAAAGGCCGAAAAAGAGCGAAAAAAGAGCAAAAAAGGCCAAAATAAGGCGGAAAGAAGAGCAGAAAGAAGAGCAACGGAGCTTACCTTTGGCGGCGGACCTAGAGTTGTGTTGGTCGAGCGCGCGGCGCATGGACTCGCGGCTCCCGCTGGGCCGGTGTCTGAGCATGGCGCTGTTGGCCAGATTGGCGTCCGTGACGCTGCCGCAGGGCGAGCGCGACAGGAACCACGCCTCGCTCGCCTCGGCCGGCTCGCCGCCAAGCTCGCCGGCCAGCGAGCGCCTGCCAGCCTCTGGGTGGCCTGGGCGCGACTCGTGCTTTTGGGCGCCACTTCCGTTCCTCTGCGCGAGGGGCCAGTGTTTCCGTTGGGTCCGTTTCGATGGTTGTGGAAAGATTAGCGGCGGATTGGGAGTGTTAATTTGGCTCTGAGTGCGCGCTCTTAGCTGGCTCTAGGGAGCCGCAGAGAGGCTTGCCCGCGGCTGCAGACTAGCCTGCTCGTGAGTGCAGACTAGCCGCGGCGAGGCTAGTCTCTACTCTCGCCGGATGTGGCCCCAGGAGCTGGTGAGGCGGCCAGAAAAGGGCCTCTTTCGGTTCTCTTGGCTCCACCAAGCCTCTTTCGGTGGAGCCGGCAAACTTTTGGCCCAAATGGGGCCCAAAAGGAGGCTGCCCCAAAAGGAGGTTGGCCCAAAGTGCGGGAGTCTTGGGAGGACACTTACGAGTTCGCGTTGGCGGAGGATGAGCTCGAAGTTGCTGGTGAGCAGCAAGTTGGGCGTCGAGTAGCGCATCGGATTGTCGCCATCTTGCTGTCTGTGCGAGGGGCGCGCCTCCAGGGCCGCAGACTGTCTCTGGCTGCGGGCGTCTCCAGCAAGCTCCATTGGCGCCCGCTCTAAGGCCGCGCGGCTGCTCGTCTCTTGCTGCTGCTTACTGTGCACTGCGAGGCGCGCGCCCAAGCTCGCCAGCAGCCGCCCCTCGTCCGCGTCCAGTGGGCGCCCGCTCGCCTCCAGCCAGTCCAGGCGAGCCAGCAGGGCGGCCAGCTGGCCGCGCAGACTGGCCCCAGGCGAGCCAGCTGAGGTGGGCGGCTCGTCCGGCTCGGCCAACTCGCGTCTGGCCTCCGTCTGTTCGAGGTGGCCCAGTTTGCGGCCAGCGTTTGAGCGTCCAGCGAGGTGGCCATCAATGCGGGTCCATGGCCAGCGTGTTGCAGTTGCCAGTTTGAGGTGCAGTTTCGCGTTCAGTTAAGGTCCGGCAGGACACCGATAGGAAGTGGTGGAGGTGCGTCTTGTGTTAGTTGGGGCTCGGAAGTTGCGGTTCGAGAAAGAGCAGAGTGCAGGGAAGAGTACAGGGCAGAGTGTTGCTGGAAGGGGCCCGCTTGTTTGCCGGCAAGAAGAGGCCGCCGGGCGCCAATCAGCGAGCTGGTGCGGCGGCTAAGAGTGGGCTAAGAGGAGAGAGGGAAAAGCAATCAGAATCCGCCGGCCGAGTGGCCTGCCCGAACGCGCAACCTGCGGGCGCCCCTAAGCTGCCGCCCGTCCAGGCTAATTGGCCGTGTCAGAGCGCGCGCGTTCCCCAAATTGACGGGCGCCAATTTGGGCCGGCCCAATCATGTTGCCAGGCGAGCGGTTGCTCTTTGGGCGCTCTTTCAGTGCTCTAACTTGGCGCTCGCTTGCCACTCGCTCGCCGCTCGCTTGCCGCTCGTTCGCTGCTCGCTTGCTGACGACTCGCTAAGCACGAGCGGCGAGCACGAGCGGCAAGCTCGAGTGGCAAGTACGAGCGGCGGAAATGGCGCCCTCCAAGCGGCCAGAGACGAGCGCCCGACGACAAGCCAGACAGGCGCCCGCCGCCACAGTTAATTAATCTGCATCGCGGCCACTTGGGCGCCCCCGACCGCTCAGAGCGAGCACTTTGGACGCGAGAAAAGCGCAGTCCAAAGGAGGCGCCTAACCAAATTTGGCCGCCAACATCCGGGCGGACCTTAGCTCCAAGTGCCGAGGCGAAGTGCACGCGCCAGAGGCCCAGAACTCGCCCAGCGACCAGCGCCCGGCGAGCTCAGGGCGCCCAGTAAGCAGAGAGCGCCCGCGCGGCCACCTAGCAACAGCGCGAGTGCGTTTGGCAGAGCTTAGCGTCGGCAGGAAGAGCCCAAGCGCCGCTCTTCAGGCGCCGCCCGAGGACCACCTCTGGCCGTTTCGTTGGTTCGGTTGGTTGCCACGCGAGCTCCGAAAGCGGCCCAGCGACGCCCACTCGCCCACTTGCCCACTCGCCTCCTGGACGGCCTAGTTTGTCGGCGGCACTTCCGGCCGATCGTCTGGGAATGGGGCCACCAGGAGGCGAGTGGCGCCCCCCGGCGGCCCAATCACAGTGCGCGGCCACTTGGGAGCGCCCGAAGATGGTCCGCCCGCCGCCGATCGTTAATTAATCCGCCCCAATGGCCCGGGAGTGTTCCCGGGCCAAGTGGAGTGGCCGGAAGTGCCGGGGTTGCAGATGGATGGCTTGCTCGAGTCCACTTGGCCCTCGGCTGAAGTGTCAAGAGAGGCACCCGCACTTGGCCGCCCGCCAGCCTCTGGACGCTCCTCGGCAGCTTCTGGACGCTCCTTGGCGGCCTCCTCGAAGGCGAGGGGGCAGCCTATAGGTGCGGGATGCGGGCCCCAAGGATGACATGTGATCGCTCGGGGGCGATCGCTGCTAGGGCGCCGGCGAGCTGGCGGCAAGGCGAGCTCGGGGCCGCCGGAAGGGCCGATTCGGGGCCAGTTTGCGGGCCAAGTCGGCCTCTGCTCGCTGAAAGCTCACTCGCCAGCTCAGCCTAAGGCTTGGCCGAAGACGCCCCCAAGCTCGGGCTTGGGTTTCGGGCGGCCAGTGGCCAGCGGCGAGCGGCAAGTGGCGGCGGCGGAAGCTCGGGGGCGACTTCTCCGCGGCGGCCGCAGAGGCGCCGGCCAGCGCGAGTTCGGGCGGGAAATAATAATAATTTGACGCCCGCACTTCCGGCAGGGCTGGCTGTCGGCGGGGCGGCTCTGGAGGGGCGGCTTTGGCGAGCCGGGGGGCACAATGGGCGCCGGGAGAGTGGGGCCCGCTGGAGTTGGCCCATTGTGTTTGGCCGTTGTCCCGGGCGGGAGTGTGGCCGGCCGCGCACAATGGACGACTGCTCGCCTGGCCGCGCGGGTGACAACAGCAACAACAACAACAACAACAACAACAAACAGCGGGCAATTTGTTGTCTAATGATTTGGGCCCAAACTGGAGCGAGGGGGCGCGGCGGCGGGACGGCAGCTCGCCCTAAGGGTCGGCGGGCATTGCAGTGCAGTGCAGTGTGCGGTGTACCGCATGCAGTGTGCGGGGCAGATAGTGCGCACCGCACACAGTGTTCTCTGGGGCAGTCCCGCGGGACCGCCTCCCGCGCGCACACCTGGGCGTGTCGCAGGGCCAGCCGGGCCATGATTTTGGAGCAAAAATGGGCCAAAATATGGAAAGTCCTAGACAAAAGTGGGCCCAATTTGCGCAGCGGTGGAGGGCCGATCGCGTGCGCGAGTCTGGGTGTCCGGCGGGGGCCAGTTGGGCACAAAGTGTGCAAACAAAGGCGCCCGACTGGCACTGGGGGCGCCCCTTTGGCTGGGTGGGCGCAATGGGCTGCTGGCGTGCACTGGCACGGCTTCGTGGCTGGGCCCTGGCGGCCATTTCGCGCAGCCTCTGCTGCTCACTGGGCGCAGTTCCGCCCCCAGCAGGCCGGCAAGCTGGCGAGCGAGCGAGCAGGGAGCAAGCGGGGAACAAGCGGCTAAGCGGTGGGCGCCACTTGGACGCCGCCAGGCCGACTTGGAGCCGTGGCCTACTTTTGCGCCGGGCGGCACATAATGAGCGTCGGCGCGCCAGGCCGGCCGGATTTGGCGCCGCAGACTGGCACCGGCGCAAAAGCACTGGAGGGGCCCCCAAAGTGGGCGCCTCGAGTGGCCGGCGAGTGGCGCCACTTTAATCACGTCAAGCGCGCCTCATCCTGTTTATCGGGCTTGGCTTGCCATTGTTCTGGGCTTGGGCTTGGTGGGCGGCCGAGACGCTTGGGCGAGCGCGCCAGTGGAAAAGTTTAAACTGGCGCCCACTGCATCCAGTTGCTGGCGACATCATTATCTCGAGTGCCTCTCGAGGGGCCGACTGGAGTGCAGTGCAGTGCAGTGCAAAAGGAGTTCAGCGCAGTGCAAAGGACTCGAATGCAGTGCAGTGCACTGGGCACAAGTGCAGCGCAGTGGAGTGCCGCAGACTGTGAGCGGCGCAGTGGCCAAAGCGGCGCAGTGGCCGAAAAGCAGCGCTCACAACACGCCAAATGGAAATGGGTCGCCTCAGGCTCCAGCCTTGCGACAAATCTCCTTTGCCGCGCCCCCAGGCCCCTCGAACTGGGCCCGATTATCGTGCTCCTCGTTTCACTTATTTTCATACACATATAAATATATATATAAACATATAGAGACAAGTGTAGAAGTATAAACTGCTTGTCGCTGGCCTTGTTTCTCTTCGCCCGACTCTTTTTCGCCCACTTAGGCCCGCTGGTTGGCCGCCACTGCCACTGCCGCCACTGCCGCCCCTGCCACCGCCACTGCCGCTCGCCTCTCCGTCCCAGTGAGACAGTGTGTAGTGCTCGCAGCGACAGAGACTAGCCTCCGCTGGGGCGCTCGCCCCCAACTGGCGCCCAGTGCGTGCAAACTGCACTCAGGCCCCGGGCGTAAATTTGTCGCTCTGCTGGAGATTGGCGCTCCCAAAGGCCCGGCCTCCTGCCAAGAGTCTCCATCCATCTTTGGGCCCAAATGGCGCCCCCAATGGGCAGCCCCGAGCGCCGCCGGTGCGCCGAATCAGCAAGTGGGCCAAGATGTGGGGCCGAGTGATCGGCCGCGCGCCAAGTACCAATCATAATAATAATAATCATTGATCACGTGCCCTCCTCTCGGCCAAGAGCGAGCTTGCCAAGAGCTAGCTCGATGCTCTCGGCGAGCTCGCTCCTGGCAAGCTCGCTCTTCTCGGCCCCGAAGGGCAGCCTCAGGATAGAGAGAGAGAGAGTGGCCCCTCTTGGCGCTGGTTGGACGCCCGCTGGGGCGTGTCCGGGCGCTTCTCTGCGGCGCTGAGGCTGGCCACTCGCGCCCACTTGCGCCCACTTGCAGCAGTAGTGGACGAGCTGAATGCGAGCTACTGGACACAGTCGCCGGAGACATGGACACATCTCTCGGCGGGCACATAAATTTGGCCGATATGCGCCGGCTTCTGGACGCCAGCCAGCACAGCACGTGGCCGCGCCGGCAGTCATTCAAATCGTCCATTTGGCGCCCCGGCGGCAAGCCCTCAGCACGTACGCCGCCTCCTGCAGGGGTGCTGCTCAGTGGCCGCTAGTTGCGGCTTGGGGTTTGGGGCGCCTCTTGTTGTTACAAACTGATTTGGGCCACAAGCCGTTCGGACAAGATAGACACAGACTGTGGGGGCGCGCATGTTTGGACTCTGTAACGAGCGGTGCGCATCGAGGCTCAATTCCCCTAGATTGTGGATAAGAGCGCGCTCTTTTCCCCTAATTTTAGGCAGCTTCCCCAGAATTGTATTGAATTCCCCCAGTTTGCCGTTCAGAAACAGGGTTTTCCCACCAATAAGGATGCTCTTACCCTGATTCCCGATCATGTCGGGGCAAAAGTCGCACGAAAGCCCCAATTCCGGACGTAAACACAGGAAATTCCCCACAGGATACAACAGACTGCCGTCCGGGCGCCGCGCGGTCAGCGCCCCTCGACGAGCGCTGCCAAGCTTGCCTGGCTGTTTGGCTGGCGGTGGCGCGGCCAGGGGGAAATAAAAAAGGTTTCGCACACGAGAGACGGCCTGGCGCCGTCCATCTGTTCAAATGGCCATCTTGCAGTGTCCCGAGAGGGCGGAAATGGCGCCAGCGGGCGCCAAACACGAGCGCCAAAGGCGAGCACCCAAGCCAACATGGGCGGCCTACATGAGCGCGCCCGCAAAGCGGTCCGAACACGCGCGAACGCCGGCAGCTGGCGAGCTCGCTTCGTCGGCAGGCTGGACACGTAGGCCGAAGGTTGGGGGCGTTGTTGCATCATCAATTTGCACACACGAGCCGCTGCTTCTCGGGCTCGGCTGCCGAGCTTCGTGCGTCGTCCGTTGGGCCTGGGGCGGCCAAGCCAGAGGGCGCTGACCAGACACGCGACGGCGCCACTCGCAGCTCGTTAGCTGGCCGCAGACTGTATCTGGCGCCCAGCGGAGGGGGCCAAATGGGCGCCGGGCGTCCATTTTGGTCGCGATTCCTCTGGGGCGCCCTTTTTTGCTCCCTCTTTTCTCGCTCCTCTCGCTCTCCTCGCTCTTCTCGCCGAGGAGAGTCCGCGGCGGAGGAGAGTCTGCCGCTGAGAAGTGCCCAACGAGCTTGGGAGACGGAAATCTGGCGAGGCAGAAATGTGGCAAGGCGGAAATCTGGCGAGCCGTTGTTCGGCGCAATCAGGTCGCAGTTGTGGGCCAGAGGCAGTGTCTAGGAATTGGGGCGAGAATTGTTGGAAAGCGGCCAAATGGGCCCAGTTTTCTCTCCTCTTTCTTCTCCGCAATCCGCAATCTGCAAGCTGCAACTGTGCTCGGCCGCAGCTGGTCTGCGATTGTCTGGCCACCGCGTTCGATGCCGAGCTCGCTGGCAAGCCCGCCGGCAAGCTAGAGCGGCCAGCGAGCCGGGGAGTGTGGCTGGCGGCGGATCAGTGAGGCGAGCCCGAAGCCAAGAAGGAAGATAAATAGAGCGGCGGTTGCATTCCGCGCGGCGCGTAAACGAATAATGAAAAGTCTACAAATATTTGCAAACGAAGCTCGCCCACCTGGCCCTAAGCTGTGGCGCCGCCTACAAACCTCCCCAACTGGGCGCCTCCACCGGAAGGCGCCGGCCAGCCCGAGTGGAATGGGGCCGCCGCCGACTGGCCGCGGTGGAAATGAACAAACAGTGGCTGGCGAGCTGGGGCTAAGGTGCGCCCTCAGCTCGGCGCTTATCGGGCCCCAGACAGACTCGGGCGGCGCGTTTTGATTTAATTTCTCCGCTCCGATGGGCGCACTCGAGCCCATTGTTGCGGGCCCCACTCCTCCGTGTGCTGGTGTGCTCGTGTGTGGGCGCGGCCGCAGTCTGGCTGGCGCTGTCTGCGCTGCATGAGCGCCTAATCAAGTTGAATGGCCCCAGTCTCAGTCTCTCGCCTGGTCTCAGTCTCTCGCCTGGTCTCACTGTCTGGCCAGGCCCAGTCTCGCGCGGCCTCACGCGCCCGCAAGTTTATACATGCGGGCGCTGACTGGCAGCGGCAAGCTGGCGCGCCTCCAGGCGGAGCGCCCTCAGCTCGGCCGGCATCCAGGAGGCGCGCCTGTCGCCATGATGAATGCGCCCGAATCACGCTCGAGCTGCGCCGCCGCCGGCCAGGTGCCGACTGGCCGCAGCCGGCGAGCTCGGCGCCCTGTTTGTGAGCTCGCTGCGAGGCTGGCGAGCTTCCCGTGAGGCTGGCGAGCTTGCTGCGAGCTCGGCAAACCTGGCAAGCTCGCCAGCCTGCGCCGGCCGAGCGCCCGTCGACTCCGCTAAGCCGAAACATTATTTAGCTATCTGGGCGGCGGCAGGTGAGGCGCGGCCGCGCTGCGCGGCACCTGAGCGCCGGCGGACTGCATGCGGCCGCACACACGCCCAGACGCACGCCCAGAGGCACGCGCGCGCCAAAAAGACGCCCAGCAGTCTATTAGCCTGGCGAGACGCGCCCTCCACTGCGCTCCGAACGGGCCGCCCACTAGCCCGCTCGCTGGCTGGTTCACTCGCTCGCTTGCTGTCTCGGGCTCGCTGGCGCCCCTTCCGGACGGAGAACTGGGCGCCGTGCGCGGCCCACACACAGTCCGTGGGGCCTGTCTGGAAGGGCCGCTGCCAAGAGCTGCTAATGGGCGCCCATCGGACTGCGATGGGCCGCATGCAAGCGCCCACTCAGCGAGCGAGCCAGCGGCAGGCCATACATCATTCCGTCTCAGTGGGCTTGGAAGCGGCTTCCGAGTTCGGACTCGAATTCGGACTCCACTTGGAGGATGCGAATTGGGGCCAGTTGGGCGAGCGTTACACGCAGACAGCCTAAGGTCTAGCCTAAGGTCTTGCCTAAGGTCTGCTCGCCAGCGTCTAGCTGCGGACTTCATGCTGTCCGAACGGCCTAAGCTGGCCCGAAATGCACGTTCCCATCGAGCTGGCGCGAAAACACAGCCTCACCAGTGCACTACTTACCTCTCGGTCTTCGTCCGGGTCTTGCCGCTGCTTCGGAGGCTCCGCCACCTCGTCTTCGGGCTGGCCCTCCTCGAGCGCCGCTCCCCTCAAACTGCCCTTTTCCTGTTGCTGTCTGTCTGCGGCCGAACTCGCCACTTCCGGGCCACCTTGGGCGCGCGCCACCAAAGAGCAGGAGCCAGCCGCTGAGGACGAGGAGGCGCTCGGCAGGCCGCCGGGCGAGCCAGAGCTCGCCCCAAGCTCAGTTGCAAGTCCCGCAGCCACGCCCACCTGCTGGTTGCGGGCTGCAGTGGCGCGCGCGAGGCGGCCGGCAGGCGGCGAGGCCTCGTCGAGGCCCACGATGGCCGAGCGGGCGACGAGGGAGGCGCGCCGAGGCTCCGGTGGTGTTGGACCAGAGGTCTGGCCTGGGGGAGGCTGGCGGACGGGCGGGGCGGCGGCGGCCGGCTGGAGGGGCGTGTGCGCGTCGGGCCCGCTGTCCGCGCTGTCGCGGCGGTTTGTGCGGCCGCGCTGGCAGCAGCAGAGGAAGAAGTAGACGGCCTGCTGCTGGTGCTGCGGGCCCAGCAGGGCGGCCGGTCCCCCAGTGTGTCCCAGTGCGCCGCCCAGTTGGCCCGCCGCCACTTGCCCGGAAGCGGAAACGCGGCGCTGGGGCCAGGGGCGCGCGAGCGGCGGGCCTGCGGGCGGACGCGCCTGCCAGCGAGCCGGGTGGGCGGGGCCCGGGCCGCCTGGATGGCCTGGAAGTGGTGGCGGCTTTGCGGGCTTGTCGGCGAGCAGGATCTCGTGGCGCAGCTGTTGCAGCAGCTGGGCCGAGCAGTGGGCGCACTTGGCCCTTCCGGTTGGGGGGCAGCCCGACTGGCAGGCGGCCGCGCCCAGCGAGTGGATGGAGCCCAGGCTGAGCGGGCCGGCGGCGCCCACGGACGAGCGCAGCGAGCTGCTGGAGGCGGACCAGGAGGGCGAGGAGCCGCGGTCCGACTCGAGCGACTGGAGGCGCGGCCGGCCGAAGTTGTTCGCGGGCGCCCCGCGCTGCTGGCCGGAACTTGCGCCCTGGCACAACTGGTACTGCTGCTGCTGCTGCTGGGCCGCGACCAGCAACTGGGCGCCCTGCTGCCAGCCGGTGGGCGAGGGCGAGCCCGACGAGCCGCCAGTCGAGTGGGTGGGCGACAGGAGCAGCCGCCCGCTGGCGCCCGTCGCCCCCCGGCCCACCGCCAGGTGGGCTGCGGACGAGCTCGACGAGGAGCCCGCCGTGGTGTGGCCGCCACTTCCGGCCGCGCGCAGACGCCCCCCGCGGCCCGGCCCCGGCAGGCAGAGGGAGGGCGAGCGCGGCGCCTGGTACCTGTGGTGGTGGAAGCCCGTGATTGTGGACTGCCGGCGGAGCTCGAGCGGGGGGAGGGCGTGGCCGCCGGTGGCGGTGGCCGGCGGCTGCGGCTGGGCGCCCGTGGGGGGCGGCCGGCGCCGCTGGGAGCCCGCCCGCTGGCAGAGGGAGCCTCTGGAGCTTGTCACGGGCAAGCTCTGCTGGCTGCCGCCCATCGAGCACACCGAGTCGGCCGCCAGCAGCCCGTGGGAGGCGGCGGGCGAGCTTAGCTGCGGCCCGCCCGCCGCCACGCCCTCCTGCAGCCAGCCGCCCCCAAGGGAAGTCTGGCCGCCCGCCGCCGACTGGTCGAAGGAGCTGAAGTAGTCGCTGCAGGCGGCCAGCGAGGAGCGCGACCATTTGTTGCTCTCGCACTGGCTGGCCCACTGCTGGCCCCCGCCCACCGCCGCCGCCGCCGCCGCCTCCCACAGCGGCGGACTGGGCAGCCAGCGCGACTGCCCGCAGCCACGCCCCTGCGCCTGCTCTGCACCCGCCGCGCCGCACCTGGCGCACAGCGGCTGGCCAGGAGCTGTATTTGGGCCTGAAAGTGGGCCGGCCAGCTCGCTCGGGGGCGGCGGAAGTGCGGGCCACAGTTGGCGCCAGCTCGCGTAGCTCTGCTCGAGGCTGCGGGCGCCGCTCCCGCCCAGCACCGGGCAGGATACTCGGCGGGCGCTGGGCGCCCAGATTATCAGCGGCCTGGTGCCGGCCAGCGCTGACAGCTGGCCCAGCAGCGCGTCGGCACTGCCCACCTGCTCTAGTCCGTCCGCCGTCGCCACTTGAGCGCCTCCCGCGAGCGCCGCCGCCAGCCGCTGGCACGCGCGGCCTCCCACGGGCAGACCCGCGTGCCTGGGGGGCGTGTCTGCGGGCGGCCGATCGGAGCCGCGCGGGCCCTCAAGCGGCGGGCCCAAACTGGACTGTTCTGGGTGCCTGTTGGACGCGTGGCCGGCCGGCCCGAACAGACTGAGGTCGTCGTCGTAGAAGTAGTCGTCATCGTCATTGTCGTCTTGCTCGCTTGTTGGCTCCTCGGGCTTGCTGTCGCTGTGACACGCCCCCTCGGTGTGCGGGAGGGCGGGACTGGGGTCTGTGTTTGTAATGCGGTTTGTGCGCTTCGGGCTGGGCTCTTGTGGCCTTTTGGAGTCCATTTCGAGTCGGCAAGTGGACAGAGTCTCTTCCGGTGACTTTGGGGCGGCGCTGGGCGAGCGGAAGTGGCGCTCTTCAGGGCCGGAATCGGAGCTGGAGCCCGACTGGGAGGAGTGGACGCTGAAGGAGCGCACGAGGAGCTTGGCGCCGGCGCTCTTGGGGGCCGGCGCGAGCTGAGGGCCGGCCGCCTCCTCGATCTCGTCGATGGACTGCAGCCTAAGGAGGGCGTCGAGCGGCTGCTGGCGCTCCAAGTCGCAGGGGGCCGACCGCTCATTAGCGTCGGCCGCCAGCAGCATGCGGGCCTCCTCCAGGCCGCCCACCAGCAACTGGGGTGCGCCCTGATGGCGAGCTGCTCGCTCGATGAGCTCGCCGATCGGGCAGGCGGACTGTGTCGCGCAGGGCGCCCTTAGGTCTGCGAGTGGCGAGCTTGGCGTGGCCACTTCCTGGCGGGCGGCCCTCTCGAGTGGCCCAATTTGGGGGCCTTCCTGCTGGCTGGGGGGCGCCCCCAAGAGCTGCTGGGCCGTGTTTGCCTCGCCGCTTCCGGCGACCCCGAGCGCCTCCAGGCCGGCCGACGAGCGGCCCGAGCTGGACGGCGGGGCGGCCTCGGGCGAGCTATCCTCTGCGGCCGAGTCGCTGGTGCTCGAGGTGCTGGCGACGAGCCGCCAGAAGTGGGCGTGCTCGTGCTGCTCTTGCCTGCTTCTGCGCGCCGACGACAGTCCCTCGAGCGAGCCTGCTTGCGAGCTCACTGGCGAGCTCGCCGCCGACGAGCCAAGCGACGAGGAGAAGGACGAGAGCCGGCGGAAGGGCGGCCCTGGCGAGCTTGCGGCCGGCGAGCTCGCTGCGGGCGAGCTTGGGGCGCGCGAGCTGCACGGGCTGCTGCTGCTGTTTGAGCTGCGGCAGGCCCGAGGACAGTCTGCGGCCAGCCGGCCCTTGTCTTGGCGCGCCTCCTCCGCCAGGAACAAGGGCCGTCCGGGCGCCGCTTCCGGCCCGCTGGCGCGCCGCGCCTTCGCTCTGGCGGGCCGGCCTGGGCGGCTGGCGAGCTCGCTGGCTCCCCCGAGAGCTTGGAGCTGGCCAGAGCTCCAGAGCTGCAGCGAGGCCCACAGCTGCGGGCGACTGTCTGGGGCCCGGCGGGCGAGCAGCCGGCGCAAACAACCAGCCTCGCCCTCTGCCCGCAGACACACCAGCACCAGCTCGTCGGCCGCCCCGTAATGGTCGTCCTGGTCGCCGGCCGAGCGGCGCCGGCCGCCAAACAATCGGCCCGCCGGCCGGAAGCAGTCGAGCAGCTTGATTTGGCCCCGAATGGTGAGCTCTGGCGCTCGCGGAGTGGGCGCGCCCGCCGAGCTTCTATCACAGTCCGTCTGGGGGGCGCTGCAGTCATTAGGCGCCGGTCTTGAGGGCCCGTCTCGAGGGCCACCCGGCGCGCTGCTCGGCCGACCAATGGCGCCCTCTCGAGCTGCCCGCTCGCCTTCCGGCGCCCACCAGAAGCTCTCGTAGTTGAGGGGCGCGCGCGGCTCCTCGTCTGCGGGCGACTGTTCCTTCGAGTGGACGCTTGAGTCTCGCTTGGGGGCGACCTTAGGGCCCGCTTTTGCACTTGCACTTGCACTTGCGCTCGCGCTTGAGCTTGAGCTTGAGCTTGGGCTTGAGCTGGAACTGGAACTTGAGCCGGGCTTCCGGTCGGCCGCCGGCCGGGGACGGTCTGCGGGCGCAGGTGGCCTCTGGTGCGGGTTGGCGGCGGGCCCGCACACGCAGCCGGGGCCGCGCAGCAGCGGCTCCCACGCGCCGCTCGAGTCGGCGCCCGAAAGCGGCGACGAGCACCACGAGGAGCCCGCCGACCACGAGCACGCCTCCGCCCACGACAACAGCCGGCTGGACGAGCGCGACCACTTGGGCCCGCTCGCTCGGGGCCGCCCCCTCCCTGCAACTGTCCCCCCCGGCTCGCCCGTCTCCTCGGGCGGCCGGAAAGGCGCCCTCTGCGCTCGCTCGGGGCGACTCTCCTTCCGGTGGTGTCCGGCCGAGTCGCGCGGCTCTCTTGTGCACTCTAGGGGCAACTCGCTCCCCCTCGATTCGGGCGGCCGGCCGCACCTAAGCCTCTCGGGGAACTTTTCGCCCGCTTCGGGCCTGGCCACGCCCACCTGCGACGCGCAGGGGCAGTGTGGGTTGTCCGCGACCGCCTCGCCGCTGACTGTGTCTGGCTGAGTGACGCGGGCGGCTCCATTGGCTCTCGAGCTTGCACTTCCGCCGCCAGTCTCGTGGAGCCTGGTGTCTAGTCCGCTTTCGGCTAGTCCCAGTTCGGCGCCGGTTCCGGTGGCGCTGGCCCGCGGGGTGCCCGCCACCACGAGCGAGCCGCTCGACGTTGTGGTGGTCCTGGTGGTGCCCTGGCCCGAGTCTGAGGAGCCGCACGAGTCCAAGTGGCGCGACTCGCTCGTCTGCTTCCGGAGGTTTGCCCGGCGCCTCGCCGCCAGCGGCACACTGCTGCTCGCCTTGCTCAGCATCTTGGCCCTTCCATTAATATTACCACCCAGGCCGAGCTCAGCACCAACACTGGGCTCTTCTTCTTCTCTTGCTGCAGCGCCACCCTCAAACTCGCCCACCTCCACGGGGGCCACACTGCTCTTATCGTGTGCGCTCGTTGTATAAATATCGTAAATATTATTATCATCATCCAACTCGCAAGCCCCATTAGTGCCTCCCTCATGCTCGGACCTAATTTGGGCCACGCCTTCCGTGTAAACATTATCTTCCCGTCGAGCGTCCAGCCCGAGCTCGAGCGCCGCATAATCGGGCCTCATTGGTTGCCCGAAGGCGCCCGTCGAGTGTCTTCCGTTGGGCCCAAATTTGCTCTGCCTGTTCTTGCATTTATTGTCCCCGAAATTGGCCTTGTTATAATCGTCGCTGCTGATATAACTGCTGCCGAAAGTTGCATTTGTCGACGCGCCAGCGCCAGGAGCTGCTCTCTGGCCGCCAATGCAAGACTGCACTCCACCCAAAGCATAGCCCCCCAGCTGCAGGCGGCCCAGCTCGCCAGCCCAACCGGAAACGAGCTCGCCTCGAACTGGCCGCTCGCCAGTCGGCGCGCCAACACGGCCGCGCGGACGGAAATCGATGGCCGGCTGGTGGGGCGCAAAGAGCTGCCGCTCCTCGTCGTCTCGGTCGCCATCTTCCTCGTCGCACTCGTACTCGAAGTCGCACTCCTCCGCCTCTTCCTCCTCGTCCTGCTGGCTGGCCGGCCCGCTCAGGTTCGAGCTCGCCGAGCGCTGGCCCTTCGCTTCCGCTCGCCATCGCTCCAGCAGAGCGAGCTCCTCGAGCAGCGCCGAGCCGACGGGCCCCTCGGCCAGCGAGGACTGGGTCCGGCAGGCGCCCCGTGGACTGTCTGCGGCGGACTGCTGTCTGCGGCCAGCTGCAGACTGATACTCGAGCAAAAGAGGCCCAACTGGGAGCCCCTTTCGCTCCTCCTCCTTCTCCTCCTCCTCTGGCCCATCTTGATCCTTGGCACCTGAATGGCGGCTTCTCTCTCGGTTGTGACTGGCGAGCTTGTCGAGTTTGTCTCCGCAGAAGCGGCGCATCTTGAGCGGCTGGATATTTTTTCCTACTCTGCAAGTGCAAATGTGTAAAATATTTTCCACTTGCTTCTCCAACTTGGAAGCTCTTTTTCTAAATCTTCTTCTGAATCTTCTTATAACTTTTCCTCTTTAACTTGTCTCACTTTAACTTTCTTTCCCACCAAAAAGACGCCTCTGAACTCCTCAAAAAGTCTTCCCCCAAACTCTCTTGTGTATAACAATTGTCCTATTATATTGGATTATATTATTTATATATTGCACTGTATCGTGATATATCGCGCTGCATTGTCCTGCTATATTGATGCTCCAGACTTGGGCCTGACTTTTGGGCTGAACTCTTGGTCGTCGTCGTAAATCTTGTTGCCTTTTCCGCCTCTTCTTCTCTTTTCTCCATCCGCTTGAACCTCCTTCTTCTTCTCTTGCTCTTTGGCCGCTTCTTTGGCTTTGGCGCCCACTTTTGCCCCCTTTCCAAATTCGGCCCGCCCGGAAGACGCACTCAATTCACTTCGAGCCTGATCGACGCAAACTTGACATCTGTCTCGCCGGCTCGCCTCGCCAACTCTTTGGCCCCAACTGGTGCCTGTCATGCGCCAGTGCTAAGCATCCGAGCCAGTCTCATGTGTCTCATGTGGCCCCCATGCTGCACTCTTTCCCCCTTTCTTCTGGCCCTCCAATAACAACAACAACAACAACAACAATGTAAAATGTGAACTGCCAAGCCCAACTTGCGCCTCTTCGCGTCGAGCCTAGTCTCTCTTTACCAGTCCTAGTCTCTCTTTACCAGTCCTAGTCTCTCTCTCTCTCTCTCTGTCTCTCTCCACTGCCTTTGTCTGGCCACCCACTGGGGCCGCCAATATTTGGCGCCCTCTGGAATCTGGTCCGTTTTGCGTGCTGGGGGCGCTCTCCCGTGGGAAATAAGCAAGATGGGCCCACTTTTCTCTCTCCCTCAACTAACTGAGACTATCTTGTCCCAGTCAACTTGAACTGCTCGCCCTCAGCACTCACTCTTTGTGCTCTTTTCTGCCCTTTTTGGCCAAACTTTTTCTTCCCAATTGGGGCTCGAAACAGGAGGAAAAACTGGCTCTCTCTCTGTTTATACTTAGGCGCCGCTTTGTATATTTGCCGCCTCCACTTTGCAGGGACGTGCTCTCTGCGCCAGCAGAGCAAAGAGCACACGCGTTTGTATAAATATTTCTCCTCTGGCCCTTTTTCTTTCCTCTCCAATTGATTTGCTGCCGCCTCTGCTTCTTAGTGGCGCCCAAGTGGAACTAAAGTCGCCCTCTTCGAACGAGCAAAAGAAAGTGGGGGCAAAATATTTCTCTCTCTCTCTCTCTTTCTCGCTCGCTTGCCACTGCTCACTGTTGGTCCAAAATAAAACCAACAAGAATAATAACAACAACAACAACAGCACACACGCCAAAATGGGGCCCGCTCCTAGTCGCTCGTTGCCACTCGCGCTGGCCAGCCTCTCGCTCCTGCCAGTGTCTAGCCTGGCACCAAGCGAGGCCTCAAGCGTTGCCTCAGCCTCGCTCGCTGGCCGCCCAAAGCAAACTCGGCCGCCCGAGAGATTGCGCAATGGGGGCCACCTTCGCTTCCTGGGCGCCTGCGCGCACTTCCGCCCCAGCAAAGCCGCAAGTTTGCTTTGGCTCGGCGCTCGCTCGAGGGCCGAGCAGTGAGCTTTCCGGGCCAGCAGCTCGCCCAGAAAGAACTCGGTAAGAGACTGTGTGCGGTCTTCGTGGCGCCCTCTTTTGGGGGCCCCAATTTGCGCTCATCTGGGCAGATCTGGGCGAGCAAATTGCTTAAAGTCGCCCTTTTTTGGGCTCTTTGTCGAGCTACAGCGAACGATTTTGCAATTTTTATTTCATTTCGACCAAATTTTTCACTGAAAAACCACGAATAAGCATCGGAGATTAGCTGCAAGAGTGAACGGTGCCATTTTATTTGGCATTTTATTCCCTCTTTAACTTTGCCTAATCCGAATTGGAAAGCGAGTTCGGTTTCGAATATTCCGAAATTTTACCATAATTCTTCCAAATTTCTCCCTAAAACTCTCCAAATAACAACAATAACGAAAACTTCAACGAAAACAACTGCAGCCAAACAAAAAGGCCTCTTTGGGCGGCATATTGTGCAAACTTTTGTCCGAATTTTGTCCAGTTTTCGCCGAAATTTTTGTGCAAACTTCTGTCCAAATTTTGCTCTCCTTTCACTGTTCGACCATTTGGCTAGTTACATGCACTCTTCCAGTCGATTTTCCCCAGTTTCAGTCCATCTTTCTCCCAAACTTCGACCCAATTTCTTCCATTTTCCTCCATCTGAGTCCATCTTTTTCTCGTATGTTGACGTCTGCTCGTATCCACATACGACACACCACAGTCTCTGGCAATCCAACTCCGCTTGCTTCCACTCTGCTCACTCCACGCAGGCGGCCGATCGAGTGTGTCTGATGAAGGTGCTGCTCAGGTGTCGAGTCCAATTGGGTCCATTTTGACGATTGGATTTGGATTATCCGTCGCATTTGGCGTCCGCATTTGGACGCCAAGAGAGTGTTTGGAAAAATGTTGAAACCAATCAGAAGGTTAAGAAGTTGATCGAAGTTTATCCAAGTTAATCGAAGAGTAGGACGACACTTCATTCACTTGCTCCAACACATTTGGACAGTATGAACTATGTGCAAACTATGTGCAAACTATGTGCACCAAACTCTGAGCAAAAATAGGAATAAAAACAGAAAAAGGGGAAATAAAAGTGAAATTAGAACGCCTTACGGCGTTTCAAAGAGCGTTCCAAACAGCGCTCCAAACGGCGCTCCAAAGGAGGTTCCAAAGAGGCAAAGAAACAGCTAGAGAGTAGCTCACCTGACTGTGCTGTGCACCTTGCGGTCCTTCACGCGGTTAACCTTCAGCGAGTAGTCCCAACTTGGTTGCAGCGGCGCCCCCTTGCCCCTGGAGGCGCCCCCGGCCGACTCCTTAGCTGCCCCTGGCTCCTCCGTGGTGGCCGAGTACTTGGTCTCGCTGATGAGCTGCTTGCGGCCAGGCCTCCTGGAGGCGTCCTGCTGGCCTGGGGCGCGTCGTCCAGCCGCCCGCTCGGCCGCGCTGTCAGTGTCCGACTCGAAGACGGCGCGCGCCCGGAAACGGGGCCGCACACAGTTGCTGGCCGGCGCCCTTTCGAGCCTCTGCTCCAGACTGGTCTCCGTGGGGCGTCTCTGGCGGGCGGCCTGCTGTCGCCGCTCGGTCTCCTGGGGGAACTTGCGTCTCGTCAGCCGAGTGGTCAGCTCGGCCCCCTCGGCCTGTCCACTTGTCGAGCCCTCAAGTGGTGGCTGGTGGGCCGCGTCCGCTTGACTAGAGGCCGTCTTGCTTGGCCGCACGTCCTGAGGACTAGCCTCCCTAGACTGCTCCTCGAGGGGCGTCTTGAACTGCGGCGGCGGCGAGACCAGGCGGCCGGAAGTGGGCGGCTTGCTGGGCGGCGGCGGCGAGCGAGGCGTGCGCGCTGCTCGTGGGCCCGAATTGAAGTGTTCGCAGTTAGGGTGCCGTTTGGGCGTTTCAGGAATTTGAGGTTGCGTTTTAGGCATTTAGAATTCACATTCTGGACATTGGAAAAGTTGCAAGTGAAGCGAGTTTTGCAAGATTTGGCCATTCGGAAATTTGGAAATTTTCAAAATTTTCGAAACTTTTGGCAGGAGCAAATTGGCGGAAGTGGCCCGAGCTAAGCTTGGCCACTGCCGAGCGCCTCACTAGCCTCACTGGCCCCACTGGCCTCGCTGGCAAGCCGCCCAAGACTTGGGCCCGGAAGTTCTGCTCCCAGAGAGTTTCACGCTCAAATGCTACATTCACACATCCGGCGGGCCTCTTTTTGCACCACATGTGCACTCTTTATTGCCGTCCTCCAACTCGGGGGCGCCTCTCTGGACGAGCGCCGAGCTGCTGGGTGCTCGAGGCCCCTCGCTTGGCGCCGATTGCGTGCTCGTGTGGCCCCAATTCGGGCCCAAGTTCCGCCCGTCTAATTGCCTCCCGCCAGGCCCAAAGGGGCGCCCAAGCTCGCCTGCCTCGCCAATCGGCCTCAATCCGGGCCACAATCTGCGCCAAATCTGCCCCAAATTGGCCACTCGACCCTGACCGCGGCCACGCCCACTTGAGCGAGGCCACGCCCCCTGGCCCGCAACTCAAGTGGAGCGCCCAGAGGAGCCATTTTGGAGCCGTTTTGGGGGCCTTTTTGATCAGTTTTGGGGCTGTTTGGGGGCCGTTTTGGAGCTGTTTTGGACTCGGAGTGCACGATTTCAGTTGGAGTGCACTCAGTCAAGGACACGGCCGCCCAGAGGAGCCCATAGGAGCCCAGAGGAGCCGCCCCCGAGCTGTGGCGAGGCGCAAAGGGGGCCAACTAGGCGCCAACTTGGCGCCCCAACCATGGCCCAACTATGCAATAGATCACTCACCTGGTCCTCGTGGGGCCCCGCGCCCGGAAGGCCGCGCCCGGTGGGCGGAAGGGCCCAGCTGTGCGATGAGCTGGTCGTCGTCGGTCTGGTGGTCGCTGGTGAGCGGGTCCTCGTCGTCCATGAACGAGAGGCTGGGCGGCGCTGCTTGGGGTGTGCGGCGAGATTGTCGCCCATGCTGCTGTTGTGCTTGTTTCTGTCGGCGAGCTAGTGTTTGGCGCGGAATAGTCTCGCCCTGCTGTTGAGGAGCCGCCCCCGAGCTGTGGCGAGCCGCCCGGCGCCCCTCCTGGTCTCTGGCGGGCCCGGAAGGGGCGCCTGTGGGGCTGGCCGCGCGTCCAGGACCGGCGGGCGAGCCTAATGGGCCCGGGCGGAGTGCGAGGGCGGCCTGCTGCTGGCGCTGCTCGGCCGCCGGTCCGCCGGGGCCGCAAGTGGGGGGGCCCAGGTTGTGGCTGCTGCCGGCGCCGCTCTGCACGATGCCGCTGTCCATGGTCTCGGGCTCGCTCAGGTTGGACGTGTGGTCGGCGAAGAGCAGGGGCGGACTGGCGGGCTTGGCCGAGCTCTGCGGCTGCTGCTGCGGCCGGCGCTCCGAGCGCGCCGCCAAACTAATTGGCCTCAGGAGTTGCGCCCTCTGCTGCTGCTCGCGCTGTCTTGGCAGCTGAGGTGCCCCGCGCCAATCGGGCGCCGGGCTGGCGGCGGGCGCCCCCTCGCCGGCCCGGACTTGCCGGGCCGGGCTCTCCAGGGACTCGTAGCTGCGCTCGCGCAGCCTGTCGTCAAACACCAGCCGCCCGTCGCGCGTCACCTGTCGCCGGTCCTCGCTCGAGCGCTCGATCTCCAGCCGCTCGCGCACCCTGCCCTTGGGAGCGGCCCGCGCGCTTTCCTTTGGCCCGGCCCGCGCCGCGCCCTCCCGCAAACGAGTGGGCGTGGCCCGCGGGCTAACCGCAGCTTCGGCCCTGAGCGCCTTAGGACTCGGCGGCGTGGCTGGACTGCGGGCTGTTAGCACGCGGGCAGGGGGCGTGGCCGCTGGAGAGCTCACCCTAAGCTCCCCTCTCGCCTCTGGTTTGGGCTCCTTCTCGGCCGGAAGTGGCGGCTGCTCCGTCGCCACTTCCGGCCTGGTTTTATTGCCAGCGGGCTGAGAGGCGGCGGAAGCGGAAGCGCGCGACTCGGCCGCCTGGCTCTCGTCGAAGGAGGCCTCCGAGTGGGCGAGGAGCCGCTCGGCGCCGCCCGGAAGGAGCTTGGCGGCGCGCGAGCTCAGCTCCAGAGCGCTCTGCTCGCCGGCCGACTGGCCCACGCGCGCCCTCGAGCTCAGCACGATGCACTCGGCGGCCTCGGGGGCGCCTCTTCCGGTGGGCGCCACTTCCGCTTTGTGGGCCCGCGTGTCTGCCTCGAGCTCGTTGCGCACCACCGACCTGCTGAGCTCGCGCCACTGCAGTCTGTCCTCCTCCGCCAGCCCAGCCTTGGCCCTGTTCGTCCGCGCACCTCCCAACTCGGAGGCGCTTCCGCTTGGGGGCGCCCCCGCGCGCAGGAACAGCAGCGAGTGGCGCTCGCCCGCCTCGCTCAGCCGGCTCAGCACCTGTCTGGGCGAGACGGCCACCTGTTTCACGCAGCTCACCTCAGTTTGCTTGCTCAGCTTGCCATCGAGGAGCTGGGCGCTGCTTGTCAGCTCGCTCAGCTGCTTCCTGTTGCAGTTCTTCAGCTCAATGACCACCCTCAACTCAGTCCTCAGACTGGCCACCCTCTGCCTGGGCGGCGGCTCTTCACTCAAGACTCGCCCAGCCGCAACTTCCGGTTTATGTTCAACGCCAACTTCCGCTTTCTGTTTGCCCCCAACTTCCGGTTCACGTTCAACGCCAACTTCCGGCTGCTGCTGGCCACTCGCTAAGCTACAACCACTAAGCTCGCGCGGCCGCACCTCAGCCGCCCCACCCACGCCCACCTGATGCACGTCTCCCGCGCCCACTTCCGGCGCTCTTCCGCCGCCACTTCCGCTTCGGCCGGTTTTCCTTCCCTTCTCGCGGTCTTCCTGCGCTTGTAGCTTGGAACTTGCGGCAACTTCGGCACTTCCGGCGCGCCCACTCGGCGCCTCGAGCTCGGCGGCCAGCGAGTCGCTCGACTGGGCACTCTGCGCGGGCCCGCTCGCCTCGCTCAGACTGTCCTCGGCGCCCCTCGGGCTCTCGGCCTGCTGCTTCCGGTTAGCGCTCGGCGGCGACTTCGCGCCGGAAGTGGAGCGCGGCCCATCGACTTCCGGCGGTGACTGGCTCGCCTCTCGAGGCGCTTCCGGCGGCCGAACCAGAGCCTCGCCCGCAGTTTGGCCGCCCACTTCCGGTTCTGCTTCGGGCTCTCTGCTTGCCGCACCCAAGCTCAGGCCATCTGCACCTAAGCTCTGGCTTTCTGCGTCCGAGCGCTGACTCGCAGTGTTCCTGAAGAGGCTCTGGCCGGCGAGGCTGAGCTTGAAGCGGCGCGTCTCGCTGGCGCCCAGATCGACGAGGCCCAGACGGCGGTCTTGCTGCCAGTTGGCGCGCGTCTGCGTGGAGCGCGTCTTCGTCTCTGGCAGCAGCGAGAAGCGTTCGCGGCTGAACTTCTCGGTGCCCACCGCCACACTTCTGCTGCTGCTCGCCCGCCGCCTCGACAAAGTGCGCGCCTCTGCTTCCGGGCCGCAGTCGAACTCGATCGACTGGGTGCCAGTCTCGCGCGTCTCCACCAGGAAGCGGCGCACCATCCGCTCCATCAGCTGCAGGTCGATCTGCGTCTCGGTGGACTTGTGCGACACTTCCGCCCGCCGCAGACTGCCTTCCGGCCGCAGACTGTCTGCCGCCCGCAGACTGTCTGCCGGCGCCCCAACAGGTGTCTCCTTGCGGCTGCTCGCGGGCGAGCCGGGCGGACTGGCGCCGATCATCATGAGCGCCTCGGCCGAGGCGGCGCGCGAACTCCGCTCGCCGTCCCGCTCGCGGCCCTTGGGCTCGCCCGCATGCTCGCCGCTCGGCTCGCCCTTAGCTGCGCCCCCATGCGGCCCCTCCTGGCTCGCCGGCCTTCTGTTCCGCTGCAGCCGCTCCAGCTGGGCGGCCAGCGCGCTGAAGGTGGCGCTGAACTTGTCGCTCGGCGGCTCGCCGGAAGTGTGCGCCTCTTCCGGCCTGCTGCTTGTCTCTTCCACTCTCGGCCGGCCGCCTATCTCTTGCGCTTCCGGCCTGCTGGCCGCCTCTGGGCTGCAGGCGTGGCTCATGGGCAGCGAGGAGACGTCGGCGGCGCTTGACTGGCGGCCGCTCGCCCAGGCCTCCTGCCCGCCGCTCGTCCAGCCGGGCGCCTCCTCGCTGTCCACCTCCAAGATGGTGGACATCGAGTCGTACGCCAGGCCGCCGAGCTCGGAGGCGCCCTCCCTAAGCTGCGCCCCCACCACCGCAGACTGTCCGCCATAGAACTGGCGAGCTTGGCGCAATTTGTCCTCCTCCTCCTCCTCCTCGTCTTGCTCGTCGTCTTCCTGTTCGTCGAAGTGGTGCACTTGCGTCTGGCTGGCTTCCTCCAGCTCGAGCGCCCGCCCGGAAGCGCCCCTCCACTGGCTCCCCTCGGGCCGGCCGGTCCTAGTCTTCGGCGGCGTCTCGCTGAGACTCGCGCGGCCGCTCGGCGACATCTCGCCCGCTCGGCCCACTCACAACTACTAGAGACTTTCTCTCACACGCTCAAACGGCCACCCAAATGTCAAAGTCCCTAACTGGCGGCCCGCCTCTCATGCTGCACCCTAATCTAAACTCGCCAATTCTGATCTTGACACCTCGAGTTTCCGGCTTCTTTCCAGCTTCTTTTCGGCCTCTCTCTCGCTCCTTTCCCCTACTTTTCTCTCCCTCTCACTCTCTACTCTCCCACAGCGCCACAAAGAAGCTCAAAGCGCCACAAAGAAGCTCAAAGCGCCACAAAGAAGCTTAAAGAAGCTCAAGGAAGCTCAAAGAACGCCGCCTCAGAGTCTTCGGCGAGCTCGCCGGTTGCTCTTTTGGAAGTTTCGGCTCCTCTTTCACGCAGCTCGCCTGCTCAAACACGCGCACACCAACAAATCGGTCCAACAAGTGTCTCTGGTTGCAATCGAGCCACTGGCTGCGCGCCCAGTCGAGTGGAAGAGCCGCCCTTTGGGGATTGCTTTAGCACAGAGCGTGCTGCGTGCGAGCGGCCCAGCAGAGACTGTGTGTGTCGAGCAGAGACTGTCTGCGGCCCAGAGACTGCCTGTGGCCTGGAGAGCGACTCAACAACAGGTGCATTTCATACAATCAGCTGCGCGCTTTGCGCCGCCCCCTCGGCGTGCGTGCGCCGAGCTTTCTAGCTGCAAGCCGTCGCAATGGTGCTGCAAATTTGCGCCCAAATTTGCTCACATTTTCTCGCAACACTTGCAGGCAGAACATTGCGGGCCAGCCGCTAGAGAGAAAGCCATTGCCAAGCGTCCAGGGCGACCAGCAACAAGCCCCCCAAGGGAAGGCGCACAAGCGAGCAGAAGAAAAGCAGCCGACTCATTTCGGCCGCTCACTGTCGGCCGGTGACTGTCTGTGCGAGCAAATGGGCAAGTGGGCTGGCTAGCCTGGAGACCTAGTCTCTCGCTGATGGGACACCGACCACTCAGGGCGGCTTGCCAAACAGACGCTGCAAGCTTGGCGCCGGAGCTAAGCGCCGAGGCTCGCCGACCAAAGTCAGTGCCGCAAAGCGCTGAGGAGGAGCCGCCGGATCACGAAGTCAATTGGAGCTCGAATCGGTTCCCATTTCGATTCCATTTCCGGCGGGGCGTCTTCGGCGCGACGGTTGCCGCCCTCCTCCTGTGGGCGCCCAAAGGGCGCGATCATGGTCGGCCAAAAGTAAGATGACAAATTTCCGGGCAAAGCAGCGCAGAAACGTCACCATATTTTTGTCGCGCAATGCACAGCGCTCGTCTGCAAGGCCCGCTTTGTGGGACAAACTTTGTCATCGGTGTTTGCATTGAAATAGTGCAGAGCTGCACTAGTGCAGTGCTGCAAAAGTGGGCCGCAAAAGTGCAGTGTGCAAGCGCGCCCCAAAAGTGGCCTACAAAACGCCCTGCAAACAGGCCGCTTCGCGCCTCCTCTGAAGGCCGCCCGTCTGGCCGCTCCTTAGCTCTCGACCAGAGTCGCCCATTCATAATTTGTGCCCATTCACACAGTTGCCAGTTGCCACAGTTCACACACAAATTCGCCAATTCACTTATTCACCAATTCACTAATTCATGAATTCACCAATTCACTAGATAATGTGGTGGCCAATTCACAAATTTGCCACCATTTGGCTCTCTCTCTCTTGGCGCCATTCGAGCTCCCAACTTGTCCAACTTTGGCCCCCATTTCCATTCAACTGGCGGCCGATAATTAAGCATCAAATGATGGCAATCAAATAATTATGATAAACAGGCAAGCTGCAGGCACAGACTGACTCGGGCTGCGTGCTTGCGAGACACTTGCCAGAACAGTTTGACGCCTTTTTGCAGGCTTGCCCAGTTGGTGGCAAGCTCGCCAGGCGCCAGGCCGCCAACAGTCTGCCGCCCGCAAGCCGGCGGCACAATGAGCAGCAAGAATGGCCATTTGGAGCGCAGGTGCTTCCACTTGCACTTGCGGCCGCCTCTCCCAGTCTGGCGCCTTTCCAGCGAGCTGCACTTCCAGGGAACTGGCGGCAGCTCGTTCTACTGGCTCGTTTCGCTGGCTCGTTTCGCCAGCTAAAGACAAGCCCAATAAGAAGGGCAGCCGAACACTGGCTGGACGGCAATCAGGCGGCCAGCAAAAGGGGTGTCGTGTGTCTGTGGGCCGAGCGGGAACTGTGATTGGAAATGGCAAAAGTTGGCCAAGAGTTGCAGGCCGCTGCTGCCCGTTCGCTCAGCTCACGACCAGCGGCTGGCCAAGAGAGCTGGCCAAAAGTGGCTTGCCCAGAGCGGCGAGAGCGAGAGGAACAGTTTGGGCCAGATGATGTTTTGTGTTCCCTTTTTTCCTCCCAAGCTCGCCCCCTCCGTTCGCTCGGCTCACCTCCTGACAGCTGCCGTCAGGCGTCGCAGTCCGTCTGCGGGCCTCTTATCTGTGTCTAGTCCATTTGGGCCGTACATAATTACCGGCGGCGAGAGACAGAGAAAGAGAGAAAGAGAGAGGGAGCACGATAAGACAGTGGGCGCTGAGCAGTGGCCAGTGCATTGCTGCAAGATCGCTGCTTTGTGGTGGCAGAGAGACAGAGCGCAAAGCACTGTGTGCAAGCGAGTGCTGCAGACAGTCTCTGGCAGAATAGCGCACGTTTGGCCGACGACAAACAAGCGCGCAGTGCAGAGTGCACATTGGCCACAGTGCACACAGAGCGCAATGTCCAATGTGCGCTCTCCTATGGCAACTGTGCAGCAGCGGCGAGCAAAACACCGAGGACCTAATGTCGCCCAATGAGTGGCCAAACTTGTTAGTCCGAGCTCGAGGAAGCGGCAAAAGGGCGCGAGATCGAGCGGAAGCGCGCCAAAGCCTCAACAGCACTAAGGTGTCGCGAGGCGGAACACTTTTTCCGCCCCCTCCAGCCGCTTGTCCGGCTTCTGGGGGTGGGGCAGAAAGGGGGCCCAAGTCTAGCTGGAGGTCCCAAATGGTGGCCCTAAAAGGGGTAAATAAGCCCAAAAGAGTGTCCAGCCGGCAGAGCTAGTGTTCCGCAGTGAGACGAGCTCACGCCAGACAAGCTCGTCCCAGTCTGGAAAGGAAATGCACACCAAAGAGGCCAGCCCACTGGGCAGCTCTTTGCACGCTTCCGCTCGGGCTGGGCGGCTCTCCTGCACAGTGGAGCTAGTCTTGGTTTTATTCCGGTTCATTTTACTTCATTTTACTTTATTTTATTTCACTCTAGCTCGTCCCGAGCTGCGAGAGTCTAGTCCGAGTCGCCGCCCACTGGCTGCGAGCTCACCAGCGGCGCCTAGAGGTGACCAATGACGAGCTCGCCTCTGGCCACTTGCCGGCGGCAAGCTTGGGCCGAGTGGAGAGAGGTGGTGGTCCTAAGGTGCGGCCACCTTAGGAGGAACTGCAGTCGCGTGTCAGTTGTCCTCGAGCAGAATTGTCGTGCAAGCCGAGCATGTTTGGCGCTTGTTTGGGCGCGATCTCTCCTCTTTGGCGGGCGCCTTTTCGCTCCATTGGCGCCGCTCAGATGCGGCCCGGCAACAAATTGGCTCCACTTTGGCCGCAGACAGTCCCCCTTTGGAGCAGCGAGCAGCCGACCAGCTCGCGAGCCGCCCCAGTGGACGCGCGTTTGATGCTCCCACTTGGGCCGAGTTAGTGGGAAAAACTATTATGCCGCCGGGCGCCAAGCTCGCGCGAGACTGTCCTCTGCCTTCATCACACTTCTGGCGCTCATCAAAATGTATCAACTCCAACGAGCTGCGCTTGTTCCAGTTGTCCCAGTTGCTCCAGTTGTTCCAGTTGCTCCCTCTGGTCCTAGTCTCCCTCTGGTCCTAGTCTCCCGCTGGACGCGCGCTCGCACGCCGCAATGGGACGTAGATCCACTGGGCCCCAGTGGAGTGGATTTTTAATTTGACTCCGGCCGGGCTGGCCGGCGCCAGAGCTAAGGGTCGGCTTTGGAGCGGCAAGGCTCAGCCAGAGCGGCCAAATCGAGCGAGAGAGCTCGGGTCTTCCGGCGGCGCCAACTCATCCCAGCGGCCACATCTTTATCCCCGGCGCCACCTTTGGACTGGGCTTGGGGGGGGGGGGGGGGGTGGGGGGGGGGGGGGGGGCTTGCGGGCGCACCTAAGCGTCGGCCGCACGGAGCTGCTGGGCGGCTTTGGAGCCACGCCGGAAGCATTTGGGGTCCCATTGGGTGACAGTGGTCGCTTAGTGAGCATCGGGCAAGGCTGGCACTCAATGCACTCACAATGCGTTTTAGGCGGCCCAACTAGATTGGGAGCATCCAGTCGATTAGTTTTGTCTCTGTCTGGCTGCAAATTGCGCGCCTAATCGGCGCCAATTTCGCCTCCAGTCCAAAGGTCAGCCGAGCAGCGCAAGAGTGGCCACTTTTGGGGGCAAAAAGTGCGGCGCGAGTGTGTCGCCAACGCGCAGCCAGCCCTTAGCTTAGGGAGCGCGGTGCAGACGGCCCGCAGAACAAGCTTGCGGGCGCCCAAGTCGGCGCCCATTCGAGACTGTCTCCGGCGACTCGACTCGACTCGAATCAATGAATTGAGCACTCAGCAAGCTTGCGAAACTCGCTGAACTCACCAAGCTCGCCAGTCTTGCCAAGCTCGCCTGCCTTGCCAGTGAGCACTCGCTGGTGGCCGCCCCTTAGGATCGCTAATTGGCCCGCTCTGGAGCCCTGAGAGGCGCCCCCATGGCCAAATAATCGGCCAAGATGTCGCGAGATCATCGGGCGACGAAATTGCAAATCTCGCCACTGTCTCCACCATTTCAGCTCGCCCACAGACACTCCCCGGCCCTCCATTATTGCGCCCCCCAAAAGGGCTGCAGACTCGTGCACGGAAGCGGCCCGGAAATGGAGCCCCCTCCTCTCGGCTGGCTGGCTGGCTGGCCGCTGGAGGCGTCTGGCTCGAGGGCCGTTTCCTGTTTACTCGGGCGGCTCGTTGTTTCGCGCCCCTGGCAAGCTCGCGGCCGGCAAGCTCGCGCGACCCATCTGCATGCGGGCGCGCACAGTTGGCGCCAACTGGCGCCCCCCAAGCTCGCCAATTACCGCCCGGCGCTGACTCGGCGCCGGCTGGGCCCCGCTGCCCGGCCACACCTGGCGCCTGGCGGCTAGCTAAGGCTCCGAGCTGAGGCTCGCCAAGCTCGCCACCCCTCGCAGCTCAATCTCGCGGGCTCAGGTGACACCTCGGCCACGCCCCCTTGGCTGGCGCGTACGAGGGGGCGTGGCCGAGGTGTGTCCGTGGGAGTGAGAATGGGGGAGTGTCAACAAATTGTCCAATCTGTTTGGGGCGTCTTGTTTGTGCGGTGCGGGCGACTGTCTCCGAGGGGCGACCGCAGCTCGACAGGCGGCGGGTAAACAAACAGCGCTCGGCCGAGCTTGTATGCAAATAGAAAGGCCGGACTTGCAAAATTGAGCCCGCGCCGAACGTGGAAGGCGCCGAGCTTGACCGGGCCCGGCCAGCTTGCCAGATATAAGGACTGGCGAGCTTGCCAGATATAAGGGCCGGCGAGCTTGCTAGATACACTAGATATAAGCGTGGGGAAATAGGAAACGGGCGCCTGCCGGAGCGAGTTGGGCGCCGGAAAATCGGTGCCGCCGACCGTCTTCCGGCCAGGAGGGTGGCCTCTCGGGATGCTCGGGGCCAAAGTGCACTAGACGTCGGCACGCGAGTTATTTGGCCCCCACACGAGAGGGACCTTTGCGACTAGGTTGCGCGAGTGTGCCTCTTCGTGTGTGTTCTCCTGAATGCTTCTTTGGGTGTCCTTCTTCCTGTGTGTGTTCTCGTGTGTGCTCTGCTCGAGCTCGCCGGCGAGCAGCCACCCAGCGCCAGGCGGGAAGAAATATGGCCTCTCTATCCGCGGCCTGGCCGCTGCCGTTGGGTGCTGTCTTGTTTGGCCGCTGTCAGGCGCACACGCTCGCCCACAGATGCACACACGCCGCCGCCAGTCTCATTAAATTGATCTAGACGGCTCGCGCCGCCCCCGAGACCATGAGCCGGCCGGCCGCCAAGATGGAGGGCCCACTCCGAGGGGGCCCATTTGGGCGCCCTTCCTGCTGGCGCTGCTTGCATGTGTTAATATCAATTTGATTTTCGTCACACTCGGGCCGACACTTTCTAGTTAAAGGCCCAACTGGTAGACTGGCTGCCTGGCTGGCCGGAAGAGTTCAGAGGAGCCCGTCTGGAGAGAGCGTTCTCGTGAGCGCCTCGAGGGGCTCAAGTGAGGCAGAGCTTGGCGGGAGGACTTGGATTACTGGGCCCATAGGCAGGCAAACACTCGTGCTAACACACAAGACACGATAACACACTTGGCTAGAGGGCGACAAAGAAGAAGAAGAAGAAGAAGAAGTAACAAAATGTGTCCAAGGAGAACAAATCGGGCAAAAAGGATGAGGCCGCCGGGCCAAAGTGCTGCCAGTGTCTCTCTCGGTCTCTGTTTACTGCACAACAACTACAGTCGCATTCAACTATACTCAATTGTTTGCCGCCTCCATTTTGGCTCATCCATTTTGGCCAGAGGAGAAACAAGGAGTTTCCTCTTACACATAGACTGCCGCCTCCCTCATCGTGCCCATTAAAACACAGGTCCACTCTGCTTGCTGCGCAAACTCGGCCCCCAGTCCTTAGGGATGCGCGCCGAGCCAAATATCGCTCTTTAAACTTGACAACACGAAACAACAAGCCTCCCCTTTCCTCTCTAGGGCCCATCATATTCTCATTACTTTATCCCCCTCCAATGCGGCTCATTAGTATCCAATTATTTTCCCACCCAAACACTTGCACGACCACCACCACCTTTGCATGGGGGCGCACTCTAACTCTAACACTAACTCTAAGCTCCGGCTTAATGCAGACCATGTCTTGCCCAGACTGAGTCAGCTAATATCTAGAGAGAGAAAAGAGACGAAGAGAGAAAGAGAAAATTCTTACAACTTGAGACGAGCCCAACTTCAATTCCACGCCCACAACTTGGGCCAGCCTATACTCATTTCACAAACACCTTTAATGGCCTCTTGAAACCGGCACACTTGTGGTCGGTGGTTGTCGAGTAGAGGATCTTCCTGAAGCCCACCTCTGAGCTTAGCAGATACTCGTCAAAGTGTTCCGGCTTGAATTGGATACTGTTGTAATTTGAGCGCAAACGATCGCTTAGTTTCTTCTTCCGGGCGTAATTATCAAATGGCTGAGCCTCCAAAATCAACAGGCCCTCCACTCTCAAATGGTTGTAAATCCTCCTGAAGAACCTTTTTAATCCCTCGTCACGGTAATTCAAGTGAACCCACTTTGTCACGCTCAGACATAGTATTGTGTCAAAGTGTGCCTTCTGCTTGGATACCAAATCATCACGAGACACAACATAGTTGTGCTCCACGAACAGAATGTTGTTCGGAAACTTTGGACTCTCTTTGTCGCCAATCAAGGCAATTGGTCCCTGAGCTACGTAACAGGATAGGGGGAAATGGTCTATGGGCTCTTGATAGACCTTTGAGTCACCATTTAGATTCAATTGAGCTGCATGCTGTTGTCGTAGCGCTAATCCCTCGGGCATCAACCCCTCATCCAGATGCAGATGCAGGTCTCTGTTCGCCATCCGAATCATCTTACTATCAATATCTATACCCAGGATGAATTTTGGCGAGAATAGGCGGGCAACTGCATACGTCATGTGACCTCTGTTACAACCAATGTCCAGGACATCTTTACCAGAAAACCATTCATGCTGCAGTAATTTGATTCGCTGGTCGGAGAGACCCGAATCCAGGGGCTTCGAACATAAGTCACTAGGTGTGTCTTGATCAGTTGGCTCAGTAATTGTTTCTGATTTCTCTTTTTCATCACATTTTGATTCACATCGACCAGAGTCGACCATTTCTACATCATCTCTTGTCGAACCAGTTGGTGCAGCATTTTTGCGATAGTTAAAATAGCCCGGATAATTTCCGAATTCCATGTTCCCCAATCTGGATCGCAGCTCTTCGCAACTTTCGGTGGAGTCTCCATAATTAGGATTGTCTGGTTTTATTGCTGCTAGGAAAGGATTTTCACTGGAGGGCCTATCCTTATTTCTGGCCGCCCATCTCTCGCTTTTTCGCTCCAACCTTGACTCTTCCTTTTCGTTCAATTTGTGACCCAGGTCGATTCGGGGTCTGCGGCGCATCTTGGACCTGTCAGATTAGGATGACATAAGATTATGTCAACCGGTCATCAAATTACGAACAAGTTTATGAGATCTTCTAGGTAGCTTGGACTATCGTCACTAGCGAAGCCCTGTCACGTGTGCCCAAAAAATATGTGTTTTCATGTGAGCTGCGCATGTGTTTCGAACAGCTGAGCGAGAACATAATGTGTCAAACTTTTTAGGTGAACAATCCTAAGCAAGGGCTACGCTCGTGATCCAAGATGGATCTAGATAATAATCAGAAGCCCTTCATTTGGAGGAAGAAATATGAAGAGAAAGGAATCAAAATCGATGAGAAGCAAATTGAGCTCGAGCAAAGGAAGAGAGCCGAGGCCAATCGTATTGAGCTAGAGAAAATCAAAGAACGCCAGAGACTTCGACAATTGGAACTGCAACAGAAACTTAGCGATAATGAATTTATGCAACGTCAGAAAGAGCTTGAGCACCATTTACATTGGGAGCAACAAGAGGACGATTTTATCTTGAAGCAGCATAGGCAGAGGAGTAAGATACGAATTAGAGATGGACGTCCAAAAACTATCGACTTGTTCGCCCACTACATAGATGTTTTCGGAGCGAAACCTAGTGATAACCAGAAGAAGAGCGTGTACATTCAACAGGAGGAGATAGACCTCAGTGATTCACCCGTCGAACTGCTGAATCCATGTGACTGGTTCAATGGATTGCGACTATCAGACCTGGAAAAATTGGAACCGGATATTGACACCTACAAGACGGCCGACTACAAGGAAAATCAGGAATACTGGGACGATATATTGCATATAACCAAAGACGAGATGATGAAACTGAGAGCTGCAAAAGATCAATCCCTCAGTGAGATAAATCCCACAGTTCGTAACGAGATCATGTCCTTACTTAACGATAAGTCTATATCTGAACTGAACCAGCTGGAAGACGAAATGTTGGATATTCTCGACAACCATGATCCAGCTATCGATCCTACGTTCTACAAGAACGCCCTGCCTATCCTGAGGGCGTATCGAGCAAAAATTAGGTTATCCGCAAATCATAAACAGAATTTGAAAAGACAGAAACAAAAAATCCTTGATGAACCTAAATCTGTGACAAAGGTCGACGATGATGCTGATCGCGGTGAAAAGCCTCATGTAGAAGAGACTAACGAGCCCGAGCCGAACGAGTCTGACAATGAGGACGAAAAAACTAACGATGATAGTGAAAAACAGAATGAGGGACTCGATGAGTTGAATAGCAGATGTATCCGGCTCTATGAGGAAGGTCGATACTCTCCGGAGATGATCACCAGAGATCAGATAGAGCCCGGTGCGATTCTCAGGAATTATCAGGAGGAATTCGATGTACTATGTCACCAGCGAAACCAAGTTTGCAATGCTTCCAACCTCCAAGAGGCAAAGATGGCAACCATGACACCAGAG
>Ga0268247_10000044_pt1 | contig 42004 bp, 38 predicted proteins | sample AgamicOrMae_FD_200245 | JGI IMG/M metagenome (GOLD analysis project Ga0268247, IMG submission 200245) | Agave microbial communities from Guanajuato, Mexico - Or.Ma.e (v2) (version 2) | ecosystem: Host-associated > Plants > Phyllosphere > Phylloplane/Leaf | place: Guanajuato, Mexico | collected...
AACTATACTCTCAGAGAAAAACTCACTCTCCTTGAGAGTCTTTCTATTTCTTTTTAAATCTTTGCACTCAGGCTGCCTCCTCAGATAGTTGAAAGTTATTTCATATCTCTCGCTTCCAAGGTTCGACAGGGGCATTCAACTGTTCTCGACCCCATGGATCAGCAGAGTACTTAGCCAAGGGCGACTGGCGAAGGCGTGAGATTGATCGAAGGAGCTGAGATAAGGAATTATGAAGGCTCGTGATTGGCGTCCTTTTAGGCTTGGTTGTAATCTCACACCTTGGGAGGGCAGTGCAAGAAATGGATTAACTATGGACTGAGTGCGGAGAAGAAGGTTACCCAAGTTCGAGGAGTGTTCCATCTCGAAAGTTGGGAGAATCTCAATAACAAGAACATTAGGAGAGCAACATTTATTGCTTGTCGGGCTTAGTGTCGTGTTTTTTTTTCTCCTCAAAGTTGGGCTTTGAAAGGACCTGAATGGGCGATGGCCTCGCACTCTCAAGTGCTCATTACAGCAAATGGGAGCTTGGGCCCCCAGTTTCAAGGGCCTACAAAGAGGCTGCATTCGAGTCGAGGGGGATAACTGAAAACATTAGCATTTCCTGTGCACAGATCTGCCGTGTTCTAGCGCTCCAGGACATGGACGTGTGGATACACTAACAAGCGGGCAGATATAGACGACACACGCATATACATGTATATATATATATATATATTCGATGCATGCATGGGTGTAATATCATGAGAGCATGAGAGTGGCGAGTGGGAGGCGCGCCTTTGGAAATGGACTCAACTGCTGGCTGATTATCATCTGGTCTGTCTGAATCTATTGGCTCGGCTCATCTCTTGCAATTGCTGACTAATGGCCGCCACTGTGCCGTGGCAACTGGCTCTAGTTTGTCGCTGTTGCTGCTGCTGGTTGTTGTCTGGACGTTGCGATAATGATCTAGCATTCGGTTGGGCCTCATAATGACGCTTGGCTGTCTGTTGCTGCTCTTGGGCCAGATTAAACGCCTGTTCTGCCTCGTCGCCACTTCCGCTGCTGCAGCTGTAATTTGAATTGCCGCTTCCGCCCGACGAATCAAACAGTTGGCCACGCTGGCGGTGCAGCTTGTTGGCAAGCTTATTAGCGCCACTCTTTGGCCCATTGTCAGTTGCGAGCCCGCCGGCTTGGCGCCCAATGGAGCCCACTCGTGCACTTTCATCGAGACCCTTCTGAGCGCCTCCAACCAAAGCGCCCAATTGGTGGCCACTCGAGTTGTTATTCCTCCTCCTGTCTTGCCAGTCCTGGTTGTTGGGCGAGCTCTCGCTCGAGCGCACCCCCACGAGAGCCGGCTGCTGGTGGCCTCCTCCCCCACTGGCACCAAGCTCCTGGGGCGACCTGGTGCTTCCGGTGGACAGTTGCTGGTGAGCTTGAGGCTCGCCCGATGGCAAGGCGCCGGTGAGGCCTTGCTGCTGCTGCTTGGCGCCGGCCGCCCTCGAGCTGGTCAGCTTTTCCCAGAAGCTTTTGGTGCGGCTGATGCTGAATCGTTCGCTCAACTCGTCCATGTTGCTCAGATCGTCGTCGAGCTCTGGATTGTGCTCGTCGTGGTCGTGCTGCTGGTGGTCATGCTGATGTCTGAGAGCGCCCAGATCTGCTGGGGAGCAGTTGCGGCTGCCCATGAGCGCGGGCGAGATGGTTGGACTACGTGTGGTTGGGATGATGATGATCTCGTCGTCGTCGCTTAGTCTGTGGTGGTTGCCCAGCGCGCTAGTTGAGTAGTTCATGTGCGGCTTGTACAGGTGGCCCACAGTGAGCGGCCCGGCGAGCGAGTTTGCCTGATAATCTCGCTTGTTTGCGCTCATCAACTGCACCGTCCCAATGGAGCGCGGTTCTCTGGGGTCCTGGTCGAAGTGGTCCTCGTAGTTGGCGCCCTCCTGCTCCCTCTGCTGCTGCTCTCTAGCCTGACTAGCCGAGCCCAAACTGGTCCTCTTGGCGACCGGCTTCGAGAGGGCGCCCAGCTGCTGTCTCGCCATGAACTTGGCCCTCTGCTCGAGCCCGTTCGAGCTCGGCCCCGCCCCAATGGTGCTCGACCTTTGCACCGAGGGCTGTCTCCTCTGCGTCTGTCTGGCGGCCGCCAGCGCGCTCTCACCTGTTGTCTTGGAGTTGCTTGCGCCGCTCGCCTGCAGCGCCGCCGAAACGGTGCTCTGGGCGGTCCGATTTCTCTCCTGCTGGCCGCTGGGCGCTCCGGAAGCCACACTGCTCCCCTGAGAGGCCAACAGTCGCTCGCTCAGACAAGCTCGCCGGGCGGCCACACTCTCGAACGCTAGTCTCTGGCCCTCCTCACCCTCCACCTCCTCGTCTTCGGAGCTAGTCTCTGAGTCTTCCTCGTCCTCCTCGTCGGCCTCGAAGCTTAGGGTGGCCCTGGTGGGTCGTCGCTGTCTTATCCTCTCACTAGCTGTCAAAATGCTGCTCCTCGAGCCCTCACTGCTCAGGTACGTCTTCTGCTGGGCCCCATTTTGTTGCCATTTTTGCTTCTTGCCCATATCACTCGGACTCTCCCCACGCTGCTCCTCTGGCTGACGGTGGGCTGGCCCCTTTTGGGCTAGAGTGGCGCCGCTAACAGTGGCCGATTTGGCCAGAGGATTTCTCACTGAGGCCGAGCTGCTTGGTCCAGTTGTGGAGGAGGCGGCCAGTGAGCCTGTGGGCGAGCTTGTTGTGGCGCCACTCAGCGCCGTGCTCTGTGGTATGGCCGACTTTTTCTTCCTCTGCTGGCCAGCCGCCGTAATCACCGTGCTCTTATCCAGGGAGCTTGTCGTTTTGCTAGTTGCCAATTTGTTCACACCAACTGGACTGTCTCTAGCTCTGTTTGTCTGCTTCTCTTTCGATTTGTCACTATTATCATGAGCCGCCACCGCCGTCGCCGGAGATGTGGACGAGGGGGAGCCTGAGGTGGCGCTCGGCGGTGTTGAGGGAGGCGAGAGACAGGAGGCGACGGTGGCCGATTTTGAGAGATTTGTCGCCTTGAATTGGGCATCGATCAGTAGCTGCTGATGGTCGTCCAATTGATCCTGAAGTTCCTTTTGTTTGTCTAATAAATCTTTCAACAATCTCTTCTCCTCCTCTCTGGCCTTCCTCTCTGACTCATCAAGATCCTTGTTTCTCGACGAACAGCGTGACAAATTCGCCGGCTGACCCTGGAATAGCTTGACCTTGTCGGCGGCGGGCTCCTTGAGTATAACATCGATTGCCTGAAAGAACTCGCGACTATAGTGGACCTGCTTGAATTCGTCCAATATCTTTTTGGCCAGCTCGTCGAACTTGCACTCTATCATGGCGGCCGCCTGGCTGCTGGGGGCCCCCGAAGAGGGTTGCTGCTGTATTTGGGCCGAGGACATGTCCCAGAGATGTTGGAGCGGCCCTTTTCGAGGCGGAAAAGCCTCAAGGTTGGGTTTTGTCTAGTCTTTTCTTGTCTTGTTGTTTTGGAGCCGAGGTTGGGCTCAGGTCGGGTTGCTTGAAGCTTGCACTTGGAAGGCTACACGCTGCTCATAGAGAGATTCTTCTAAAGGAGAAATTTTGACTCTTGCCAATATGTCGAATGGTTATTGAAATTTAAATTGGGAAAATAATGATTATCTTTGGCTTATTGTTGTTGTTTTTTCTTGCGAGCCACGACGGTCTCTTGGTGGACTTGTTGCGGACTAGAATTGGGCGCGAGTGGTGCACTGGAGAAAAACCAGCGCGCTTGCCTATGGGATGGGACAATGTGCTGCTGCTTGCGGTTCTTGTGCGGCGCCGGTTAACTTAGGCTCCACTGTGTTTGGCTCGCCTCAAATTCCCATATGAAAGAGACAGTGAGCGGCACACCAACTCTGACACTTACTCACACGCTCCAACAGACAGACCACACTTGTCCAGCTCATCAGATAGACATCGGGTTTCACACAGACACACAGACAGACAGACACACAGGGCCGATTCTCAGTCAATATAATAGAATGGAAAGCGAGCCAAGAGGGCAAAATAAAAGGAGAAAAACACCATCCACTCTGGACTGTGCTCAAGCCTTTGGCTTTGTCGCTGACTGTGTGTGTTTGAGTTCGAGTGTTAATGTTAGTAGTTTGCCAAAGTGGCAGCAGTGTCGTATGAGCGGCAATTCGGGTAACTTGAGTGAAGAGGCAGATTGGCAGAGAGAGAAGAGAAGAGAGAGAAGTTTTAGTGAATGGTGTTGGTCTCTCAACTCAACTCGTTAGCTAAGATTTATCCATGAAAAAAAGAGCCCAGCAAAGATTGTCTGCTGAGCATTGGGGCTAGCGAGGAAAAGCGAGAGAGCTTGGCCCAAATGGGCTCACTTTCAGACTGTATGTCTCCCCTGGCTTTGTGTGTCCTATTATCTGGCTTGGGCCGCCTTTGGAGAAGGAAGAAGAAGAAGAAGAAAACTGAAAACCTCTTAAAAAGACGCCAAATGAAAGCATTCGGGCGCACAACTAGGCACAACTAGGCGTTTGAACACAGAAAGAGAGAGAGAGATTGAAATGGAGTGCGCCTCTAGCTTGGCGAGAGATGCAAGCTAAACAAGCCAATTAGATTGGTTGCAAATTTGGCGCCGACGTCGAGCGGCGGCAATGAGCAGAAATGTGTTTATCTCAATCCCAGTCTCTCTCTCTCGCTCTCCCGTTTGGACTATCTTTGAACGTTGTTGTTGTTGTAGTTATTCTTGTTTTTGTTGTCACAGTTGTGGAAACAGTGGCGTGTTGGCGCGCCAGCTAAGCAGGCCGAGCTTGTCGTTTATGTGTGGAGAAAAATGGGCAGACAAAGTGAAGACAATTGTAATAGTTTGTTGCCTTCTGGCCTTCTTGCCTTCTTGCCTTCTTGCCTTCTTGCCTTCTTGCCTTCTTGCCTTCTTGCCTTCTTGCCTCTGTCTTTTGCCAGCAAGAAAGCAGCCAGCGAGCGGTAACTGTCAGCTCGATGGGCCATTCGTCACTGCAATTGGACTCTGGAGAGTCGCGCGCACTTCAAAGCCAGTGCCAAGCTTCCAGAGCCGCAAAGAAGCGCCTCAAGAGAACTTGGTCTATCCAAAAGCACCTTCACGGGAGCGTCTTCTCGTTAATTTTCTCTGCCGCCGCTCCTCGTCTGTGTTCTGTGGAGAGCCACACTCAAGGCGCCCGCCCAACCGCAACAACGACAACTCACAAACAACAACAACGAACGAGGAAGAAGACTCAACTCGTCGTGAGTCGGGCGCACCATTTCACAGTGATGCAACGAGAGCAGAAGAGAAGACTGAATTTGGCCCAATTGGACGCCTTTCGGCATGGAAGTGCCACCGAATTGAGCTCGACAGAGCCAGCAAATAATCGACTGGCACGGATTGCGGGCGAGAAGGCGCGGCCATGTCGCCTCTCGGGCTCACTCTGGCGGCCTTCAGTGTGTGGAGCTGCAGTTTGCAGGGCAAATGAACCGTGTCGAGGGGCAGCCTCGAGAGCGAGCGATGAGCTCGGTGGGGCCGGCCTGAGCTCGGCGTTTCGAGGCGTCTTGAGGCGGCTTGGGAGCGGCGGCGGGCGAGCAACTGTGTTCCGCGGTGACACACAGCACAGAGCGTGCGAACGGGCCGCCGCGCACAGTCTGCGGCAGACAGTCTGCGGCACACAGTCAGCGCGCAGTTTTCTGTGCGCGATCAATGCAGTTTGCTGCGAACCTGCAGACTGCAGTGCGCCTTAGGTGCGGCACTGCTTTGCTGTTGCCTTCGACTGGGCGCCGCTCACAGTCGCCCGGCCGGCGCCAACAACTGACCGCAGACCCTGGTGGGCGCGTCTTTGCCTTTGCAACGAGCACTTGTTGCGAGCACTCTGTTCACTCGGCGACAGAATGGCCATCCTGGAGGACCGGCCGATTGCACTGGCCATTAGAATTCATTGGCGAGCCGCTCAACAGGTGCGCCCGGCGCCACGCTCGGCCGCCCCAGTCGAGCCGCCGGGCCAAACGTCTGGGCCAATTGTCTGGGCCGATTGCCTGGGCTAAATGGCCCAAATGGCCGCCGGCTCGCTTGGCCGGCCGAGCGGCGAGCGCGCGGCCAGCTCGGCCGCTCTTGTCGCTCTACAGAGGTCTCTCTCGGCCGCTCTTGGCGCTCTACAGAGGTCTCTCTCGGCCGGCGCGCTCCCAGACGCGCCCGAGCTGAGCTGCAGCTGAGCTGCGCAGGCCGCGCGCTCGCCGGGCGACACTTAATCGTCGGCTCTCATCAGCGCCGATGGACACCATTGGAGCGAGGGAGCAGGCCGACTGGAGAGTGGCGCCGGCCATTTGACCCAGGGCTCTGGAGCGGCGCCACTCGCCACTGATTTGAATAATTCATGCCCATTGTTGTTCGTTAGCAAACAAAACGACGGGCGAGAAATTCAATACCTGTCTCGTCGTCGATGGGCCTGCTTGAGCTGAGTTGAAAGGTGGCCGGCGGGGAGCAGGTGCCAAAGGGGAAGGCTGGAGAGGGGGGGGCGCCTAAGGGCTGGAGTGCATTGCACTGGGCTGCGCGGGAGTGCCAAAGCCGGGCGCTCGTCTGCGGACAGCGCGAATCTCGCGCGCTCGAGTGGCCCGCGCACAGACTGCCACTGCGCTGTGCTGCGCCGCGCGCGTCTGCCGACAGACCGAATCCTCGCAGTTAGGCATTCGTGCACAGTGTGCAGTGTGGAGTCTTCACTGCGGACAATATGTAGTAGTAAACACAATGCTCGATGGCCAGTCTTCCAAGTGGCTCAATTTCCCACATGGACAAGGACGATCCGGCTCAAGTGGTCTCTCGAGTGCGATTTTGATCACCCCTCCAGATGTTGTCCACCGCTGTCGAATGGTGTCCGATGCTTCCAAATGGTGCTCAATGGTTTGCAATGGTCTGCACTGCAACCACTGCAATGCGACCGCCGCAAACCTTGTCCTAAGCGCCGGGCCAGTCGGAGTGCACTCGGCGGCTCACCACCAATTGACTGACCGCTGGACGCCCTTCGGAGCACTTGAGGCTTGCGGCTGGCGAGCGGCAGGTCGCTTGGCGTGAGCGCCTTTGGGGCAGATCCGGAAGCTTGGCGGCCCTAAAATCGGCGCCCACGCAGACCCAAAGAGGCCCAGATTACCTCGAAGCAGTGGCGGGCCCAACGAGGCGCCTCAAAGGAGCGCATCTCGTCCTCGAGCTCGCCAGTTTGCGGAAGACCCTCTCTGCTGGGCGCGCTCGCCAGGGGCAACCGAGTAACTCGATGCGCGTCTGTTGGGCGCAAAGTGGATGGGGCGCAAGATTGATGATAAAGTGGCCGCCAGTTTGGTGTGAAAATGTAGCAAATTTTACAGATTTGCCGCCACTTGTGGGCAGGCTGGGCGAGCTGGCGAGGGGCGCTAAGGTCGCTTGCTGAGCCAGTTGTGTGCTGTTTGCAGACTGCGTGCAGTGCGCGTGCACTCAGCTTCCATTGAGCTTCCATTGGGCTTCCATTGGGCGCGCAGTGAGCGTGCATTCAGTGCGCATTCAGTGCGCGTTCAGTGCGCGTTCAGTGTGCGTTCAGTGTGCGTTCAGTGTGCAGTGAGCGCCGCAGACTGCCTGTCGGCTTCACGCGCGCCCAACAAAGAGGAAGGCCGACTCGCTTCCACTCAAATGGGCGCCCCAATTGAATTGGCGCCGCGCGGGCCAGATATTGATTATAATAATCATCACAATTGGGCTGCACGCGAGCCTGTGAGCTTGTGAGCTTGTGAGTGAGCTCGCGAGTGAGCAAGCTTGCGAGCGACTAGGCGCCAGACACTCCGCCGGCCTGCTGGCTGGAGCTCGGCTGCAGGGCGCCCTTTCCGCCAAGGCGAGCGGAAAGAGGCCCCAAAGGGGCGCACCAGCAGCAGCCCGCAGTCTGTCTGCGGCGCCCCCTTTGGCACGCACAAAATGGGGCCAAATTGGGCCGAAGGAGGCCCCAAATGGGCGGCCTCTCCTCTGCCTTGGCAGTTGGGGGCCGCACTCACTCACTCGCAAGTTGGCGAGTTGGCAAGCTCGCTGGCATGCCAGTGTGCAAGCTCGCCAGCTTGCCAACTGGCAAACTGGCGAGCGAGCAAACTGGAAAGCTAGCCTTTTGCAGGGGCCCTTTGCGAGAGGGCGGCCCCGCCCGCATTCAGCCAGCTTGCAAGGTGGAATATTTGGCCCAGCCAATGGGGCGTGCAAAATATTCACAAGACTTCCGGGCGAGCGCGCGGCCGCCGGAAGTGCAAAGTGAAAATCTGTTGAAAGCTCCTGAATGGGGGCGGCCACAGTCTCCGGCCCGGCCCAGCCGAGCTCGCCGCCAGTCCATATGGTGGCCAGCGAGGCGCCCGCAGACGCGGCTGCAAACTGCCCGCCGGAAGTGGCCGCCCTTGCCGCTCCTAAGGGTCGTCGAGTGTGCCCAGCTGGCAAGCCAGAGGGCGCCACTGGAGACAAACACGACCACTAATTAGGTTATAAATCTCGGCCCCACCGAGAGGCTTAGAGGCGCGCCCGCAGCCTTAGGGCCGCCAGCTCACCGGGCGGCTGCCCATTAGCGGCGGCCGAATCATCTCGGCCGCCAGCTAATCCGCCGGCCGCCAAGACAAATGAAGGTGTCCTAAAGCAGGCGAGTTGGGCTGACCCTTAGGGCTGGCCCGTGCGAGCCGCCCAAGTGGACGAGGGGCCCACTGACAGTCTGCCGGCCAGAAAGACAGACACTCGCCCGCAGACACTCTGCCGCAGACAGTGGCCCGCAGTGCTCAGAGGCGAGGAGAACGCGCGCGCCCTCTGGCGGCGGCCGATCGAAGCAGCGCGCGCTCGCAGTTTCCAGTGCTTAGGATTGGTAAAGCGGCGCCCAAAGTGGCCCCCGCTGGCCAGCTAGATTGCCACGGCTAGTCTCTGGCGACCAAGTTATGTTTCCAGGGCCAGAGATGAGCGGCGGCGAACAAGGCAGTCGCAGTTTGGAGCCTAGTTGGTGGGCCCGAAATGGGTCCATTCATCTTGTTTTTTCTCCCTCTTTTTGTTCACCCGAAGGGCCGCCCGAAGGCGCCTTCTGATCGAGCTTGTCGGAAACATTTAGCCAAACGCGAGATAAAACACAAGAAACAGACAGAGCCGCCCGGAGTTGGCATGGGGGCCACCCTTAGGCGCGGGAGACGGTCTTTGTTTGGGCGCCGGCGGCGTGCAGAGCTGCGTTCTGGTCGTAAAAATGGGCCAAATTTTGGCCGCCGGACTGCCTCTGGCCGCCAGACACTGTGTGTGGCAGGCGGCGGATTTGGCAACCGCTTCGGACTTCAGCTAGGCTCTAGTTTGGGGCCCAGCTTGGGCTCCAGTGTGGCCATTTGTCGGCTGAGGAGCTCAGAATTGGCGAGCTGGGCTCTTCCGGAAGGGCCGTCCAATCGGCCCCAAATGGGCCCACTTTCACTTCCACTTCCACTTCCACTTGCAGCGTCCAGGCGGCAGGTGGAAGTGAAGTAAAGGAGAGCGATCCGCAAAAAATTGTATTGCATTTTATATTATTATATTATTGAGTGTGTGCTTTGCGGCCTTGCAGCAGTGGGCAGTGCAGCGAGCCCATGCACTGCGAGCAGAACGAGTGGGCCAGAGACTGTGTGCGGCCCATTGGAGGCTCATTGCGCGTCAAAAATAGGGTTACATTTTTACGCAGCATTGCGCGGGAATTTATCACCTTATTTTTGGCCAAAAGTGCTCACTGCGCAGTCGCCAGCACGCAATCCAACGCTCGGCCAGCTGGGCAAACTTGTGTGATTTCTCAACTTTTTCCAATCTCAAACAGTGAACACTTCACTTGCTCTTTTCTCTCTCTGGCTCCTCCTAAACACACAAGGCCAAACTTTCGCAGAGACAGGCAATAGTGCGCGAAAAGAGGCGCCCTCTTTGAGCTAAGCTCGAGCAGCGCCCACCACTTTTGGCCAGACTCTTGGCCAGCCTTTGGGCAGCCAGATTTTCATTTGGGCCCCCCATTTTCAGCCCCACACTTTGGCCAGATTCTCGTCCGCATTCGACGAGCTGGCTGGCCGCGTTCGAGTTCAAGAGGCAAAGTTTTGGCTAAGATTTGGCCGCACACAGTGGCAAGTTTGAGCGTTGTGAGCGGCTGAGTTTGGGGCAAAGTTTGGGCAAAGTTTGGGCGAAATTTGGCCAGAATTTGGACAGAATTTGGCCCACATTTCAGCAGAGAGAAGCGACAGAGAAACAACTGCGAGGAGAGAACAAAGCAAAAGGAAACAACAACAGTGGCAAGCTCGCAAGAGGCAGAAAAGAAGCGCCCCAGAGTGTGGCCGCGGGCAAACAGTGTAAGAGCAACACACTAAGACCAACAGGAACAATATCAATAATAATAATAATCGCCCCGGAAGGCAAAGGGCGAGCTCTGGCGCGCCGCAAGCCCAAGAGCCGAAGCAGCAGCTGCGCGCTTGGCCGCCGGAAGTGGCCGCGGGCGCCACACTCTTGGCGCACTCTTGGCCGCATCGAGGCCGCTTTGGGGCGTCGTGCGGCGAGCCGCGTGAGCTGCATAGAAGTGGCCTGAGCGCCGAGAGTTCGTGTGTCATTTGAATGGGCCCGCCTGAGACAATGGTTCTTCTTGGAGGAGCCCCTCGAGGCGCCCCCCAGGCTGCCGGCGCTTAGGTGCGGCCAGCGCGAGAACTGAGCCTCGCAAGCAGGCCCTCAAGACACTCTGCGCGACGCCTTAGGTGCGGCCAGCTGGCCGATCCTTGGGGGCCGCATTGAGCTGCTTTTGGGCTGCTTTTGGGCAACACTTGGCCGTTCTAGTCAGTGATCGGCGAGCAAAAGCACCAGCAACTCACTCAAGCCAAGCTCAAGCCCAAGACAAAGCGCAAACTCTGCAACTGGTTGGCCGCAGGTGGGGACCAGTTGGCAACCAAATCGGGTGAGTACTCTGGACATTTTGGCCGCTCTTTCGCGACTCTGAACTCTGCTCATTGTGGTCTCGCGTGTCGCAGGTGCTCTGGGTGGCCGCACTTCCGCCCGCAACACCTAAGCTTTGGTGAAGCGGCCCAGTTGGTTGCTCGCGTGGGCCCACTATGCACGAGCTACAGTAGCCAGCTTGCAGCCAGTGGGGCGCCAAAATCTGCCCAATTGGGGGCCAAGCTCGTCTCGTGGAGGCGCCACTGTTTGTCTGCGGCCCCGGCGGCTTAGGGCGAGCGGGCGGCCGCGGACGTGGAGGTGAGAATTTCATTAGCGTTCAAAGGGCGGCCTTTGGGGCGAGCGCCGAAGGCCCTCGGCAGAGCGGCCACTTCCGGCCGGCTGGGGCGCAGGGCGAGGAATGGCGCCCCCGAATGGTGGCACTCGAATCGACTGCTCGCGTGCAACGGACAATATTGCAGGGGAGAGGAGAAGTGTGTTTGGGAGCTGAGCTAAGTAATGGGAAAATGGTAAAAATTTGAAATTCTTTTGGGCGCGCAAACGGCGAACCCAATTGGGCTGGTCTGGGCGCTTTTGGGGGCCATTTGTGGGCCCCAATCTGGACTTGTTTGGGCGTCTCGGGGGCCAAAGAGGCGCCAGCAGAGCAGCGGGCAGAGAGCAGTGGGCAGAGACCAGTGGGCAGAGACTAGTGGGCAGAGACTAGTAGGCATAGCAAAAGCACAATGCACACAGACCATAGAGAGCACAAAGCACAGTCTGCAGTGTGCACACTGCACACTGCACACTGCACGCGAGCCGCAACACTGCAGCAGTGCAGCACCAAAGCACCAATGCAGCAATGCAGCAATGCAGCAAAGCACCAAAACACCAAAGCAAAGCAATGCGCCGCCCAATTGGCCAAAGCTCAGCCGCCCCCGCCGACTGGCCATCATTAGCCCCCGTTGATCATCCGGATCCCAAACAAGCCCACCGCCACAACAGACTCCCACTGGCCCTAATCCGGCCTTCTGCGCTCGCTCGAGGCCGCCCAATTGGGCCTGCCAGCGGGCCGAGGTGCCAGTGGGGCGGCCAAATTGGGGCCTCTAGTCGAGTGCTGCTCTGTTTGCCTCCGCCTCTGCCTCTGCCTTTCACAATCCGATGGCACGACGATGATAAAACATCGCCCCAAAGGCGCCCTCTGGCCCCTTCTTGGCCACTGTGGCAAGCAGGCGGCAATCTAGAGGCTCCAAACGGGCGCACAAACCTCTCTCTCTCTCTCTCTCTGCTGCGCCAAACTGGCCGCCCTCAACTGGCCAGCCAAACTCCCGCAGACTAGCCGCCCTAAACTTTGGGCAGTCTTTCAGCCAAAGACTGTCTGGCTGGCTGGCTGGCCGGCCCAAAAACGGCCAGCCAGACGCTCGTTAGATAGAGTGAAAAGTGGGCCGGAAGTGGGGCCGGAAGTTGTCTGGTTGGACGGTATTAGATTTTTGCCCGTCCGTTGCCTTATTTGATTCTGTCCATTTTTGCGCCCATTTGGCTCCCTTTGAGGCCCTGCTTTTGAGGCGTCTGAATGTGTTTGCAGCAGTGCACACTTTGTTCGGCCAGTTTGGAGGCGCGAATTATTATCATTTCGTTGGCTGTCTTGGTGTTCTGGGCGAGTTTTGGGCGCACAGACTGCCACTTCTGGGCGCGTTCCGCGCTCGTTGGCCGCCTCCTCTTTGCCTCCTCTGTGCTGCTCGCTGGGCGCGCAGTGATGAGGCGCAGAGAGAGAGAGAGAGAGAGCTGGGTGGACAGTGTGCGGCAAGACAGTTGCAGCTCGCCTTCCAAAAGACCCAACGGCCCAAAGACCAACTGCAAAGTGGCCGCCAGTCTGTCTGTCTGTCTGTCTGTTTGGGCCATTGTTTGGGCGCTGATTTGCGAACAAGCAGCAAGGGCGAGCAAAGCGGCGAGAGACGAGCGTCCGAGTGACACGACGGGCGAGCTCCACCAGTGCTCCAGCAGTGCTCCAGCAGTGCCCATTTGCGCCGGCCGCTCGTCTTCCGTGTGGGCCTCTGGCGCGCCCTGTCAGACATCAAGTCGCGTGCATCTGTCGCCCGCGCGCTAAGGTCCACGCTCGCCTCCTGCTCGCTCGCTCGCCTTCAGATTCAGAGGAAGGCCTCTGACGAGCAGCAACAAGCCACGCCCACTGGCGAGCGAGCTGCAAAAGCGCACCTGGCGAGCTTGGCGGCCAGAGACTAGCTTGGGCGCAGTCCAGGCGCAGTCTGGCCGCTCCTTAGGTGCAGTCTGGGCGTTGTTTGGGCGCAAGCAGAGGGCCCAAACAGAGCAAACTCGATCGATGGGCGAGCTTATTTGGCCCATTTGCCGATGGGAACTGGCCAACTGCAGAGACTGGGACCAGCATCGATGCGGCCCACTTGCTCCACATCAATCAAACGTCATCCTCCAAGATCGAGCGGCCCAAAACTGCAGTCTGGAGGGCGCCACTCTGGCAAGCTAGCTAGCTGGAGAGGAGACTCTAGAGGGCTGCTCTGGGCGCCAAGTGGGCCAGGCGGCGAGCAGTGGTTGTCGGCGAGTTTTCAGCCCCAGTTATCGGCGCTTGTCGCCCCCGAGCGCAAATGGGTTTCCGCCTCTCAGTCCCAATGAAGCAGCTAGCAGCTAGCAGCTAGCAGGCGACTCCAAGCAGCCAGCAAGCCGGCCAGCCAAATCAGACGAGCTTGTCTGAGCGGCAGCTGACATTGATCGCTGTTTTCTGGCCTCGCGGCTCTCCAGAGCTCGTGTCGTGCTCTGGAGTCCCACAAGCTCGGCAGCTCGCCCCCAAGCAGCGCCTCTTTCCTCTTTAGCGGCCGGCTAAATACTGGCGCTTCTGCTCTAATGAGCAGTCTGCACACACTGGCCCCCAGCTGAGCTCTGGCCCACGCGAGCTTGCCAGCAAACTCGCCCAGCTCGCCCGGCTCGCTTGCCAGAAAAGCGGCCCCACAAAGCCGGCCAGACAAGGCCCATTATGTCCGTTGGGCCGGCCAGACTGCAGTGCCGCCCGCGCGCCGCCCGCTCGCTCGCTGGCCGCCTATTTTGGGCTCCAAATGGGCGCCCAAACTGGTGGGCTCAGTGTGCATTCTCCTGCACTAAACTGGCCTGAACTGAACTGATCCAAACGGAACTAAACTAAAGGAAACTGAACCAAACTGGCCAGCTCGCCGGCGAGGATTGTGTGCGCCCGCATGGTGGCCACACTGAGACAAAGGCACGCTCCTTTGGCCAACTCGCACCCAGACAAACCGAACTAAACGCAAACTCAAACTCAGACTCAAACTCAAACTGGACTCCCAATTTAATTTTTCGCCCTCTTTGTTTTTGCGAAAACTGCCTCCAACTGGCTGACCAAAACGAATTGGTCAGCCAGTTGGAGCTCCGTCGCTTAGCTCGCAACTGCCACTCGGCCACCCACAACTGTCCCTCCTCCTTTTTTCCCCTCGCCAAACAGAACCACCTTTCCAAAAGGACACTCGCCGCCCACTTCCGGCTCCTCTGCACCACTTCGACTGGTCTTGACCAGTGTCTTGACCAGTGTCTCGCCCGCACCCAGTCTGCCCCAAAAGGAAAAGGTGTAAAGGTGGACACCTCCAGGAGAGACAACCTTCAAGAGAGACAACCTTCAAGACCTCTAGAAAGGGGCGTGTCTAAACTTGGACTTTAGGTGTAGACCTTAGGTGAAGACTGGCCTAAACTCGAGACCTAGACTCTAGAGCCAGACTCTAGGCTGTTTTTCTTCGCTCGGGGCCAGAGTTGAGGTGTTGGCGCGTGCCTGCGAGCGTTCATCTGAGCGCGAGAGGCGCCAAGTTGGAAGTGGGCTAAATTTGGCCAAATTTGGTCAAATTTGGTCAAATTTCGCTCCACTGAGACAAACTGAGAGACAGTGAGTAATGCTGAGCAATGCTGAGTAATAGTGAGTAATAGTGAGTAATAGTGAGCCCAATTGGACGAGGTGGCGAGCGCCGCGGGCAGTCAGCGACTCGGAAAGAGTTGGCGAGACTTTGGCAAGACTTGGCCAAAGTTGGCGAGACTTTGATAAGACTTGTGGCCACTTTTGACCACCTTTGGGCGCCGGCCGAGCGCAAAGGCACGACAAACGAGCCGAAAGGGCGCCTCTGGAGAGCTCACTTGGCCCCACCGAGTTGTGAATAATTTCTGGCCCCATTAATTGAGCCCTCTACTTTGGGGCTACATGAAAGCGGGCTTGCAGCTTGTAGCTTGTAGCTTAGAGCAAGTTTGCGGCTGGCTAGCTTGCAGCTTGTAGCTTGTAGCTTGCAGCTTAGGGCGAGCTTGCGGCCGGCGACCGCGGCCATTACTCAGCGGGCGCACACGCACGGCCGGCCAGCTAGGAGGAGCAGCTTCCGGCCGCTTCCGGCTGGGCGCAGCTCGAAACTGGGCGCGCGCGGAGGAAGAGCACCTGGGCGGAAGTGGAGGGGGCGGAAGCGGAGCAGTGGGCGAAGAGCGGCGGCGGAAGTAGAGTGGTGGTGGGCCAGCACTTCTTCTTGGGGCTTCTCGAGACAGACGCGCGGACGGCCGGCAGAGTAGGGCAGCAAGTTGGGCGCCGGCGCTAAGCGCGGCCACTCGAGGCGAACAGCTTCTCCTCGGGGCCACGTTTCCGCCGCCCGCGAGGAGCAGCCTCACTCAAAGAGCCCACACACAAAGACACGCAAAGGCGGGCAAGGAGACGCCACTTCCGGTGCGGCCAACAAGAAAAGCCGCGCGCGCGAGGTAATCTCAAGTTTCTGCTCAACTTGACTCGCGCTTAGGGCGACCCTTGGGAGCCGGCCGACTGTCTGTGGGGAGCTGAGTCTTGTGCTCGGTGTGCTTGTGTCAGTGTGTGTGTGTCGGTCTGCGCGTGTGGGGCGCCCAACTATGCTAGACCTTAGGGCAGGCCAGAGAGGCGGCAAGGAAGCGAGAAAAAGCGGCAAGGAGGAGGCAAAGGGGCGCCAGATAAAGGCGCAAGAGTGGGCAGAATAAACGAGGCGTCTCGCCGGCTTGGATGCAGAGCGCTCGCTTGGCATGCGGGCGGACCTTAGCCTCCAGGTGGCCCGGCAGAGGCAGAGGCAGAGGCAGAAGAGGAAGCAGAGGCAGAGCTGCAGCGTCTAGCTCTGAATGTCACTCGACGGCGACCAATTTCGGCCCGCTTAGGCTGATTGAATGCGCGCCGTTCTGGCCGCAAACTGGCGAGCTTTTGCGGGCTGGCGAGCTTGCGGGCGAGCTTGCGGGCGAGCTTGCAGGCCGGAGGACAGTCTGCGGCCAGACGGGCGAGCCCTTTGCTTGCAGACGGGCAGTGGGCGGCCCTTTGGATGCGGGCGGTTTGGTTTAAAATTGCGCCAAGCTTGCGAGCTTGCGGGCGAGCTCGCTGCAAGATTGGCCGTCTTGAGAGCAGGCGTCCTGCGAGCGGGCGTCTTGCCGCCGAGCCTAGTCCTCCGCGCGAGGGATGAGCAAGATGTGGCCAAATATGGCCAATGTTTGCATTTGGCGGCCGCATTCAGGGCACGTGCTTGCTGGCCGGCCGCAATCTGGCCCTCTCGAGTGGCCGCAATTGGGCCGGACGAGCTTAGGAGTGGCCCTAAGGAGAACTAAGGAGCGCCCACTCCTCAGCGCTGCTCAGTGCTCCTTAGGGCTCCTTGCGGCTGCTTAGGGCTCCCTAAGCTTAGGGCGAGCATCGAGCCTCCGTCGAGCGAGCTCTGCTCTGCTGGCCATCGGTAACAGTGGCCGATCGAGCCGGCGGACAATTGGCGGGCGCGCGCCACTCGCTCATGCAAAATCCATTACTGTCTGCGGCCCACTCGAGCCAGTCCGCAAGTGGCCCACTCTTTGCTCTCTCGCAAGCGTCTTGCCATCAGCTAGCGTCTTGCCAGCTCGGCCCAAGACGCTCGAGACGCTCGAGAAGCTCGACGAGACGCCCAAAAGGGCCAAGAATGCGCCCTTCTGGCAGGCTCTAATTATACTTGAGGCCAGAAACGGGCGTGCTGTTGTTGATGTTGTATTGTGGCCTCTCAAACTTGGTGTCTGTCTGGCCGAACTGCCGACGACTGTCTGCGGCCCGAGCTAGTTTGCCGCCCGAGCTACAGACTGTAGTCTACGGCCCAAGCTAGTCTGAGGCGCTCCAGTCGGGGCCACTTCCGGCGCCCAATTTCAAGCCCTTGATTTGCGACTGGCCACTGGCGAGCAGCGCGCGGCCACCTCGTAAACAATAAAGCCGCCGGGCTCGCTCGAGGCGCCCCCACGCGCAGCCGGCAATCAGGCGCTGGCGATAAAATGACACAAGAGATATATGGCCAACTGCTCGCCGGGCAGAGAAGGGCCAGCTGCAAAGTGGGAAAGTGGGAAAGTGGGAAGTTGGGCCCACTTTTCCACTTCCAAGCCTCAACCGACTGTGTGTGGTAGTCTACCACTCGCAGACCATCTCCGGCAGACTGTCTGCGGGCAAAACTGGCCCGCAGACTGTCTGCCGGCTTGCCATTGCTCGCCGCTCGCAGCTCGCCGCTTTGTGGTTTTCCAGCGCTCCTAAATCCTGGCCAAACGCGCGCAAACATAAACTCAATTGAAATATAAAGCTTTCGCGTTCTGGCCGCCCGGCCAACTCGCCGGCCTTTGTGGCGAGCTAGTCTCTGGCGAGCTAGTCTTTTCTAGATAGCCAGTCTTTTCCAGCTAGCCAGTCTTCTCTAGCGAGCTAGTCTTTTCTAGATAGCCGGCCAGTCTCAAGCGAGCCAGTCTCTGGCGAGCTGGCCAGAAGGAAAGTTGGGGCTGTCTGTTGGGGCCGCTTCCGGTGGGCGAGAAGGAAAAGAAAATGAGATGAATTTTGCTCTATTTTGCTCTTGTTTTGCTCTTGTTTTGCTCTTGTTTTGTTGGTGGGCAAAGTGCGCGGCTCGCTCGGTCTGCGTGCGGTCTTCGTGCGGTCTTCGTGCGGCCAAGAAGTGGGGGCCAAAAAATGGTGGCACGAAGAGCCAAGTGTCCCCGAGGACAGTCGGCGGCGGCGCGGCCAGAACAAATACACTTGCGCGGGCCAAGATTCAATTTCAATCGAAGGCACGCCGAGTGGAAGCCGGCGGGCACTCTCTGCCGCTCACTTGGCCCACTTACTTGGCCAGTCGCCACTTCAATTGGCCGCAACTAGACACTAGCTTGGGGGGGGGGCCACACACAATGGCAGTCAATTGGGCGCACACAAACGAGCGCCAAATGGGAGCCATCGAGGCCAAATGGGCAACCACTGGCACGCAAACAGGCCCATCCAACACACACACACACACAGACTAGCCACTGGAGACTGTCTGGCTCACGGGGGAGGCAAACAGGAGCCGAAAGGGGCCGGCGGAAGTGGCGGCGGTCTGTTTGGGGCGCCTTTTTGTCAAATTGTTTCCTCCAGGTGCAGCGTGTGGGTGGTGGTGGTCGTGTTTGTGACAAAACAGGACTCATCAGGGCGGCCGAATTAATCTGTCCCCTTTCAGTGGGGCGCGCCAATCGATCTGAGAAGTGGGTCTGAAGGCTAAGGGCTGAAGGCTGGGGGCTAAGGGCTGGGGGCGCCTAAGGGTGGGCGCCGCAAGCTCGCGGGGGGCCCTCTCTTTTCAATTGGCCAATATAAGGGCGCCCATTTCTGGCCTTTTGGGCGCGTCTTGGCATGTCAAGTTTGCTCTTGTGTGCAATTACAAGTAGTCCTTGTTGTTGTTGTTGTCGTTTGGGCGCCCTGTTGGCTCGGGCGGTTCGCGTGCGGCCGCACCTAAGCTGCGGGCTCTGTTTGTGTGCACTTGCACTTGGACGGCATTCCTGCGCGTCTCCATTGGAAGTCTGCAGCAAAAGTGTGTGCGGCAGACAGTGTGCGGGTGAGACTGTGTGCGCCAATGGCAAAGTGCCGCACACTGCCAAGCGGCGCCGCAAAGGCCCCCAAACAACAAACAAGCCTTGCCGAACGCGCCTCGCCGGCCCCAACGCGCCGCCACGCTCCTCAGGCCGCTCAAAAATGGCCCCAAATTGCAGAGCACAGCCCAGGCAAACATCCATCCACTTAGACGGCCCAATGTCCGCCCGCCGCGAGCCTGTGGGCCGCCGGAAGGGTGCAGCTGGCCCAGTGGCTCGCTCGGGGCGGAGAATAATGGCAGAGTGAGGGGGGGAAATGGCCGGCGATTTGTGCATTGGACTAGAAGAATTAGCCAGCCCAAACAGAGCGTGATTTGGGCTCCCCTCGGGCAGCCAGTGGTTGACCGTGAAGCTTGTCTGGGATGTGGCCGCTGGCAGTCTCTGGCTTGCCGCTCACAGTCTGGCGGCGGTGGAAAAAGTTTAAACTCGCCGGCCGCCGATGACACGCGCTCGGCCTCCAGTTGGCCCTCCGCAGCCACTCGCTGGCAGTGCGCGACACACTGTCTTAGGGCGGCATTAGTATCAGTATCGAGGGGTATTAGCGGCACTTCTTGGGGCCACTTGGGCGTCCATTAGCCGGCGGCTCGAAGCTTGGCAAATGCACACGCGCCACATGAATAATTGGGCCCGACTTTGTGTGCGGCTTTCGGCGAGCGCTACAGTCTCCGGCTTCAGTCTTTAGCCACAGTTTCCAGTCTCTAGCCAAAGTTTCCAGCTCTTAGCCAGTCTCTAGCGCCCCAAATTGCACTGCTCGATGCTCGGCCCGCAACTGCCGCAGACTGACGCCCGAGGAACAGGCCTGGGCGAGCAAACAGCAAGCGCGGCTCGCAGTTACAGTTGCAAACTTGCGAGCTTGACGCTCGCCAGCAAGCTCGCAAGTTTGCAACTTTGCAAGCTTGCCAGAGCTCCCACGCTTTTGCCCGAGCGCCAAATCAATCACAAATGTAATCCGCCACGCTAGTTCGCGCCGCCAGCCAGTTAGCTGCTGATTAAGTGTTTTGAATTCCGATTGACGGGCGGCCGTCGTCGCGCCGAGATGCCCAAATGATACTCGGCCGAGTTGGCCTCTTGCAGCTTTAGAGGCGCGCCCAAAAGGCGCCCAAAGCGCCAAACGCTCGCCCAAGACTGGCCCACGACTGGGCGAAATGCGAGCGCCCAAAGCATCTTCAGTCGGGCGGTGCTCTCGCGGGACTGAAGGTCCCAGAAGGGCGGCCGTGCGGGTTCCCCTGGCGCTTTGGGCGCGCGGCTGCGCGCAGTCCGAATCCCAAGGCTGCGGCGCGCACGCTGCGCGAACGGCGCCGAACGGGCCCGTGCGCGGCCCTTAGGGCTGGAGCGCGCGGGCATCGCGCGCTCTCCAGACGAGTGCCAATTCTGCCCGCCTCCACGTGACGCCGCCCACTCAAGATGGGCCTTCGTGTGGGCCCCAAATCCCGTCGAGTCGCCCAATTTTCGGCCGCCCGAGCGGCGCACTCGAGTGGAGCAGCGCCAGAGTGGCAAGGCGGCCGTCTGGACGGCATGGAGATGGGCATATTTGGGCCCCAATCGAGTCAGTTTTTGATTTCACTTGTTCGCCCGGCCGAGCTTGACTGATGATCGCGGCGCCTCGGCCGGCCCGACTGGCAGGCGCGTGCCAAAGCTCGGCGCAATGGGCGGCCCCAAGCGACGAGCTAGAGTCTTGGGCGAGCGTCCTGGGCGAGCGTCTTGGGCGGCCACCAAATGACGGCATCACTCGGGCCGCTAACTAGCCGTCGAGCTTGCGGCCGTGCGGGCGGCCACACGTCATCGGCGGGGCCCTGAGAGGCGCGGCGTGGGACTCTCTCGTCTCCGTCTGGGCCGCTGACGAGCGACGCTCGACGCCCGACGCTCGACGGGCGGACGGCAGGGCAAGCTCTCGGCGAGCTCGCCGGAGAGTGTGGCTGGCGGGCGGCGGCGTGGCGTTGAATTAATATGCGAGTGGCTGCAAACTGGAGGGCCGCAAACTGGGGGCTAGACTGGCCTCCGTTTGGGGCCCGATTTTGGAGGCGCGCGAGATGGAATTGTGAATCATAAATCATAAATAAAAATAAGGTGTCACCCCGATTAGATATGGAGCGGGGCCTGCGCGAGGGGGGCGCAGTCTGTGCTGGGGGCGCAGCTTTGCTGCAGTTTTGCACGGGCGCCTGCACGCGCTGCAGGGGGAAGCAGCGGCGCGGAGGCACAGACTGCCGTGCAGCGCGCGCATGAAAAAAAGAATGCTCCGCGTCCGGGAATCGAACCCGGGTCTCCTCAGTGACAGCGAGAGATACTCACCACTATACTAACGCGGATACACATGAGCGATTGAGCAGAAAGGTGCCTATTTCAATCACGCGCGCGGGAGGCCCCGCTCAATGGGAAAAAATATCAACTACACCCAAGGACGCCCCACGTCCAGCAGCCATTGATCGCGTGTCCGGCAATCAATTTGGGCCCCCTCCTTTAGTTCGGACATTCAATCAAATTGCGCATGGCGGCGCAATCATCTAATCGAGCGGGCGGCAGCCGCTGGCCCATCGGTGAGTGTTTGGCCACGCTGAGGGCTGGCCGCATATTAGGGCGGCAGCGCATAATTATTGTTGTATACAGTAGTCTGCCCGTCTCATTCGGGAGACACTCTCGACGGTGTCCTGGCGCTCCGTGAAGCGTATGCATGCATGTAAAAGTGTTCACTGTGGCCCAGGCACAGTTGTTTGTGCAGCTCGGCCAACTCTGACTACAAGCTCGCAAGTCTGCCCGCTAGCTTGCCAACAGGAGCCCGCTTGACAATCGGCGAGGGGGGCGCAAAAAAGGGCCCATTTGTTGGCCGTTTGGATCTGGCGGCGGACGAGCGCTGGCTGCTCAGCCTAGGCCGCTGCTTAGGGGCGCTGCTTAGGGCCGCCAGCACAATGGCTCGTCTCCTAGGGCTGCACGTCGCTCGCTCGCTCGCTCGCTTGCCAGCCGGCCGGCCGAGTGAATGGAGCTCGCCAGCTCGCCAACTTGGGCTCCTTCGAGAGCTCGCGACGTGTTGGCTCAAAGTGGGCCGCTTTGTTTGGGGCCGTAATGAAAATTGGTTATGCAGAGGCAAATCACACACTCGCCAAACGGCGCCCTGGGACTTGGCGCCGCTTCCAGCTAGTAGAGACTGTCTGTAGTTGCGGTGTTTGTTCTTCCAGCCGTCTGACTCCATTCAGCTTTTTCCTCCTGGCCCGTTGGCAAGCTGGCAAGCTAGCTGGCTGGCTTTCTGGATGGCAAGCTAGCAAGCTGGCGAGCTGGCTGGGCGCAGAATGCAAGCCTTAGAGGCAGCCCACGCTCACTTGCACTTGCACCAAACTGGAAGAAGTTACTTGCCGCCGACAAGCTGCACACTCTCGCGCACCAGACGATCATTGCGGCGCCCACTTGGGCCCAAAATCGGCCCACAGACGGCCAGCAATTGATTTATGAACAATCGGCCGGCCCTCTGCTTGCGTCTGTCCGTCTGTCTGTCTGTTTATCCGTTTGTCTGGCTGGCTGGCTTGTCGCCGTCGCCCGTCGCCCACCGCACGGCGGCCCCTCGGCGCCCCGAGCTCGGCCCGCCGTCCACAGTCTGTAGCTCGGGGCCCCTGAGGAGCGCGAGTCACTCCAAGGCACTGGGACAATTGATCATCGTTGGCGGCGGCGGCGCGGGCGCCCCTCAGCATAGACGCGCAGTTTCGGCCCGCGGGCTCGCCCTCACGCGGCCCGCACTCCCGCCTCAGGCCCACTTACTGCAGGCCCGCAGCCACGCCCACCCCGCAGGTTCGGTCACCGGATTGCGGCTGGGGCGGTGGATGGACATTTAATGAGCAGTGAGGCGGCGGTTTGGGGGCCGCGTGGACGCTGGCCAGCCGGCGAGTGATCGATCGGGCGGCCGAGCATGATATTTGATCTTTTGCGGCCAGGGCGCAAGTTGGCGCGCAGGCCCGCGGGCCCGAAGGGGGACAGCCGAGACGTGGTCGCGACAGCCCGCAGGAGTGGCCCCGGCTCGAGTGGGAACCTTCGGGCCCTAAGGAGACGTGCTGACCACTGGCAGTCTAGGCTGGCCACTGGCCAGCCAACGCGCCATTGAAGCCGGCCGCAAGGCGCAAACCGCAGCGCTGAAGGCGCCGCAATCGAATGATAAATGAGGCCAGTTTTGGGCCCACCGGCAGCTGCGCGGGGCCGCCTCAAGTGGCCGGCCGAGCGCCAATTTGCAAACAGGCCCAGATTAGCGCGCGTCCTCGCGGGTGGCCTCAAGCTCGGCGGCCGGACGAGGCCCCTCGGCGCGTCCTCAGCTCTTTCCCAGCGCCTCTTTGGGACGCGCCGGCCGCTCGGACGGACCGGAGACAGTCTCTGGTCGAGCTAGAGACAGTCTCTGGTAGGCCGAGCTTGGCGTGGGAATGGCACGAATTTGTCAGCCGCGCCGCCTGGATCGAATGGAAACATTATTCAATACGAAAGTGTCTCCGCCGCCAAGACTCTTCCGGCGCCCCACTGGTCGGCCTTGGCGCGCGGCCGGCCCACGACAAAGGACGTTCCGCCAAGACGCGCGCCGAGTTGCACGCCGAGACGCACAACAAGACGCACAACAAGACGCACAACGAGCAGCACCTCGCCTGTCATTATCCTGCTGCGCGCCCCCATTAGGCCTCCTGCGGGCGCTCTTGGGGAGCGGCGGCACTTCCGGTTTGCTGGTCTAATGGCGGCGAGCTTGGGGGGAGACTGTCTGGCGAGTGGGCGGCTTGCGAGCGGCCGCAGCTAAGGGCCGGCCGGCCGCCCGCCGCAGCTTCCGGTCACGAGGAGCGGCGCCTGAGGAGCGGCACAAAGGCGCTGTGTTTGGAGAGCTGGGCGAGTTATCGCGGCCGAGCAGGCCGGCTGGACGCGCCTAGCTGGCTGGCCGCAGACTGTGTGCGGCCAGTGGAGCGCTGAGGGCGAGCGGCAGCCAGTTGCTGGCCGGCGCCACTCAATCAAACTCCCATCCGATTCAATGGGCCAGATTGACCTGCGCGCCCAAGAGGCGCGCTGGCGAAACATGATCGAATTAAATTGCAATTTCTCAAAGGCGCCACAGAGCTAAGGGCGAGCTCAGGGCGAGCTCAAGGCGGCCAGTTTGGCGCACTCGAGATTGTGGGCCAGATAAGAGGCCCGAGCGGCGAGATTAGGCGCCCACTTGGCCGCAAACAGTGGCCAGAGAGCTCGTCTTGTGGGGCCCCTCATGTTCCCTGGCCAGCTGGCCGCCTTGCCAGCAGAAGCGGGCCCCAAGAGCCCATCTCTTGCCTTGCCCCCTTTCTTGGGCAGCCCAGCACGCAGCGAGGGATCATCTATCATGGATGACGAGTGCTGCTGCGGCCGAACAAACAATTGGAGTTGCAAATTTAACACACGCACTTGGAAAAAGATCAACAAAGCCCCGAACACAAGCCGCCTCGAACACAGGCCGCCCATTTCCACCCACAGGCGGCCGGAAGTGCCTTCGCATCCGCCCAAAGGCGCCCAACCGGACCCCCCACCTGGCTGGGCGGCCGGGCGGCCGCATCCGGTGGCGCTACGTGACGCCACGTAGCGAGCGGGGCGGAAAAGGTGGGCCCAAATGCACAGGGCGGCAGCTGGCGCGGCCCGACGTGCGGGCCGCGTGCGTCGCGCGTGCGGGAGCGCGGGCGGCACGCGGCCGAATGCAGCGACGTGTCCGTGCGCTCTGCGCTGCCTCCCCCGCGCGGGCCGGCCCGCAGCGCGCACGGCCGCCGCGCTTCGGGCATTGTTTCGCGGCCCCTTTGTTGTTGTTGCCCAAGGGGTCCACTCGGGGCCCTGTGGCGCGGCTCGCACGGGCCGCACTCGCTCCGGCGCTGGCCCACCGGCGGCCCCAGAGATGGGGCGCCAATTTGAGAGCAAAAGGACAGCGCTGGCCGTGCAAACATTAACACAGCGGCGCCAACAACAACAGCCACTGGGGCCCCTTCCGGCGCGTTCGTGACAGGCGTCGTGGGCGGCCGCGCGCACCTCTGGGAGCGCCAGCTGACACTTGGCCACCCGCTCGGCCAGTGTGCCACTCAAGGAGGCGGCGAGCTGCAGCCAAGAGCCGCTGCGAGTCGTAACAGTTGGCGTCTGAGGGGCACCACTGGCGAGCTCGGCGCGGGCGTTTGTTTAGATTAGCAGCGGGCTGCACCGGTTAACAAATCTGGCCCCCGAGCGGCTCCTTGGCGGCTCCTTAGCTTGGCGGCCGGCCGAGCAATGTTGATTCGGCGCCCGCCGGTGCACGTCTGCGGCCGGCCAGATGTCACTATATGACAGGGCGGCGAGCTGGGCGCTCGCCAAGCTGCGCGCGGCCAGCTGCTCCCAGTCGCTGGCCCCCACGAGTCTCCAGCCGCCACACAGACGCTCAGAGATGCACGCAGACGCTTGCAGATACACATAGACGCACACACAGAGGCACGCACAGACACACACACGCGCTCATGTGGCCAGCATCTTGGCAGCTCATTAAGCCCCTCGGGCGGCTAATTTGCCTAACCAATGAGATAATCACGCCCGTTGGGGCGTCAGTCAACACGAGGGCGAGTTAGCGCGCGGCCAGTTAGCGGCCCACTCGTCACAGTTGCCGGCAACTCGGCGGCCACTCGCGCGAGACCAAGTCGCTCACGCAGCCCAAACAACAGTCCCAGAGGCCCGGGCTGCACGTAGCTTGGCGCCTGGAGCTCTGGCCAGCCGGCGGCTAGTCTCTCGGCTGAGCTGCGGCCGCCTGCCAAGCCGCCGGGCCCGATTGGAGCCCCCCGGATGAGATCCCCCAGCTAGTTAGTCTCGTGTTGTAATTGCCTGCCGAGTGGAGGCACCAGCCGACTTCTCGGCCGCCATTTGGCCGCCTGAGATTCAGCAGGAAGGCGCCGCCTTGCCACTTGCAGCGGCCACTTGGCCGCAGTCTCGCCAGGAGCGATGGGCCGCGACGAGAGCGGCGGCGGCGGCGTGACACTTGAGGCTGCGGCCAGAGACGGTCTGCGGCCAGAGACTGTGTGCGGCCACATACAGTATGCAGCGACTGCCACAGACTGTGTGCGGCGGGCGAAAAGCGTGCGCGACTGCGGACAGCGCGCGATCCCAGTGCAGCGCGCGGCCGAATCTGCACTGCGGCACTGGTCTGTCCGCAGCCGCGCACGCTTCTCGCGCCCGCTTATTGGCCATTGGAGATTAGGGGCCGTAATCTCGGCCGGCGGCGCTCGAGTGGCGCCCAAGTGGCGGCCTGTTTGTGGCGCTTAGCTGGGCCTCTGGTGAGATTCGTGCAAGAGACTCCCGATGGAGCCAAGACGGGCGAGGACGAGCCAGCAGGGCCAGAGAGAGAGAGAGAGAGAGAGGCGCAAAGGGGCAATAAAAGAGTGTCGGTCTTGGAAGCCGAGTGGATGCTTGTGTTCGAGCGGGCGGCTTCCGAGGGGCGCCTGTTGGGGCGGGGCGGCCTGGGAGGAGCGGCGGCGGCGAGTGTGCGCGAGCGGAGGCGCCACGCACAAACGCGGAGGGGCGGCGGCCGCTTGGCAAGGCCGCGCGTCACGGGAGGCGCCTGGGCTGAAAATGGGCAGCCGGCCAACAAAGTGGTCGCGCGAGCCCATCGCATGGCTGCTCCCGCGCCTCAGATCCACTCGAGTCGTCATTGAGCCGCGACGAGAGCGCCATTGTGTGCTTGCCTTCTGCGTGTGGGCGCGGCACTCCTCTCGCTGCCGCCCCCTCAGCCCCCCGGCCCCAAACAGGTGTTTCCGGCCCCTCCGGTGGCGCCACTCGAGCCGGGCCGCCAGCAAGGCCGCTGCCCGCAAGCCGCCGGCCAGGTCGCGCCACCGGAAGGGCCCCGGGGGGAACCTGTTGAGCGCAACTCGCGCGAGACTGTCTAGCGCCCACCAGGAATCGAATGATTCGGGAGTGGGCGTGTCGCGCGCGCGCGGAGGGCGGGGCCGAACGGAGCCCGCAGGCCGAACGTGCGTACTGCGCGACAAAAGTAAGATGATATTTCTACGTAGCAATACACAGAAACTTGTAATTATACTTTTGGCGAATGGTGCACATCTGCAGGGCGACTCACGCACGTTCGGCCAGCGGCGCAGTGCAGTGGCAGCCGTGCGGGACTGCAGGCAGAGATGCCAAATGGAATCTGGCTACTAACTGCTATCTGCTAGCTACTAACTGCCATCTGCTAGCTACTGGCCGACCTCAGCTCCTCTGCTGCTAACTGCCTCCCCATTAGGCGTCATCGTGGTCTCGGCCAGTTGGCACATGCACAAACACACACACGCAGCCACGTCTCAGTCGCCCCCAAGGCGCCAGTATCATCACACAATCCGCCAGCCTCTGTGTCTGCGCCCTCACGGTCCAGAGAGAGCGCGCAATTGCACTGTTGCGCAATGGCACCTTTTCTCCCTCCACCTCATCTGCCACTCCGCCACTCTGCACTCTCCACTTTGCGCCTTTGTCGAGGGCGCCAGTTGATAGTGTTGTTGCGCTTTTTTCAGTTTGAGAACTATGATTTGCGGAAAAAGAGTGTGAATTTGAATTTATATTCTCTCTCTGGCTCTTCAATTGTGTGTGAGTCTGTTTGGCTTCCACGAATGAGTTTTTCTGCTCTCTGTGTGTGTGTGTATGAAAAAAATTCAGACTCTGAATGCACTGTCAGTGAGTGTGTCTAGCAATTCACGTTGATTGGTGGCGTGCGGAAAAATGCCAGTGACTTTCCTCCTTTGGGCCGCCTTTGCCTTGTGGGGACTGTGTGCAGCAGCCGCACACAGTCCCCAGTGCAGTTCGCGCGCGCCTGCCTGCCAGCAGCAAGTGAAACGCAACCGGCCGCCTCAGCAGCCAGCCGGCGCGCAAATGCCTCCTAACGAGATCCATTGTCTTTGTTTACGTTTTCACTGCGCCTCCTCCAACTCAGCCGGCAAGCAAGCCAGCTAGCTAGCTAGCTTGCCATCCAGCCAGCCGGCTAGCTAGTTTGGCTAGCTAGCTCCAGACAGCCAAACTAGCTCGCTCGCTGCAGGAAAAATGTTCACAAGCGCCATTTTTATCTATATGGCAATAATTGGATTCTGGCGCGCCCTCTTTGCGGATGGACAAGACAATGAGGATTGTTGATGCGAAGTGTTGTGCCAACTTTAGCGCTTTCGGCCAGACGCCTGTGCTTGAAATAATATCGCCCGCTACTCAGCCACAGTCTGTCTAGGCCCCGATGGGCCCGGTAAACGCCAAGCGGGCTAGCGAGCCCACCGCCTTGCCGGTTATCGTCTCCAGTGGCTGGGCTTGGCCTTGGGCGCCGGCCAGCCAGTTTGCCAGTGTGTCTGGCTGACTTTTGGCCAGCCAGCAGGGCAGACTGGCTTAGGAGCCTCAGCTTCTGGGCCAGTTTTGGCTGCAAGTGCATGGGCGAAAGGAGTCTGGCGGGCCGGCGGGCGGCCCGCGCCTCCAGCCAGAGGGGCGGAGTCTCGTTCGGTTGCGCCACTCGCACATTGGCCCGTTCGCTGCTCGCCCCCGCCCACACTCGCGCCGGGGAGGCCCGGCGGTGTGCGAGCCCGCTCGCTGCGCCCCGCACAGGCGCAACCATGGTTGACAGTTCCAGCGGCGGTCTCCTCTCGCAGGCTCAACTGTTGCCTCACTCAGGCTGCCGAGACTGGCACGCGCGCGTCCATCAAGCTGGCCCAGCTGACAGGCGGCCCGCCAGCGTTCAGCACTCAGCTTTCGGCCTGCCAGTCTGGCGGCTCGCGAGCTGAGCCCAAGCGAGTCGACTCGCGTCTCTGCCTTCCTTGTGGCCCCGCTGCTCCTGGCCAATGACGGTTGTGGGCGCCATTCGACAGTCGACAGTTCACAGCTCGCCTTCCAGTTCTAGTCTCTGCAGCCCGAGCGCCCGAAACTGGGCCATTGTTTTCCTCAGACAAGCCCACACAGTCAAATATTAGCCCCCGTCTGCATATCAACAGGAGGCCGCCCCCAAACAGAAGCCACAATCTACACGTCGAAAGCCACTGATAAAGACGGAAAAATAATCCACACATAGTAATAGTAATTTAATTAGAGCTAACAGACAGTGAGGGTCTCTCTCTCGGTGGGGAAGGCGCCAGACAGTTGACGGTTTAAAACAGGCCCAATCGAGCGCCAATCAATTGTCACAGACAATCAGTTTGTTGCCCATTTGTGCCACCATATCGCCTTTGCCTTATCGATAGGCGAAAATTGAACGACAGTGGAATAAATTATCCACCAAATCCCAGCCTAATGCAGACACTAGCTCACACAATTGGCCAGACAGACTGAGAGCCGAGGCCGGCCGAGTGCAGACAACCGTTTAGGCATCCAGAGTGGCCGTGTTGCTTGCACTGTGAGCAATAGGCGCTCTTAGTTTGCTGCCTGCCTGATTTGAGAGAAAAAATTGGACGATTGAAAATATGCCCAACTGATGATTTGGGCTCAGGGCAGACTGAGTGGCAGCGGTGTCGGTTGAGGAGGAGGCGGAGGAGGAGGAGTCGGCCAGAGAGGCAGAGGCAGAGGTAAAGAGAGAGAGAGAGGGAAACACACCTTGAGAAGGGGGAGGAGTGAAAGAGGGGTTGTGGCTTCGCGAGGGGCTGATCAGTGAAGGCGGCGAGCAAGGAGGATGATCAAGAGGCCAATTGGATCCATTCAGACGCCTGATTGGGCCCAAATGGGGAGACAATTGATCAATTAGTAACACAAGCGACCCACTGAGACGAGCATGACCCAATCAATTAGGAAACAAGCACTAATAGCAACGATAATAATAACAATAATAATAACCAAAGTCATAACCATAACCATAACCATAATCACAATCGAAACACTGCTACCACAACCAGAGCAGAAATTACAGCACCAACAACAAAAAGAGAGGCCTATTAGTGGGCCTCCATTTAGAGACTGTATCAAGAAGACTAGGAGGTGAAGTTAGACACATAGAGAAGATACATAAAAACACACACAAACATATACTAAAATAGTGGAGGAGGAGGAGGAGCCATTCAATCAATTATTGATCATATTCGTGAGATATGATTGAGAAGCCTTTCAACCTTTTAGCATTGGTATTAGGTTTAATCATATTAGTTACATTCGCTGGAAATGTTCTAGTATGTTTATCTGTGATAAAAGTGAGGAAATTGAGACACCCATCAAATTATTTATTAATCTCATTGGCCATAAGCGATCTATGCGTGGCCTGTGTGGTAATGCCATTTGGTTTATATGTATCCATAAATGATAATTGGCAATTAGGTAAATTATTATGCAACGTTTATGTGGTCTCTGATGTAACATCTTGTACTGCGTCAATATTGAATTTATGCGTTATTTCAATAGATAGATATTTGGCCATTACAAGACCGCTCACTTATTGTATTAGGCGCACCACTAGGCTTATGCTAATTCTTATTGGAGCCGTTTGGGTGCTCGCCTGTCTCATATCTGTTCCTCCGCTGCTCATTTCTGGCAACGAATATGGCACCGAAAGCGAGCCTAGGTGCGAGGTGAGCCAGAGTCTGTGGTATCAGCTTTATGCGACCTGTATCTCTTTTTATATCCCATTAATTGTTATGATATGCCTATATTACAACATTTACACTGCAGCAAAGCGGGTGGTGGACGCCGAAATGAGGGCCACCACCGGCCTTCAGGTGACCAAGCAGCAGCACCACTCTCACTCTCATTCACATGCCCACTCTCACTCTCACAAGCACCGGCACCACAATCACAGTCACAATCATGGTCACCAGCACCAGCACCACCATCATCATCACCAGCACCACCATCTGCACCAGCACAGTAACCAGCACCACCAGCACCACCATGAGCCTCACTCTGACCACCGGCACCGGAGCCACCACCTGCAGTTGCACCTGCACCAGCCCAAACAGCGCCACAGCCACAAGATGAAGCCCCCCAATGATGCTGACCAGCAGCAGCAGCAGCAGCACCAGTCTCACTTCCAGCAACAGTTGTTGCAGCAACCGCCGCCCGACTGCAACACCATCAGTCCCGCCCAAGAGAGCAAGCCCAATGCGGCTCAAACAGATAGCAGCAGTCTCGTGCAGCCAATCCCAGAGGCAACCGAGTGCGATCCAAACAACACGGACACCAACAACAACAACACCGACGAAAGCAACAACAATGATCACGGCAACAATGGGCCCAGTCTTGCCGTAACCTTTGCCGAGGCCAACAAGAGAAAGTCGTTCAAGCAGTGCCAAAGGTTACCCTCGAGAGGGGCCCGAAGTAAGAAGGCCAAAAGGAAACAATCCGCATTACTATCCATCTTGCCCTCCAACTTGCCCTCATTCATGCGCCACTTTAGGCCCAATCGGCCAACGGTGGCCAACTGCCCGGCTGACTGTCGTCACCCTTGTGGCCAGCAGCACCACTGTTGCGACGGCCCCGCTGGCCCACTTGATAATGGCCAACAGAACACACAGCTGCTCAATTATAATCCAGTCTCGAGCTCCTTGCTCGTCTCTGGATCCTCCTCCTCGTCTGCTTCCTCCTGCTGCTCCTGCTCCTGCGACCATTGTTCTGGCCAACAGGCAGACCAAGGGGCCAAGACAAGTGGTAGTGGAAGTGGAAGTGGAAACAAGGCCAGCTCGGCCATGCGAGAAAGAAAGGCCTCGGTGACGTTGGGCGTCATAATGAGCGCCTTCACCATTTGTTGGCTGCCATTTTTTATCATTGCCCTGCTCAGACCGTTCAGTGAAACGGTCAATAGTCTTCCAAGAGCCTATGTCTTGCTCACCCTTTGGCTAGGCTATGCAAACTCACTGTTAAATCCAATCATCTATGTTACATTTCATCATGATTTTAGAAACGCATTCAAGCATCTATTGTGCCTCAGGTGTATGACAATCAACGAGCACATTAGAAAGGATGAGTACAAGTCACAATATGGAGAAACACATTACCAAGAGAACAAGCTGCCGGCCAGTAGAAATTTTGCCCGCGTCTGAGACAAAGAAAAACATGATCACCTAGTACACCTACACCTACACTCAAACAGACACTTAAACACCAAGGACACAACTATAGGATCCATGGTGCTGTCCCTCGGGAGCTTCCTTCTTGCGTTCCTAACGATGCCAATCACTCTGTGAAGAATGTTTTTATTACATATATACATATAGACTTCAAGCCAAAAACCTGGCTTGTTAAGTCTGTTATATGGGCCTTGCATTGGGCCCATTTCGTGTGCTGCGGGTCCTCTGCTGTCGCATTTAGGACACTCAGAAGTACGGACGATAAGGCACGTGGAAATAGTGTGTGCGAGGGAAAAAGTTGGCTGCAAAACATTGCACACGCCGTTCCTCATTATCAGCCCTAGGCTTTTTTGGGGGCTGCTCGCAACGAGCCACAACGCCGCTCTCGGCCTTGTTTAGGCAAATGAAATGTCTCTGACAGCTGATTGCCATATAAATCATGCCAACAGACGACAAGCCAGTAGTTGGCAGCCAATTTTACTTGCCCAATTTCAGCAAGCCAATTGGAGAGATGATGATGATGAGGGCCGCTCGTAAGCTGGCTTGTAAGCGCTTTGTGTATCGATCAGCTGGCACTTAATTGGCAGCCGAGCACAATTTTCCCCTCCTCAGCGCCAGACGGTCATTAGCAGAAACACAGAAGCGCAATTAGGGGGCCATTAGGCAACAATTGGCCAGACCAAATGAGTGCCGCAATCTCAACAAGACGCACACCCACAACCAAGAAGGGTACTCCCGACGGGCCGCCCGCCGCCAGATACTGTGTCTGAGAAGGAGGAGACGGCGGGCAAAAGTTGACAAACATCTATCATGATGATCTTGTCGAGTGTGGCGCATGGGGGAATGTTTTCTTATACAAAAATCATGAATAAATAAATAAATAAACCAACGAACTTGTTATACAAAACCGGCTGAGGTAGACTTTTTGGCACCGTAAGCGTGATACTGTCTGCCGTTTGTTTGTGTGAATTTCCATTTTTTCATTAACTCAAGTCCGACTTTTTAGGGAAAATCCGCAACACTTTTAACAGAGATCTCAGATTTTGAGAGAGCTCGAGAAATATGAGCGATATTCTGATTGAGTCGTTACAACTTTCCATAACTTTAACAGTCTGAACGAAAAAGCGTTCGACCTTTGAGGCTTTATTTCTCGAATTTGTCGAGTGAGTCCATTTGTGTGGGTGAAAAACAGTAATACAAAAGGCAGGCATAACAAAATTTCTAGATATTCTTGGAAAGAACTCCGGCTCGCATTCCATGCAAACAATGGGCCGGCCGGCCATCACAAAACAAGCAACAACTACTGTCAGGAGTTTACGACAACCCGACGACAACTATCACAGAGATACTACAGTAGAACGAGATCACTGAAGCGGCCTCACTGAGGTGGCCTTCCGACAGAGGCCACTGGCTACTCACAGCCAATAGTAAAGACTGGTGAGGGCAACCAGGGCGACCAGCAGAGCTAGACAGCAGGGGACCAGGAGGATCCTGCTGAGCTGGAAGAAGTTGTTGGTCTGTTGGTTGTTTGCGGCCGGGTGCTGTTGATGTGGGTTGGCCGAAATGTGATAGAAGTGTCCAGAGAAGTCGCGCAACTGTTGCTTGTTGTTGGGCTCCTGTTGTTGTTGTTGTTGCTGATGTTGTTCCAGCATTTGGGCAAACCTCTGGGAGGCGCTGGCCGTCAGGGTTGGCTTCAGCATGACTCCAAATGGGCGGGCAAATCCGTTGGGGAACATCTCGTGCAGCCGGCTACGAACCTCCTCATTGGACGAGATCCTCCTGGGCACGGGCACCTTTGAGGGCTGGCCCTCTGTCTCCTCCTGGATGTAGCTAGATCTAAGGCCCGGGAAGACCCTAAGGGCGGGATTGTTCCTATATGGGCAGCTGAGTTTGCTGTGCCACTGGTTGGAGTAGACCTCGAGCGAATGGAACTGCAGGTTGCCGATGCACTCGCGCGACAATTCGGCCAGACACTCCTGCACGTGGAGCAGAGTCCTGCAGGTTGCGTTAAGCTGTTGCTGTTGTTCCTGCTTCAGCCGCTTCAAGTCTGGGTCCTTCTTCTGGCTGAGCGCAGTCTGCAGCTTGTTCCCCTTGGGCCCCTGGCCGCCAACCTGCTGCTGCTGCTGCTGCTGTATTGCTGGCGCTGCTCTGGCCACGCGCAACCGCGAAATAACCACCGGTTCGCTCTCCTGCAGGGTCCTGCTGCGCACCCGCGAGCCCCGTTCCTGCGGGCCGCCACTGTTATTGTTATTATTATTATTATTGTTTACACTCTCTTGCAAATTATCGCTCGAGCTTGGGTTCTCATTGCCATTGTTGAACCGTCTGCTTAGACGGGCCGCCTCGGCAGCCGCCGCCTTGTTCTTCCGGTGCACCAGTTTCTTCTGGCGCTCCACGAGACGCGTCTGCACGGCGATCATCTCCTGGGCCAGCTTCACCTTGTCGTAGCAACGCAAACAGATATCCTCGTCGCCACTTAGGGCCGCCGCCGCCGAGCCCAAGTCTTGGCTGGTGGTGGCGGCCGCCGCCTCGCTTGGGTCCTCCAGCGAGCTCACTGGAGTGGCCGCCGAGGGTTCACTTGTTGCACACTGGCAAGCGGGATGACCATTGGCCCAAAGGAGCGCCACCAGGGCCACCATCTGGATCAATCTCGAGCTGCTTGGGACCATTTTTATCAATTTTTAACTCAAAATAGCTCGACTTCTGTAACTAAATGTAATCTAAATATAATCTACAATGATTTGATCATGCAAAGCTTCGTGAACTGGACTGAGTTGCTCTTGGTCTTGACTTTTTTCGGTTGGAGCACTTCTCTTATCTGTGTGAACTGTATGGAAGACTATCTGTTTTGGACACTTCCTCTTGCGGAATCGAATGAAAGTCTAAACGAGTTCTTTGCTGCAGCCAAAGCTGAGTGGCAGTGGTAGTGGACTTGTGGAAATATTTCGCGTTCTTGCAAAGCACCCAAGCTCATCTGACATCTTGTTGCTCGCCCACAAGCTCAACTGTTTCTGCGGGCCACTCTGCCGCTGGTGCCACTTTTATCTCTCTGTCTTGGCAAACAAACTGACCACTGGTGTTGAAACTAGAATTGGAATTGGAATTGGAATTATTCTTCCAGAGATTGTGTATCTGGCTCTCTCTTGTGGGTCGCCTTTTTGACACTGTTGACAACAATTTGCGGCCTCTCTTGGGGCGCATCACTTGGAACTATTTCTCATCTCTCTCTCTCTCATTCCTCTGCTTGTTTACCGATCAAGTTTCTCTCTCTTCTTGCTGCTCTTCTCAGTTCCCCGTGGGCCCAAACTGGCGACTGAGTGGCGGCGGCGATTCATTGCCTGGCAGCATTCTAATCGAATTGCTCGCCTCACCTAAGCTCTGGTTCTCTCTGTCTCTCTTTCTTCTGCTGCCGCTGACCCAGACTCACTGGCGACTCTCACACTCTCGGCTTGCAGCACTGCTTGCACGCCAACACGCCAAGCTGACGAGCTGGCAAATGGTGCTGAATACGTGCAGCAAATTGAGAGGGAAATTCTCCTCTTCTCTCCTCTCCTCTTCTTTCCTATTCTCTGCAAATGGCCAATGTTTGCCAATCTTTGTTGACGCTTCTCCCTCGAACCCTTGATCCCTCTCCTTTTCCCCCTTTTGTCCGAGCTGCTCCACCAGAGCCAACCTCAGGCAGCCCAAGGCGCTTCCTTCTCTTCCCCTTGGCACCGTTTCGGCTCTAGTCTCTGAGAAAGGCGCTCACCTTTCTCATAATGATTTCCTGCTGCCGGCGCTCCTCCTTGTGCGCGTCCCACTGTCTGTCTGTCTGTCCGTCCGTCTGACTTGTGCTCGCAAATGGCCCGGGCCGCAACCAATTTTGAGGCGCTACCAATTTTGACACAATGGCTGCGCGCGGCTGCAAGCCCATCGCTCGCAGTGGCCACACTCTGTCTGCGGCGCAGTGGCTGCAGGCCGGCCGCGCACTGCGCAGCACCAGCACCCTGGCTGCGCACTGGGCACTGCGGGCGCACGCTTTTCGGCACACACTCGCGCCGGCCCTAAGGGTGCGCTCGGGACCGCTCGCTCCAGTCCTGCTCGCACCAGGACGCGACAAAGAGCAAACTGTCAACAGGTAAAACACATTCCCCATTCACACTTTTCCTCCAAAACCAGCTCCAAATCGCCTCCTTTGGGCCTCAGCTCAAGCTCTCCAAATGGCCTCCATTTCTTGCTCCCTATTCTTCTCTCTGCCGGCTGGCAAAACGGTCCTGCTCCCTGAGGCCCAAACCATTGCTCCTCAGCTCAACTCAATTTGGCCAACCCAAACCTCTTTTCCTCGTCGCCCTCCCCCTCTTCTCTGCTGAGCTTGCAGGCTGCCTCCTCCGGCTCGTGTTTGCTCGGTAAACATTGGGCCCAGAGAGCAAGCAACAGTCGTCGGCCCAGCAGAGCGGCCCAGCCTCAAACTGGCCGCCAGATCGCCTCTCTCGCCCGGTTGACAACAATGAGGGCCGCCGAACAATTGGACGAATGGAACGGGCTGGTGGCTTTCCCTCTCGCTTGGCTTCAAACTGTTCAACTGGCGCTCCCTCGGGCCAGCATTGGTGCATCGCAGGCGGCTCGAGTTTGGTCCAACTTTGGGGCCCGATTCGTGGTCCCAAATGTGCGTGGGCCATTGTGTGCGCTGGAGCCGCTCGAGGGCCGATTACTTGGCCCCCACTGGTTGCCTTAGGTTAGCACCAGGCCGAGAAAAGCGGCATTGTATCCCAGAGAGCCGGCGCTTGAGCAGAGCAGAGCAGAGGCGGCGCACAAATCGATTTGCTGCTGGCTGGCGGCTGCGCGGGCCCGTTACCCTGCGGGACCCGCCGGCTGGCGAACTCGACGCGGGTCGTCGCGCGGGGGCCGCACACGAGCCGCGCATGGCAGACCCACAATTCGGCGAGCGCCGCCCCCTCGCGCTCCGAAACGCGCGCACGGGCGGCGACCCGCGCGCGCCCGGCAAGTGCGGCCTGCCTGCGCCAAACGAGCGAGCCGGTGCTAATCTGCACCGTCCTCTCTCTCTCTCTCTCTCTCTTCTCGCCGCCTCTGCTCCCCTTCTTGTTCCGCAAATCTTTTCGCCTCTTCCACTTTGGCCGCCTCGAGCGTGTCCGAATTGAGCGCCGGCCGCCTCAGAGCAGAGACACGAGGCCGCCCCTCCTTCTTGGCCCACTGCTGCTGCTGCCGCTCCTCCGCCGCCCGCTTTTGGCCGCCCAGTTTGCCGCTGCTCCTCGTCCGGCCCAACTTGGCCGGCCCCAGTCCAGTCCAACACGCTGGGGCCCACATGCGCCCAGAGGCTGGCCGAAGTGTGAACAAGATTGATGTTTGCCCGACAAGCGTCTCTGGCTTCTCGCGGGCCGACTTCAGCAGAAGGCAGTTTGGGCGCGGGACTGGCCGGCCGCTCGGGGCCCAAGCGCGGCCGCAAAGCCGCTCCACTTGTGCTCACTGTCGGCCGGCCGGCCACTCGCCAGAGCTCGTCTCTGGCGGCTGAGCGCGAGCTAAGGGCTGGGAAGCACTCTCGAGCAGCTCCCGCGGTCGCGAGGGGCCTTTCCAGCGCGGAGGCGCCAACTTGAGCGACAGGCTGTGTGTGGAGAGCCCCAAGCAATTGGATTACGCCAAGCTGGCTGCTGGAGGAGGCCAGCAGCTCGGCGTACAATCCCCAAGCTTTGGGGCCAGTTTGTGGCGAGCTCGGGGCGCTCGTGCAACAGTTGCCGGGCTGGACGGGCGATGGACCATTGCAGCAAAGGGGGGCCTGTGAGCAGAGGCCGGCTGAAACCAGTCAGGCCCAGACTCAGACTTGCGATTAGGGCGCGCTGGTGGTTGGTGTTGTTGCAGTTGTTGTGGGGCCAGTTGTGTGAGGGGGAACACAATTGGCCCGAAGCAAAATGGCCAAGGTGCAGCCAGAGGCCCGCTGGCAGTGGGCCGGTGGTGCGCCCTCACTGCTGGCCGCTTGCAGGCTGCTTCCATCGGCCTCAGTGTGCGCTCATTATTTATCGCGAGCAGGCACGAAAGCGCCGCAGACAGTCTGTGGCGCGCACAGACCCACGCAGAGCCGCACACAAGGGAGCACAAGCACGCTTCACGCCGATGCGCCAATTCACTTTGCCTGGGCCTCCCATTAATTCCTACGTCTTTTTTCCTTCTCCTTCTGGACCCCACCAACACCCCACAAGTCCACCTTATTGTGTCCATTTCCCATTACTTCTTCTCCCCCTCAGTCTGTCTCTGCCCACTGCCCACTGCTTGCTGGGCCCACTGGGTCCACTCTCACCCTCTGGCCGACCATCTCCTGCCCTTCGGTGGAGGCGCTGCAATAACTGCTGGCCCCAAATGAGAGGATAAAAATCACTCCACTCCAACTGGACCACTGGCTGCCAAAAATGCGGCCCCAATTTGAGCACTCTTGTTTTCTCACTTACACTCAAAGCTAAACTCAAAGCCACGAACTCGAACTCGAACAAACCGAAAGCAATAGAAGAAGAAGAGACACACATCACAACCACCACCAACACCACTACACACTGTCTATCTGGGGCCAGCGAAACAAAATGCCAATGCTCAGAGAGCGCGCAAAACTCATTGTGTTCACATTTTGACTGGGCCTAACTTTTTCGCCCCAATCTCACAACGTCCAACAACAACAACAATCGATTGCTCGCCCGCCGCCAAACCAAATCAGTCCGCCGATGGACAGCGGGCCGGTGGTTCTCCTCCTAAACAGCGAGAGAACGAGCCATGTAGAACATGGAACTACATCAACCTTTGACTCGCAACTGCTAACTTTTATAATTGGACTCCCTTTGTCAGTTTGAAAATTTCGTTACAGCCGTGGTTTCCTCCTTCCTTTTTTGACTTCTCTCCCTTCTGGGCCTAAAGCGCTCGAACCCGCTTCTCCATCTGTGCCAAATTAAGAAAATTTGCTCAAAATTGAGCCAGCTGATGGGCGATCTTTGCTCCAAAGCTCGTGCACGTTTGCTTCTCCTCGTGCGTCGGTGGGTGGCACAAGTTGTTCAAATTTCGAGCCTCTAAAGGTGCACCAGTTCATGATGAACTGTTCATCATTTGTCCAGCCTGATTTGCTGCAACTTTTGGGCGAGATTTGTGTTCGCCGAGCTGTTGAATCCGGCGCTCAGGCATATGATAAGTAGTGTGGTAATCATAAAGGACGATATGCTCAGCCAGCCGCCTCTGCCAGCTGATTCCTCCTCCTCCTGGTCAACTTTTCCAAGCTCGTGCACCGAGGCCGCCGCCGCAGCGGACACAAGGGACTCGTTTGATCTTTTACCAGCGACCAGGGCCGACGACTTCGAGGAGCTGTTGTTGGACAGAAAGTCGTCGATGTCCGTGTCTGTGTTGAAACAGTGTGGCGTGACCGAATTGGATGCGTTGGTTGTCGTATGGAGTCCCGAGTCGGCCCCATCCGAGTCCGAATGTTGGTCACTGCTACAGGAGCAGCCCCCCAAGTGCTGGGCTGGCTGGTTTCTCGCCCTATGCTTGGGACTCCGGTTGGCTGGTTGCAAACGTGCACTTGTTGAGCTCGTTTGCCTTCCACTGTTGAGCTCCCGATGGAAATCCTCCTCGTCGTCGCCCTCCTCAGCTCCAAAGTGTCGCCCGTCCGACACTTCCTCCTCCTCGTCTTGCTCGCTGCTCTCGCCCAACTTGCGCATCGTTTCACGCAGTTCCTCGTGCAGAGAGGTCGATGTTACCATCCGGCGGCCCGTTTCATTGGCTGGATCATTGCTGGAAGACGACACTACCATTGGGCTGCTGGCCACTTGGCAACACGTATTCGCAATTGTGACACGCGAACAAAAGGGCACATTTTTGGCACCAGCTGGTGGTGGGCTAGACAATAAGGGTGATGATGATGAGCAGCACTGTTGGCCATAACACAGGTTACATTTTCCGCCGTCATTTTGATTGTTAATCTCGCTATTTAAATTATTGTTACTCTTGCTAATAAAGCTACTTATAAAACTAGAAAATAAGTGAGAATTCTGGGTTCCTTTTTCTTCCTTTGCCTTCTTTTCCACTATCAAAGGTCCACTATTAAGACTGCTATGGTTAAGATTTCCCTTCCTGAATTGGGCTGACGCATCGCTCGCAAACTCGCTATTGCGATGCTCATTCTCGAGCGATTTTCCGCATGTCTTAGTCTCAATTTCACTGCTTGTAGTGTTGCACCCCAAAGACACATTGGAGTGCACTGGCTGGACGCATGATTGTTGTGAGCTGTTTCCGGCAGCGAACGCGTCAAATGATATGTTGTTGAAGTCGTTGATTGGATCCAGTTCACTGTAGTAGGTTGCAATCAACGAGTTCTGCTGCTGTAAATTTCTATTGATTCGGGACTCTTTCTGTAACTCTATGAAAACCTGTAATAATTCGCTAAAATTTTTCTTGCAAACCTTTAACTCTTCACTCAGTTCGCGCTGACTCTCAGCCGAATCTAAAATTGTCTTCCTTAAAGTCTCATTCTCACTTGCAATATCATCTAATCTTTTTTCGGAATCACGTATTTGTTGCTCTAACCGAAAGATCTTCTCCTGTTGCACGAGGCTCTGCTCTCCTTTGAATATTAACTCATCCTGTAGCTCACAAAGACGCTTGTTACTCTCAACCAATTGGAATGTAACATTCTCCACTAACCGTTGAGCAGATGAATCTAATATTGCCCCGCATTTGGCCTCTCTTTTGGAACTTTCATCACATGTTTGGTGCTGCTGACTAGAGTCGTTAAGGTTTGAGCCGGATAAATTTGTATCCACTTGGATGTAACTACTTGAATTGATATTATATGGCAATGAGGTAAAGGGATCAATCTGCGCGCTGCTAGGTTGGCTGTGTTGGTGTTGATTCAAGGAATAGAATCCATCGTGCTCCTCTCCTTGGTCACGACCAGCTTGTATTGTTGTTGATGATATGTAATTGTGATTATTCTTTCTAAGGCTAGCTCCAGTTCCTGTAGTTGTCGATGACAAGGTGGGAAAGTCTCGCTCAAAATCTGTCTCATCTCGTGCGGAAGTTGCTCTACTGCTGCTGTTGTTTCTATCATGTACACTATTTTGCTGCTCCTCCTCCTGGATGAAGGTATCCAATAGACTTGATTTGGACGCTAAATCGTGCTTCAGCTGTTGAACATCCTCCTGGCGCCTGGCCAGCTCCTGTTCAAGACTCTTGATCGAATCTTTCAACTGATTATTCTGTCTCAAAAGATCTTGACCAATGCGCGCCGCCAACTCCAAATCTACCTCCTTCTCCTGAAGCAACAATATATAAGCATCGGTATCGTCATATGTTTTAGTCATTTGACTTAGGCGTTGTCTACAATTCACGAAATAATTCAATGTCTCGGTAACTAATTCAGTGCTAAGCGCTGGGAGTTGAATTACGTCAGCCAAATGATTCGAGGCCTGTAGGAAGAGAGTTTCCTCATCGAGATGAGACTTTTCGCTAAGAGCCCTCAACTGGTAGCCGAGAGTTTCTCGCTCGTCAGATGATGATTTTGATTCGTGTTGCGGTACCTCGCTGGCAATGGATGAAGTCGTCGGTACCCCGTATTCCTTCCAGCCGCTGTGCTTCACTCCTAGTTGCTGGTTCAGATCTTGGTTAGATTCTTCTGTATCTTGCAAGGCGAACTTTTTGGCTGTAGGAAATCTGTTGAGGTATGTCGACGTTTCGTCATCATAGGATGGTCCCGTTTTTTCTTGCTGAGACAGCTTGCTAGTTTTGTTGGACGACCCTTTTGTCAATGAGTTTGAGGACGTTGGGCCTTCAATGATAGTTTCGTGGTAATTAGATTCGGTAGGCTCTGTGACTAGAGCTGTAACACTCTGTTGGTCTGAAAATTCCGTAAGAACGCTTTCTGACCTAGCTCTGGAATTACGTGAACTATTAGTATGCTGCGAGAGCCACTCTAAGTCTAGATCATCATAACCACCGATGTTTAATACTATTGACTGGAGTGCTTCTATGGTAATGGATTCTTTAAGGTAGCTAGTTTTTGGAGCGCGCGACCAATGTTCATCAGATTCGACACGGCTTCTCTGGTCATCGGTATCTGGTTCTCGTTCACTATGGATGATATCACCTAATCTGTTGCTTAATGGGGCAGTTTTTTCTATTGTCCGATGAACAATAGTAGAAGAGTCAATGCTTTGTGGTTCGTTAACATCGGTTACTATGGGTAGGGTTAAATTAGATGTAGCCAATGTTGCGCTATGGTTAATTTGGTTCTCACTCAAACGATGATCATCATAATTGTTGCGCTCCTCTT